>Ga0181524_10002061_pt1 | contig 21577 bp, 24 predicted proteins | sample PEATcosm2014_Bin_34_FD_119761 | JGI IMG/M metagenome (GOLD analysis project Ga0181524, IMG submission 119761) | Peatland microbial communities from MTU Mesocosm Facility, Houghton, MI, USA - PEATcosm2014_Bin05_60_metaG | ecosystem: Environmental > Terrestrial > Soil > Wetlands > Peat | place... | reverse complement strand
TCATCGTCGCCATCAACAAGGACGAGGAGGCGCCGATCTTCCAGGTCGCCGACTACGGCCTGGTCGCCGACCTCTACAAGGCGCTGCCCGAACTGGTTGAGGAATTGGCCAAGATCGGGCGGTGAAGTATTGGCGGCAGGTCCGCTCCGCGCTGGACCTGCCGCAACGCTCGTCTATGATCGCACGCACGGGCGCGGGCTTTGTCGCTCTGGGATGACACGGATGGCACTCTCGATCAGCAAAGTCGGCGTCATCGGCGCGGGACAGATGGGCTCCGGCATCGCGCTGGTCTGCGCGCAGGCCGGCATGGGCGTTTTGTTGAACGACGTCGCCGAAGAACGGGTCAAGGCCGCCCTGGCGACGATCAACGGCTTCCTGTCGCGCCAGGTCGCCAAGGGGCAGCTCGACGAGGCCGGCAGGCAGGCGGTCCTGGAGAGGATCGGGGTCGCCAAGGCCTACGACGAGCTCGTCGACTGCGATCTGGTCGTCGAAGCGGCGTCAGAGAACGAGGAGGTCAAACGCAAGATCTTCACCAACCTGCGCTCGTTCGTGAAGCCGGAGACGATCGTCGCCTCGAACACCTCGTCGATCTCGATCACGCGGCTGGCTTCCCTCACCGCCAATCCCGAGCGCTTCATCGGCATTCACTTCATGAATCCGGTGGCGCGCATGCAACTGGTCGAGCTGATCCGCGGCATCGCCACGACCGACGACACCTTCGAGGCGGCCAAGGCGTTCGTCGCGCGGCTCGGCAAGACCGCGACGATGTCGGAGGATTTCCCCGCCTTCATCGTCAACCGCATTCTGCTGCCGATGATCAACGAGGCGATCTACACCCTCTACGAGGGGGTCGGCTCGGTCGAATCGATCGACACCGCGATGCGCCTGGGCGCCAACCACCCGATGGGGCCGCTGCAACTGGCCGATTTCATCGGCCTCGACACTTGCCTCAGCGTGATGCAGGTGCTGCACGAGGGCCTCGCCGATTCCAAGTATCGGCCGTGCCCGCTGCTGGTCAAATACGTCGAGGCGGGCTGGCTCGGGCGCAAGACCCAGCGCGGCTTCTACGACTATCGCGGCGAGCATCCGGTGCCGACGCGCTGAAGCGCTCAGCGCCGCTCACGTCAAATCCGGCCGCCTCGCCCGCGTGATCCGCAGCGCCTGCTCGCGCCGCCACCTCTCGATCGCCTTGTGATCGCCCGACAGCAGCACCTCGGGAATGGTTCGCCCCTCCCATTCGCGGGGCCTGGTGTAGTGAGGATATTCGAGCAGGCCGGCCTCGAAGCTTTCGGACTCGCCCGACTCCGTCTTGCCCATCACGCCGGGAATCAGCCGCACGCAGGCGTCGAGCACGGCGAGCGCGGCGATCTCGCCGCCGGACAGCACGTAGTCGCCGATCGAAACTTCGATCAGGCCGCGGCCTTCGACGATCCGCTCGTCGACGCCCTCGAAGCGCGCGCAGACGATCGCCAGGCCGGGACCGCGCGCCCACTCGCGCGCTTGGGCTTGCGTGAACGGCGCGCCGCGCGGGCTCATGAGCAGGCGCGGGCGCGGATCGTCGGCGGCGAGCGCCGCGTCCAGGCTCGCCGCGAGCACGTCGGCGCGCATCACCATGCCCGGCCCGCCGCCGGCGGGCGTATCGTCGACGGCGCGATGGCGCCCGATCCCGTGCCCGCGAATGTCGCGCGCCTCCAGCGACCACAAGCCGCGCGCCAGCGCGTCGCCGGCGAGGCTCTGGCCGAGCGGGCCGGGGAACATCTGCGGAAAGAGCGTGAGCAGCGTGGCGGCGAACATCGGTTTGTCCAAACGGGCGAAACCCTTCTCCCGCAAGCGGGAGAAGGTGGCCCGAAGGGCCGGATGAGGGCCGCCCCGCCCGCCCCGCTAGCCCAGCGCCACCCGGTAACTCGCCTCGGTCTTGGCGGCGATGTCCTCCAGCGTCACGCCCGGCGCCAGTTCGATCAGCGCCATGCCGCGAAAGCCGTGCTTGTCGATGGAGAAGACGCCGAGTTCGGTGATGACGAGATCGACGACGTGGCGCCCGGTCAGCGGCAGGTTGCAATGGTGCAGCAGCTTCGGGCCGTCCTTGGCCGCGTGCTCCATCACCACCACGATGCGCTTGACGCCAGCGACGAGGTCCATCGCGCCGCCCATGCCCTTGACCATCTTGCCCGGGATCATCCAGTTGGCGAGATCGCCCTCCTCGGAGACCTGCATCGCGCCGAGGATGGCGAGGTCGATGTGGCCGCCGCGGATCATCGCGAACGACTCGGCGCTGGAGAAATAGCTCGTCGTCGCCAGTTCGGTGACGGTCTGCTTGCCGGCGTTGATGAGGTCGGCGTCCTCCTCGCCCTCGAAGGGAAACGGCCCCATGCCGAGCATGCCGTTCTCGCTCTGCAACTGAACGTGCATGCCTCGAGGGATGTAGTTCGACACCAGCGTCGGAATGCCGATGCCGAGATTGACGTAATAGCCGTCTTGCAGTTCCTGCGCGGCGCGCGCCGCCATCTGGTCGCGGGTCCAAGCCATGCGTGTTCTCCTCAGGCGACGGCGCGCTTGCGCGTGGTGCGTTGTTCGATGCGCTTCTGGACGCCGGGGACGTGGACGATGCGCTGGACGAAAATCCCCGGCGTGACGATCGTGTCGGGGTCGATCTCGCCGGGCTCGACGAGATGCTCGACCTCGACGATCGTCAGCTTGGCCGCGGTCGCCATCATCGGATTGAAGTTGCGCGCGGTCTTCCGGTAGACGAGGTTGCCCTCCTTGTCGCCTTTCCAGGCGTGGACGAGCGCGACGTCGGCGAACAGGCCTTGCTCCATCACGTATTGTTCGTTGTTGAAATCGCGGATTTCCTTGCCCTCGGCGACGATGGTGCCGACGCCCGTGCGGGTGAAGAAGGCGGGAATGCCGGCGCCGCCGGCGCGGATGCGCTCGGCCAACGTGCCCTGCGGATTGAACTCCAGCTCCAGTTCGCCGGAGAGATAGAGCTGGGCGAAGGTCTTGTTCTCGCCGACGTAGCTCGAAATCATCTTCTTGATCTGGCGCGTCTCCAACAGGGCGCCGAGCCCGACGCCGTCGATGCCGGCGTTGTTGGAGATGACGGTCAGATCCTTGGCGCCCGACTTGCGGACCGCCGCGATCAGCACTTCGGGAATGCCGCACAGGCCGAAGCCGCCGCACATCAGCGTCATCCCGTCCTTGACGACGCCGGCCAGGGCGTCGTCCGCGTTGGCGAAGACTTTGTTCATCGTTTTTCCCCTCGAGGACCGGGCTTACCTAGCCCTCGCGCGCGACGGCGGCAAGGCAAAGAATCGGGTGGGCGGCGGTGGGGCGAGCGCGCGTGAACCTTGGCTTGGCTCGCGCTGAAGCTTGCAAAACCGATCGTGATGGGTTATCAATTGCAATGGTTACGATCCATCGCGCTCATGGCCTGAGCTTCGTCGTCTTTGTGGACGACCACGAGCCCGCCCATGTCCATGTGTTCGGCGACGGACAGGCGAAGATCGATCTGGTCGGAGCCAACGGCGTCCCGACGCTGGCATGGGTCGACGGCATGAAGCGAAGCGATGTTCGTCGCGCCATGAAGATCGTCGCCGATGAGCGGGAGCATTTCTTGGCGCGGTGGAGGGAAATCCATGGCTGAGATCACGGACGCCGAAATCGACGCGGCGGCGCACAGGGGCGCGATCGTCCGGGCCAACGAGCCGCGCGCCAGGGCCGCGCGCTACGATCGCCAGCTCGGCCGCGTCGTCGTCGATCTGACCAACGGCTGCACGTTCGCGTTCCCGCCGCGACTGGCGCAGGGGTTGGAGAGCGCAAGCGACGACGAGCTCGATAAACTCGAAATCCTCGGCACCGGCTACGGCCTGCACTGGGAAGCGCTCGACGTCGACCTCTCCATCCCCGGCCTTCTCGCCGGCATTTTCGGCACGAAGGCCTATATGGCGCGTCGGGCGGGACAGGCCAAATCCCCCGCCAAAGCCGCTGCGGCGCGCGCCAACGGCGCCAAGGGCGGGCGGCCGAGGAAGACCGGCTAAGCGCGAGGCTGCGGCGTCGTGACGCGGGCTGTCAGGCGCCCGCGGCCTACCTCGCCCCCCGCGCGCCGCCGCCCTCGCGGAACCACACCCAGATCAGCGCGCCGAGCAGCGCGGCGAGGCCGAGGAAGCCGGCGGCGAGCGGCGTCTCGGCGACCCCGACCAGCGCGCTCGCTCCCGTTCGCTTGACGCCGATGTAGTCGGCGCCGTCGTAATCAGGCGATTCGTGCATGCTGACGAGCCGAGGAATCTCGATCGCGTCGCCGGCCCGGCGCGCGAGCCGGCGCACGCTTCCCCCGCTCGCCTCGGCGAGCGGGCGCAGCTTCTCCAGCGTCGAGACGACCTCCTGGAATTCGAGCGGATTTTCCGGTCCGACGACCGCGAGCGCCACGTGCTCGCCGTCGCTGGCGCGGTAGAGGCCGTCCTGATCGACCGCCAGGCTCGCCCGGGAAAGGCCGGGGGCGACGCCGACGAGCTGGACGTTGGTCGTCTTGCCGTCCGGCCCGGTGACGCTCGCCTCGGGGACCTCGCCTTTGACGCTCTGGCGCTCGATCGTCAGCTCGCGCCCCTTGGCGCGGGCGCGCAACGCCTCTTCCTCGAGGTCCGGCTCCTTCATCAGCCAGTGCGCGAGCCGGCGCAGCAGCGCGAGATGCGGGCCGCCGTCGTCGTATCCGCGCGCCCACAGCCACATCTGGTCGGAAAGCAGCAGCGCGACGCGTCCCTTGTCGACGCGCGAGAGAACGAGCAGCGGGGCCTTGTCCACGCCTTGCAGCACCGCCGAGCCGCCGGTGAGCTCGGCGCCGATCTGCCGGAACCAGCGGCCCCATGTCGGCGGCGAGGCTTCCCCGCCCGGCAGGCCGCGCGTCACCGGATGCTTGGCGCCGTCGGGCGAGACTTCGGCGCGGAACGGCTGGTCGAACTCCTCGCCGGTCGGGCGGGCGGGCGAAATTTCGCCGAGCGGCGTCGCGTAGAGGCCTTCCGGCGTGCCGAAGGCCGGGCCTTCGGCCATCAACAGCGCGCCGCCGTCGCGGACGTAACTGACGATGTTGTCGAGGTAGAAGCGCGGCAGGATCGCCTGGCTGGAGTAGCGATCGAAGATGATGAGATCGAAGTCCTTGATCTTTTTCCCGAACAGGTCCGCCACGGGAAACGCGATCAGCGACAGTTCGTTGATCGGCGTCCCGTCGCTCGACTTCTCCGGCGGACGCAGAATGGTGAAATGGACGAGGTCGACGTTGGCGTCGGACTTCAACAGATTGCGCCACATGCGCTCGCCCTGGTGCGGCTCGCCCGACACCAGCAGCACCCGCAACTTGTCGCGCACGCCCTCGATGGCGACGACCGCCTTGCCGTTGCGCGTCGTCAATTCGTCCTCGACCGGAGCGACTTCGAGTTCGATCACGTTGGGGCCGGCGTGGTCGACCGGGACCTTGATCGAAAGCGTCTGGCCGATCTCGGCCGTGAGCGTGGCGATCGTCTCGCCGTCGCGGCGCACGGTCAGCGTCGCCGGCTCGCTCCTTTCGGCGGTGTCGAGGACCCGCGCGACGATCGTCTGGTCCTTGCCGACGATGCCGAAGCGCGGCGCCTCGACGAGCTCGATGCGGCGATTGCGCTCGCCTTCGTGGCCGGTGACGAGGACGTGCAGCGGCGCGTCGAAGCCGAGCGCGTCGAGCGAACGGGGAATGTCGTGCGCGACGCCGTCGGTGACGAGGATCGCCCCGCCGACGCGCTCGGGCGGCGTGTCGCTCAGCGCCGAGCGTAGCGCCGCGAACAGGCGGGTGCCTTGGTTGTCGGGATCGCTGCGGCCGGTCTCGACGAAGCGGGCCTCGACGTTGTCGAGCGCGGCGAGGCGCTTTTGCAGTTCGGCGCGCGCTTCGTCCGTCTGGCGCGGCCGTTCGCCGATCTGGTTGGAGGCGGATCGGTCGATCACGACCGCGACGACGTCCTTGAGCGGCCGGCGATCCTCGCGCACCAGCGAGGGATCGAGCAGCGCCAGCCCCAAGAGCCCGAGCGCGAGGGCGCGTAACGCCGCGCCGCGCGGCCGCCGCCATAGCGTCAGCGCGATCAGGGCGAGCGCCAGCCCTGCCAGCCCCTCGAGGAGAAGAAGCGGCGGTTGCGGCGCGAAAGCGATCGACCACGCGTTCAATGCGAGAGCCTTTCCAGGAGGTCCTTGGCGTGGACCTGGTCGGCCTTGTAACTTCCGGTCAGGGTGTACATCACGAGGTTGACGCCGCCGCGCAACGCCAGTTCGCGCTGGCGCGCGCCCCCGGGAACGAGCGGATAGAGCGCTCGGCCGTCCGCGTCGACCGCCCAGGCCGCGGCGAGGTCGTTGGACGCGATGACGATCGGCGAGACGTTGTCGCCGGCGCGCGCCGGGCGCGGCGCGCGATCGTTCGGATCGGGCGGCGGCAGGGCTTCGATCCAGGTCTGGCCGCTGTCGGTGCGGCCGATGAAATTATCGATGAGATAGAAGGTCTTGGTGACGACATGGTCGCGCGGGACGGGCTCGAGCTCGGGCACGTCGACGCCGGCGAGCAGGGTTCGCAGCCATAAGCCTTCCGGCGTCGGCGGCCCGCCGGGGCGCGCCGTCAAGGCGTCGCGCGTGTCGAACACCACCGTGCCGCCGTTCTTCATGAAGGCGGCGATCCGCGCCACCGCGCCCGCCGAAGGCTGCGGCCGCCCGGCGACGACCGGCCAGTAGATCAGGGGATAGAAGCTCAATTCGTCGCGCGCGGGATCGAGCGCGACCGGGTCTGCGATTTCCGCCGAGGTGCGTTGGTCGAGCACGCGCGCGAGATTTTCGAGCCCGAGGCGCGAGGTCTCGTCGGCCGCGGCGTCGCCCGTGACGATGTAGGCGAGATGGGTCGCCCGCGCCGCCTCGGCGTCGCGATTGGAGATCGGCGCCGCTTCGTCCGCGAACGCGCGGCCGCCGACGAGCGCCGCGCCGGCGAGCGCGCCCGCCAGCAGCATCGCGGCCGCGACGGGGCGGGTGAAGCGCGGCGCGCGGCCGAGCCACAGGCTCGCCAGTCCGTCGACGAGAAAGCCGATGAACGCGGCGAGCAGCAGCCACGGCTTCAGATCGAGCGGCGCGGCGACGTCGAGCCCGCCGGAGGCGACGGCGAGGCCCACGGTGTCCGCCGGCGCCAGCGCCTGGCCTGGCGTCAGCGCGTTGACCGCTTCGAGCGCTTCGGCGGTCCCGTAGAACCCGGGCGGGTGGGCGGCGTCCGCGGGCCCGTGAAAATCGTCGCCGATCGGCGTGGCGTTCGACGGCGGGGCGCCGAGAACGCCGAAGCCATCGAGGATGCGGTAGGGCGGGCGCGTCGCCTCGCCGTCCGCCTCGGCGCCGGCCTGCGCGTCGGCGGGCGCGGCGCCGGCGCGCGCCACGATGCGCCTGAGCATGTCGACGAACAGCCCCGATATCGGCAGGTTCGACCAGGTCGTGTCCGCCGTCACGTGGAACAGCACGATGAGGCCCTTGCCGCGCGGCGCCGCCGTCACCAGCGGCGTGCCGTCGGCCAGGCGCGCCCAGGTCTTGGCGGCGAGGCCCGGCTCCGGCTCGGCCAGCACCTGGCGCGACACCGTCACTTCGTCGGGCGCGGCGAGGCCGAGGAACGGGCTGTCCTTGTCGAAGGGCGCGATGTGCTTGGGCGTCTCCCACGACAGCGCGCCGCCGAGCGTGCGCCCGCCCCGCCTCAGCGCGGTCGGCGTCAGATCGTCCTCGCCCGCCGCCAGCCGCGTGCCGGCGAAACGCACCAGCACGCCCCCTGCCTCGACGAAGTCGACGAGCTCGTCGCGCGCCGGTCCGGGCGGCACGCTCATGTCGGCGAGCATGAGAACCGAAGGCTTTTCCGCCAGCAACGAGACGATCGGATCGCTCGCCGCGTCGCGCCATTCGCGGATTTCGGCGAAGGGCGCCAGCGCGCGCTTGATGTAGTAGGTCGGCGACAGCAGGGGCTGCGCGACGTCGGCGCTGGCGCCGGAGAGAATCGCCACCCGCCGTCGGCGCGAGCGCTCGTCGACGAGCCACACCGCGCCCGCCGATCCCTCGTCGGCGACGACGACCCGGGAAACCTGATTGCGCAGCTCGACCGGCAGATCGAAGCTCGCTTCGGCCGTCCGTCCCGCGCCGAAATCGAACGGCGCTTCGCCGATCGAGCGCCCTTGAGCGTCGAGCGCGCGGACGAATCCGGCTTTGCGCGCGTTCGCGCCGGCGCGCGTCAGATGCGCCGCGAGGGCGCCCGCGAGATTGTCGACCCCGGCGAGGCCGACCGGCGTCGAGCGGTCGACGACGAGCGAAACCGAGTGGCCGCGCGCGACCGCCGCCAAGCCGCGCGCGAAGGCGCCGGCGCCGCCGAGCTCGATTCCGTCGGCGATCCAGACGATCTCGGCTTGCGGATTGACGGCGAGGAAGCGCGCGATCGCCGGCAGCGTCGCCGCGCGCGGCGGCGCATAGGGAACCGGCGACAAAGCGCGCAGTTTTTCTTCGATGCGCGGGCCGTCGAGCGGCTCGACGTCGAGCCCTCCCTGGGACATCGGCAGCACGGCCGCCAGGCGCCCCGCCCGCGTTGCGCCTCGCAGCGCGTCGCGAGCGTAGGCGATGCGGCGCTCCCAGGCCGGCGCCGCCGGCCAGCCGTCGTCGATCGCCAGCAGCAAAGGGCCGGCGCCGGCGCCCGACGTTGGCGAAAGGTTCCACAGCGGCCCCGCCATCGCCAGGATGACCAGCGCGGCGATCGCGATCCGCAGCGCCAGCAGGGGCCACGGCGTCTTGGCCGGCGTCGCGTCCTTGGCGTTGAGGCCGATGAGCAGGCGCAGCGGCGGGAACACCGCCTGGCGCGGCCGCGGCGGCGTGACCTTGAGAAAGATATAGAGCGCGGCGAGCAGCGCCAGAGCGGCCAGAACCGTCGGCGCGGCGAAAGCGAGGGGCAGGCCGAACATCGTCAGGCGCTCCACGCGGTCGTCGTCGGCCCGGGACCGGCGAGGCGCGCGCGCAGCGCGAGCAACGCCTGAGCCGCCGACTGGTCGGTTCGATGCAGCGCGAAGCCCCAGCCGCGCGCCGCGCAGGCGGCGCGAATCGCCTCGCGATGCTCGGCGAGGCGCTCGAGATAGGTTTGGCGCAGGTTCTGCGCGCGCGGCGCGCGAAACCGGGCGGCGCCGCCCGCCTCGAGGAATTCGGTGTGGCCGACGAAGGGAAAGGTCTCCTCGATCGGGTCGGCGATCATGAGGATTTGACCCTCCGCCCCTTGCGCCGAGAGCGTGCGAACGGCGCGCGCGGCGTCCTGCGCCTCGCTCAGGAAATCGCCGAGCAGCACCACTTTCGAGCGCGCGCGCACCGGTTCTGGCGCCGGCAGGCCCGACACCGGAGCGGCGCGCAAACGCTCGTCCGCGGCGATCGCTTCGGCGAAGCGCTCGATGACGCCGCGCGTCGCCAACGGGCGGGTGAGGCCGATGAGGCCGGCGCGTTCGCCGCCGCGCACCGCCAAGTCCGCCAGGGCGAGCGCCAGGACGGCGGCGCGATCGACCTTGGCGCAGGGCGCGAGGTCGGAGGCGAACGCCATCGAGGCGGAGCGATCGAACCAGATCCAGACGGTGTGCGAAGCTTCCCATTCGCGCTCGCGCACGAAAGCGCGGTCCTCGCGCGCCGAGCGGCGCCAGTCGACGCGCGCCGCCGGCTCGCCGGAAACGAAGGGGCGAAATTGCCAGAAGGTTTCGCCCGGGCCCGCTTGCCTTCGCCCGTGCACGCCGTGCATCAGGGAGTGCGCGACCTGCCGCGCGGCGACGACGAGGCTCGGCAGGCGCGCCGAAAGAGTCGTGGCGTCCTGACGAATCCGCCGGCCTGATGCGGGAGCGGCAGTCGCCATCGGGTCAGCGCAGGATCTTGGCGACGAGCCGCGCGACGACGGCGGAAACCGTTTCGCCCTCGGCGCGCGCGGCGTAGGTCAGCGCCATGCGGTGCTTGAGCACGGGCTCGGCCAGCGCCACGATGTCGTCGCGCGAGGGCGCGAAGCGGCCGTCGACGAGCGCGCGGGCGCGGCTCGCCAGCATCAGCGCCTGCGCGGCGCGCGGCCCCGGCCCCCAGGAGATCGCCTGGGTCAGTTCCGGGTCGCCCTCGCCCGGGCGCGCCGCGCGCACGAGATCGAGGATCGCCTCGACCACGCTTTCGCCGATCGGCGCCCGGCGCACCAGGCGCTGCGCCGCCATCAGCTCGGCGGCGGTCATCGCCGGCCTCGGCGCCGCTTCGACGTCGCCGGTCGTTTCGATGAGAATGCGCCGTTCCGCGACCCGGTCGGGATATCCGACGTCGATCTGCATGAGGAAACGGTCGAGCTGCGCCTCGGGCAGGGGATAGGCGCCTTCCTGCTCGAGCGGATTTTGCGTCGCCAGCACGTGGAACGGAACCGGCAGATCGTGGCGCGCGCCCGCGACCGTGACGTGATGCTCCTGCATCGCCTGCAGCAGCGCCGACTGCGTGCGCGGGCTGGCGCGGTTGATTTCGTCGGCCATCAGCAATTGCGCGAATATCGGCCCCTTGATAAAGCGGAAACTGCGCGCGCGATCCGGCCCTTCCTCCATGACCTCGGAGCCGAGGATGTCGGACGGCATCAAGTCGGGCGTGAACTGCACCCGCAAGGCGTCGAGCCCCATGACGACCCCGAGCGTCTCCACCAGCTTGGTCTTGGCCAGGCCCGGCACGCCGATCAGCAGGCCGTGGCCGCCGGCGAGCAGGGTGACGAGCGTCTGTTCGACCACCGTCTCCTGGCCGAAGATCACCGCGCCGATGGCCTCGCGGGCGGCCGCGATGCGGGCCAGACTCGCCTCGGCGGCCTTCACGACGCTGGCGTCAAAATCGGCGACGGTCATAAAATCTCCTCATGGGCTTCGTGCGGCGCGACCCGCGGCCCGCGTCGGTTTCCCGCTCGCCGCCGAAGGCCGGGCGGAAAAGCTCGGCGAACGAATTCCCCTTCGACGAGTCTCGCACTAGATTGGCTTCGCCGAGGCTTCTCGGCCGACGGGTAACACGGGGAAGCGACGTTTGCCCATAAACAAGCGCGAGATTATGGCGGAGCCGAGCGAAAGCGGCGGCGCGGGCCGAACGCCCGAGGCGGCGCTCGGCGGCCTGCGCGAGGCGGCGGAGGCGCGAAAGCGCGGTCCCGCCCCGGTTCACCTGTGGAATCCGCCCTATTGCGGCGAGATCGACATGCGCATCGCCACCGACGGGACATGGTATTATCGCGGTTCGCCGATCGGCCGCGCCCCGCTCGTGCAGCTCTTCGCCTCGATCCTGCGCAAGGACGAGGATCGCTATGTCCTGGTCACGCCGGTCGAACGCGTCGGGATCCGCGTCGACGACGCGCCCTTTCTTTGCGTCGAGATGAGAGTGGCCGAGACGGGCGGCGAGCAAGAGCTGACGTTCCGCACCAACGTCGAGGACATCGTCACGGTCGACGCCGAGCATCCCCTGCGCTTCGAGCGCGGCGCGGCCGAGGGGATCAAGCCCTACGTGCGCGTGCGCGGCGATCTCTGGGCGCTCGTCAAGCGCGCGCTCTATTACGACCTCGTCGCGCTCGGCAAAGTCGAGCCGTGGCAAGGCGAGGATTGGTTCGGCGTGCGCTCGCGCGCGCTGTTCTTCCCGATGACCCGCGCCAGCGAGATTGACGGCCTTTGAGCGTTTCCCCGCCCGACGATTTTTCGCCTGAGGACTTGCGCCGCCTCGCGCGCGAGCGGCTGGCGCCGCGCCTCGCCGCGGACGCTTTGGCCGCCGACGCCGCGCCGCGGGTCGGCGACCACGCGCTCAACGGGCCGGCGCCCGATTCGGGCACGGTGGCGCGCGCGCGTCCGGCGGCGGTGCTGGCGCCGATCGTGGCGCGGCCCGAGGGCCTGAGCGTGCTGCTGACGCTGCGCGCGGCGCATTTGCGCACGCATTCCGGCCAGGTCGCCTTTCCCGGCGGCAAGATCGACCACGGCGAAACCGCGCTCGAGACGGCGCTGCGCGAGGCGCGCGAGGAAATCGGCCTCGAAGAGCGCTACGTCGAACCGTTGGGCTGGCTCGATCCCTATCTGACCGGGACCGGCTATCGCGTCGCGCCGCTGGTGGCGCTGATCGATCCCGCCTTCACGCTCAGGATCAATGCCCATGAGGTGGCGGACATCTTCGAGACGCCGTTCGCCTTCCTGATGAACCCCGCCAACCACCGCCTCGAGGAGCGCGAATGGCGCGGCGTCAGGAGAAAGTTCTACGCCATGCCCCACGGCGAGCGTTATATCTGGGGCGCCACCGCCGGCATTCTGCGCAATCTCTACGAGAGGCTGTTTTCCTGATGTGGCGCGCCATCGTCGAGTCCCTCGGCCTGTTCCTCGCGCCGTTCCTCTTGTTCGCGGTCTATCTCGTGCTGCGCTTGCGCTATCCGCTCGCGGTCGAGCATTGGACGCGCAGCCGGGTGGCGACGCTCGTCATCATCGGACTCGCGGCGGCGCTGCTGGGACTGATCGCGCTGACCCTGACCGCCCCGCGCAGCCAAGGCGTCTACGTGCCCGCCCATGTCGAAAACGGCGCGCTGGTGCCCGGACATTTCGAATGAGCGGCCTTCCCGCCATTCGCGACGGGCGCCTCACCGACAGGCGCCTCATCGACGAGGGCCGGTTGGCGCGCGCGCTGCGGGCGCTCGACGGCCAGGGCGAGGAGACGCGCCTCATCGGCGGCGCGGTGCGCGACCTCGCGCTGGGCGAAAAGGCGGGCGATTACGATCTCGCCACCACCGCCCTGCCGCAAGTCGTGATGAAGCGCGCCCACGCCGCGGGCTTCGGGGTCGCGCCGACCGGCCTCGCTCACGGAACGGTGACGCTCATCGTCGAGGGTCAGCCGATCGAGGTGACGACGCTACGCCGGGACGTCGCGACCGACGGGCGCCACGCGACGGTGGCGTTCGGCCGCGATTTCGCCGCCGACGCGCGGCGACGCGATTTCACCATCAATGCGCTGTCGCTGGGGCGCGACGGGGTCGTGCATGATTACACCGGCGGGCTCGCCGACCTCGCCGCCCGGCGCGTGCGCTTCATCGGCGACGCCGGCCAGCGCATTCGCGAGGATTACCTGCGCATCCTGCGCTTCTTCCGTTTCTCCGCCCGCTATGGCGACGGCGCGCTCGATCCCGAAGGGCTGCGCGCGGCGATCCAAGAGCGCGACGGTCTGATGATCCTGTCGCGCGAGCGCGTGCGCGCCGAGCTGCTCAAGCTCCTGGCGGCGCCGCGCGCCGGGGAAGTCGTGACCACGGTTTGCGAGGCCGGCCTGCTCAACCCGCTTCTGGCGGGGCAGACCGACGCGGCGCGCCTCAGGCGGCTCGTGGCGATCGAGGCGCGCCGCGACGGCGGGCCCGACGCGCTGCTGCGCCTGGCGGCGCTCGGCGTGCGGATCGAGGAAGACGCCGAACGCCTGCGCGAGCGCCTGCGGCTCTCCAATGCCGAATTCGAGCGCCTCGCCATCCTCGCCCAGGCCCTGCCCGGCTTGCATGGACTGAGCGCGCCACCGCACTTCGGCGCGCTACGCCTGCTGTTGTTCGAGCGGCGGCGGCGCGGCGCGCTCGATGCGCTCGCGCTGGCGCACGCCGATTCCGGCGCCCCAGACGACGACTGGCGCTTCGAGAGCGCCTATCGCTTCCTCGGCGAGACGCCCGAGCCGACGCTGCCGATCACCGGCGCCGATATCCTGGCGCGCGGCGTGGCGCATGGCCGACGCGTCGGCGCGACGCTCAAGGCGCTGCAGGCCTTATGGATTCGCGCCGGCTTTCCGCGCGAGCCGGAAGTCCTGGCGCGGCTGCTCGACGAGGCGCTGAAGGATTGACGGAAAGAGGCGGCCGCGCGCCGCGCAAGGGAGCGGGAGACGGCGATGTTGCCGACGAAATTTTGGGCGGAGATGTCGTGGCGCGATTTTTCTGGCGCCGACATGAGCAAGGTCGTCGCGGTGCTGCCGGTGGCGGCGATCGAACAGCACGGGCCGCACCTGCCGGTCGGCGTCGACGCGTTCATCAACGAGGGTTATCTGAAACGCGCCGTCGCGCGCCTGCCCGCCGATCTGCCCGTCCTCTTCCTGCCACTGCAGCAAATCGGCAAATCGGACGAGCACGTCGAATTTCCCGGCACGCTGACGCAGTCGATGGAAACCCTGACGCGCGCCTGGACGGAAATCGGCGAGAGCGTCGCGCGAAGCGGGTGCCGCAAGCTGATCTTCATGAATTCGCACGGCGGCAACTCGGCCGTCATCGACGTCGTCGCGCGCGAGCTGCGCCTGCGCCGGCATATGCTCGCGGTCCACGCTTCCTGGCGGCGGCTCGGCTACCCCGACGGCCTCTTTTCCGCGCGCGAGCGCGCGCACGGCATCCACGGCGGCGACGAGGAGACCTCGCTGATGCTCGCCTTCCGGCCGGACACGGTGCGCATGGCCGAGGCGCGCGACTTTTCCAGCGCGGCGGTCTCGATGGAGCGCGAATTCAAGCAATTGCGCGCCACCCAGCCGATCGGCTTCGGCTGGATGACGAGCGATTTGAACGAATCGGGTGCGGTCGGCGACGCCGCCGCGGCGACCGCCGCCAAGGGCGAGGCTTGCGCCGAGCACGGCGCCGGCGCGTTCGTCGATCTGGTGCGCGACGTCGTCGCGTTCGATCTCGCCCGCCTCGTCGCCGGCCCGATCGGCTGACGATGGGCGCGCCCGACTTCGCTTTCGAGCGCGAACTTTTCGCACGCGGCTGTTCGCTGGTGGCGGGCGTCGACGAAGTCGGCCGCGGGTCGCTCGCCGGACCGGTGGGCGTCGGCGCCGTGATTCTCGATCCCGACGACCTGCCCGAAGGGCTCGACGATTCCAAGGCGCTGAGCGCGGAGCGGCGCGAGGCGCTGAGCGAAGCGATCTACGCCAAGGCGCGATGCGTCGCCATCGCCTTCGCCAGCGTGGCGGAAATCGACGCGCTCAACATCCGCGGCGCGACGCTCCTGGCGATGGCGCGCGCCATAAACGCGTTGAGCCTCAGGGCGGACTTCGCGCTCGTCGACGGGCGCGACATTCCAGGCGGCCTATGCTGCCCCGCACGCGCAATCGTCCGCGGCGACGCGCGCTCGGCGTCGATCGCCGCGGCCTCGATCGTCGCCAAGGTGGCGCGCGACGCGCTGATGAGGCGGCTCGACGCCGTCTGCCCCGGCTACGGATTCGCGCGCCACGCCGGCTACGCCACGCGCGAGCACATCGAGGCGCTGGCGCGCCTCGGCCCGACGCCGTTCCACCGGCGATCGTTTCGACGCGGTGGGGACATTTCCTGATCGGAACGCCGGCTGGTCCCGCCGACACGCGCCCTACGCTCCGCCCTTCGCGATTTCGGGCAGCGCCTCACGGAAAGCGCGCAACATATCCATGTAATTGCGATATCCTCGACGAGCCTGCACTTCCGCCGCGGTCAGATTCGCGGTCTTGGCAAGGCTCGGAAGGTCGGCGCGAAAACTGTCAAAAAGGTCGCAGAAGCGTTGGGCGCCCGGCAGTGCACGGCCGTCGGGATCGCGATGGAAATAGTCCCGGACAATCCTGATGATGTTCCTGGGCTCGTTTGAATGCGCAGCGGGATCGTTGCCCGCTATATCCGAGAGGTAGCGCGGTAGCACGAAGGGCGTCGCGACCATTACGCACGCTCTCTTTTGTTTCTGCCGTTTGCCGCCGAAGCGCCGCGCGCCCATCGCCAGCCCGAGTTCGAATGGCATGTTGAATCGAGGCAGTCCGGCGTCTCCAAGCTGGGTTCGGGACAAATCGTGGATCGTCTGGTCGCAATCGGCGATGAGGCGGCAAAGCTTTTCGAATCGGATGTCGCCGCTGTCGTTGTCTTCGAGCGCGCAGCGAACGCTATACCCGCAGACCGTTATCGCAAAAAGCAATGCTTCGAAGCATGGGAGATAGTCGTCATCGAAGGGGCAATTGATGAAGACGTCGCTGTTGCGAACTGGCGTGTGCGCCACCTTCTAGCCGAGATAGTACGAGAGAACGGCGCGACGGATCGTCGCCGACTTCTTGCCTCGGAGTTTCGACGGCACGGGCGCGGCCTTGACGTCCTTGAACTCTCGCGCGGCTGCGATGGCTTGCGGCGACCACGCGCGATGCTTCGCCGCAACACCTGCGCGCTTCAGCTTGGACGTCGCGGCTTTCGCAGCTTTCTTCGTCTGGACCATAAAAAAAGATTGTCAGAAATGTCCCCACGCGTCCAGCAATTTGGAGATCGCCGCCGGGCCAAGGCCCTCGGACCGACGCCGTTTCATCGGCGTACGTTCAAGCCGTCGGGCTTCCCCGCGGGAAGCTCCCGCGATTAGCGCCTGAAGGCGCAATGTCTTTAGAAATCGTTGATTTTATAACGATTCTCGCCCGCCCAGAATCGTACGAAAACGAGACATCGGCGCGACGCGAGGCCTAACGCGAACTTTACCTAAAATGCTCACTATCGCGAATGTCGGAAGCGTTCTTTCCGACATTCGCGTCGAGTGGTTGCGTTCATGCGTGGTTTTCGTGCCGGGGCGACCCGCCTCCCTGCCCAGCTTCAGGTCTTGCGTACTGGAAGCGGCGAGGCGCGGCGTCCCGCCACGATGGCCACGCCGCCGCGCGACGCCATCGTCGTCGGCGACTGCGTCGCCGAGCTCGACAAGTTGCCAGACGCGTGCGTCGATCTCGTCTTCGCCGATCCGCCCTATAATTTGCAGCTCGAGGGCGCGTTGTCGCGTCCCGACCAGAGCGTCGTCGACGCGGTCGACGACGAATGGGACAAGTTCGCCGATTTCGCCGCTTACGACGCCTTCACCCGGGCCTGGCTCGGCGCGACGCGGCGGGTGATGAAGCGCGACGCGACGATCGTCGTCATCGGCTCCTATCACAACATCTTCCGCGTCGGCTCGATCCTGCAGGACCTCGGCTTCTGGATCCTCAACGACATCGTCTGGCGCAAGGCCAACCCGATGCCCAACTTCCGCGGCCGCCGCTTCACCAACGCGCACGAGACGATGATCTGGGCGGCGCGCAGCGCCGACGCCAAGGCCTACACCTTCAACTACGAGGCGCTGAAGGCCGGCAACGAGGATTGCCAGGCCCGCTCCGACTGGTTCCTGCCGATCTGCACCGGCGCGGAACGCCTCAAGGGCGCGGACGGGCGCAAGACGCATCCGACGCAAAAGCCGGAGGCGCTGCTCCAGCGCGTGCTGCTCGCCGCCTCGAACCCCGGCGATCTCGTGCTCGATCCCTTCTTCGGCTCGGGCACGACGGGCGCCGTCGCGCGCCGCTTGCGCCGCAGCTTCATCGGCCTGGAGCGCGATCCCGGCTACGCGAGCGCGGCGCGCGCGCGCATCGAGGCGGTGGTTCCGGTCGAGGCCGACGCGGTCGCCGCGATTCCGACCCGTCGCAGCGAGCCGCGCGTCGCCTTCGCCAGCGTGGTCGAGGCCGGGCTGATCAGGCCGGGCGAGCGGCTGGTCGACGCCAAAGGCCGCCACGGCGCCCTGGCGCGCGCCGACGGCGCGCTGACGCTCGGGCCGGCCACCGGCTCGATCCACAAGATCGGCGCGCTGGTCCAGGGCTTGCCGGCGTGCAACGGCTGGACGTTCTGGCACGTCGAGCGCGCCGGCGGGCTCGTCTCAATCGACGACTTTCGCGCCAATATCCGCGCTTCGATGCGCGCGGCGGCGGAGTAGCGGCCGTCGGCCCGCGCGGGCGGAAGCGCTTTATCGCCTCGCACCCGACTTTCTCGCCTTGGCCTTGCGGCGCGGCGCGGCGAGATCGGCGGCGCGGATAAAGAACACCTCGCCTTCGCTCTCCTCGGTGTCGAGCCAGATCAGCGGCAAGCGCGGGAATTCCGCCTCCAGCCGCGCGCGACCGCTGCCGACCTCGCAAATGAGCGCCCCTTCGGGCGTCAGATGCTCGCCGGTTTCAGCGAGAATCCGCCGCACGACGTCCAATCCGTCGCGCCCGCCCTCGTGCGCGAGCCGCGGCTCGGCGGCGTATTCGGGCGGGAAAGCGGCGAGCGAATCAGCGTCGACATAGGGCGGATTGGCGAGAATCAGATCGTAGCGCTTGGCCCCGAGCGGGGCGAAGAGATCGCCCTGGTGAAGCGCGATTCGGTCGGCAAGGCCGTGCTCTGCGACATTGCGCCGCGCCACTTCGAGCGCGTCGGCGGAGAGATCGACCGCATCGATCCGGGCGTTGGGGAATTTCATCGCCGCCAGGATCGCCACCGAGCCGCCGCCGGTGCACAGATCGAGGGCGCTTTCGATTCTCTCGGCGTCCCCGATCAGCGATCCCTCGCCGATGAGGCCGCCGAACAGCAGCTCGCCGATGAAGCTGCGCGGAACGATCACGCGTTCGTCGACGTAGAAGGGCACGCCCTGGATATAGGCGCGCTCGAGCAGGTAGGCGGCGGGCTTGCGCGTCGCGACGCGCGCGTCGATCAAGGCGAGGAGGCGCGCGCGCTCCTCGAGCGTCAGCGACGCGTCGAGAAACGGATCGAGCGTGTCGATGGGCAGGCGCAGCGCTTCGAGGACGATGAAGGCGGCTTCGTCGACGGCGTTGGTCGCGCCATGCCCGTAGGCGAGACCCGCCGCGTTGAAACGACTGACCGCGTAACGAAAGAAGTCGCGCACCGTCGCGAAGAACGTGAGGCGCTCGTCGTCGGCCCGATGGTCGCTGTTCGCCTTCCCCATTCCGTCTCCTCGCCAGGCGGACGATCGCGCGGCCGACAAAAATGGCCGGCGTCGCCGGCCATTCGCTCGAGCCTCTCTCGACCGGCCTCTACGGGCTCAGTTGGCCTTCTTGCACTCCGCGCGGAATTTCCGGCGCTCCGCGCCGTGCAGACCTTTGGCGTCGGCCTGCTTCGAGCATTCGACGGCCTTGGCCTTGGCTGCGGCGATGGCGGCGGCGTCGGCCGCCGGCGTGGCGGGAGCGGCGGCGTCGAACGCGTAGGCGGCGCTCGAAACAAGGACGCTGAAGGTGATCGCGGAGGCGAGAGTCGAGATGCGCATGGCGATGAAGTCTTTCTCGATTGGAGCAATTCGCGAGGCGCCCGCCCGGAGCCGGCGGACGAGCCGAGGCGACCCGGTGACGGCTTATAGAGCGGCCCGGGGCCGCAAGACAAGCAGCCCGCAATGCCGCGAACGAGCGCCGTTCGCTAGGCGTCGAGGGTCGGCGGCAGGTTGAGATGCTGCTCCACCCGGCGGACGCGCGCTTCCAGCTCGCTGATGAGCACGCCATGGCCGATGACGACGGAATGTTATTCGACGACGGCGCGGCGAAGTCCGACGATTTGCTCGCCGAGTTGCGTGCGCGTCGCCTTGTGCTCGGCGTCGTTCTTGGCCTGCATCGTCGCCGGGTCCGACGCCACGTCGGCGCGCAGCGAGCTGATGTCGCTTTTCAATTCGGCTTTCGTGTCGTCCAATTTGGCGTCCATGCGCCCAAAATCGGCGCGCAGGCCGCGAAGCAGTTCAAGCACGAGATTGTCCGGTTCGCCGCTCATGAAGACACTCTATCTCGAGCCGCCGCTTCGCGCCACCGGCCGGTCGATGTCGCAGCTCGGCCTCTCACTCCGCCCCGAGCCCGCCCTTGTCGCGAAGGAACGCGATCACCGCCTCGACGCCTTCGCCGGTTTTCATGTTGGCCATCACGAAGGGGCGGGCCTTGCGCGTCAGCGCGGCGTCGCGCGCCATGATTTCGAGCGAGGCGCCGACGTAAGGGGCGGGGTCGATCTTGTTGATGACGAGCAGGTCGGAGCGGGTGACGCCCGGCCCCCCTTTGCGCGGGATCTTCTCGCCGCCGGCGACGTCGATGACATAGATGGTGAGATCGGCGAGCTCGGGCGAAAACGTCGCGGCGAGATTGTCGCCGCCCGATTCGACGAGGATGAGGTCGAGCGCGGGAAAGCGCCGGCGCATCTCCTCGATCGCCGCCAGGTTGATCGAGGCGTCCTCGCGGATCGCGGTGTGCGGGCAGCCGCCGGTCTCGACGCCCATGATGCGCTCGGCCGGCAAGGCGCCGGCCTCGACCAGGATGCGCGCGTCCTCCTTGGTGTAGATGTCGTTGGTGATCGCCGCGATGGCGAATTCGCCGCTGAGACGCTTGCACAAGCGCTCCATCAGCGCCGTCTTGCCGGAGCCGACGGGGCCGCCGACGCCGACGCGTAAGGGTTGCCGGGATCGGCTCATGAGCGGAACAACCTCGAATATTGCGTTTCGTGCCGCATCGCGGCGATGTCGGAGCGGAAGGCGCAAGCGCCGAGATCGTCGAGCGAGGCGCTCGCCGCCTCGCGCGCCATCGCGCCGAGGTCCGGCAAAATCCCTGCCAAGGCCCGCTGGCCGTCGGTCTGGCCGACCACGCTCAAGCGAACCGCGGCCGAGACCAGATTGGCGAACAGGGCGACGGCGAAAGCCTCGGTCGCGCGCTGGCGCGCCATGCCGTGGCCTCAGCCGCGCGGTGCGCGGCGGCGAACAGAATCGCGTCCATGCGCGGCGCGCCGAACGCGGCGAGATCGGCGAGCCAATTGCCGAGCGAGCCGGCGTCGACGACGTCGCCCGCCTCGACCGCCCATTCCAGGCCGTGCGAATAGGCGAACGAGCCGACGGGAAAAGCGGGCGAGAGCCAGAGGAACAGCGGCAGTTCCCGCCAGTCGCCGACTTCAGCGCTCGGCGTGGCCATGATCGTGGTCGTGATGGTCGTGGTCGTGATGGTCGTGGTCGTGATGGTCGTGGCCGCAGCCGGGGCCGTGGACGTGCGGCTCGGCGCCGACGCTCTGATGGTCGCCGTGACGATGATGCGCGTCGCCGTGATGGTCGTGGTCGTGGTCGTGGTCCGGCGCCGGCGCCGGCGCGCGCACGTAGGCGCCGCCTTCCGGATTGAACGACGCCTCGATGGCGACGAGGACGCCGCCGAGGCCGCGCGCCATCTCCTCGATCACCGGATCGCGGCGAATGCGCAGGCTCTTCTTCATCAGTTCGGTCGGCAGGTGGCGATTGCCCAGGTGCCAGGCGATCCGCGTCAACGCGGCCGCGTCGGCGGCGCGGATTTCGATCAGCGACTCGGGCGCGGCGACGACTTCGACGATGCGGCCGTCCTCCAGTTTGAGCCCGTCGCCGGCGCGCAGCATCACCGCTTCGGGCAAGTCGAGCAGGAAGCCGAGGCCGCGCACGCCGGTCATGGCGACGCGACGACGATAGCGCTCGTCGTAATCGAGCACCACCGTGTCGGCGGGCTCGCCCGACCAGGCGCCGGAGGGGAGAACCGAATGAGCGTGCAGCATCGCCTCGCCTCTGCTCGAAAGCGGGCTCGCGCCCGCGAAAAAATCAGCCAGCCGGCCTGTAAGCCGGGTTCTGTATGGCCGGGAGCCGAGGGGCTCCCGACGTGACGGCCATTCCTCTGGGACGCCCGTCGCCGGGCGCCTCGAGCGACCAACCCGAGCGACAAGGCCCGCGGACTGGCCCCGAAGCGCCCGAAGGCGCCGCGCATCGCTCCTATTCGGTCTTGCTCCCGGCGGGGCTTGCCGTGCCGCCGACGTTGCCGC
>Ga0181524_10002058_pt1 | contig 21590 bp, 17 predicted proteins | sample PEATcosm2014_Bin_34_FD_119761 | JGI IMG/M metagenome (GOLD analysis project Ga0181524, IMG submission 119761) | Peatland microbial communities from MTU Mesocosm Facility, Houghton, MI, USA - PEATcosm2014_Bin05_60_metaG | ecosystem: Environmental > Terrestrial > Soil > Wetlands > Peat | place... | reverse complement strand
CGCCATCGGTCTTGACCGCCTGCTGGGCGGAACGTTCGGCGCGGTCCGGCCTGAAGTCAACCAGACAAACCCATCCCCGGACATCCGCGTCCGGAACGGGTTTCCCGGTCACGGCGTCAGTGACTTTTCCTTCTACTGTCACAGTGTAAGTCGAAGCGGCAGTCGCCGGCGCCGCCCCATAGACCAACCGTACCCCTGCGAACGAGCCGAGGGCGATCGTTCCGAGCGCAACGCACAGAAACAGCCAGCCGCGCCCGACCGGCTTGGACCTCACACCGCGTTCCAGCAAACGCAGGCGACCGATGACTTCTGAGGAGCGGGCCATTGGAATGCCTCCTATACTGGGGACCGGCTCAACGATGTCCAGCGCCACACGCGCCAGGCTGGATGAGTACAATGCGGCATTCCCGACGTAATCCGCCGCAACCGCGTCGCAGACTTCCTCGCACGCCGTACTGTGGGCGGCGCGCATCCGCCACGCCAGCGGGTGAAACCAGAGGAGGGTGGAAAGCGATCGCGCCAGCAGCATCCAATAAAGGTCGCGCGCGCGCACGTGCGCAACCTCGTGCGCCAGAATGCCGGCAAGGTCATTCTCGTATTCCGGCCTGCCCATTCTCTCTGGAAGAATAATGACAGGCCTTCGCATCCCGGTGAGGAACGGGGAAGCGATACTGGGGGACAATCGAAGCAGAACGCGCTCGGTGCATCTCAACTCACGAGCCACTCGATCCAGAAGAGATTGGGACTGCGGCCCCGCCGGCAATGAACCCGTTCGCGTGCGCCGAAGCCGGGCCAGGAGAAAGCCGGATCGCAGGAGCAGAATGATTGTCCCCAAACACCAGCCCGCCAGAACCAGTTCCTGCGCCCGTTCTCCGGCCCATGCGGAGAGCGAGCGCGGGTTCACGGGTGAGCGGTCAGCCCTGCTTTCTGCGGCCGGCGCAGGAGCGATTCGGGGGCCAGTGGTCGCAATCAGGGGCGCCTGCGCCGGACCGGTCGCGGGTTTGGGCTCCTCCGCGAGCGCAGGAACGGTGCGGGACGGAACAGGACGATTGATGCGGATTTGCCATTGCCCCAGCGAATGCACCGCCGGCGCCAGGAGCAGTCCCACCATCAATCCGCGCCAGAGCAAGAGCCGCCAGCGCGGATTGCTCCGGCAAACCGTCAACGCGGCGTGGGCCAACCACACCGCCGCGAGCAAGACGCTGATCCTCAGCAAGAGAGAGGCCGTTGGCGAAAGGTTGACCAGCACGTCCATCATCTGGGTCATAGCACCGCACCCTCCATCAACCCGGAATCCTGCCGGCATCGCCATTGAGGACCCGATTCTTTACATCTCAGGCCGCCCGGTCCTGGCGCCCTTATTTCCCAAGCTCAGACCGCTTTCGCGCATACCGCTGCAATTCGCGGATTTGGGCGGCATCCAGCTTCTCGGCCTTGATGAGTTGAGCAATCAGATCAGCGGTCGAGCCGCCGCAGAAAACCTCCGCCATGCGCGATACCATCCTTTTCAGGGTGCCCTTCCGCGATGCGGAGGCCCTGTAGTAGTACGCCTTGCCTACCTTCCGTCGAGTCACATGCCCCTTGGCCAGCAGGATACGCAGTTGGAAACGCAGTGCGGCGTTCTTGATGGGCCGGCCATACCGCACCTCAATCTCCGAAGGTTTCTGTTCCCCGTGCTGCCATAGAACCCGCATCACTTCCAACTCGGTGGAGGTCATCAGTGGCATCGCGATAAGCTCCAAAAGTACCTGCCGGACGAGTTCATCCGCCTGTTCACACATGTAGATACTACTACATGTGACTGGCTTTGTCAAGGGCCATCTGTAGAACATTCTACATTTATTTTCAATCGCGCAGCCGGACCGGCTGTAACCTTATAATGAAGGTCAGACGGAGAAGGTCGAGCCTTGACATATCTCCGCCGCGTTCATAGACTTCACCGCAACATCATCTTCAGAGGACGACATGCGCGTTTCACCTGGCCGGACCAATTCCAACCCACTGGGCCCTGAGTCTGCGGCCGAAGGCCTGCGGCCCCGAAGCGCACCCGAGCTGTACTGGCTGCCGGCGATTCTGATCCTCGCCGCCACGCTTCGCCTCTGGGGGCTCGGCGCGAAGTCGCTCTGGCTCGACGAGATCATGACGGTGCAGAAGGCCTCGATGTCGTTTTCGGAAATGATGGGCCAGATTCGGCAGCACGACGCGCATCCGCCGCTCTTCCAGGTCGTGGAATGGCTCTGGCTGCGCCTCGACAAGGGCGACGCGTACGCGCGGGCGCCGGCGGTCCTGGCGGGCGTCGCCTGCGTGTGGCTCTGCTTCCTGATCGCGCGGCGGCTGTTCGGCCGAAAAGCGGCGCTGGCGGCGGCGGCCATGACGACGATTTCATACTTCGGCATCTTCTATTCGCAGGAAGCGCGGCTGCATTCGTTCATGACCGCCCTGTTCCTCGGCCAGTTCTGCCTGCTGCTGGCCATTCTCGAGCGCCGCGGGAAGGCCGGCTGGGGACTCTGGGTCGCGTACGGACTCGTCGGGCTGGCGAGCCTCTACACTTACGCGCTCTGCGCGCTGACGGTCGGCGCGCTGGGGTTGCTGTACCTGGGGCTGACCCGGCGGCGCCGCCGGCAGCTCGGGCGATGGCTGGCGGTGCACGCGGCGATCGGGTTGCTCTTTCTGCCCTGGGTGCCGACGCTGCGCGCAAGGACGGCGGAGCTCGAAGCGAGCGTTCGCGCGTATCACGACAGTATCGGAAGGCCGACCGATTCGGAGATCGTCGGCGGAATCGCCGACTGGGCCATCGGCCCGTGGGCCAAGAGCGGGATTCGGTCCGAGCTTGGCGTCTATCCTCCTTCGACCTTCGGCCAGATCCTCGGCTGGGCGTTGATGCCTGTCGCGGCATTCGCGGCGTTTCACCGGAAATCGAAGCGGCCGGCGCAGGTCCTCGGCGTCCTCTTCCTCCTGCCGCTGCTCCTGTATTTGATCCTGCCTATGCCGCGCGTGCACCTGTACGAGGCGAAGCACCTGATGTTCGTGCAGCCGATCCTGCTCATCGCGCTCTCGGGCGCGCGGCTGTCGTTCCGGGTTCCGGGCATGCGAAGGCGGAACTATACCCTTCTCATCGTCGCGCTCGCGTTCGTGGCGCTGAACGCCATCGGCCTGCGCGATTACTTCCGGCCGGGCTTCGAGAAAGAGAACTGGCGCCGGCTCGCGACCGAGGTCAGCCGGCTCGCGGGCGCGAACGACTTGATCCTGTTCAACCCCGGCTATATCGGCTACGCATTCGACTACTACGCGCGGCTGCCGGCCGACCTGCCGATTGATGAAAAGGGGCTGCAGCAAGCGAGCGTCCGCATCGTGGAAAATCCACAGCGCATCTGGCTGATCGAGGACTGGAGCGCCGTGTCGCGGCCGTTCCCGCATATGGTCGAAAACCTGGAAGCGCAGGGCTGGTACCCGCGAGTGACAAAACTCATGAACGGCTCTCTGGGAGAACTCCGCTGGACGCTGCTCCTCCCGAAAGGCACGCAGTGAAAAAAGGTCTCCGCCCGTGAGCAAGCCGCGCAACGCGACTCAACAAGAGCGCGCAGCGTACTGCGCGCGACCTGATACCGCCGCGCTGACCGGGCAGGTCAGCCAGTTCCTCGACTACCTCGCCTCCGAGTGCGGCCTGTCGCAGAACACCATCCAGGCGTATCGGCACGACCTGACTGCGTTCGTGCTCTATCTCGACGAAAACCGCTGCGCGGGCTTTCAGTCCGTCACCGCCGATACCGTCCTGGCGCATATGGTCCGGCTGAAAGAAAAAGGGCTGCACACCAACTCCATCGCGCGCGCGCTGGTGACGATCCGCATGCTCTTCCGGTTCCTGTGGGCGGAAGGAAAGATTCCGGAGAACGCGACGTCGCTGCTCGAATCGCCGAAGCTGGCCAAGCATCTGCCCGAGGTGATGACCGAGCGCGAGGTCACCGCCCTGCTCGCCGCGCCGGACACCGGCCCCTTCGACCATGCTCAGGGCCGCCCTGAGCCGTTGTCGAAGGGCGGCCGGACCCGCGGCCTGCGCGACCGCGCGATCCTGGAACTGCTCTACGCCACCGGCGCGCGGGTCAGCGAGGTCAGCCGCATGACGCTGGACTCTCTCCACCTGGAGCTCGGCTACGTGCGCTGCCTGGGCAAAGGATCGAAGGAGCGGATCGTTCCGGTCGGCGAGCAGGCCGCCGCTGCGATCGGGGAATATCTCGCAAGCGCCAGGCCGGTCCTGCTGCGCGGGCGAAACGTCGAGTGGCTGTTCCCCGGCGCGCGGTCCGCCCCGCTGACGCGCAAGGCGATCTGGCAGATCCTCAAGAAGACCGCGCTGAAGGCCGGCATCGGCCGCCGCATCTCGCCGCACACGCTGCGGCACTCCTTCGCCACCCACCTGCTCGAACGCGGCGCCGACCTGCGCGCCATACAGGAGATGCTCGGCCACGCCGACATCGCCACGACGCAGTTGTACACGCACATGGACCGGTCGCGCCTCAAGGCCATTCACCGCAAATTCCATCCCCGCGCGTGAATGGATGCAAGATCGCGCCGGCCAGGAGCCGTTTTTGCGGATCGCGGCTACCGACCAAAGCGGCCGTAATCCGGTCAATCGCGATTTGAACCGTCTGATGCTGGATGTTATAATGTGCCGACTTGCTTTTCGAGAAATAAATCGGGGCGTGGCTCAGCTTGGATAGAGCGTCCCGTCCAAGGACGGGAAGGTCGGCCATTCGATAGCTGGGCGCTCGCCGCCGAGGATCTGAAGCGCGCATGTCGTACATCGTTTACATACTGCGCAGCCAAAAGGATGGAACTTATTACGTCGGCACCACCCGCAATCTGGCTCAGCGCGTAGACAAGCACAATTCGGGAGCTAGCCTGTTCACGCGCTCCCGGCGGCCGTGGGAGGTGGTGTACGTAGAAGAACACCCATCAGTGCGCGAAGCCTTGGCGCGCGAACGGGCAGTAAAGCGACGCAAATCACGGAAGTACATTGACAGCCTCATCCGGTCGCATCCGATTGACGTAAACGCACAGATGACGTAGAATTGCTGCAGATATATTCGGGGCGTGGCTCAGCTTGGATAGAGCGCCTGGTTCGGGACCAGGAGGTCGGCAGTTCAAATCTGCCCGCCCCGACCATTCTCCTTCGCTCTTCCCGCAACTGCGGGAGAGCTTCGGAGAATTGCACTTCTTCGCAAGAGGCATGGGCTATCCCGGATGGCGAAGGAGAATGGTCGGAAAGTTCTGCGAAGCTCCGAAGGAGCGAAGTAGAACCGACCACCTGCTAGGGCCTTTGTGATGAAGTACCTCTGCCTCCTCCAGAGCATCTCCAATCCGAAGAAATGCTGCACCGGCGTCACTGCCGACTTCCGGGAACGCCTCAAGCAGCATAACGCCGGCGAATCCCCGACTGCCGCGAAACACCGCCCGTGGAAGCCAGTGGTATTAATCCGATTTGAAGATGACGCGAAGGCCGAAGCGTTCGAGCACTGCCTGAAATTCGGCTCCGGCCATGCTTTCGCCAACAACCACTTCTGGCGACATTTTCCGATGCGGACGAGGGCGGAAAAACTTCCGAGTTGCACACTAAGCGGTCTGCAACGTTAACGTTATGGATGCAAAGCGGTGCATGCGCCTCAAGGCCAATCATCGCGTTAATATGAAGGGGTGAACATGATCGCTCCAGGGCCGACGCGTTTGCTGGCTATCGTCGCCTTTGCGAGCTTTGCGGCCGTGCTGCTGGCTGGCGCATACAAGCGCATCTTGGCGCCGAAGGCCGGATACGTCCGTCTCAACCTTGCCGACAAGGGCGCCATCTACCTGATGTTCCAGGGCGATGAATTCCGCGCCGCCACAAGCGTCAAAGGACTCAAAGCTGCCGCGCCAAGTAAATTGTCCCCCGACACGAACATGCTGTCGGGGGCTTTTACCTTGCCATTCCCGGACGACCAATTTCCAGGACAGATTATCAAAGGTGCCTTTAGCAGACTCGAGAAGCGCGATGCCGCGCGGTGCGGCTCCGCTTTTTTGGAACCCTCTGCGAATTTGAGTGACGCCGGCGACTGGGTGCTCGGGTCATTGAACATCTGCCGGATGGACGATGCGAAAATGGAGTGGATGTGTTGGGTGAACGTTCGCTCACCACTCGGAAACGACCCGGAGCACGCTCCGTCCATCCAGTTGCCGGCATTCAAGATGTTAAAGCTGACGGTTGAGCCGGCGCCCTCCGAAGGCACACTGGGGATCGGTCTGCGCGTGCATGCGGCAAATGCCGAGTTGCTCGTGACCAAGGATTTCGGCGACAAAAGCTTTACGGCGCAGGTCCGCGTCCTGAACGAGGCCGGCGTCGAAGTCGCATCCAAGACGGATCGGATGCCCTTACTCGGATTTGGCTGAAGCGGAGCACCACGCTACTCCGTGCGAGTGGCGAAAGGCAATTACACCTGCGATGCGACGCTGGATGTCGGCCCGTTCGGCGGCATTCTGAAGGCGCAGGCGAAGGTCACGGTGCCATTGGTGACACGCGAGAATTGTAAGTTTTCGGTTACGCTTCAGGCGGCGAACTCGGCCACGGCAGTTGGCGTGAAATCAATCGTCAGTAAGTTACAGCAAAGAAGCAAAGTGCCGCCCGTGGCTCGAGTGCCGGTCCTCGCGTTGATATGAAGGGGTGAATATGCTCGCTCCGGGCAAAAAGCGTTTGCTGCTGATCGTCGCCATCGTTGCCTTGGCGGCCTTGCTGGGCGGGGCCTACATGCTCTTTCTGGTGCAGAGGCCCGGCTATTTCCGCATCATCCTTCCCGACAAGAGAACTATCTTCTTGAAGTATCAGGGCGAGAGATTCTTCGCTGAACGTCTCTTTGAGGTCGAAGCACTTCTCGGCACTGTCCACGGGGAATATCAAGGAAACGATTTACGCGTCGCTTCGAGTGTCGAAGGGCTGAGGGATGCGGCGCCGATAAGAGCGTATGAGCATGTCACGCTGGAACCGGCATCTGAGCCGCCTGATGCGGACAAACCGTTTTCCGGACAGATCATTCGCGCATGGTTCAAAACGGCGGATATCAATAGTGACCTGTTGGGAGGTCCGGCGGCTTATCTTGAACCCTCCAGGAAGTTCTCGCGTGTCGGCCGCGGCGTCTTCGGCTTGGTGCAGATTTACCGGATGGAGGACGCGAAAACGGAGTGGGCGTGTCTTATCAAGGTCCGCTCGCCGTTCGGAGGCGAGCCATACGATGCTCCGTGTGTCGAGTTGCCGACGTTCAGAACCTTGAAGCTGACCGCCCACAGCGCCCCCGCTAATGACATGCTGGGAATCGCTATGCGTGTCTATGCGGACGATGCCGAGCTCTACACTCTGGAGAAGTGCAAACTCTCGTCGTCGGAACATTTCGGTAAGTTGTACCAAGGCTCGAATTCCCCTTCGGCAGAGGTCCGCGTCCTCAACGAGTCCGGAGTTGCGGTCGCATCGAAGAAGGGGTTGCTGAACGATTTCGGTTTCAGCTGAAACGGAAACCTCTGCTACTCCGTGCGAGTGGCGAAAGGCAATTACACCTGCGATGCGACGCTGGACGCCGGGCCTTTCGGCGGCATTCTCAAGGCGCAGACGAAGGTCACGATGCCATAGGTGACGCGCGAAAGTCTTCGGCTTTCAGACACGGCTCAGGCGGCGAACCCGGCCACTGCAGCGCCTGTGAAATCAATCGTCCGTGAGGTACAGCACGCCCCGCCCGCCCCGCCCAACCTTACTGATAGCCTCCGCCGGCACAACCCCGGCGGGGGCTTTCAGCTTTTAACGACGCGTCCCGTGTCCATAGGCGCGGTTGAAAGACATGGGCGCGAACTGCATTACGTGAGCTGCGCTCAGAAAAAAATAATTTGCCTCTTGACATGTGCGACATCTGTAGTATAATAATGACAGTCTTAGTAGGATGAGTTGCCCATGCGACTGACGCCGGCGGAATGGAAGTTGATGAACGCCGTCTGGCAGGGACATCCGGTCACGGCGCGCGGCATCGAGGGTCGTTTGCCCGGCGACGAGCGTTGGGCCTACACGACGATCAGGACGATGCTCTCCAGGCTGGCGGCTAAAGGCGCTCTGGCCGAACGCAAGGAGGGCAAGACGAGCCTCTATGAGCCGCGCCTGACGCCGCGCAAGGCGCGCCTGAGCGCGCTCGGGGCGCTGGCGACGGACGCCTTCGACGGGGCGTTCGCCGATCTCATTCATTTCCTGGTGAAAGAGGAAGAGTTGCCGCCGGGCGAGCTTCAGAAACTCATGAGCCTGCTTCAGGACAACCTCAAGAAGAAGGAGGGCAAGCGATGACGGACCACATGAATGCCCTTGCCGCCGGTTGGTGGACGTGGATGCTGCCGATGCTCTGGCAGACGGCGCTCCTGGCCGGGCTGGTCTGGGCGGCGGACCTTATCCTGAAACGCTGGGGCTGGCCGCAAGTGCGCTATGCCTTGTGGCTGCTGGTCGTGGCCCGGCTCGTGATTCCGCCGTCGTTTGCACTGCCGACGAGTCTCTCGGCGCGGCTCCTCCACCCGCACGGTAGCGCCGTGGCGGCGATTCAATCGTCGGCGCTCATCCCGGACGACTCAGTTCCGGTCATGGCGCCGATTGAAAGCGCTTTGACTTTCCCGGCCCCGCCGCGCGCGACGTTGTCCGCCGAATCCTGGGCCATGCTTTGCGCAACCGCCGTCAGCCTCTTTTTCCTGGGCTGGCTGCTCGCGCGGCTCCTGCGGCTGAGCCGGCTGGTGCGCCGGGCGGGCGAGACGCCGATTCCCGCGCGCGTCGCCGAAGCGTTCGCGCATCACGCTATGCAATTTCACATGCGCCGGCCGCCGCGGCTGGTCTTGACGTCGAACGTCCAGAGCGCAGGCGTTTGTGGCGTCTGGCGGCCGTTGGTCTTATTACCCGAATCCTATTGCGAGCTGTCGCATGAACAACTGGGACACGTATTCGCGCACGAGTTCGCGCACCTGAAACGCGGCGACCCCATCGTCAATGCGATCCAATCGCTCCTTCACATCGTTTACTGGTTCAACCCGGCCCTGTGGCTTGCGGGCCGGCGGCTGCGCGACTTGCGCGAAATCTGCTGCGACGCGGCCGTGTCGGTCCGGCTGCGCGAGCGGACGCGCGAGTACGGCCTGACTCTCTTGACCGCTGCCGCGCACTGCCCGCAGGCCAGGCTCGAGCCGGAACTGGGCCTTCTGGGCCTCTTCGAGAATCCCGCGTTCCTCCGCCGCCGGATCGAATATCTCGCCCATCCGGCGTGGAAGCATCGCCGGTTGCGCTGGATTGCGGCGGCGGCCACAGCCGCGCTCGTGACGCTGTTCGTCATGCCGATGGCCGCCCTGAAAGCCGCGCCGGAACCGAAGCAACCGGATTCCATTTCCAACGCGGACGTGGTGCAGGAAGGAACAGGCTGGGGAGCCGCCTGCATCGGCGCCACGCGCCAGGAAGTCCTGGCGGCGTTCGGTCCCTCGGAGGATTCGAATCCCGTGTGGTCGTATTATGGCCGCCGTCTCGGGATAGACGTATTCTACGGTGAATTACTACATGCAACAGATGGCGACAAGGCGATGGAAATCCGGTTCAATCCGGGATTCAAGTACAAGCTGACAAAAGGAATTGGCATCGGGAGCTCAACGAAGGAGGTCTTCGAGGCTTACGGCCGGCCGGTTGATACGAAGCGGGTCCAGGATAAAAATGCCGCCCGTTTCGATTCCCAGGTCCTCTATATCCTGCCTGCCGCGTCCAAGATTCTGTACGAAAAACTTGGAGTGCTTTTCTGGTTCGACGCTTCGAACTGCGTAACACAGTTCGTCGTATTTCGCGCACGCCCAAGTCCCACAGAGGGGAATGCTCCTGCGAGCAATGGAGAAGCTCCAACTGGGTTGCCGCAAGGGAAACAGATCAGTGACATCAACGCGAAAGTCGCCAAGCTGGACATTGAGAAGGCCACGCGCGAGGACGTCGTCGCGGTGTTCGGCGAGCCCGCCCGGTACGCCTGGGGAGGCAAGACCTTCACGAAGGACAACCTGCCCAACGCGTACGTTATGGTTTACCCCGGTCTATTGAATGTCGAGATGTTCAGCGGCCAGGTTGAGGAACTGCGGTTCGGTGAGGGGAACGGACCGAGCGATTACGTCTTCGGCAATGGCCTGCGAGTGGGATCGAGTTTGGACGAGGCGCTGAAAGTAATCGGTCCGCCGGACAAGACAGTGGAGGGCGGAGAGATTGGGTTCGAGGATGGCGTGCTGTACAAGAACGCGCACTTCACAAGCGGCGACGGGCGCAGCCAGACAGCAAGCTACTATGCCCGGCGAAGCAGAGGTGTGCGCATATTCCTATTAGGCGACAAGGTAGTCTCGCTTTATGTGACCCGCAATGGCCCGTCGCCTTCATTCGGCGGAGCCGGCTTGCCGGCAGATCAGCCCATCAGCGACTACAACGCGAAAGTCGCTAAACTGGACTTGGAAAAGGCCACGCCCGCTGACATCATTGGTGTATTCGGCGAACCGGCCTACTACGAAGGGTACAAGGGCAAGATCTTCACGAAAGAGAGTCTGCCTGTTTCGTACGTTATGTATTACAACAACGCCTTTTATGTGGAAATATTCAACAACCAAGTCGAGGAACTGCGCTTTGGGTCGTCCAAGAGCGACTATGTTTTCGGCGACGGCTTGCGGGTCGGTTCGAGCCTCGAAGAGGCGCTGAAAGTGATGGGCGCGCCCGACCAGACCGTTGATCTCAAAGGCCGCAACATGCCCCTCGGCCACAATGGCGTGTTATTAAAGAATGGTCCACAAGGCGTGGGCCACTACGCTCGGCGGGAACGCGGCGTGGAAATATTCATCCGTAACGACGAAGTATTCCTCCTCTATGTCACCCGTAAGTCTCAAATAAATCCGTGGACGGCCGAGCAAGTAAAGAATAAGATCGTTGACCGCACCGACTATCCTTTCGTGGATGATCCGGCGGTTCATGGCCAATGGTTCTCCGTGGGCTATGTAAAGACGATCGAGGAATTTCGTCCTAATGAAAAACAAGGGCGGACCAAGTTTCCCCTCGCGGAGATGAACTTCCTGGACGACGGCAAGGTGGTGGTCACGTTCGATAGGAGCAGGCCGCCCGCTCTCGAACTCACGTGGACCAAAGGTCTCATCCTGTCAAAGGAAGAGCATACTGCCTCCGCTTACACCATCAAGACGCTCGGCGGAATGGACTACCTCTTCTACGAATGGAAGACAGACGCCTACGTCTATCTCCACATGAAACCGGATTATTATGTCCTGACGCAAGCCGGCGGCGAGAATTGATCCAGCGGCGAGAAACTGTTTCCTGCCCCTGCCCTTCCGATGCGGACGGTTGCCCGGTCTCCGCGCTTGATTTCGGGACGCCATTCCGTTACTCTGCCGGCGAAGTTTCGTCAGGCCAGCGGCCGTTGACTCAAGGACCCCGGAGGAAACCGTGAAAAGCCCGTGGAAGATCGGAATCCTGGTGGACTGCTTGAAGCTGGGCCTCATCGAGGGCGTTCGCAAGGCCGCCGATCTCGGGGCGGACGGCTTTCAGATGTTCGTGACGCACGGAGAGGTGTTCCCCGACAATTTCCCGCCGCAGAAACGGCGCGAGTTCAAGAAGATGTCGGACGACCTTGGGCTGGAGATTTCGGCGCTCTGCGCGGACTTCGACTGGATACGCGGTTTCACGGATCCGGAATTCAACAAGGTCAACATCCCTCGGATCAAGAAGTGCGTGGACCTGGCCGTGGACCTCGACACGCGCGTGGTGACCATGCATATCGGCCGGCTGCCCGACGACAAAGCGCATCCGATATACCAGGAGGCGCTGCGCACGGCGACGCTCCTGGCTGAGTACGCCGCGCCGCGGCGCGTGACGCTCTGCACCGAGACCGGCCCGGAAGCGCCCGCGCGGCTGCTGGAGTTCCTCCGCCAGGCGCCGGACAAGGGCCTTGGCGTGAACTACGATCCGGCGAACCTGGTCATGTGCGGGCCCTTCGATCACATCGGCGGAGTGGGCCTCCTCAAGGATTACATCCGCCATACGCATGCCAAGGACGGCGTCTGCCTGGGACCAGGGGACTGGCGGGAACTGCCGCTCGGGGAAGGCGGGGTCGTCTTCCCCTACTACCTGGCCGCGCTGAAGGCCGCCGGCTATGCGGGCTATCTCACCATCGAACGCGAGGCGGGGCAGGACCGCGTTGAAGATATTTCGCGGGCGGTGGAATTCTTGCGCCGGCAGACCCAGGCCGAACTGCCGAGTCTCAAAGCGTGACCGCATAACCTGGGCAAAACCACGGAAGACACGGAAAACACGGAAGCTGATCCGTACTGACGTTAATGCCCGGGACTTTTTCCGTGTATTCCGTGTGATCCGTGGTTATACATTCCGCGCAACGATTCGACGCGCTACTTCGGCGCGCCCTGCTCCGGCGCGGCGGCCGCTTCGCGAACGTTCAATTCCAGTTCATCGCTGAACGTCTTGACCGGTCCGCTTGTGGTCTGTCCGGGGCCGAGCACGTCGCCGGCGCTGTTCTCCGAAACTCGAATGACGGCCGTGACGACGGTGCGCCCGGCTTTGCGCGCGGTGAAGACGGCGTTCTTATCCATGTCGCCGACCGCCGGGTCGCTCACCGTCCATGCGGCCCTCTCGGTCTCTTCGGTCATGGACGGTATCGCCCACGCGGCCATCGCCCGCAACTGAACACGCTCGCCGACACGCAAGGTCACGGGGCCCTTGTCCTTGGCCGACGCTTCCTTCGCGTATGCGCGAATGAGAATCTGTATGACTTTATGCTCGCCGCCGCCGGGGAGCATCGGCTTCTTCTCCGAGCAACCGCCGAACGTCATCGGGAAAGACAGCGCCAGTACAGCCGCCGCCAGGCGAATCGAGCGAGACTCGCGCATCTTTCCGTCTCCTTTCAGAATCGTTCCGGACGCAACTATTATGTCAGTGCATTCCCGGTTCCGCAATTGGATTCCGAAAGGGACAACGGAGCGGATGTCGAGGCCGGCCGCGCGGTCAATCGTGCACCCACCGGACGTACGCCACCCGGCTCAGCCAAAGCAGACCGACCGCTTCGAGGGTGAGGACAGACAGCCACAGAAGCCACGGATCGCTTTCCTCCCGGCTTATGCCGGATTGGAATAAGCGATCAAACACGGCCTGCAGGAGCAGCGCCGAAGCAAGCCACAAAACGCCGCCGCCTGCCCAGGCACTCACCGGCCGCGAGAGCATCACGCTGCAGAAAACGCACGAAGCGAAGCACAGGAACCCCATCGCCAGAAACATTAACAGCACAATGTGCAGGCGATAGCGCCAAGCCGCCGGAACATAAAACTCGCCGGCTGCGACGAAGAACAGAATCTCGCCCGCGGCCAGCGCCAGGATCGGCATGAGGAGTTTTGCATTCCAGATTGTGCCGCGACTCACCGGTCTTTCTTCCTGGAAGGCGGATGTGCCCTGCGCGCTCTCGGTCGCGAAAAGCCCGGCGCCCAGGCAAAGCGCGAGCAGCCAAAGCGCAAACGCGGGCAGGCCGACCATCGTAGTTTGGGTCACCCACCCATTCGCTTCGAGCGCTGCACACCCAAGATACAGGGCCGTCGGCCCGATAGCCATCAGGACCAGCAGCCACCACGACGCGCGCCACTCTTTCCAGACGAGCGCCGCAAACGGCGACCGGAAGGATCCTCCGCTCATGGCAGCACCTTTCGCTTCGATGTCCCGTCGCGGTTCATGACCCAGAGCGAATTTTCCACCGCCCCACCGTCAGGACCACGTTCATTCTCGTAGGCAACCAACTGGTCATCGCCGAGCCACATCACAGTCGCGAACCAGCGCTCGCGATTCATGTTCCAGACCGGCCATGCGCGTTTTGTCGCTATGTCAACGACATCGGTTTCCACGGCGTCGAATCCGGATTCTGACGAGCTCAAGTTCACGAGGAGGTACTTTCCGGAGGGCGAGAGCGCAAACCACTCGGGAAGCAGTTGTGAATTCGGCGGAGCGGTGTACAGCATTTCGAGCTTTCGTTCACCCATATCCCATAGGCCGATACCCTGCCTGCCGCACGCAAGGATCGCCTTGCTGTCGGCCGTGAACGATTCGCGGAGGTAGCCGCCAAGAAGGTTTCGGCCCACCGGGAGGACTTCGCCAGTGACGCCCGTCTTGAGCGAGATCATCCACGCGTGCTGGCCCACCTGATTCCCTGTCCAGAAGGTCGCCCAACGACCATCGGAAGAAACGGACTCGAAGTAAATCCCAGCCTCTAGCAGAACGCTGGGGAACTTTTGGACTTCGACGACCGACGCCACGGTTGCATCCGGACGGTAGCAGTATAGTTCTCTCCATGACGAAGGAACCCAGATTCCCGTGGCGGAGGCTCTAGCGTCAGGGAAGCTGAGGAGCCGCATTTGCGTTGCGGACAGTTTATCCGCGCAGAAGCGCCGTTCGCCGGTGCGGATGTCCTGGAACACCATGCCGGTCCCTTCGTGGAACGCCAGGGTGTGGTCGTCCCACCACCAGTTGGCGGCATCCCATCCCGATGAGGAACGAACGTAATGCGCCTCTCCGTCAGCGGCGTCAACCCACCACGACGTGCTTAAGTAGCCGGTGACCCACGGCGGGAAGCGGTCGAGGCATCCGTAAGGAAACGCCCATTGGTTGCTTGTGGTGAACACGAATCGCGCACCGTCCGGGGACCATATCTCACGACTCTTCGTAAATGTTGTCCCGCCATACACCCCGATAGCGCTTTCGCGCAAACGCGACAATCGGACCGTTCGGGCGGTCTCCGTGTCCAGGAGGACAGTGCGGTCATTCAAATGCCACGGGCCTTCCGGCCATAAAGAGTTGATGAGCGCGTACCTTCCGGCGGGTGAAGGCGCAATCCATTTAAAGCCTTCCGGGAACACAGGCGCTGCCCATGTGGCTCTGGCGTAAACTATTGCCGGCGCGGCAAGCAGGACGAAGAGGAACAAAGCGAGGAGCGTGGCCGCGCGCCGAACGTGCCGGAAGAAGCCGCCGTCAGCCGCTGTCCACAGCCAGTAAGCCCCGGCCAGCATCACCGCATGCGCCAGGACGAGAGCGGTCGCGAGCGCGGACCATCGCAGCTTGGCGTCGGCGCCAATGCGCCAGGTATCGAGCATGGCGTAGAGCAGCTTGCCCATGAAGGCCATCCAGAGCAAGAGACATGGCCCGGCCACGGCGGTCTGAAGGAAGGCCGAGAACGTGCTGCTCGACCACGAGGCAACGCATGCGGCCGTCAATGAGAAGAGAATCATTCCCAGGCTGAAGGAAACGAGAAGGTAATACATGAAGTAAGTTGGCTGGCTGTTAGCAGCCCTGCTCCAGTCCGTCTCCGGCGTGCAGAGCGCCGTCACCGCCTGCGCGGCCCACAGCAGCGCCGCCACCACGCCGATCTTGACCCAGAATCGAAACCGGCGCGAGACCGGCAGCGCGCCCATGAACGATTCGGTGTCCGCCTCCTGGTCGCCCGCGAACGCATTGGCGCCGAGCAGCGCGGCCATGCTGCCCCACAGGAACGGGATGAGCAGCAGCAGGATTTCGCGCGCGGGAGCGGTGGCAGGAGTCAGCCGCAACGCGACTTCCACGGCGAACGACAGCGCCAGCAGCACGGCCCAGAGGAGCCTCTGCTCGCGCCACTCCTTCCAGACCAGCGCGCGAAATGGCGAGGCGCGGCGGCCGGCCTCGGCGAATCGGCCGCCATGCCCCTGGGCGGCCGGCCGCGCCATCGCATATCCGGATTGGCTCATGCGCGTTTCCCTTCATCAGCGGCGGAGTCGCTCGCGGATTTCCCGACCAGCGCGACGAAGATTTCCTCCAGCGTCATGTCGCGCGCGACGATCTGAGCGCCGGGCAGGGACGAGTGAAGTCGCGGGATCGTCTCCGGCCCGAACTTCTCAAATACCATCAGCCACTCGCGCGGTTCTTTGCGGAGCGACAGGATGCCGGGCATCTCGAACGTCGCCGGCGCGCCGCCCTCCTTCGCCGACTTGTCCGCCGTAGCTTCAGCGGAGGCGGAGGCTGCGGCGGGCGAGTCGCCGAAGGTGATCTTCAGCTCTCGGAACCGCGCCTTGAGCGTATCCGTGTCCTCGATGAGCCCGATGCGGCTCTCCTCCATCAGCGCCACGCGATCGGCCACGCGCTCGATGTCCTGCAGGAGGTGCGACGAAATGAGCACCGTCCGGCCCTCGTCGGCGGCGACGCTGACGATGCTCTCGAGGAACTCCTTGCGCACCACCGCGTCGAGTCCGTCGGTGGGCTCGTCGAGGACGAGCAGCCGCGGCTCGTGCGCCAGGGCCAGTGTGAGAGCCACTTTGGCCACCATCCCGCGCGAAAGTTCCTTGATCCGCTTCGACGGGTCGAGGTCGAATTTCCGGATCAGGTCGGCGCACGACTTCTCATTCCAGGTCGGATAGAACGACGCCGTAAACCGGGCGACATCGGCAATCCTCATCCAGCGGTACATGTGGTGCGCCTCGGGGACGTAGCCGACGCGGGCGCGGATGGCGACGTGCTGCCTGGCCGAGTCGAGCCCGAGCACCGTCGCGCCGCCGGCGGTGATCGGCGTCAGCCCGAGGAGCATCCGGATCAGGCTGCTTTTCCCCGCGCCGTTGCGGCCCATGAGCGCGAAGATTTTCCCCGGCGGCACCTCCAGGCTCACCTCGGAAACGGCCGTCATCTTCTTGTAGCGCTTCGTCAGCTTCTCGGTCCGGATCACCGCGTCGTCCATGGTCTTCTCCTGAAGTTCAATCCGCCAGCAGCGGCCGGTCACCGGTGCCGTCGCGGTTGATAACCCGCGGCATCCAGCCGTAAATCTCTAATAGCCAATGGTCTTCTCCCATCCACCGCAGTCTTTGCTTCCATGGTTGGTTGGCCACATCAATGGTTGACGACGTGCCGTTGTGCAGATCATCGATGAAATCCTTTCTCGTCAGGCCCGGCTCAGGAGCTGTCCGCGGATTCTCACAATGAACGAGAACAAATCCACCTGCCGGAGACAGCTCGACGGATGCAATTTCCATGCCGCTTGCTTGCGCCATTGGAATCCGGCGCAGGTCATGGCTGGCAGCGTCGAACAGTCCGAGTTCGGCCTCGCGGTACAGAAGGACTTGGTGGCCGCCCGGAACGAAACCGTTCAGCTTCCACGATGGTGCAATCAAGCCCTTTTCGCCGGCCTCGGCGGAGACGAACAATGCGGCCTTGGCCCCATCGGCCGACTGCGCAAGATACTGATACGAAGACCACTTCCCGTGGTCGTTCACATACGCGCTCAGGAGCAGCCACTGACCGTCTTCGCTGGCTGACATCATGACCGATTGGATACCCCTAATGACGCCGTACAGGGTAATGGATTCAGCCTCCGCAAGTTCCGGGCTGTAACGGAGGACGCGTACTTCGCCCTCTGCGGGAATGCCCTTCACCGGCGCGAAGATGCCTCGTCGAGTGTTGGATGGCAAGACTCCGAAGAAGGGGGCTGGGGACGCGACCGGCATCTTGCACTGCCGCACCTGGTGGGACTCGATGTCTGCGAAAAAGATGTCCCGACCATTCTGGAAGGCAAGCACCTGGTCGCTGTACCAGCCAATCGGCCAGAGGGCGCTTGAAGTCATCTGGCGCAAGCCGGGCCAGAGTTCCTCGAAGCTGCGTTCCTCACCGGACCGCGCGTCTACCACGAAGTAGATGCGATCTTCCATATAGCGCGACCAGGGCGACAGCCATTGGTCGCCTTCGGTCAGGATGAATTGGTTTCCCGAGGGTGACCAGTAACCTCTGATCCACCCAGAAACCCGGCTGCCCTGGAATCGAGTTGGCCATTGAGTCCGACCCGAGTCTGTGTCCACGAGAGCAACTCGGCACGCGCTCGCTCCCCAGCCATGGTAATGAGCATCGAAGGCCACATACTTGCCGTCAGGGGATATGGCGGAGACGGTGGCGGAGGCGAAAGGTTCAAACCCGAAAGAAGACATCATGACAGCATGGCTGCCGCTCATAAAGAAGCTGAACGGCGCGAAGAGAGTCACGTAGAGATACGCCGCTGCTATCGGAACCGCAACGGAGGCGATCAGCAGCCCTGCCGTCGCCGCCGCCGCGCGCAGAGAGCTGCGCCACGTACGCTCAGGCCGGCTCCACATTCGCCACGTCGCCAGGAGAATCGCCGCAAACGTCAATACGGCATATGGCGTCGCAAAGAAGGGATGAGGTGCGAAAACAAACTCGTCGAGATAAGCTACTTCCACCGGAAGCAGCCGAAAGCCAATCAGCAGAGCCGCCGTCGCCACCGCCGTGCGCAGAGAAATGCGCCACGTGCGCTCAACCCGAGTCCACATTCGCCACGCCGCCAGCAGAATCGTCGCAAGCATCAATACAACGAACAGCGCCAGCGGCATATCCCTTAGGGACATCCGCGCCGGCCACGACAGCTCTCCCGATCTGTTGGGGAGGAATGGAGCCAACAACGCCGGCGCACGCAGATAGGCATAACATGCCCCAATGACAGCCAGGGAAGCCAGGATCGTGGCGATCACGCTGCCGCCGAAGGAAGCAATCAGAGCCGGAACAGTCGCAAAGAGCAGTACGGCCGCCGTAAGCAAAACGAACGTCGGGCCGCCCTCGCGCAAGAGTTCGTTGAAATCAACATGCGCCGCTGCCGCAACCGGGATCAATTCCGCCAGGACAAGGAAGAGCACGAAACCGAGCTTTACCCAGAACAGCTTGCTCCGCGAGCAGGGCATTGTCTCGAGGAACAGGTCGCTGTTGTCGTCCCGTTCGCCGGCGAAGGCGTTCGCGGAGAGAACGGCGACGCCCATGAGTCCGATCCAGACCGCGATGCTGCAAAGCACTCCAGCCTTTTCTTCGTCGCGGAATTGACCGAACCGTGTCACAATGAGCGCTGACAGCAGCAAGACGTACGCCAGGCCCGCCAGCGAAAGGAAAATCCACCGCTGCTGCCGCCACTCCTTCCAGATCAGCGCGCGGAAGGGAGAACTCCGGCGAGGAACTTCCATCGTTGCGCTCTCAATGCTTTGAATGGCCTGCACCTCGCGCCCTCCAAATCACCGCGTCGTCCATGGTCTTCTTCTGAAGTTCATTTCGCCAGCAGCAGCCGCTCGCCGGTGCCGTCGCGGTTGATAACCACCGGCATCCGGCCGTAAAGCTCCGCCAGCAAATGGTCTTCTCCCAGCCACCGAAGATTCTGGTACCATACTCCCGAAGCCTCATCAACGGCCTGGGAACTCGCGTTGTGCAGATCAACAATGACATACCTTATTGTCGCGCCCGGCTTGCCGCTCGCGGCTGTGTTTTCAAATAGAACGAGAGCGAATCCTCCTGCCGGAGACAGCGCGACGCCAAGAATTCCCCGGCCACTTGCCTGGGGCATTGGAATCCGGCGCAGGTCACGGCTGTCGGCGTCGAACAGGCCGACTTCGGCATCCCGATATAAAAGGATTTGATGACCGCCTGGAAGAAAGCGGTTCACGTGCCATGACGATGGGATCGCGCCCTTTTCGCCAACCTCCGCGGAGACGAGCCATGCGCCCTTGGCCCCGTCAGCCGACTGCGCAAGATACCAGGACCTCTGCCGGCGATCGTTCACAAACCGGCTCACGAGCAGCCACTGACCGTCTTCGCTGGCCTCTACGATTGCCTGCTCTCCGCCGATGCCGCGCAGAGTCAGACATTCCGCCTCCGGAAGGTCCGGGGCGTAACGGAGGACGCGGAGTTCTCCTTTTGCTAATACGTCCTGGGGCATGACGAAGATTCCTCGGCGAGTGATGGGTAACTGAAAAGCGTTACCGAGCCATGTGCTGGGGAACGCGGCCGGCGTCTTGCATTGCCGGACCTCGTGATTTTCGATGTCTGCGAAAAAGATGTCCCGACCGTTCTGGAAGGCAAACACCTGCTCGCTGTACCAGCCGACCAGCGGCGCGACGTCTGAAGGCATCTGCGACAAACCGGGGTAAAGTTCGTCGAGGCTGCGTTTCTCGCCGGACCGCGCGTCCACCACGGAGTACGTACGCATAATGGGCTTGCCTGTTTCTCGCGCCAACGGCCACAGCCATTGGCCGTTTTCTTCCAAAACGATTTGGTTTCCCGAAGGCGACCAGGAAGCACTCGCGGGCCAAACGAAGCTGTTTCGAAACCGAGTGAGCCATCGAGTCCGACCCGAGTCAACATCCACGCAAGCGGCTCGGGTGCATTGTCCCCAGCCCGAGTAATATGTGTCAAAGGTCGCGTACTTGCCGCCAGGGGATGCGGGCAGGTTCCAGCTGCCCATGAAAGAACTGGCGCCGCCAAGAAAGAAGCTCAGCGGTGCTAACAAAGTCACATAGAGATACGCCGCTGCCATCGGAACCACAAGATAGGCGGCCAGCAAACCCGCCAATATCGCTGCCGTGCGCAGGGAGTTGCGCCACGTGCGCTCAGCCCGAATCCACATTCGCCACGCCGCCAACAGAGCCGTCGCCAGGAGCAATGCAACGAATAGCGCCGCCAATAGCTCCGCCCGCTTTACCGATTTGAGAGGCAGGAATCGGGCTAATGGCACTGCCAAAGACAGATAGGCAAAGCATCCGACAACGACAGGCATGGAAGCCAGGATCGTGGCGATCACGCTGCCGCCGAACGAAGCGATCATCGCGGGAACGGTCGCAAGGACCAGCACGGTCGCCGCAAGCGTAAGGACTGTCAGCCCGGCGCCCCCTACGAGTTCTTCAAGGTGAACGCGCGGCTGTCCTCCGATATAAACGAGCAGCGCGGTCCCGACCGGGATCAATTCCAGCAGGGCAAGCAACAGCACGAAGCCCAGCTTCACCCCAAAGAGCTTGCTCCGCGAGCAGGGAATCGTTTCAAGGAACAAATCGGTGTTGTCGTCGCGTTCGCCGGAGAAGGCGTTTGCCGAGAGAACGATGACGCTGACGACTCCGAAGAAGGCCGCGCAGAAGGCAAGCGCTCCAGCATTATCGTTCCTGGCGTTCTCGAAAATAACCTTATAGCGGTCGGGCCAGACCACGATGGCCGCCGACGCCAGCAAAGCGTACGTCAGGCCCGCCAGCGAAAGGAAAATCCATCTCTGCTGCCGCCACTCCTTCCAGACCAGCGCTCGGAAGGGAGAACTCCGGCGAGGAATCTCCATCGCTGCGCTCTCAATGCTTTGAATGGCCTGCACCTCGCGCCCTCCAAATCACCGCGTCGTTCACGGTCTTCTCGTGAAATTCACTTCGCCAGCAGCGGCCGCTCGCCGGTGCCGTCGCGGTTGATAACCCTTGGCATCCTGCCGTAATTCTCTGACAGCAAACGGTCTTCTCCCAACCACTGCGAAAACTGCGACCCGATTCGAGCGACCTCAGAAACGGTCTGGCCGCTGCTTAGATCAACCAGGACAATCCTTCCACCGTTCTCATCTCTTGTAGCTGGGTCACCAAACCAGACCAGAGCGAATCTTCCTGCCGGAGACACCTTGACGACCAGAATCTGCTTGTCGTCCGCCTGAGTCAGCGGAATCCGGCGCAGGTCATGGCTG
>Ga0181524_10002055_pt1 | contig 21616 bp, 16 predicted proteins | sample PEATcosm2014_Bin_34_FD_119761 | JGI IMG/M metagenome (GOLD analysis project Ga0181524, IMG submission 119761) | Peatland microbial communities from MTU Mesocosm Facility, Houghton, MI, USA - PEATcosm2014_Bin05_60_metaG | ecosystem: Environmental > Terrestrial > Soil > Wetlands > Peat | place... | reverse complement strand
CTTCGAGTTGCCAGGTCTCTCGCGTCAGGCCCACGGCGCGCCGCTTCTCCAACGGCAAGTCGCACGGGGGCGGATTCCCGCGCCCGAAGCTGACGAATTGCTCGTCTGGGGTCAGATAGGCCAACCGCGCAATCGCCCCGGCCAGTTGCGGCGAATCTGCGTTCGGTTGCGCCCAAAGCTGTCCGACGCTCGGACCGCTCAGACCGGCGACCCCGAGGCTGAGTCCGAGAAAGTGGCGGCGAGTCAAGTCGGGTTGCGCTCCTGGAAATCGTTGGGATGAGTTCACAATTTAATCTGCTCCATGGCAACGCAAAGGCCGGGCCGTGTAAAGGAAAACCGACTCCCATGCCTCCGCTGTCCGCGATGGGGCTGGGGCGGGTCGCCGCTTTCGACCGGATGAACATGGCGCGCATCACCTACATGGACACCTTCTTCGTCCGTGCCGACCGAGCTTGGGACGAGTCGCTTTATTTCCACGAACTGGTCCACGTCATCCAATGGCGCATCCTCGGTCCCGAAAGTTTTCTCCGGCTCTATGCAGATGGGCTGGAGCGCTACGGGTATCGAGAGTGTCCGCTGGGAGTGATGGCTTTTGATCTCCAGGCGCGTTTTGATCCCCACGAAACGGCCTTCGAGGTTGCGGCGGAGCTTGAGCGGCGGTTACCCAGATAGCCGGAGTCATCTCTGTCGGGGGATTTCCGGACGCCTTCTTGCGATTCTTCGTCACGTTTTTCCGTTCCAAGCCACTTCATTTTGAGTATATAAAATGAAACCGATGTTTGAGTTGGAACCGGCCAGCGACGCCCGGCTTGTGGAATTGAGCCTGAGCGGCGAGCGCAATGCCTTCGGGCAGATTGTGGCCCGCTACCAAGCACCCATCTGCGCGCTGGCCTACAGCGCCTGCGGCAATGTCTCCCGCAGCGAAGACCTCGCGCAGGAAGTCTTCATCACCGCCTGGCGCCAACTCCCCGATCTCAGGGAGCCATCCAAATTCCGCGCCTGGCTCTTCGGCATCGCGGGCCATCTTGTCAACAATGCCTTCCGCCGACAGGCCCGCGATCCCCTGGCCGAGGCCGAACCTCTGGATGAAGCCCTGGGCGATGCCGCTGGCCAGCCCGCTCCCCCCGAGGCCGCCATCAGCAGGGAGGAGGCAGCGATCCTTTGGCGCGTGCTCAAAGCGATGCCGGAAGCCTACCGCGACCCCATGGTCCTGTTCTACCGCCAGGACGAATCCATTGCCGGCATCGCCGAACTGCTTGGCGTTTCCGACGAAGTCGTGCGCCAGCGCCTCTCCCGCGGACGCGCCATGCTCCATGAGCGCGTGGCCAAAGTGGTTGAAAGCGGCCTGCGCCGCTCCGGGCCCGGCGAGGAGTTCACGTTGACAGTTGTCAGCGCCCTGCCTCTTGCCGTCACCAAGGCTGGCACCGTTGCGGTCGCGGGCACGAAGGCAGCCGGGGCCGCAAAAGGAGCCGGTCTTTTGGCAGGCCTCGCTTCGGCCCTCCTAGCGCTCTTTCCTATCACGGGCGCTGCTTTCGGTATCTGGGGCCGGGTCCAAAATGCGGCTTCACCGCGCGAGCGAAAATTCCTCGCCCGGACGTGCTGGATCGATTTGGCTTTCGTCATCATGGCTCTGGGAACGATGTGGATAGTGCTCGAACTGCGGCTGTTGCGAATCACTTCCCGCCTGGTGGATACTCTGGGCTGGTCGTTGCTTTGGTTGGGGTTCCTTGGTCCTTTGCTGGCTTACTCCGTATGGATCGAACGCGCGCGAAGGCGCATCCGGATCAAAGATGGAACTTTCCGCGACGGGCACCCCTGCGCGCTTTGGGGCGCAAACCCGGCTGTCAAAGGCTTCAAGTCCATGGTTTATGGCTCACTGGCGGCTGTAATTTTCGGTTCGGGCTTATGCGTTCTCAGTGGATTCTCCATCCGTTTCCATGACAAGCTGCTCCTGGCTGTGCTGCCGGTCCCATGCCTCGCTGGATGGCTGGTCAGCGCCCGCGTCACGCTGCGCAACCCCCAAAAGGCAGGCTCGGTTTTCATAATTGTGTGGTTGGCATTAACACTTTTCGTCCTGGCAGTGCTCAATCTGCGGTGGGATTTCTGGCAGGGCAACGTCTCTTCCTTCGAGTTTCCTGGCGGACCTGCTCCATTCGGATTAAATCTGCTCATCCTTGTTTTTTCCGGCTCGATCGGATTGGCGCCGTGGGTTAAACACCGTTTGATCGATGCCCCGGCCATCAAACGCACCGGCGCCATAACAGCCGCCCTTTACGCCGCCATCATGCTGGCCTGTTTTGCCTGGTTCGCCCACGCCCGCCATGCCCAGGCGCTTCTGCCAGCCCCCATTCAATCCTCAATCCATGAAATCCAACCCGAGGGTCTCATCCAGATCGAAAACACGGATGCGGAGCCAAACCAGACCGGCTCGACTCTTCACCAATTGCATTTCATAAGTTCTGATTCCCACCATATCGAGCAAATGACTGACGCACAGAACCGTCCCCTGGCTCTGGACATCAAACACGAAGGTGACATCTTCAGATACGTCGTCACTTTGAACGATCCAGTGCCACCCGGACAACTGGTCTTCACGAAATCCAGGGCCTACGATACGGGCCTGGTCCACTCTCTTGCTGCTCCGGGTCAATTCGATTACGCCCTGCGCGACTTCCCCGGCAGTGACTGCAGCATACGCCGATCCGAGACTTTTCGTTTGCCGCCGGGCGCGACCATCCTCAAGAAAAGCAGCAACCTCGTCGAATCCCGTCTTCCCGATGGCCGCATTGAATTGCGCGTCGAACAAATCATTCCTCCTGACGGCAGCATCTACGTCGAATTCCGTTTCAAATTGGCTAACCGATTTATGCTCAAACTTATCAGTCTTGCCGCATCGTTCCTGGACGCCGACGAACAGTGGAACCTCCTTGGGCGGCACGCCGTCAAGCGCGGCCACTTTCATCTTCCTCGCATCGCTCAGGGCCAAACGGCTCAGGGCAGTTGATGGTGTTTGTCCTGAGCCGATGAATCGCAGTCTTGAGTCAGGGTGACTCGATGCCGCCAAGCCAGAGCCGCAAGCACAGCCAAAGCTCCCAGACCGACCAAGCCGCCAAATCCACCGAGCAGTGGCTGTGCATCCGGCACAATCACGCGCCAGACGCCATACACCTGCGAGTTGAAAGTTCCGCGGATAAAGCTCGCCAGCAAAACGCTGTTGAAGCGCAACGTCCACTCGCTCTCGAAGATGCCGAGCAACGTCGTGAGGGCGCACACCCAGACGACGCCCGTCCAGTGAAAGCCCGGATAGTTAAAGCCCATAAGGAGCAACGGCGCGTGCCATAGCCCCCAGATGGCCCCGCCGATCAGGTGCGCAGGCCGGCGACCCAACGGGAGCAACTGTGGCAACAGGAACCCACGCCAGCCGTATTCCTCGCCAAAGGCGAAAACGCTATTGAGGAAGGGCGCAACGATTACCGAACCCAACGCGATCCCGGCGATGACCAAGCGTGCGGGCGGCTGCGGCCCCAGGGAATGCCCAGCCATGGTTTCTAACCGGGCCAGGAACGTTTTCAAGCTCAGGTCAAGGTGTCCCCATCCAAGTGTGACGGTAAGGCCATACACCATGGCGAAGATGATGGGCGTCACCGCCATCACGACGGCATACGGAGCCAGGACGCCTACCCAAACCCGTGCCTCTGGCACACGCAGACCCTCACCCAGGATCACTTTACGCGTGAGGATTGCACCAATGGTCGGTGCCCACATCAGGAGAGCGACGGTGTATGGAAGGATCGGCGTGTCGCGCTCGAAAGAAAACCCTCGCGCCAGCAGCACACCTTCGGCCCCCAGGTCAGGCCAAACGTGATGAGCAAAAACCAGCCGACGCCCTGCTTGTTGAACGCGACTCTGCTCGGAGCCGCCGAGTCGTTGTTAGATGGACTTGTCTCCTGCACGTCAGCAGACGGTTTTGCGGACCTCCGCGGAATTAGCCAGGCACTCGCGCTTGGACCGCGTCTCGGCGAACTTGCCCCGGTATTCGTAATGGCTGCGGTCGTAGATCTGATGACTGCTGAAGTCCGCGCCTTCGTGCTGAGGGCGCGAGGCGATTTGACCGGCGCGGACATTGGCCGGATTTTCGTCAAGGCTCTGCCCGCGGTTAAGAAACTGTGCGCAATGGCGCCGCCACGCTTTGTGGCGCGCGTGAGCCGCGACGGAGGCGTTTCAATCGTCAAAAGTTGAAATCCGCCCCGTCTGACGCGTGAAGCGTCAAGAAAGGGGCCGCTGACAGAGCCGCTCAGGGGGCCGGCGCGCCAGGGGCGACAGCGTAGCGCAGGTTTCCTGCGCTGCTCTGCCAATGGCCCTGCTCGCGAGGCCGCGAATTGCGTGCTTGCGGCAGCCCGGAACCTTGGTGTATCTGTAGTCGCTGTAGGTCAACGTGCCCGCGTGGCGGAATTGGCAGACGCGCTAGATTCAGGTTCTAGTCCTTAACCGGATACAGGTTCAAGTCCTGTCGCGGGCACCATCCAGGAGTTCCAGGAACGAGATCGGTTTGAGCCCGGTTTTACCGGGCCTTTTTGTGGCCCGCGTGACGATTATGCCAGTGGACGCAGCGCCGATGCAGCATTTGCTGACGCTTCCGCCGCGCATGGCGGAGGCCTTCGAATCCCTGGCAGGGCTCAGGCGACCGGAGTGGTTTGCATCGTGCGATCCGCCCGGCCCGGCCCTGGGTTCCGGCGGGGGCACGGCCAGCTTGCTGGCGGAGGCCTGGCGGGCGACCGGGCCGGAGAAATCGTTCGGGGAGTGGCTCCGCTGCAGCCGCAAGCTCATCCTCCACGCCGGCGGGCAGGGCAGGCGGCTGCCGGCCTACGCGCCGACGGGCAAGCTGCTGATGCCGATACCGGTATTCCGGTGGGGGCGCGGCCAGCGTTTCGACCAGACGTTGCTGGACCTGCAAGTGCCCGATTATGAGCGCACACTGGCCCACGCCGGCGCCGGCGCCGTGGCCATGGTGACCAGCGGCGACGTGGCGCTGCGTTTTGCGCGCGAGCTGCCGGTGTTTCCCGAGGTGGACGTGCTGGGCCTGGGAATGTGGGTGGCGCCTGAAAGGGCGAAGGACTTCGGCGTTTTCTGCTCGCCACGCCGCCGGCCAACCGAGTTGGCGTTTTTCCTCCAGAAGCCCCCGCCCTCCAGGATTCGCGAGCTGGCCGAGGATTATCTCTGCCTGGTGGACACCGGGATGTGGCTCTTGAGCGAACGGGCGGTGCAGGTGCTCATGGAGCGATGCGGCTGGGAGGCAGGGCGTTTCACGGGCGGCCGGGCGCGGTCCTATGAGCTTTATGCCGAGTTTGGCCTGGCTTTGGGCGCCTCTCCGGCAGTCCCGGACCCCGCCGTAAGCGCGCTCAAATGCGCCGTCGTGCCGCTTCCGGAAGCGCAGTTTCACCACTTCGGCACGAGCCGGCAGATGGTTGAGTCGGTGGCCGCCCTGCAAACCCTGGTGCTGGACGAGACCAAGGTGGGCACGGCGGGAGCGCGGCAACGGCCGGACCAGGTCACGCAGAACTCGCGTTTCGGCGCCGGGTTGCGGCGGGAGGAGAATCACACCTTTTGGGTCGAGAACAGTGTCGTGCCTTCCGGCTGGCAGCTCGCGCGCGAGCACGTGATAACCGGCGTGCCGGAGAATGATTGGGACCTCCGTCTGACGGCGGGCGTGTGTCTTGATTTTGTGCCGGTCGGCCAAAGTGATTTTTGCATCCGGGCCTACGGTTTCGACGACGCGTTCAGGGGCAAGCTGGCCGATGAAACCACCGGCTGGCTGGGGCGTCCGGCGCGGGAGTGGTTCCGCGCGCGCGGCCTGAGGCCGGAGGACTGCGGCATCGATGTGGAAGCGGACATACAACAGTGCAGGCTCTTTCCGGTTATGGCCGGGAGCCAACTCGGGCCGGCCTTTGTGGAATGGCTCTTCGCGTCCGCGCCCCGGGATTCGGCACAGCTTGCGCCGCTCTGGCGGGCCTTGCCCCGGCTCTCAGCCGGGCAAATCGGCGAGCGCGTGAACCTGGAGCGCCTTTTTGGCCAGCGGGCGCGGTTGCGGCAGGACTGCCTGCTGCCGATGCTCAAGAACTTTCGCTGGAGCGTCTTTTTCCGGCTGGACCTTGAATCCACGGCCAGGGCCTTTGCGGCGGGCCCAGAGGACCTGCCCGAGCTGGCCTTCAACGAGCACGATGACCCGATGCACCCGGTGCATGAGCGGATGTTCCGCTCGGCAGTGCTGCGGCACCGCCAGTCGGTCCATTGGCGGGAGCTGGAGGCCGAGGCGTTTGCGTGCTTGCGCGAGATGATCGCGCGCGAGGCGCAGCTCTCCCCGGCCCTGCCGCGCCGCAACGTGATGGAGGACCAAATCGTCTGGGCGCGCAGCCCGGTCCGGTTTGATTTGGCCGGGGGTTGGACCGATACGCCGCCTTACTGCATCGAGCACGGCGGCAAGGTGCTCAACCTGGCGGCCGACCTCAACGGCCAGCCGCCCGTGCAGGTCTTCGCCAAGCTGGCAGAGCGGCCGGAGCTGATCATGCGCTCTATAGACCTGGGCGTCGAGGAGCGCGCGCGCACTTATGCCGAACTGGACACCTTCGCCCGGCCGGACAGCCCTTTTGCCCTGGCCAAGGCGGCGTTTGCGCTCGCCGGGTTTCTCCCCCGCTTCCATGCCAACGGCGGTTTTGCCTCGCTCGAGGACCAACTGCGGGATTTTGGCGGCGGCCTCGAGGTCTCCCTGCTTTCTGCCGTGCCCAAAGGCTCGGGCCTGGGCACCAGCAGCATCCTGGCCGCCACCGTGCTGGCGGCGCTGAGCGACTTGTGCGCACTGGGATGGGACCGCAACGTGCTGTTCAGCCGCACGCTGGCCCTGGAACAAATGCTCACCACGGGCGGCGGCTGGCAGGACCAGGCCGGCGCCATTTTCCGCGGCGTGAAGCTGATCGAAACCGCCGCCGGTCTTGCCCAGAAACCGACGCTCCGCTGGCTGCCGCATCACCTCTTCAGCCACGAATACGCCAATCGCTCTATACTGCTCTACTACACCGGCCTGACGCGCCTGGCCAAGAATATCCTGGCCGAGATCGTGCGCGGCATCTTTCTGAACTCGCCGTCGCACTTGAGCGTCATCGCCGATATTGGCGCCAACGCCGAATATGCCGGCGCGGCAATTCAGACCTGCGATTACCAGATGCTCCTGGCCGCAATTCGCAACAGTTGGCGGCTCAACCAGCGGCTGGATGCCGGCACCAACCCGCCGGCAGTGCAGCAAATCCTGGATTCCATCGGGGATTACCTCGCCGCCGCCAAGCTCCTTGGCGCCGGCGGCGGCGGCTACCTGCTGCTCTTCGGCAAAGACCCCGAGGCCGCCGCCAGAATCAAGGAAACCCTCACGCGCCGCCCGCCCAACCCCCGCGCGCGGTTCGTCGAGTTCAGCCTTTCGGAGAGCGGCCTGCAGTTGACACGGAGTTGAGCGGGACCTGGACCGATCTTGTCAACGGTCCCGCTCCCAGTGCTGCTCGGCGCGCACCTTGCTGCCGAACTCGGCGCACCAGGCGGGCAACTCGGCAGCCAGACGCTCGGCCAGCAGGATCGTCAGTCCGGCAGCGTCCATGTCTCCCCTTCGCGCAGGATTTTGTCCCGCAAGCGGCTCTCGTCCAGCAGCACGACATCGACCCTGCGACCCATCCGTTCGGCCAACTGGCTGCCAAGCTGGTAGAGGCTCATGAAGGCGGGCTCGGATTCCAACGCCAGGTCAATATCTGACTCCTCACTGAAACGGCCGGGCTTGGCCAGGGAGCCGAAAACGACGACCCGCCGGCCGGGAATGGTCTGGGTCAGAGCTTCGCGGAGGAGCCGGCGGACTTCGGCACGCAATCGCTCGCGCTGCTGAAGCCGCTCCCGGTCCATTTCTTGCAGCAAGGTCGTCATGCGGACAACATGGGCATTTGAGGGCGCCGCGTCAAGTCTTGCGCGAATTAGTGCCGGCGCCATGGTACATCGCCAGAATGTTTTCGGGCGGGACGTCGGGTTGGAAGAGGTGGGCAGGGGCGAGGATGTAACCGCCGCCGGCGCCCAGGACCTCGCAGTAGCGGCGGGCCTGGGCTGCGACCTGGGCGGGAGTCCCGCGGGGCAACAGGTCTTGCATATCGATGCCGCCGTGGAAAGAGAGGCGGCGGCCGAAGTCCGCCTTGAGGCGTTCCGGCTGCATGGCAGGGCCGGCCGGCTGGAGCGGGTCCAGGATGTCCACGCCCAGGCGTATCAGTTCGGGTATGAACGGCGCCACAGCCCCGCAACTGTGGTACATGGCCAATCCGCCGAGCTGGTGGATGCGCTCGATCATGTCCTTGAGGCAGGGCTCGACGAACTCGCGGAACATGGAGGCGGAGATGAGGGGGCCGCGCTGCCCGGCCAGGTCGCTGATGAGCAGATAGAGGTCGATGCGCCCCTGGGTCGTTTCGGCGGCGCGGGTGTAGTCTTCAAGGTAGAAATCGGTGAATTTCCGGCAAAGGAAATGGACCCACTCGGGCCGCTCGACCATGTCGAGGAAGAACTCTTCCCAACCCCGGACCAGGGCGGGGCGTTGCCAGACATCGGCAAAGCCGTAAAGGAGGGCGTGTTGGGGGTAGCGGCGGGCCTGCTCGGCCAGGCCGGAGTGGTCCAGGCAATCGGGAGCGGGCCAATCGAAGGCCTCGAGGTCCGCCAGGCTCGAGGCCCCAGCCAGGGCCCCTTTGACGTCTTGGCGCATGGGTCCCCAAGGCGTGGGTTGCTCAATGAACCGCTCGCCCCAGAAGTTCTGCAGGAGGCCGTTGCCGAGCCGGCGTTCGGGCGGGGCGGGCGTTTCCAGGCGGCGCACGTCGGCCTCGATGGCCTCGAGGAGGCGGTCCTGATCCGGGAAACCAGTATGGTCGAGCAAACGGCGGAGTGCGGGCGGTTCGGCCCAGAAATCTCGAGGGGTGCGGTCGGGCGGTTCACGCCGTGCGGCGGCAAGGACTCGTTCCCGGGGAGTCATCGTCGGAACCGATCACCGAGGAGGCCGGCCAGGGCTGGCTTGCCCGGGGCGCGGGAACAGGCCGGGCGGCATAGGCGGACGAAAGAAGCCTGGCGGAAAAGGAGGTTGCTGGGGCAACTCGTTGACCAGGTCCCGCCAATTCTGCCGCTTGTCAGGGGGCATGAGCCTCCATAACTCGGCGTTCTTAAGGAATTGGCGGCGTTGTTCGAGGCTGAGGCAGGCAAACTTCTCGAACGAGCGGATTGCCTTGGCGCGGTCTGCCGGGGAGAGGTTCTCGAATTTGTGCAGGGTTTTTTCGATCTGCCGGCGTTCCGGTTCGCTAAGGGTGTTGCAGGCCTCCTGCTGCTCCTGCGGGGTAAGGTCGAAGAATCGTTTAAAGCGGGCGGTAATTCTCTGTTGCTGGGCTCGGGGCAGGGCCCGCCATTGGGGGATGCCGCGTTCGAGTTTGGCTCGTTGGGCGGGGGAGGCGGGCGGAAGGGGAGGCGGGCGGGTCTCGAGGTCGGTGAAGAAGCGGATAGCGGCGGCATTGGTGAGGAGTTCCTGTTGTTTGTTGGCGGGGAACTCGTCCCAGACCCGCAATCGTTTGCCGATCTCCTTGCGGTCATTCTGCGGGACCAAGGCCAGCAGAGGAGGGCGATTGGAGGCGGGCGTGTTCATCAGGGGCCAGAGATAGTAATAGAGTTCGGTGGCCTTGAGGCGCAATTCGCGCAGGTTGGGGCCGGAAGATTCGTACTCGCGGACTTTGGCCAAAATCAGTCTCTGGGTTTCCGGGGGCCGGGCGGCGAGAAACTGCTTGCGCTCGGCAGGGTTCATGGCAAGCAACTCGTGGAACGGGTCCACCGGACACTGGGAAGAGGCCAGCAGTTGGAGCAATTCAGTGTCGGCCGGAGGGGCGCGGTCCAGCAGTTGGATGGCCTCGAAGTTGGTGAGGATTTGGGGGCTGGGCGAGGCGACACCGGAGATGGCAAGCAGGCTTCTTGCGAGCTGGGCGCGCTGAATGGCCAGGACCTGATGATAGGAGAGGAGGCTGACACCCAGGAAAATGGCGACGACGGCCATTTTGGGCACCCAGCGGAGACGGGGGCGCCAGGCCAGCCAGGACAAGCGCGGCCGGCAAGCAGGGGCGGCGGTTTCACGCTCGAGGGCCTGCAAGACCAGGGCGGTGAAATTGCTGGGCACGGGGGCGTCAGGCAATTGGTCCAGGGCCTGGTTGAGCGCCGCTTCGGCTTGCCAATCGGCCCGGGCCTGGGGATGCTCGGCGAGCCACGCGCGCAATTCGGCTGCTTGAGCAGGGGTCAGCTTTCGCCGCCAGCTCAATTCTCGCCAACGCTCGTTGGTCTGCTCGTTTGTCATGGCCTGTGCAAAGTTGTATAAGATTCAAAACCGCTCGGCCAGGAAAGTTGCGTTCACGGGGAGTCGGTCCACACGCCGGCGCGCAGGTAGGGTTTGAGTTTGTGCTTGAGAGTTTCGCGGCCGCGGTGGATGAGGGATTTGGTGGCGGAGAGAGAGCAGCCGAGGACCTTGGCAATTTCCTCGTAGCTCAGTTCATCCTGGCGGCATAGGAGGATGGCCGTGCGCTGGTTTTCGGGGAGGTCAGCCAGGGCCTGTTCGATTTTTTGTTGGAGTTCGCCGTGGAGGAGGTTTTCGGGGGGTGAAAACGTTTTTTTGTCTTCGAACTGCTGCAAGGGCTGGTCGTCCTGCTCGGGGCGCGTGGCGTCCATGGACTCGGCGGGGTGGCGGGAGCGGCGGCGCAGCTCGTTGAGGGCCAGGTTGCGGGCGATGGTGAAGAGCCAGGTGGAGAACTTGGCGGAAACCTCATAGCGGTGAGCGGAGCGGAAAACCTGGACAAACACGTTTTGCGCGAGGTCTTCGGCCTCGGTCGCGTCGTGGAGCATCCGATAGGCCAGGTTGAGGACGGGCTGCTTGTATTTGTCCACCAATTCGGCAAAAGCGGAGCCCTCGCCCTGTTTCACGCGTAACATCAGGGCGGCATCGGGTTCCAACTCGGCGGACATGGTCGTCCAGTTTATCAAACACCGCCGGCCTCACAAGGTTTGACACCGCTTGCCTTTGGGCCGTTTCTGACCCAAGCTTAGGCATCGAATGCAGGAACTGCTCAAGAAAATCGAGGCGAGCGCCGCGGCGCGCTTGACCCTGCCTCCGGGAGGGGACCCGGCACGGGAATTGGCGCGTTACAAGGCCTTCCTGAAGGTCGAGACCCATCGTCTCAAGATGCTGCATCGGGCCGGGGGAGGCGGGTTGGAGGTGTGCCGGGCGCGGGCGGCAATGGTTGACCTGTTGCTGGGTTATTTGTGGGACGCGGCCAAGGCGAATCTGACCGGCCAGGCGCAGAAGGAGTTTCCGCCCCTGGCCCTGGTGGGGATCGGGGGATACGGGCGGGCGGAGCTCAACCCGCACAGCGACATTGATTTCATGTTCCTGCACAGCGGCCAGATTGCCGCCAACCGGCCCCTGCCCTATTTGTCGAAGGTCATCGACGGCGTTCTCTACCCGCTCTGGGACATCGGACTCAAGGTGGGGCACGCGGTGCGCAGCGTCGAGGATTGCGTGAAGGTGGCCAACACCGACATGCAATCCAAGACCTCGTTGATCGAGGCGCGGCTCATCGTGGGGGACGAGCGGTTGTTCATGAAATTCCAAAAGGCCCTGGTCAACAAGTGCGTTGACGGGCACGAGGAGGAGTATATCGCCATGCGCCTGGCAGACCAGGCGGAGCGCCGGGGGAAGTTTGGCAATTCGGCCTGCATGCAGGAGCCAAATCTCAAGAACGGCTGCGGCGGGCTGCGGGACTTTCAGAACCTGCTGTGGATGGCCTTTTTCAAGCACCGCGCGCGGTCGCTCAAGGACTTGCAGGCGCGCGGGCGAATCAGCGAAACGGAGCGCAAGCAGCTCGAGGGGGCTTACGATTTTCTGCTGCGGGTGCGCACCGAGATGCACTATCACCTGAACCGGGCGATGGACGTGTTGAGCAAGAATCTCCAGCCCGCCGTGGCGCACAACCTGGGCTTTGCCGAACGCTCGCCCTGCAAACGCATCGAGCAGTTCATGCGCGAAGTCTATATGCGCTCCAGGAGCATCTTCCTGATCACGCGCACGATCGAGCAGCGCCTGGCCCTCCAACCCTCGGTCCAGCGGCGCTTGTCCCTGCGCTCCCTGCTGCCGGGCGGCCGCAAGCCGGCCAGCGAGCCGGTCGATGGTTTCAAGTTCGACGGCCGGGAGATTCACGCCCTCTCCAACTCTGTCTTCCGCGAGCAGCCGCACCGCCTCATGCGGGTCTTTCTCTACGCCCAACAGCGCGGTCTGCGCCTGCATCCGGACCTGGCGCAACTCCTCCGCAACGAACTGGTCCTGGTGGACCGGGCGTTCCTGACGGATGAGCACGTGCGCAGGACCTTTTTGACCATCCTGGACCAACCGGGCAACGTCGCGCCCATTCTGCGGGCGATGCACGAGGTGGACCTGCTGGGCCGCTATGTCCCGGAGTTCGGGAAGCTCACGTGCCTGGTGCAGCATGAGTTCTATCACCAATACACGGCGGACGAGCACACGTTGATGTGCCTGGAGCAGCTCGATCACGTCTGGAAGGCCAAGGACCCGCCCTACGGCAACTATGCGGAACTGCTGGACAAGGTTGACCGCCCCTTTTTGCTCTACCTGGCCTTGCTGCTGCACGACGTGGGCAAACCCGAGGGGCACGGCCACCCGGCGTTGAGCGGCGCCATAGCCCTGCGCGTGGCCAAGCGCCTGGGCCTGGACGGGGCTGCCACCCACACACTGCGGGTCATCATCGAGAACCATCTCCTGCTGGCCAGCGTCTCCCAACGGCGCGACCTGGACGCCCCAGCCATCATCCGCCAGGTGGCCAAACAGGCCCAGACGCCCCAGACCCTGGCAATGCTCACCTTGCATACCTTTGCCGATTCCCTGGCTACCAGCGACAAGCTCTGGAACGGCTTCAAAGATTCCCTGCTTTGGTCCCTGCACCACAAGACCATGGCCTTGATGACTGGCGGCGCCGAGTTTATCCGAACCGAAGAAATGCAGCGCGGGCTGCTGCGGCAGGAGGTCGCCCGACTGCTGCCCGACGATTCGGACGAGCAGGAATTGCAGGCCCTTTTTACTACCCTGCCTCACCGCTACTACCAGATCCACTCGGCGCGCGACCTCATCGATGACCTCAAGCTGGTGAACCGCTTTCTGCGCTTGCAGACCCTCGAGGAGGACCATGCGCTGGCCCCGGTCGTGAGCTGGCAGGAGGAGCCGGACCGGGGCGCCAACCTTGTGAAGGTCTGCACCTGGGACCGCGAAGGGCTGTTCAGTAAAATCGCAGGCTCCTTCAGCGCGGCGGGCCTGAGCATCCTTAGCGCCCGCGTCTTCACCCGCTCCGATGGCATCGTGCTCGATACCTTTTCCGTCGGCGACGCCCACAGCGGCAGCCTGGCCGGCCCGGAGCAGCGCCAGACATTCCAGGAGACGCTTAAAAAGGCCCTCACCGGAGGCGTGGTGGATTTCCCTGCGCTCATTGCCCGCCAGAGCATCACGCGCCCCCTCTACCAGGCCTACACCGGCGAGCACATCTCCACTCAAATCCGCTTCGAGGACGAGGCCTCCGACACCCGGACCGTGATCGAAATCGAAACCGAAGACCGGCTCGGCCTGCTTTACATCATCTCCCAGACACTCTCCGAGCTGAACCTGGACATCTCCACCGCCAAAATCCTCACGGAAAAAGGCGCGGCCATCGACAGCTTCTACGTCAGCGAAACCGACGGCGGGCGCGTGTTGGCCCCCAACCGGCGGGCCGCCATCGAGCAACGTCTGCGCCAGGCCATCCGCGGACTCGAGCAGCGCTCTGGCGAGTAGGCCGCTGCCCGTGCTCATCACCACTAAGCGAACGCTTTGGAGACGACCGCGGGAGGGCCGGTGCGGCGTTCGTAGTCGAGAATGATGTCGAGGGCTTCCTGGACGTCGTCCGTCATCTTGAACAGATCGAGGTCGCCGGGGCTGATATACTTGGTCTGTTCGACGTGGCCTTTCATCCACCGGATGAGTCCCTTCCAGTGCTTTCTCCCGAAAAGGATGAGCGGGAACTGGGGAATCCGCTGGGTCTGCACCAGGGTTGCGACTTCGAAAAACTCGTCCAAGGTGCCGAACCCGCCGGGCATGAAGACGAACCCGACGCTGTATTTGACAAAGCAGACCTTGCGCGCAAAAAAGTAATGAAAATTGATCGGGATGTTGGCGAAGCGGTTTGCGCTCTGCTCGCTCGGCAGTTCAATGTTCAAACCGACCGACTTCCCCTTGGCCAGGGCGGCGCCCTTGTTGGCGGCTTCCATGATGCCCGGACCGCCGCCGGTAATCACCACCAGGTTATGTTTGGCCAAGCCCCTGGCCAACTCGACCGCCGCCCGATAATAGGGATTCCTGGGCGGCAAACGGGCGGAGCCGAAAACGGTCACTGCCGGCCCGGTCTGGGAGAGCACCTCGAAGGAATCAACAAACTCGGCCATAATCCGGAAAATCCGCCAGGGGTCTTCCTTGACAAACGTCATTTTAGCGTCGTTCATCCGGCCAACATAGAGGGGGAAGGCCGGAAAAGACAATACAGATGAAAATTGAGGATTGAAAATGGGCCGACGGCAATTAATATCCGGCATCATGGACATCACATCCCAAGAAAAACCGGCGGGCCCCGGCGCTGTCCTCCTCTCCGCCAAGTCGATTCGGGCGGCGGAGCGCCTGATTCTCGCCCTGGACGTCGCCACGGTCGAGGAGGCCAAGCACTGGGTGGAGTTGCTCGGGGAGAGCGTGGCGTTTTACAAACTGGGCCTTCAGGTCTGGATGGCCGGGGGCTATTGGGAACTGGTGGAATGGCTGGGCGCCAAGGGGAAGCAGGTGATGGTGGACCTGAAGTTCTTCGATGTCCCGGAGACGGTCAAGCTGGCCGTCAAACAGTTAAGGGGCAGGGGAGTTCGCTTCGCCACGGTGCACGGCAATGACGGGATTCTCAAGGCGGCCGTCGAGGCTCAAACGGGCGTGCAGATTCTGGCCGTCACGGTCCTGACCAGCCTGGACCAGGCTGACCTGGAGGCCCTTGGGTTTCAATGCAAGGTCGAGGACCTGGTCCTCTCCAGGGCCAGGCGCGCCCTGGAGATTGGCTGCGCGGGCGTGATTTCCTCCGGGCTCGAGGTCCCCAGGTTGAGAAAGGACATCGGCAACCGGTTTCTCATCGTGACGCCCGGCATCCGGCCAGTGCAGAACCGGGAACATCCCGACGACCAAAAGCGCACGGCGGACGTCGAACAGGCCTTCCTGAACGGGGCCGATTACATCGTGGTTGGAAGGCCGATTCGCACCGCTCCGGACCCCAGGGCCAGAGCGGAAGAATTCCAGCGCAGAATCGCGGGGTTGTTCGGGGCTTAATCCGCAAACAGAAACCGGAGGTCCTCCAGGGTGAGGCTTTGGGCGAAACGCTCTTCGCCGAGGACTTCTTCGGCAAGGGCCTTTTTCTTTTGCTGGAGATGCCGGATTTTCTCCTCGATGCTGTCTTTGATGAGGAGGCGGTAGGCGATGACGTTGCGGGCCTGGCCGATGCGATGGGTGCGGTCGATGGCCTGGTTTTCGACGGCCGGGTTCCACCAGGGGTCGAACAGGACGACGTAGCTGGCGGCCGTCAGGTTGAGGCCGAAACCCCCGGCTTTGAGGGAGATGAGGAAGACGGCGGGGCCTTGGGCAGTTTGAAAACGGCGGACCAGATCGCCGCGGTTTTCGGTTTGGCCCGAGAGGTAAAAGACGGGCCAGCCGCGGCCCTCCAGCTCGGGCTGGAGCAAGTCCAGCAACGTCACGAACTGGGAAAAGACCAGGACCTTTTGGCCCTCTTCCATGAGAGGACCGAGTTGCTCCAGGAGGGCCTCGGTTTTGGCGCTGGCCCCCTTTGAGCGGGGGTCCAGCAGGCGGGGGTGGCAGCAGATTTGCCTCAGACGCAGAAGCGAGGTCAGGAAATTGAATTGCTGTTCGGCCAGCTCCTTCTGCGTCTTGAGCGAGAGCAGCAATTGCTGCGCGCGTTTGAGCTCGGCGCGGTAGAGGGTCTTCTGGTCCGCTTCGATTTCGCAGAACAGGTCTTCCTCGATGCGCTCGGGGAGGTCTTTGGCGACTTGGGCCTTGGTGCGGCGCAGGAGGAAGGGGCGGACACGGGCAGAGAGCCGCCGGCGGGCCAGGGAATCGCCTTTGGCATCGTAGAGCCTGGCGAATTGGGCGCGGTTTCCGAGCAGGCCGGGCATGGCAAAGGCCATGAGGCTCCACAGGTCCAGGAGACGGTTCTCGATAGGGGTGCCGGAGAGCACGAGCCGATGGCGGGCGCGCAAGGCGCGGGCGGCGCGGGCGGTTTGGGAGCCGGGATTCTTGATGTACTGGCCCTCATCGAGGATGACTGCGAGCCACGGGATGGAGGCGAGGGTCTTGCCAGCCGACCGGAGTTGGGCGTAGTTCAGGACATGCAGGTCGGCCTCGCCCAGGCGGGCGGCAAGGGTGGGCAGTTCGGTGGCCGGCCAGACCCTCACGCGGAGGGCCGGCGTGAAGCGCGCCGCCTCGGCGTGCCAGTTGTCCATCACGCTTTTGGGACAGACCACCAGGCTGGGCAAGGGGCCCGCTGCGGCGTCAGGCGGGCCGTTTTTTTCCTTATGGGCTTCCCGGGGCTGTTCGCGCAGCCACACCAGCCATGCCAGGCCCTGGAGCGTCTTGCCCAGGCCCATATCGTCGGCCAGGATGCCTCCGAACGAGTTGGCCGCCAGGTAAGCCAGAAAATGAAAGCCCTCGACCTGGTAGGGGCGCAGTTCGGCGGTCACCCCGGCGGGGAGGCTGGGGGTGACTCGGCTCTTGAGTTCGGAAGCGCGGCGCTGGACTTGCTCGAATTGCCCTTGGGACAGGAACTTCCCGGCGGCATCGTCGGCGAGTTGGAGGGCGTGGAGGCGCTGGGGTTCGGCGGACAGTTCGCGCGGGTTGAGGCCCAGGCTGGCCAGGCGCTCGTCTTCCTCCTGGGTCAGGTCGAACCGGAGCCGGCGCCACCCCTTGCCCTCGAGCCGGACATAGCGGCCTTTGGCGTTGAGCAGCAGCTTGATCTCTTCGGCGTTCAGGGTCGTATCGGACACATCGAGCACCACACGGAGGTCGAACCAGTCTATCTCGGCCTCACTCACATCCAATCGCACGCGCCCGGCCACAGCCGCCGAGCCGAACGAGGCCAGTTCGCCCTCCAGTACGACGTGGACAGGCGCGGGCACGGTTTTGAGCCAGGCGGCAAACTGCTCCGGGAATCTCCTGGTCACGCGCAGGATCAACGTCGAGGTGTAGGCCTCGAGCCTGGCGTTGAGCGGTTCGAGCAGGGCCGGAACCGCCTCCAAGGCCGCGCGGTCATACACTGTGATGACGGAGTCATGGCGGTCTCCCTTGAGGGCGCCGCGCTCGGTCGAGTCAATCCACTGCCGGCCGTTGAAGACCTCCTTGTGGCCGTCGGGGGCTTGGGCCACCACGCGCAGGACACAGTTCTCCTTGGAGGCGGAGGGATGCCGGGGCTGGAGCTCACAATGAATCGCAACTTCAAAGGGCAGCGCGCGCACCCGTTCGCGCAGGCGCGGCGGCAACTCCAGCCCCAGGGCCTGCAGGAACACCACGCCCGGGGGGCTTTCGACGGCGAGGGCAGGGATTTGGATTTCTTTGCGCGCGTCCAATTGGGCGTCCAGCGGGGGCGGTCCTTTGAACACTGCGTCGGCGGCCAGGTAGAGCGCCGGGCGGCCCTGGAGGAAACAGAAGAACCTCGGCGCCGGGGCGCCGTTGGCCTGAACCAGACGCAGGCGGTAGTCGTCCTGTTCGCCGGCGGCCGGGAGCAATTCCCAGCGCAACGGTTCAGAGGGGCGCGCCAGGGGCTGGCCGGCGGGAGTGACAATGCGGCTCTCGAGCACGGGCGCGCGCAGGATTCGTCCCAGGATGGCGCGGGTGCTCAAGGTGTAACGCTCGTAATAGACTTCCATCATGGCCTGGCCATAGGGTCCGCCGCAGAGAAGCTGCCAAAGCAACTCCGCCCCCGGGGCCAACTCCAACTGACCCTGCTCATGTTGGCTCCAGAGGCGGTTGAACTGCCTGTGCTCGAGCGATTGGAAGTCCTTGGCCCCCGGACGTTGCACCTGGAGGCGGGCCGCCTCCGGTTCGATGACCAGCCGCAGGTCATACTGGCCCTGGGCGGCCGCAACCGGGCCGGCGGCGGCATGCCCGAGGCGGTCGAGCGTTCGCTTCCATTGTTGGATTTCACGCGCGCGGCCCCAGGCGGCAATGCGCTCGCGGACGCCTTCCAAGCCGCTCACCGGCCGCATGAAATCGGGCAACTGGACGCCGCGTTGGACCGCGGCGTTGGCCGCGTAAAGCCAGAACTCATGGAGCGTCGAAGGAAACTCCGGCCAGATTTCAATGGGGGTCCCTGCGAAGGCGCCGGGCCCCAGCGGCAAACCCATCTCCCCGAAATCCCAAAGCGTAATGCGCTGCCTCTGGCGGCAACGGACATACGCGGCCTTGACTTGCTGCACGAAGTTCAGTTCCCGCATCGTAACGGGCCGGCCCAGGGCCGCCCTCAACCGGTCGAGCATCGGACCGGCATCTTCGGGGGCCGGCAGCCGCGCCGGGCTGGCGGCAAGGGGCATCGCCGGGCGAAGGCTGGCGCTGAGGCCGCGCACCACCACCGTCCGGTACTCCGCCAGCAAGGCGCATACGGCGGCATAGACGTGTTCGCACTTGAAACGCCTTGCACAGGAGCAACTGCCCCGCCACCCCTCGCCTGCGCCGTAGCGCAGGCTTACCCGCCACGCTGCCCCGTCCACTGCGACTCGAGTCGAATATGCCAGGCCCGGTTCTTCCGTGACCAACTCCCCCACGCGCCCGCCGCGGAAAAGAGCTTCCCCCTTATGCCGGAGCTCGCCGATGACGCTCTCCAGGAGGGCCTGCGCGCCGGCCGGGTCGCGTAACTCGAAGGCTTCGCTCACACTCCGAATATAGGCATTGGCCCGGTCCCGGCAAGCCTGGGCCCGTGTTGTCCGCTGGCGCAAAGTTGAGATTGAAAAAGACCGGGGTCCCTTTATACTGGCAGGCGCCAGACAAGCTTACGCAATATGCCTTTTACCGCTGCTGAAATTGCCAAACACCTCGGGGGCGAGGTCCTCGGCGATGCCGCCCTTCTCATCAAGGGCTTTGCCCCTGCCGACCGCGCGCAACCGGGCGATCTGACCTTTGCCGAGAACGAAAACTACTTTGTGCGCGCCGAGCAGAGCGCCGCCTCGGCCGTCATTGTGGACGGGCCGTTCAATGCCGGCAAGAAGGTGCTCATCCGCGTGCCCAACGCGCGAATCGCGTTCGCCAAAACCCTGCCCCTGTTCTTTCCCGAGCCGGTCTTTGCCCCCGGCGTCCATCCAACGGCGATTGTGCCGGCCACGGCGCAAATCGATGCCAGCGCGCATATCGGGCCGTACTGCGTCTTGGGACCCAACGCGCGAATCGGCCCCCGCTCCGTCTTGCAAGGCGGCGACTACGTCGGCGCCAACTGCCAGCTCGCCGAGGAGGTCAACCTCTTCCCCAACGTCACCCTCTACCCGGGCACCGAGATCGGCAGCCGCGTCCGCATCCACAGCGGCGCCGTCGTCGGCTCCGACGGCTTCGGCTACGTGCAGGATGGAGCCGTCCATCTCAAAGTCCCCCAAATCGGCAACGTGATCATTCGCGAGGACGTCGAGATCGGGGCCAACGTGACCATCGACCGCGGCGCGCTGGGCCCCACCATCATCGGCAAGGGCTCCAAGATCGATAACCTCGTGCAGATCGCCCACAACGTGATCCTGGGGGAGCATTGCCTGATTGTCTCCCAGGCCGGCATCGCCGGCAGCACCAAGCTCGGCAACTACGTCATCCTGGCCGGCCAGGCCGGCATCGCCGGCCACCTCAAGCTCGGCCACCGCGTCTCCGTCGGCGCCCAATCCGGCGTCATGCACAACATCCCGGATGGCGAAAAATGGCTCTGGACCCCGGCTCAACCCGATCGCCGGGCCAAGCGCCAGATGATCGCCCTTCAGCAGTTGCCCGAACTCTTCCGCCGCGTTGCCGAACTTGAAAGAAAGCTCAGCCAGACCCCCGAACCCCCGCCCGGCCAACCGCCCCCGTAAAACGCTCATTCCAGCGCGATCTCGCCCGCAACTGGGATTCCCTCTTTTGTCCAGCCGTGCCCTCGGCCCCTTACTCCGGCCTCAAATCCGCCCTCCGCCTGACTTCCCGGATCATCTTCTCCCAATACCGGCGCAGAAACGGCGGGTCTTTCACGCTGTCGAGCGCGTATTTGCGGTCTGCCCGCTCCAGGTCCAGCACCGCCGTGATCATCTCTTCCTGGTAGTAGCCCGCCTCGGCCAGCGGCATCCCGGACGGCTCCCGGATAAAGGACATCCCGCTCGAGGTCTGCCTGCCGTCCGGAGGCTGGCCCACCGTGTTGGCCACGCAATGAAAAATCTTGCTGTTTGGTCCCACCGGCTGTTGCGCCCGCCCGGAGGTCCGTTTCCAGATGACCGCTTCGATCTCATCCGAACTGCACGACGGATGAAACAATATCCGGGCCCCGGCCATCGCCGGAATCCGGTAGGTCTCCGGATGCCGTCCATCCCGGCAAATCACCAGCGTGCAGGGCACCCCATCGATCTCGAAGAGCGAGAGCTTGTTGCCCCCTCGGCAATACCGCTGCTCCTGCCGGCCCGCCCTATGGACCTTTGCATACTCGTGCGCAATCTTCCCGGCAGGCGAAATCACATGGGCCAGGTTGAGGAAGCGATCCGCCGTCTTTCGCAGCGTCCCGACGATGGCCCATATTCCCGCCTCCTTCGCCGCCTGGCACGTCTGCGCCAGCGCGTCCTGGACCGCCGCCGCCTCGAGCCTCAGCACGTCCGGAAAATAATACCCCGTCAAACTCGTTTCGGGAAACAGCACCACGCGGCTGCCCTCTTCCGCGGCCAGCCGGATATAGTGCCGGGTGCGTTCCAGGCTGCGTTCGAGCGATTTCGCCCAGTGCAACTGGACACAAGAGACCTGCAAGGCCTTGTTCATGATGGAACGGTTCAGTCTTTCAGCCGCGAACAATAGAGGCCGTTCCCAGCCGGCGCAATGCGGAAAACTCAGAGCGTCGCAGAGGGGTGGGGCGCGTCACTCCGTGCGCGCCCCCCTGCACGGGGGACCAAAGGCGGATTAGGATTAGGAGCGGGCGCCCCAATAAGTGACGTGAAGCCAGGCGCAGGACAGAAAATAGCAACCATTAGGGCAGTTCAAATCCTTTGTAGCTCTGGCAGTTCTTTGTCCCGGAGGGACATCTGAGAATAGCCCAACGCTTTAGCGCTTGTCGTTACCCACATCTTTCATGGTCTCGCATGAGCCGGGCTTCTACTGACTCCAAAACCTCCCGGAAATGGCCCAAATTGGCCGCGCCGCGTAGCGGCAGCCCGACGGTAGCCGTGGGCCTCGGCCCACGGTGGCGGCCACGAAAGT
>Ga0181524_10002051_pt1 | contig 21645 bp, 17 predicted proteins | sample PEATcosm2014_Bin_34_FD_119761 | JGI IMG/M metagenome (GOLD analysis project Ga0181524, IMG submission 119761) | Peatland microbial communities from MTU Mesocosm Facility, Houghton, MI, USA - PEATcosm2014_Bin05_60_metaG | ecosystem: Environmental > Terrestrial > Soil > Wetlands > Peat | place... | reverse complement strand
CGCCGGAGTTGCAGAAAAAACTCCTGCCGCTCTTTCACTACAGCCTGAATCCCGGCGGCTTTCTGCTCCTGGGAAATGCCGAGACCATCGGCGAGTTTACCAACCTCTTCGCGCCGCCGGGCGGCCAGGCGCGACTTTACCGGCGGCTCGAAGCCGGCCCGCGGGCTGAGCCGGTCGAATTCCCCGCCTCGTTCAAGCCCGCCCGGACGGGGGTGCCGCCGCCGAAGGCGTTGAAACCGCCGGCCAACCTCCAGTCGCAGGCGGAGCAACTGCTCTTGCAGCGGTATTCCCCGGCCGCCGTGCTGGTCAACGACAAGGGCGACATCCTGTTCACCAGCGGGCGGACGGGCAAATACCTGGAGCTGGCGGCCGGCAAGACCAATTTGAACCTCTTCGCCATGGCCCGCGAGGGCCTGCGCTACGAACTGACCGAGGCCTTCCGGAAGGCGCTCCGGCTCAAAGACGCGGTCATCCGCAAGAACGTGAAGGTCGGGACCAATGGCGGCGTGCAGACCGTGGACCTCACCGTTCAGGCCATCGCCGAGCCGGAGGCGCTCCGGGGGCTGGTGATGATCGTCTTTACCGAGGTGGCCACGCCCCCGGAAACCAAAGGGCCGGCCAAAGCTAAAGGCCATCCCGCCGGCAGCGCCCGGGTGGCGGCACTCGAGCGGGACCTCGCGCAAGCCCGCCAGGAGTTGCAGACCATCCGTGAAGAGATGCAGACCTCGCAGGAAGAACTCAAAGCCGCCAATGAGGAATTGCAGTCCACCAACGAAGAACTCCAGTCCACCAACGAGGAACTGACCACCTCCCAGGAAGAGATGCAGTCCATGAACGAGGAGTTGCAGACCCTCAACACCGAACTGCAATACAAGGTGGAAGACTTGTCCCGGCTCAACAACGACATGAAAAACCTGCTCGCCAGCACGGAGCTCGCCACCCTCTTCCTGGACCCCGCGCTCCGCGTGCGGCTGTTCACGACCGGGGCGAACCGGGTTTTCAAGCTCATCCCGGGCGATGTGGGCCGGCCCATCACCGATATCACCTCGGACCTGGCCTACCCGGAACTGGCCGACGACGCCCGCGAGGTGCTGCGGACGCTAACCCTTCACGAGCAACCGGCCGCCGCGCGCGACGGGCGCTGGTTCCTCGTGCGCATCATGCCCTACCACACCCTGGAAAACATGATTGACGGCGTGGTGATCACCTTTGTGGACATCACAGCTTCCAAGACCCTGGAGGAGAAGCTGCGGGCAACGCAGGCCGGCCTGGAACAACACATCGCGGACCAGGACCGGAAGCTGGAGCAAGCCGAGGGGGCCTTGCGGGCGGAAAGCGGGCTGGAAGCCGGCGCGCCGGGGCAGTGTCCGGATGCGCCGCAACCCACCAAGGAGAATTCTTCATCCTGCATTTGAACTATGAAGACCAAGCCATGAAAAAGAACCCGAACCAGCCTTTGAACGCCGCCGAGTTGCGCCGCCGCGCCGAACAGCGGCTCAAGCACCAGAGGCCAAAAGGCCGAGGGCAGAGGACCAAATTGGAAACGGCGCGGCTCGTCCACGAACTGGAGGTCCACCAGATCGAGCTGGAGATGCAGAACGAGGAACTCCAGCGGGCGCGCGCCAAGGTGGACGCGCTCCTGGCCCAATACACCGACCTCTACGACTTTGCCCCGACAGGCTACTTCAACCTCGCTCGCGACGGAACCATCCTCGCCGTCAATCTCACCGGCGCCCGCCTCCTCGGCCTCGAGCGCGCCCAGCTCCTGAACCGGCGCTTTGGCTTTCTGCTTTCCGAGGCGGATCGGCCCGCCTTCAATGCCTTCCTCGAAAAGACGTTTGCGGGAAAGGACCGGGAAGGCTGCGAGGTGGCCCTCCTGCGAGCGGAAACAGCGCCGCTGTTTGTTCACGTCGAAGCTGTGGTTGCCGAGGGCCGGCGGGAGTGCCGCGCCGCCGTGCTGGGTGTCACCCGCCACCACCGGGCCGATGCGGAGCGGGAGCGATTGGTTCAGGAACTGCAAGCGGCCCTGGCCCGGGTGAAACTGTTGAGCGGCCTGCTGCCGATTTGTGCCAACTGCAAAAAAGTCCGGGATGACCAGGGTTATTGGAAGCAAGTCGAGTCGTATGTTGAGAGCCATTCCGAGGCCACCTTTACCCACGGTATTTGTCCCGAGTGCTTGCACAAGCTCTATCCGGGGCTGGAGCAGCGCGTCCTCGAGCGCACCGCCCGGAAAGAATGCAGAATGAAGACCCAGCCATGAAAAAGAACCAGGACCAGCCCACGGACGCCGCCGCGCTGCGCCGCCGCGCCGAAGAGCGGCTGAGCGAGCAGCGGAAGAGTCAGAGCTCGGAAGCCGGAGACCAGAGGACGGCGGAAGATACCGCGCGGCTCGTCCACGAACTGCAAGTGCACCAGATCGAACTGGAGATGCAAAACGAGGAACTCCGGCAGGCGCGCGCCCAGGTGGAGGCGCTGCTGGCCGGGCAACTCCAGCAAGCCCGCGCCCAGGCGGACGCGCTTTTGGCCCAATACACCGACCTCTACGACTTTGCCCCGACGGCCTACCTGACCCTCGACCGCGAGGGGGCGATCCGGCAGTTGAACTTGACCGGGGCGCGGCTGCTCGGCCTCGAGCGCGCCCGGTTGCTCAAGCGGCGCTTCGGTCTGTTCGTGGCCGAGGGCGACCGTCGCGCCTTCAGCGATTTCCTGCAGAAAGTCTTTGCGAGTGAGGCCAAGGAAGGCTGCGAAGTGACCCTGCCGCAAGCAGGGCCTCAGCCCCTCCTGGTGCGGATCGAGGGCACGCGCTTCCAAGATCGGCAGGAATGTCGCGCGGTAGTGCTGGACATCACCGAACGCAAGCGGGCGGAGAAGAGCGTGCGGATGTTCTCTCAAGAAATCATCGCCGCGCGCGAGGAAGAGAAGAAAAAGGTGGCGTCCGTCTTGCACCACGATGTGGGTTCACTGGCGGTGGGGATTTCAGCCCATCTTGACCTGACCGAAGAGCATATCCGCTCCGGGAAACCTGGGGAAGCGCTCGAGCTGATAAGGCGGACGCGCAAGCTGTTTGACGAGTCGGTGGCCCGCCTGAAGGGGGTGGCGGTCCAACTGCGGCCCCCCGAACTCGATGCCATCGGACTGTGCGGCGCCTTGCGACAATACTTCTCGGCGGCGCCAAAGCACGGGGGCACCCGGATTCATTTCAAGGAGACTTTGGGGCGAAGGCGAGTGCCCGAAGGCCCCGCTACGATTCTGTTCCGGGCGGCGCAGGAGGCGCTGACGAATGCCATCACGCACGGTCGCGCACAGCAAGTGGACGTGGACCTCAGGGCATCGAAAGCGGCAGTCACGCTGACGATTCATGACAACGGAAAGGAATTCGATCCGTCCGAACAAATGGCCCGGATAACCTCACAGATGGGCTTGCGCGTGATGCGCGAAATGGCGCTTTCCGCCGGGGGCGCCTTCACGGTTGATTCCGGGCGGGGCAAAGGAACCACGGTGCGCGTGCGCCTGCCGCTGAAGTAGGCTGTAGACTATTAGGCTGTAGGCTGCGGGAAAAACATTATGCGTGACCATACGAAGCTTAGAGCGTTTGAACTGGCGGACGAAGTAGCGGTCTTGATTTATCGGGCGACCAAGGGATTTCCCAAGGAAGAGGTTTATGGACTGACTTCCCAGATGCGCAGAGCGGCAGTTTCCGCTCCGTCAAACATCGTTGAAGGGTGTGCGCGCGAAAGTCAGGCCGAATACCTTCGCTTTCTCGAAACGGCTTTCGGTTCCTTACGGGAACTGCATTACCAGTTTGGCTTGGCCAAGCGTTTAGGCTATGGAGACCCACTGGACGCTCCTGAATGTGACTCAAAAATGGTGGAGACCGAGGAGGTTCTGGGCGCCTTGATTCGATCCATGCGAAAACCCTAATCCCCTTGAACCTACAGCCTAAAAGATGAGCATTCGCGTCGTCATTGCCGATGATCATCCGGTGGTCCGGGACGGGCTGCGGTTGACGATCGAAAGGAGCGGAAAGGCGATCGTGGTCGTCGGCGAGGCTTCGGACGGCATGGAGGTGCTCAAGACGGTCCGGACGAGGCCCGCCGATGTATTCATCCTCGATATCACCATGCCCAACCTCAACGGAATCGAAACCGCCAGAGAACTGCTCAAGCGGACCCCGGCCGTGAGGGTCATCATCCTGAGCCTGCATAGCACCAAAGCCATGGTGGAGGAGTCGCTGGCGGCCGGCGCGCGGGGCTATTTGACCAAGGAGATGGCCACCCGAACCGTGGTCGAGGCCGTGACCGAGGTCCACGCGGGACGCTATTATCTCTGTCCCACGGTTGCCCATTTCGTCGTGGAGGCCGGGTTCAGTGGAAGAAGAAGCTCGCGGCAGCGCGGAGCCGCCCCGGTTGGGCTCACCGGGCAGGAAAGGAAAGTGCTGCAGCTCATCGCCGAAGGCCTCAGCAGCAAGGAAATCGCCGCCCTGCTGGACCTGTCCGCCAACACCATTCACGCCCACCGGAACAGCGTGATGGCCAAGCTGAACCTCCACAAGCAGGCCGACCTCGTCCACTACGCCATTAAGGCGGGGATTGCCAAACTGTAGCAATCCTCAATCCTCAATTCGGCTAGCTTTAAAATCTGCCTGATCTAGCCCTTTCGGGCTATAGCTCTCTGTCCCGTGTTCTGCGAGTGTGCTGTTGGTCAGAGCAGCCGGTTTCTTCGCCGCGAGGATAGGCGGCAAGTCCCGCCGATGTAAGAACGTGCCGGAACTTTTATCTTGGGCTCTCCGACCCCCATCAGAAAGACCGAGGAACAAGAAAGGTAGAGAGAAATGACATTTGAGATTGAAATGGATCAGTTTTTCGCGCGCAATTGCTACTCCGAAGAGGAACGTTTGAGAGTTAAAGCGTGGCCGCCTTACCGACTCGCGGCGGAAAACAATGACATCGTTCAAGCGCAAGAGACTGCCGCCCGGGTTCTGGAAGGTGCGGACCGCTCCTGGCACGGCAATCCCCTAACTCCTCCGCCCTGATGGACCCCTCCCCGTGGAGGCGCTCCGGGCAAGATCATCGCCTATCTCCAGCCTATTCCCCTCATTGCCAAGCCAGGGCTGGCCGAGGACAACAAAGGCCATAGCGCCTTCGAGAAGATCGCGAGCCGGTTGCGGGCGCAGACGGGCCACGATTTTTCCCTCTACAAGAAGAGCACCGTGTATCGCCGTATCGAGCGGCACATGTCCACTACGCCATCAAGGCAGGCATCGCCAAACTGTAGCAGGCCATCCGTCCAAGATAGCCTCAAAATCTGCCTGATCTAACCCTTTCGGGCTATAGCTCTCTGTCCCGTGTTCTGCGAGTGTGTGCGGTACACAGTGAGCATACTGTTGATAAAACTGCACTGGAGGAAGCCATGAACGCGAGAAAATTGGTTGAGGTGGCGGGCGACCGGCTGCTCGGGCGAGCAGTTTGGACGGAGGCCATCGGTTATTATCCGGACGGGGAGGCGAGGGTCGTGGAGTTGGCGCCGGAAACCGGGGCGCCGGAAATTCTATTCACGGTCGAGCATCCCATCCGGGAGCTGGCTGGCCGCACGAGAACAGGGGTGTTTGAATGGGACGAGGTCGTGCTCCTGTGAAGCCTGAAACCAGAAGCGGAGCCCTGATGGGTTCCCCTACCCCCCCCGTCACACTCGAAGGACCCATCGCCCGAGCCGAAGACGCCGCCGAGCTGCGCCGCCGCGGCGAAGAGACACTGATCGCTTCGGAGGTCCGGTATCGCCGGCTCTTCGAGACGGCCAAAGACGGCATTTTGATTCTCAATGCCCAGACGGGGATGGTCGAGGATGCGAATCCGTTCCTGGCCAAGTTGTTGGGTTTCCCGCGCGAGGCATTCCTCGGCAAGCAGATCTGGGAACTGGGATTCTTCAAGGACATCGCCGCCAACCAGGCCCATTTCGCGGAATTGCAGCAGAAGGAATACGTCCGCTACGAAAACATGCCGTTGGAAACCAGCGACGGGCGGAGTGTCGAGGTGGAGTTCGTCAGCAACGTCTATCTGGCGAGCCACCACAAGATGATACAGTGCAACATTCGCGACAACACGGCGCACAATCGGATGGCGAAGGCGCTGGCCGCTTCGGAGATCCGGTATCGCCGGTTTTTTGAGGCGGCGCGAGACGGCATTTTGATCCTCGATGCCGAGACCGGGATGGTGATGGATGTGAATCCGTTCCTGGTCGAGAGGCTGGGGTTTTCACGCGAGGAGTTCGTCGGAAAGAAGGTTTGGGAACTGGGATTCTTCAAGGACATCGCCGCCAACCAGGCCCTCTTCGCGGAATTGCAGCAGCAGGGATACGTCCGCTACGAAAACATGCCGTTGGAAACCAGCGACGGGCGGCGGATCGAGGTGGAGTTCGTCAGCCACGTCTATGAGGTGGACCACAAAAAGGTGATGCAGTGCAACATCCGCGACCTTACCGAGCGCAGAATAACCGAAGCCAAACTGCGCGTGAGCGAAGAGCGGTTCCGCCAGATCGCGGAGAATGTCGCCGACCTCATCGCCCTCCTGGACCTCAAGGGGCGGCGCGTCTATAACAGCCCCAGCTACCGCGGCCTGCTGACCGGTTCGGATTTGGATGTCGGCGCTGATTCCTTTCTGCAAATCCACCCCGCAGACCAGGAACGCATCCGCCGGATCTTCGCGCAGACCGTCAGCACTGGAGTTGGCCAGCGCACGGATTATCGCCTGATCGCGAGCGACGGATCCGTGCATTACATCGAGTCGCAGGGCAGTGTGATCCGCGAGGGTTCCGGCCAAATTACCAATGTGCTGGTCGTCAGCCGCGACGTCACGGAGCGAAAAAGAAACGAAGTGGCGATGCAGCGCATGCAGGCCGAACTGGAACGAAGCAACCGTGATTTGCAGCGCCGGAGCCAGGAAATTCAAACTTTCTATCATACGCTTTCCCACGAACTGAAAACGCCGCTGACGTCCGCGCGTGAATTCGTTTCCATTGTCATGGACGGCCTGGCGGGTCCGCTGAACGAGACCCAATCGGAATACCTGGGCATCGCCAAGGAGAGTTGCGACCAGTTGCGGCTCTATATCAACGACCTGTTGGACGTGACGCGGCTGGAGACCGGGAAAATGAGCCTCGAATTCCGAACGGCGCCGTTGGCACCGCTGGTGGAACGCGTGGTGGAAATGCTGGCCCCGGCCGCGGCGGGAAAAGACATCCGCCTGGGCTGTGACTGTCAGCCGGACCTGCCGGCCATCCCCCTCGACCAGCAGCGCATCCAGCAGGTGCTGACCAACCTCACCACCAACGCCATCAAGTTTACCCCGGCCGGAGGTCAAATCCGCGTCAGCCTCCGCCAGTCCCCGGCGTCGCCCGAATGCCTCCAGGTGGCCGTGCGCGATACCGGGCGGGGCATTCCCCGGGACCAGCTCGACTTGATCTTTAATCGCCTCTACCAAGTGAACGGCGATGACCAGTCGGCCGGGTCACCGCGGGGCTTGGGCTTGGGTTTATACATTTGCCAGGAACTGGTGCAGTTGCATGGCGGCCGCATCGGCGTGGAAAGCGAGCTGGGCCAAGGCAGCACCTTCACCTTCACGATCCCGAAGTGTCAGACGCCGGCCAGCCAGAACGTGCTGGTCGTGGATGACGATCTGCAAGCCATCGAGTTGGTTCGCGCTCAATTGGAACCATACCATTTTAACGTGACCTCGGCCAGCAGCGGAACGGAAGCCCTGGAACAGATGCACCGCCAGCTCCCCGACGTGGTGCTGATGGATTTGCAGATGCCCGGCCTGGATGGCGCCGACACCTTGAAGGAAATCCGGAAGGTCTGGGGCGCGATTCCGGTCATCCTGCATACGAGTTATCCGGAAAGCGAGCAGATCATGCGCGCGCTGCAAGAGTCGCCCTTTACGGTGCTGGCCAAGCCCTACGCCGCCCAGCGACTGCTCGAAGTTGTCCGCGCGGCGGCCGCTTCCCATAAGCCGCGCCGGGGTAAAGGAAACGCCGCCAGCCCGTTGGCGAGCGCGCTGGAACTCAAGGCCCCGCCTGGCTCGACCTCCGAACCGCTGGGCCCAAGGCCGCCGGACCAGGTCCGGGCCGTGAGGGAGGAAAGCAAACAGCCTGAACAAAGGAGCAAGTCATGAAGAAGATACTGGTAGTGGATGATGACCCGAACATTGTCACCGCTTTGACGGTTCGCCTCCAAGCGGCCGGCTATGAAGTGTCGAGCGCGCCGGATGGTTTCCAGGGCCTCCAAGCGGCCGTAGTCAGCCCGCCAGATCTGATCCTTCTGGACGTGTGCATGCCCGCCGTGATCGGTTTTTCTGTTGCCCAGCGGCTCCGGGAACTCGGCCTGGACCGGATACCGGTCATTTTCATCACCGCCAGCAAAAAGGAGGGACTGCGGGCAGCGGCCAAAGACCTTGGCGCGGCCGGCTATCTTGAAAAACCGTACGAATCCGGAGAACTCCTGGCCATGATTGCCCAGGCCCTGGGGGAACCCGAACGAGCCGCTCCTAGACGGAAGAGTGCTCCCCAACCACCGGTTGACTAATAGATATATGGCAAAGATCCTCGTCATTGATGATGATCCCAAAATCGTTCTGGTTCTCAAGATTCGCCTGATCTCTGCGGGCTATGAGGTTTTGACCGCAGGGGATGGGGTATCCGGCCTTAGATTGGCCATCGAAGGCAAACCGGACCTCGTTATCCTGGACATCATGATGCCGGTCGGAGGGGGCTTTTCCGTGGCCCCCCGCCTGCGCGAGCAAGCTCCAGAGATACCTGTCATCTTCATCACCGCCAGCAAGGAGGCGGGGTTGAGACAAATGGCCGAAAAAATGGGCGCGGCGGGCTTCCTTGAAAAACCGTACGAACTCGAAGCGATGCTGGCTTTGGTGACGGAAGCCTTGATGGCCAACGCGCCTTCCCCGGTGGCTCCGGCGCAGCCTCCCGAATCTCCGTCCACACTCCACAAGCTGGCGCCGGCCGCGGCCCACTCCCCGGTCAGCCCGCCGGACACGGCCACGATTACTGGGGGGGAAACGATTTTGATCGTGGAAGAGAATCGCAAGACCGAGATGGAACCGTTCAACGAACATTTGGAATCCCTGGCCGAGGAGTGGACGGCAGCGCTGGTCGCGGAGATCGCCAGGAACAAGCGGGCCCATGACGCGCTGCAGCAAAGCGAGCGCAACTTCCGCAACAGTTTGGAAGGCGCGCTCGATGGAACGGTCGTGGTGGACGGCCAGGGGCTGGTCGTTTTCGCCAATGCCGCCGCCACAAACATTTCCGGCAGGCCGCAGGAACAATTCCTGGGCGCCCCCTTTGGCTGGCCAATTACCGCAGGCCAAATCATCGAACGAGACGTCGTCAATTCAGCCGGCAAACGCGTGATCGTGGAAGTCCGGACGGTCCAGACCGTGTGGCAGGGCACCCCGGCCTGCCTGGTAACCCTCCGGGACATCACCGAGCGCAAAGGAGCCGAAGCGCGGATGCAGCGCAGGCAGACCGCTCTCGAGGAAAGCAACCGTGATTTGCAGCGCCGAAACCAGGGAGTTCAGGCGATTTATCATACGCTTTCCCACGAACTGAAAACGCGGCTCACGTCCGTGTATGAATTCGTCTCCAGCTTGGATGCGCGATTGGAAAGCGTTCCACCAAGCTTGGACTCCCAACCGGTGGCGCTGGGGGAGGTGGCGCAACGAGGCGTGGCCCTGCTGGCGTTCGACGATTTCTTGCAGGCGCGACTGGAAGCCGGCACCCTCAGTCTGGACCTCCAGCCAGCGCCGCTGGCGGAGGCCGTGGAACGCACCGTCGCCACGCTGGCCCCAACCGCGGGGGGAAAAGGCGTGAGCTTGAGTTGTGACTGTCAGCCAGACCTGCCGCCCGTCTCCTTCGACCAGCCGTCCATCTTGCTCGTGCTCTCCAATCTGATCGCCAATGCCATCCACTCCACCCCGGCCGGAGGTCAAGTTTGCCTCCAGCTTGGCGAGGCCCTGGCGGATTCCGAATGCCTCCAGGTGGCGGTTCGCGATACCGGGTGCGGCATCCCCAAGGAGCAGCTCGGCCTGATCTTCAATCGCCGCCACCCGGCCCACCGCGACGATCCAGTGATCGAGTCACGCAGTGACCTGGATTTGGGCTTGTCCATCTGCCGGGAATTGGTGCAGTTGCATGGCGGGCGGATCTGGGCCGAAAGCGAGCTCAACCAGGGCAGCACCTTCACCTTCACGATCCCGAAGCGCCAAACGCCCGCCACCGTGAACGTGCTGGTCGTGGATGATGAGGCCGAGATCCGCGACGCCCTGCGCGCGCTCCTCGAAAAGCAAGGGTATCAAGTCACCGTGGCCGCGAACGGCGTGGAAGCGCTGGAGCTGATGCTCCACCAACCGCCGGCGCTGGTCATCCTGGATTTGGACATGCCGGAGATGGATGGGACGGAAACATTGAGCTTTATCCGCAAGCAGTGGAAAGCGATTCCCGTGGTGATCCACACCGCTTATCCGGAGGGTGATCTGATCAATCGCGCTCGGAAAATCAGCCCCCTTACCGTCTTGGCCAAACCTTCCCCGTCGGAGAGCATCCTTGCCACTGTCCGCACCCTAGTCCGACCGATCCCGGGACCGCTGGGAAAGCCAGGCCAGCCGGCGGCCAGAATCCCTGGCAGACTTGAGCCCGAAACCGGCCCCCCGGAGTCAGCGCCAGCCTGCCACTCGAACGATGAAGAAAATACTTGTCGTTGATGATGACCCGAAAATCTGTAAGGGTCTCAATATTCGCCTGAAGTTCGCGGGCTATGAGGTGCGAAGTGCGGAGGACGGGGTGGTCGGCCTCAAACTAGCCCGGGAATTCAAACCGGACCTCGTGATCCTGGACATTATGATGCCAGTCGGCGGGGGCTTTTCCGTGGCCTACCGCCTGCGGGAACAGGCGCCGGAGCTGCCCGTTATTTTCATTACCGCCAGCAAGCAGCCGCAGTTGAGAGAAATGACGGAAAAACTCGGCGCCGTCAGCTTCTTTGAAAAGCCGTATGAGTTCGAAGAGCTTCTCGCTGCGGTTAAGGAAGCCTCTAAGAGCGGGTCGCGCTGGGCAGCCACGCCGGAACAATCCCCCAAGCCCAAGTCTATAGCCAAGCGGATAGCGACAGCCGACAGCACCACCCCTGTCCGCCAACCAGATACCCATGGCAATCCGCTGTCCATGCCGTTGCAGAATGAAATCATCAAACCGCGGGGCAACCCAAATCCACCCAGCCGCCAAGCCAGGCATGACTCTGAACAGGAAGCAGGTCAACGAATCGGGAAACAGGATTCAACGCCAACTGTTAAGAGAATACTTATCGTTGATGATGATGAGAATGTCCTTCAGACCGTCAAACAGACCCTGAACTTTGCGGGCTATGAGATGTTCACTGCAGCGGATGGGGTGACCGGCCTCAACCTGACCATGCAATGCAAACCTGACCTCGTGATCCTGAACATCGATATAACTGGCGGAGGAGGTTCTTCCGTAATCCGCCGCTTGCAACAGCATGCTCCAGCGTTACGCATTATTTTAATCATTACCAGCAGGCATACAGGGTTGAGGGACACATCCGGCAACGTCAGCTTCCTTGAGAAGCCGTATGAAGCCCGTGAACTGCTGAAAAAGGTGGCGGAAGCCTTGGCTGCCGCGCCGTCACCAGCCGCCGACCCACCCCAGCACCCGAAAACCCAATTCCCTGCACCCGCGCCGCCCGCGCCAACCACCCCGGAGAATGCTCTTGATCTCCGGTTGGCAAACCTCAGGATAGCGGCTTCCTCCAGTAACGCGCCGAAAAGCCAGCCAGAGCTAGTCGGTATTGCCGGGCGGAATAAGATTTTGATCGTGGAGGATGATCGCAGGATCGCGATGGCCCTGGCTCTGCGATTGCAGAACGCCGGACAGGAGGTCATCCAGGCCTTTGATGCGATGAGCGGTGTGGAGGCGGCCACCAAGCACCAGCCCGACTTGATTTTGATGGATATTAGTTTGCCGGGCGGCAGCGGGCTGATTGTGGCTCAAAGGATTCAAAGCGTGGTTCCCAAACTGACGCCGATCATCTTCCTGACGGCCTGCCAGCAGCCGGGATTGCGGCAGAAAGCGCTGGCCCTCGGCGCTGCCGGATTTCTGGGAAAACCCTATAACCCCAAGGACCTGCTCACCACGATCCAAAACGCCCTCCTTGCGGCGGTGAACAAGGCCCCCAGCAGCAGGATGCCCGCACCAACCACCCCGGAGAATGCTCTTGATCTCCGGTTGGCAAACCTCAAGATGGCGGCTCCCTCCAGTAACGCCCCGAAAAGCCAACCAGAGCTAGTCGGTATCACCGGGCGGAATAAGATTCTGATCGTGGAAGATGATCGCAGGATCGCGATGGACCTGACCCTGCGATTGCAGAAGGCCGGACAGGAGGTCTTCCAGGCCTCCGATGGGATGAGCGGTGTGGAGGCGGCCATCAAGCACCAGGCCGACTTGATTTTGATAGATATTAATTTGTCGGGCGGCAACGGGCTGGTTGTGGCTCAAAGGATTCAAAGCGTGGTTCCCAAACTGACGCCGATCATCTTCCTGACGGACAGCAAGCTGGGATTGCGGCAGAAAGCGCTGGCCCTCGGCGCTGCCGGATTTTTGGAAAAACCCTATAACTCCGAAAACCTGCTCACCACGATCCAAAACGCCCTCAGCCTGGGACGGGGTGACGATCCGACATCGAACGAAGGGTTCTCCTTATGAACCGGAACACTGAGTCTATGCTTGTCGAAGACAGCCCCGCCCAGGCGCAATCCCTGGAGGACATTCTGGTGCAAAACCATGACGGAGTGTCGGTCGCCCACAGCGGCGAGGAAGCGCTGGCCTGGCTCGCCGGGCAGGTTGTTCTACTGGCCTGCGACGCTTTGGCCGGTTTGGACTCGGCCATTAAGGACCAGCCGGACCTGGTGTTGCTAGACATTGGCTTGCCGGCCGGCAGCGGGCTGGTGGTGGCTGAAAGGATTCAGGACCTCGTGCCCAAGCTCACGCCCATCATTTTCCTGACCGCCAGCCGGCAGCCGGGATTGCGGGACAAGGCGATGGCCCTCGGCGCGGCCGGATTCCTGGGAAAACCGTTTGAAGCCGACGAACTGATGGCCGCGATTCAGAACGCCCTCAACCCACCCGGCGATCCATCGAGCAAGTTATGAAAAAGAACCAGAACCAGCCTGCGAACGCCGCCGAGGGCGCCCACGAACGCATTCGCACCCTCATCGCGGAGGGGGAACGACGATGAGCGCCGCGAAAGCATCGGCAGCGACTCTCGTTGATCCAAACGAGGTTGCCAGTCCCCTGGACGCGGCCGCGAGCTGGGGCGTTGTCATCGTGTACGACGACGCTCCCGCTGGCAAACATGCCATACACACCCTTGAGGGGGTAAGGCGCCAGTTGGGCGGAAGAATCGCGCTACATCCCTCGCTCTGGCGGTTCGATCTTCTGGAAGACGCGGACTGGCGCGCCGCGGCCACCGCCGAGGCCGTCCAAGCCGGCTTGGTCATCATTTCAACCAGCAGCAAGGGTGATCTGCCGGCGGCAGTCCGGGACTGGGTCCACGGGTGCCTCCAGGCAGGGACCAGCTCCCCTAGCGCCTTGGTGGCGCTGCTCGGCCCGGCGGGCGCTATGGACACCTCGGATTCCGCGCGGATTCTGTTCCTGCGGAACGCAGCGGAAGCTGCCGGGTTCGGTTTCTTCGCGCCCACACCGCAAACTGCGAACCCCGAGGTGGCCGGGGCGCCCAGCCGGAAGCCGGCCCGTCTGGCGCACCGGATCCTCCTGGTCGAGGACGACTGCACGATTCTTCAATTCAGCGTCCTGGTGCTGGTTCGCGCCGGCTACCAGGTGGGGGCGGTCGAGGGCACTCAGGCCGCCTGGGAGGCCCTTCAGGCTCGCAGCTATGACCTGTTGATCACCGACAACCAGATGCCTGGACTGTCGGGGCTCGAGCTGGTCAGCGAGCTGCGATCCGAGCAATTGGAGTTGCCGGTCGTCGTGGCCTCGGGCGGGATTGGCGCCGAGGAGTTGGCCCAAAACCAACGGCTTCAGCCGGCCATCGCCCTGCCCAAGCCTTTCAGCGCCGACCAGTTGTTGGAAACAGTGGCCGAGGCCTTGCACCGGGCTAGCCGCGACCCTGCCCACACCCAGGTTTCCTTTCCCGCGTACGGCGATTCCTACAGCCACTGGGGACTTAACGAATGAACCCACCCGCCCGCCGCCGCCTCAGCATCTGGTTCCGCGATTCGCCGCCACGCCGGCCCGTGCGCATTAACCACACGTTGGCGCGCCCTTCAAAACCCGTAGTTGCAATTGTGCGACTGCAAACCCGCCGGCCGGACTCACCCCTGGCGCTGAGAAACGTCCGCCCGTAACGCCACACTATGAAAACATATTCGTCACTAGCTTTGTCTTCGGCCTGGAAACGCCTACCGCCAGCCGGCGTTGTCCCAGTCCCGCAGGTGGCGCATGGTTTAAACAACACCCTCACGATCATCAACGGCTTTAGCGAGCTGTTGTTGGGCGTGATGTCCGAGTGCGACCCGCGCCGCCGCTACGTGGAGGAAATCCGGCGCGCCGGCCAGCATGCGGCGGAGTTGACCCAACAGTTGCTGGCCCGCGCCGGGCAGACGCCGTCGCCGCCACCCGCCAAAGTATCCCGTGCCAGCCGGGCCTTGCGTGACCTGACTCATGACCACTCCGCTCACGAAACCATTCTGCTGGTGGAAGATGATGCGGCGGTGCGCGACACCGTCATGCACGAATTGGTGGTTCTGGGGTACACCGTGCTGGAGGCTGGCGACGGCCTGGAGGCGCTCCGCGTGGCCGCGGCGCAGCCAGCCCGGCGGATTGACCTGTTGCTGACCGACGTAGTGATGCCGGAGATGGACGGCTGCGCGCTCGCCGCCCGGCTGCGGGAGAACCAGCCCGGGCTCAAAGTCGTCTTCAGTTCCGGTTACGCGCGGGACGTGGCGTTGCGCCAGTCTCCGCGCCGCAGCAGCGATGGTTTCCTGCCCAAACCGTACAATGCCGCAGCACTGGTGCACACCATTTGCGAGGTGCTGGGCGAAAACCAGTCAATGGCCACTCCGCCCCGTTTGCCGGTATGAACACACACCAACCAGCCGAACGCCGCGCCAGACGGCTCTTACTGCTCGATGCTCAAGGTTCGGTGCGAATGTCGGCGCCCGCAGACGCCCTCCGGGCCATAGTCTCGCCGGGCGGCTGTGACGCCGAGTTGCGCCGCCGCGCCGAAGAGCGGCTGAGCCCACGCGAGCAAACTCCGCAATCCGCAATCCGCAATCCGCAATCGGAACAGCGGCTCGTCCACGAACTGCAAGTGCATCAGATCGAACTGGAGATGCAAAACGAGGAACTCCGGCAGGCGCGCGCCCAGGCGGGGGCGCTCATGGCCCGATACGTCAACCTTTACGACTTCGCCCCGACGGGCTACCTGACCCTCGACCGCGAGGGGGCGATGCGGCAGTTGAACTTGAACGGGGCGCGGCTGCTCGGCGTCGAGCGCTCCCGGCTGCTGAACCGGCGCTTCGGGCTGTTCGTGGCCGAGGGCGACCGTCGCGCCTTCAGCGATTTCCTGGAGAGAGTCTTTGCGAGCCAGACCAAGGAGTGCTGTGAAGTGACGCTGTCGCAAGCAGGGCCTCACCCCCTCTTCGTGCGGATCGAGGGCACCCGCTCCGGCGATGGACAGGAATGTCTCGCTGTGGTGCTGGACATTACCGAGCGCAAACGAGCCGAGGCGGCGCTGCGAGAATCCGAAAGCCGGTTCAGAACCATCTTCGACAGCGTGAGCGGGGGAATGTTCCTTGCGGATTTGGAGACCAGGAAATTCGAAACGTGCAACACCATGTGCTCGAAGATGCTGGGTTATACGGAAGAGGACTTCGCTCGCCTGGATATCAGTGACCTCCACCCGGCGGAGGACTTGCCTTTGATTTCCGAACAGATTGGGAGAATCGCACAGGGCAAACCGGGCGCGCGCAACGATATCCGATTCCGGCGAAAAGACGGAACCCTGTTCTTCACCGATCTCAGTCCGGCATTGGTGACGCTGGCCGGGAGGAAATTCATCTTGGTCGCCTTCTCGGACATCACCGAGCGCAAGCGGACCGAGGAGAAGCTGCGCAAGAGCGAAGGGCGGCTGCAGGTGGCGCTGGAGGCGGCCAATGCCGGCACGTGGTCGTGGGACGTGGCCAGCAACGTCTCGACGTGGGATAAGCGTTATCAAGCCCAGTATGGGTTCGAGCCGGGGGAGCCGGCCTCCCACGAAGCATGGATGACGCGCGTGCATCCCGAGGACCGCCAGCGGCTGCAGGCACGCATCAGGGCGCTGCTCGAACCCGGACCCGATGATTCCTGGGAGCAGGAATTCCGCGCTCTGCACCCGGTCAAAGGAGTGCGATGGATGGTGGGGATGGGCCGGGTGGAGCGCGACCCGTCCGGCCGAGCCGTGCGCATCGCGGGCCTCAACCTGGACATCACCGAGCGCAAGCGCGCGGAGGAGGAACGCGAAAGAATCCTCCGGTGGCGGCAGAGCGTCAACCTGCTCCATCAGTCGCTCCTCGCGCCGGCCCCGCTGGAGGACAAACTCAGGCACGTCACCGACAGCATTGTCCGGCTCTTCGGAGCCGATTTCTGTCGCGTCTGGCTGATTCGGCCCGGCGACTTGTGTAAACGCGGCTGTGTCCATGCCGAAGCCAAGGAAGGGCCGCATGTCTGCCGTGACCGCGACCGGTGTCTGCATTTGCTGGCGAGTTCCGGCCGCTACACCCACCTGGACGGCCAGGCCCACCGCCGCGTCCCGTTCGGCGCCTACAAGATCGGACGCGTCGCGTCGGGCGAAGACCACAAGTTCCTGACCAACGACGTGACGAACGATCCCCTCATTCACAACCACCAATGGGCGCGCGAGCTGGGACTGGTTTCCTTCGCGGGCTATCAGCTTCGAATTCCCGGCGCCGAGACGCTGGGGGTGCTCGCCCTCTTTGCCAAGCACCCCATCCTGCCGGCTGAAGACGCCCTGCTGGATGGACTGAGCAGCACCCTGGCTGAAGTCATCCAACAAGCCCAAGCGGAGGCGACGGTGCGGGCAAGCGAGGAGCAATACCGAGGCCTCTTCGAAGGCTCCCGTGACGCCATCATGACGCTGGCGGCTCCTTCCTGGAGGTTCACCTCCGGAAACCCGGCCACCGTGAAGATGTTCGGGGTGAAGAACGAGGAGGAATTCATTGTTCACGGGCCATGGGAACTGTCTCCCGAGCGCCAGCCGGACGGGCGCGCTTCTGCCGAGAAAGCCAAGGAGATGATCGAGACGGCCGTGCGCGAAGGCTGCCACTTCTTCGAGTGGACGCACCGGCGGATCGGTGGCCAGGAGTTCCCCGCCGACGTGCTCCTGACTCGGATGGAGCAGGGGAAAAAGGTGGTGCTCCAAGCCACCGTCCGCGACATCACCGAGCGCACGCAGCTTGAGCAACAGTTGCGTCAGTCGCAAAAGATGGAGGCCGTCGGCCAGCTTGCCGGCGGGGTGGCGCACGACTTCAACAACATGCTCGCGGTGATCCGGGGGAATGCCGAATTGATCCTGATGGAGGCGGACCGGCACACGGCCCAAACCAAAGAAGGCCTCAAGCAGGTCGTCGCCGCCTCAGAACGCGCCGCCAACCTGACCCGGCAGTTGCTCGCCTTCAGCCGCAAGCAGGTCATGCAATCCCGGCCCCTGGTCCTCAATGACGTGCTGGCGGACCTGACCAAGATGCTCCGGCGGATTATTGGCGAGCACATCGACCTGCAATGCCGTTACAGCGCCGAGTTGCCCTTCGTCCAGGCCGACACCGGCATGATCGAGCAGGTCCTCGTCAATCTCGCCGTCAACGCCCGCGACGCCATGCCCCACGGCGGCCAACTGCTCATCACAACCGAACCCGTCTCCTTTGACGAGACGCGCGCCCCGGCTCATCCCGAGGCGCACGCCGGCCAGTTCGTCTGTCTTACGGTGAAGGACGCCGGCACCGGCATCTCACCGGAACACTTGCCCCGCATCTTCGAGCCTTTCTTCACCACCAAGGAACCCGGCAAGGGCACCGGACTGGGCCTCGCCACGGTCTATGGCATTGTCAAACAGCACCAGGGCTGGATTGAGGTCTCCAGCCAGCCCGGTGCCGGCGCCACGTTCAAGATTTTCCTCCCGGCGATCCCGCCGCCCGTCAGAACCGCGGCGACGCCCCAGACCGAAGCCGGCCTTCCCGCCGGCACGGAAACGATCCTGCTGGTGGAAGATGAGCACGCGGTGCGCATGATCACCCGGCGCGTGCTGGAGAGTCACGGATACAAGATATACGAAGCGACCACTGCGGGGGAAGCGCGGGACCTCTGGCGCAGCCGCGCGGAAGAAATTGCGTTGCTGCTCACCGACATCGTCATGCCCGAGGGCGTCACGGGGCGTGACCTGGCCGAGCAATTGCGCGCCAGCAGGCCAACCCTTAAGGTCATCCTGATGAGCGGCTACAGCGCGGATGTGATCGGCAAGGACACCAGTTTTTTGCAGCGCAGCAAGACGGGTTTCCTCCAGAAGCCCTGTTCGACCCGCGCGCTCCTGGAGACCGTGCGCCGCTGCCTGGACGGAAAGTAGCCCGGCGCGCGACCTCGCTAAACAGAAACTCCATGTGACCGGCACCAATTGTTGGCCGCTGCTGCTCTCATATATTGGCCACGTAACAGGAGGAATCACCGAAACCTATTGGCGTCTAAAGAGATACACTGACAACCTTGATGATCGCACTGGGCCATTGGCAACATGTTATCGTAAGCCCGGCAGAAACTTGGGTACAATTCGGGTACAGGATCGAGCAATCTTGCGGCAGGGATTCGTGTTAAGCTGTTATTTCTCAATGGCTTATATGCCCTTTTCCGTACTCACATTTCGTCAGGCTCATAACCTGAAGGTCGCTGGTTCAAATCCAGCCCCCGCAACCAATTCTTCCATTGCAATTTGCCTAGTTGCAATGGGTTTCTTCGTTTTGGCCCGCTTGAGCCAAAACCCCATGCACCCGCAATGTACCCCTGTCCCTCGACATTATCTGGTAGTGACTGATTCCGTGAATTTTTGGGGCCCATCAAGGAAGGCGTTTGACTTGTCCCTCAGGAGGGCGTCGGCAATGCTCGCAGGATGATTCGGCTCGCTTTGACGGTGACGGTTGCTTTTGCCAGACTATTGTTCCGGTCCCGGCTGGAGTTAATGGTTGAGAATCTCGCGCTGCGCCAGCAACTGGCTGTTTTCAAGCAGAAGCGCGCACGACCCGCGCTCCGGCCCGCAGACCGGGCCTTCTGGGTGTTGCTCCGCCAGGTCTGGCGCGACTGGGCCAACGCCTTGATCCTTGTCCAGCCGGACACCGTGGTTGATTGGCAACGTCAGGGCTTCCGGTTGTTCTGGCGCTGGATTTCCAGGAGCAAGCGAGCCGGTCGTCCCCGGATTCCACGGGAGGTTCAAGAACTCATCCGACGCATGGCACGGGAGAATGGTTGGGGATGGACTTCTTTACCGTGCCGACGGTGACCTTTCGTATCTTGTGGGTGTTCGTGGTCCTGCACCACGAACGACGGCGAATTTTGCAGTTCGCGGTAACCGACCATCCGGAGGCGCCGTGGGTCGTGCAACAACTGCGCGAAGCCTTTCCGTTGGACACAGCGCCGCGCTACGCCATTCTGGATCGGGATGGCAAGTATGGTCACGGAGTGCCCTCGGCTCTCCAGCGCATGGGCGTGAAGGCGGTGCGGACGGCTCCGCGGTCTCCGTGGCAGAATCCCTATGTGGAGCGGTTCGGGGGAACCTTGCGCCGAGAGTTGTTGGACAAAATCATCGTCTTCAACCCAACGCAGCTTCACCGAGTGGTGAGTCAATTCGTCACCTATTATCACGAGGATCGCGGTCATTTGGGCCTGGACAAAGATGCACCAGAGCCCCGGGTAGTCACGCCGCAGCTTTCGCCCTGTGCTCGCGTGGTAGCCCTTCCGCGGGTGGGAGGTTTGCAGCACCGCTACGAGTGGCAGGAAGCGGCGTGAAGAAGTGCCCATCCGATAACACTGCAGTGCATTGCAGGGTGAGGGCCTGGAGGGCGGCTGGCGATGATCGCTGTTCTCGACAGGCTCCGGCCCCGCCGATGGAGCGCGACATCCATAGGCTGGCGCCCAAACTCGGTGCCAAGTCAGAATGCTGACAAACAAGGTAGAATCCGGTCGCTGCGTCGAGGCGCGGCAAAGAAGCGCCTATGTGATTTTGTCGACCCACAGCCGAGTTTCTACCCGCCAGGGATCTCGATCCCACGCTACCTCTCGGCAAGATGATGGGCCAACTCCATCAGCTCTTGGTCAAGGCGGCAGAATCCAAGAAAACGCCCGCGCGCGACACAAGCCGCTGGTCTGAGCCGATTGACTCGATTGCCCCCCAAACCCTGAAATGAGAAAGGTAGTTCAATGCCGAGATGAGGGCGTCAACAGCGTCAACAGCGGCCGAACTCGCCACATCGCCAAGGAACATCACTGTCGGAGGCGGAAGAACTGCTGGGTTGAGCCCATCGTGTTCGTGTAGGGACCGGTTACGACGGGACCCAATACATCGGCGTAAGGGCCTGAAACATTGGTGGCGCTTTGAAGGATGAAGTTGCCCTGCCAGTCCAATATAATATCTCCACCGATCTGGCTGACTGTCATCGCACCTGGGTTGGGCGGTTGCGAGATGAACCGGACCGCGTCCGCATACCATCGACCGGAACTCAGCCCGCTGACATAGGTGAAGGTGATCACCGGGTTGTTCACGCTTGGAGTAATGTTTCCGACGGTCTCCCAGGTATTGTTTATGGCGTCCCCGGAACCACTGCTAAACACGGTGGTGGTGGAGGGAAATGTGCTGCTTGACACGCCAGTGGCCGTGGGCCTGACCACGATGGAAGGAGTTTCCTCATACGGGCTAGAGTTGTAACCCCAACTTACCGAGACGGAATAGGTCGTGCCTTCCAGCAAGCTTGGCGTCACGGAAAACGAGGTTGAGGTGCTGGCGGTATTGGAGAAACGGCTGCTGCCGGGCGAGGAGCATCCGGGGGCGCTGCTTTTGGTGGCGGAAATGGTGCTGGAGAAGCCGCTAAAGGAAAAAGCAGGATTGTCGCTGCCGGATGTGCTGTTGCCAAAACGGCTTTCCACCACGTTGGTGGTTGTGGGTATCACCACATTGACAATGCGCAAGGTTCCGTCTGTCGCAAGGGTGTCCGTGTTCCAATCCAGGCCCGTGCCCGGGATCGCCGGCGAAATCGAACTGAAGGCACCAGAGTAGTTTGAGGCATCGAACAACTTGAAGGTATTCGTCGCGGAAAATGATCCGGCTTGATTGTTGAGGACCAACGTTCCGCCGTAAGTGAGGTGCGAAATGCCTGCGATTTCATCCGATGCTCCCGTCGAGGCGCTGACGTCCATGGTGATTGAACCGCCCGATTGCACGGCCAACGTGTTGCTGACGATAAGCTCCGCGAAACCGGTACCCGGCGAAATGGTGCCTGCCGTGCCTACGGAAACGGG
>Ga0181524_10002047_pt1 | contig 21739 bp, 18 predicted proteins | sample PEATcosm2014_Bin_34_FD_119761 | JGI IMG/M metagenome (GOLD analysis project Ga0181524, IMG submission 119761) | Peatland microbial communities from MTU Mesocosm Facility, Houghton, MI, USA - PEATcosm2014_Bin05_60_metaG | ecosystem: Environmental > Terrestrial > Soil > Wetlands > Peat | place... | reverse complement strand
TCCCGGCCTGCCGCATCGCATGGAAGAAGTCGCGCGGCTGGACCACGTCCTTTTCGTCAACGACAGCAAGGCGACCAACGCCGACGCCGCCTCCAAGGCGCTCGCAAGCTATATCGACATCTATTGGATCATCGGCGGCAAAGCCAAGGAGGGCGGCATCGAGTCGCTGCGGGCTTTCTTTCCTCTGGTGGTCAAGGCCTATCTGATCGGCGAGGCGAGCGACGACTTCGCCAGGACGCTGGAGGGCGTCGTACCCTATGAGCACTGCGGGACGCTGGAAGTCGCGACGGAGCGCGCGGCGCGCGACGCCGCCGCGAGCAAGACATCGACTCCGGTCGTGCTGCTTTCGCCGGCCTGCGCCTCATACGATCAATTCGCCAATTTCGAAGCGCGCGGAGACGCCTTTCGCGGGTTAGCGCAAAAGCTCGCCGCCTCTGGTCTGGGAGACGCCTCATGATTTCGCGCGCGCATCGCACGCCCTTATCCGACTGGGCCTGGACGATCGATCGCTGGCTCGTCGTCGCGATCGCCATGCTGATCGTCGCGGGACTCGTGTTCTCGATGGCCGGCAGTCCCCCCGTGGCGGAGCGGCTGCGTCTGCCGACCTTCTATTTCGTCAATCGGCAGGCGCTGTTTCTGCTGCCCGCGCTTCTCGTCATGTTCGCCGTGTCGTTGCTGTCTCCGCGCCACATTCGCCGCGTCGCGCTGGTGATGTTCATCGCGTCGCTGGCGCTGGTCGTGGCGACGCTGTTCTTCGGCCAAGAGGTCAAGGGCGCGCGCCGCTGGATCTTTGGCGTTCAGCCGTCGGAATTCCTGAAGCCAGCCTTTGTCGTGCTCGTCGCCTGGGCTTTCTCGGAAGGCGCCGCGCGCAAGGGCGTTCCGGGCAACATCATCGCGCTGGCCTTGTTTCCCCTGACCATCGGGCCCCTGGTGCTCCAGCCGGACTTTGGCCAGACCATGCTGATTTCGATGGTTTGGGCGATCCTGTTCTTCATGGCGGGGCTGCATTGGCTGTGGGTCGTCGGCATTGGCGGGCTCGGCGTGTCCTCGGCTCTCCTCGCTTATAAATTCGTGCCGCATGTGCACGCGCGCATCCAGGCCTTTCTGGAGCCGCCGCCGCCGATGACCGCCGGCGTTCCAACGAACTTCCAATCCGAGACGGCGCTGGAGAGCTTCATCTCCGGCTCCTGGCTCGGCAAGGGGCCGGGCGAAGGCACGATCAAGCGCATCCTGCCGGATTCGCACACGGACTATATTTTCGCGGTGATCGGCGAGGAGTTCGGCGTCGTGGTATGCATCGCCCTCGCCGCGTTGTTCGCCTTCATCGTGGTGCGCAGCCTGTTGTCGGCGGCCCGCAACGAAGACCCTTTCTGCCGTTTCGCGACGGCTGGCCTCGCGATGCTGTTCGGCCTGCAGGGCTGCATCAACATGGCGGTGAATTTGCAGTTGATGCCCGCCAAGGGCATGACCTTGCCCTTTGTCTCCTATGGCGGGTCGTCGTTGATTTCGCTGGCGCTGAGCACTGGCTTTCTGCTCGCCGTGACGCGCCGTCGACCTCGCGCGCATTTGGTGGCGCGGCCCGACGACGGCGCGATGGAGGCGGAGCCTGCGGGGGCTCCGATGGCGGGCGCGCCGGCATGAGCGGTGGTCCCGTGTTACTCGCCGCCGGCGGCACGGGGGGGCATCTCTTCCCCGCCGAGGCTCTCGCCCATGTTCTCGCGCAACGCGGCGTCGCCGTCGAACTGGTGACGGACGAGCGCGCGCTACGCTACGGGGAGAGCTTTCCCGCGCGCGCGATGCACACGATCCGCTCGGCGACGCCCCGCGGCGGCTCGATTTTCGCCCGCGTGACCGCTGTCGGGCGGCTTGGTCTCGGCGTCGCGGAGGCGCTGGCGTTGCTCCTGCGGCTGCGTCCGCGGGTCGTGATCGGATTTGGCGGCTATCCGACCGTGCCGCCGCTGGTCGCGGCTTCGCTGCTGCGCATTCCGACCGTCCTGCACGAAGCCAATGGCGTGATGGGCAAGGCCAACCGATTCCTAGCCGGGAGGGTCGACGCGATCGCCGCGGGTTTTCCGCTTCCCGACGCGCCGCCCGCGCTGCGCGCGAAAATCACCGTCACCGGCAATCCGCTCCGGCCCAATGCGCTCGCGGCGATGGGCGAGCCCTATCCCGAGATCGACGGCCGGTTGCGGCTTCTCGTCACCGGGGGCTCGCAGGGCGCGCGCGTGATGGCGGATGTGGTTCCCGCCGCCGTGGCCGCCTTGCCGGCGGAGTCGCGTGACAAAATAGTCGTGACGCAGCAGGCCAGGCCGGAAGACATCGCGCGGGTCGCCGACGTTTATGAGCGCGCTGGCGTGAAGGCGGACATCGCGCCGTTCTTTTCCGACCTGCCGCTGCGCATCGCGCAAGCGCAATTGGTGGTCGCGCGCTCGGGCGCCTCGACCGTGTCGGAACTCGCGGCGATCGGACGCGCCTCGATCCTCGTGCCGTTGCCGCATGCGCTGGATCAGGATCAGGCCGCCAACGCCGCCGTGCTGCAAGCGACCGGCGCTGCGGAAGTCGTGCTTCAAGAGAATTTCACGCCGCGCTTTTTGAGCGAGCGGCTGGCTGCTTTCATCGGCGATCCCGCCTCGCTTAAACGTCGCGCGGAATGGGCCAAGGCCGCCGGCGTCGCCGACGCCGCGCAAAGACTGGCGGACCTCGCGCTTGGCGTCGCGCGAGACAAAACCCGAAAGACGGAGACCTAAATGAAACTGCCGCGCGAACTCGGCCCCATCCATTTCGTCGGCATAGGCGGGATCGGCATGTCCGGCATCGCCGAGGTGTTGATCAACCAGGGCTATACTGTTCAGGGCTCGGACGCTTCCGAGAACGCCAATGTGAAGCGCCTGGTCGACAAGGGCGCGACCGTGCATATCGGCCATGACGCCAAATGGCTCGGCGACGCCGCCGTGGTCGTCGTGTCGACCGCGATCAAGCGCGACAATCCGGAACTGGCCGCCGCGCGCGAGCGGCGGCTGCCCGTCGTGCGCCGCGCCGAAATGCTCGCCGAACTGATGCGACTCAAGCAATGCGTCGCCATCGCCGGCACGCATGGAAAGACGACGACGACCTCGCTCGTCGCCACCTTGCTCGACGCTGGCGGGCTCGATCCGACGGTCATCAATGGCGGCATCATCAACGCCTATGGCACCAACGCTCGGCTTGGCGCCGGCGATTGGATGGTTGTCGAGGCGGACGAGAGCGACGGCACTTTTCTGAAGCTTCCCGCCGACGTGGCCGTGGTCACCAACATCGATCCCGAACATCTCGATCATTTCCACACCTTCGAGGCGATCAAGGAAGCCTTTCTTCATTTCATCGAGAATCTGCCGTTTTACGGCTTCGCGGTGATGTGCCTCGATCATCCGACGGTGCAGGAGCTTGTCGGCCGCATCGAGGATCGCCGCGTCATAACCTATGGCGAAAACCCGCAGGCCGACGTGCGTTTGCTCGACGTGAATCTCGAAGGGGGCGTTAGCCGCTTCAACGTGCTGCTGCGCGACCGCAAGACCGCTCAGGCGACCTATCTGGAAAATCTCGTGCTGCCGATGCCTGGTCATCACAACGCGCTGAACGCCACGGCGGCGATCACGGTCGCTTATCAGCTTGGCCTCTCGCCGGATCAAATTCGCAAGGCGCTGGCCGGCTTTGGCGGCGTCAAGCGGCGCTTCACCAAGACCGGCGAGTGGAACCGCGTCGCGATCTTCGACGACTATGCGCATCATCCGGTGGAGATCGCGGCGGTGCTGCGCGCGGCGCGCGCCTCGACCAAGGGCAAGGTCGTCGCGGTGATGCAGCCGCATCGCTTCACGCGGCTGCAATCGCTGTTCGATCAATTCGCGACCTGCTTCAACGACGCGGACGCGGTGATCATCGCCGATGTCTATGCGGCGGGAGAACAGAAGATCGAGGGCGTCGATCGCGACGCGCTGGTCGCGGCGATCAAGGCGCATGGCCATCGCCGCGCCGCTGGCCTGCCCGCGCCCGAGGTGCTGCCGGCGATGATCCGCGAAATCGTCGGCCCGGGCGATTACGTCGTGTTTCTTGGCGCCGGCAACGTCACGCAATGGGCCTATGCGCTCCCCGAGCAACTCGCGGCGGGAGGCGCCGGCGCGTGAGCTTCCCCGACATCAGCGCCAAAATTCCGCCTAACGTGCGCGGGCCGCTGCGCGCCAACGAGCCGCTCGCCCCTTACACCTGGTTTCGCGTCGGCGGGCCGGCGCAACTGTTGTTCATGCCGGCGGACGAGGACGACCTCTGTTATTTTCTGCGAAATTTACCAGACGAAATTCCCGTCACCGTCGTCGGGCTCGGCTCCAATCTCATCGTGCGCGACGGCGGCGTGAAGGGCGTCGTCATCCGTCTTTCCGCCAAGGGCTTTGGCGAAATCGCGATCCTCGACAATCACCGTCTGAGCGTCGGCGCCGCCGTTCCCGATCTTAAGGCGGCGCGCGCGGCGGCCGAGGCCGGCGTCGACGGCCTCGCATTCTTTCGCGGCATTCCCGGGGCCATCGGCGGAGCTTTGCGCATGAACGCCGGCGCGCACGGCGGCGAGACCAGGGATGCGCTGCTTGAAGCGCATGGCGTCACGCGCGGCGGCGAACGAACAATCTTCGGCAACGCGGACATGGGTTTTTCCTATCGTCACAGCTCCGCGCCCGAGGATGTGATCTTCACGCGCGCGATCTTTCAGGGACGGCCGGGCGATCCAGCGGCGATCCTGGCGGAGATGGAGCGGATAACCCAGGCGCGCGAGGCCTCGCAGCCGATCCGCGAGAAGACCGGCGGTTCGACCTTCAAGAACCCGCCGGGCGACAAGGCTTGGCAGCTGATCGACGCCGCCGGCTGTCGCGGGCTCGTCAGAGGCGACGCGCAGGTGAGCGAGATGCACTGCAACTTCCTGATCAATCGCGGCGCCGCTTCCGCCGCCGACATCGAGGCCTTGGGCGAGGAAGTGCGCGCGCGCGTGCTCGCGCGCAGCGGCGTCGAACTCTCCTGGGAAATCAAACGTATCGGAGAGCCCGCATGAGCATCGCCTTAAACACGGAGCTTGGATCTTCGCGGGACGACGCGTCGCAAAACAGGGATTTGCGCTTCCTCGCCAGCCCTTTGCTGAGCGTCGCGCTGATCGTGGTCGCCATCGCCCAGCAGGCCTGCGGCCATATCGACTCGGACGTGTCCTGGTTCCTGACGCTCGCCGAAAAATTTCTTGATGGGCGGTTCTCGCCCGACGACATGGTCGATCCCAATCCGCCGATCGCCATTCTTTCGCTGGTTCCGGCTTTCCCGCTCGCCCGTCTTCTGCATGCGCCGGTCGAAGCCGTTCTCGTCGCGCTCGTCCTCGCCTTCGCTCTGCTGTCCATTGGACTAAGCGGCTATATTCTGCGTTTTGGCGCGGCGCGCGGCGCGCTGGAGCGCGCATTGCTGCTCAATGGCGGGATCTACTTGCTTCTCGTGACGCCGGCTCTGGTCTTCGCGCAGCGTGAGCATCTCGCTTTATTGGCGATGGCGCCGATGCTGGCGGCGCTCGCCGTCGACCGCGGCAAGGATAGTCCGCCTCGCGTCGTCCGCCTGCTCGCGGGATTTGGCTGCGCCGTCGCCGTCAGCTTCAAGCCGTTTTTCGCGCTCGCGGTCGTTCTGCCAGCCTTGGCCGTCGCCTGGCGCGAACGTTCGATCCGGGTCTTTCTCACGCTGGAAATGCTGACCGCCGGCGCGGCCTCGGTCCTTCTCGCGCTCTCCGTCGTCGTCTTTTTCCCTGTCTACTCCGCCAGCATCGCCGCTTTCGGCCTCGACGTTTACGGCGTCGCGCACGAAAGCCTGATCAATTTTCTCGCCAAAACGCTCGCGCCTTATTATGTCGCCTGCGCGATCGGCCTTTTGATCCTTGCTCGCGGCGTTCCCAAGGGGATCGAGGCGCGGACCGCGTTCCTCGCGTCGCTTGGCTTTTTTCTGTGCTTCGTCCTTCAGCGGAAGGGCTGGATCAATCACGCCTATCCCGCGATAGCGCTGTTGTTCTTCGCCTGGTTGTCGCACGCGCTGGACGTCGCGCGCGACGAACCTGGAGTCGCTCATCCGCTCGTTCGGTTCTTCTTCGTGCCGCTCCTCATAGCTTCGCCCTTTTGTTTTGGCGGTGGCGGCCAATGGACCGACGCCGAGGAGCATCCAGGACTCCTCGCCGCGGCCGCCAGCCACGCGCCGCCGCGTCCGCGCGTGATCGCGCTGGCCTACAATTGCGATGTCGGTCATCCGTTGACCCGGCGCCTGCGCGGCCAGTGGGTCGGCCATCCCTGCTCGCTGTGGACAACGTCCTATGTCGATCAGTTGTTGATGAGTTCCCCTTCGGATCCCGCCTATCGAGCGCGTCTCGCCGAATACCGGCGGCGGGATCTGACGACTTTCGCGCGGGATGTCGAGGAGGGGCGGGCCGACGTCATTGTCGTGGAATCGCCGCGTCTGCGCGAGTGGTCCGCCAAACAGCCCGAAATCGCCGGAGCTCTCGCGTCATTCGAAAAGACTGGCGAAGCTGGCGAAGCCGAAGTGTGGACGCGCCGCGCGAATTGACCATCGGGCGTTCGCAAGGACGCCCGTCCCTTCGGGGCGGACCGCTGGGCGCTTGGCCCAGGCCCCGCCGCCTCCTCGCGTATAGGAATGAGACGATGAAACATGTCGCGGTGCTCATGGGCGGGCTCTCCGCCGAACGTCCTATTTCATTGCGTTCCGGCGAAGCTTGCGCCAAAGCGCTCGAAAGCGAGGGATTCAATGTCACCCGTGTCGACGTGGGTTCGGACGCGGCGGAATTGCTCGCGCGGCTGAAGCCCGATGTCGCCTTTAACGCGCTGCACGGGCGCTATGGCGAGGATGGCGTCATCCAGGGCGTCTTGGAGCTGTTGCGGATACCCTACACCCATTCCGGCGTCCTGGCCTCCGCGGCGGCGATGCACAAGGAGGTCGCCAAGACCATCATTGCGGCGGCGGGCGTGCCTGTTCCGCGCGGCCGCGTCGTGCATCGATTGGAGGCCGCGAAGGCCCACGCGCTGACGCCGCCCTATGTGCTCAAGCCCGTGTCGGAAGGTTCCTCCTTCGGCGTGTTCATCGTCAGGGAAGGCCAGGAGCATCCGCCCCAAGAGCTGACCCGAGCCGACTGGGTCCATGGCGAGTTGATGCTGGCCGAACAGTTCATCGCCGGGCGAGAACTCACCTGCGCGGTGATGGGTGATCGTCCGCTGGATGTGATCGAAATTTTGGCGGCGGGCGGCGGCTGGTACGATTATGAGGCGAAATACGCAAAAGGCGGCTCGAAACACATACTTCCCGCAAATCTTAAACCGAATATTTACCAAAAAGTACAAGAGTTGGCGCTCGAGGCTCATCGAGCTCTTGGGTGCCGCGGCGTAAGCCGCGCGGATTTCCGATACGACGACCGCCCCGAGGGAACGGGCGAACTCGTCGTGTTGGAGGTCAATACGCAGCCGGGAATGACGGAGACCTCGCTCGTGCCAGAAATGGCGGCCCACGCAGGTTTTTCGTTCGGCGAGCTGGTCAGATGGATGGTGGAAGACGCTTCCCGCGATCGCTGAAAGAGCAGCTTCACACGCTGTTCTCGCCAGCTTTTCCGCGTCCGGCGGCGGCGTTTGGCTCCGCAGCTCCGTTCGGCGCTCCTTATCAGACGCGAGCCGAATATTCGCTTCGCGCAGAGTCCAGCGCCTACGCCGCCGACATTCATCACGGCAAGCGCGGCTTTTTCGAGCGTCTCGCGGCCCTTGTCTCAAGGCCGGGGTTTGGAACCTTCGCGTTGATCGTCGTGCTCGCGGCCGCCGGCTGGGCCGGCTTCGTCCATGGCGGCGGCTATCGGGAACTGGTGACGCAAGGCGGCGAGCCGCGGGACATGATTGCCCGCGCTCTCGGCTTTCCAATCAGCGCCGTTACGATCTCCGGCGAAAATCGGCTGCGGGAAAACGAGATTCTGGCGGCGGCTCGCATCGACCCACGGGGATCGTTGCTGTTTCTCGACGCGGTCGAGGTGCGCAATCGCCTGTTGCAATTGCCGCTGGTGAAATCCGCGCGCGTGCTCAAATTCTATCCCGACCGTCTGGTGGTCGCCATTGAAGAGCGCGAACCCGCCGCGCTGTGGCAGCGCGACGGCAGGATCGCGGTTGTCTCCGCCGATGGCACGGTGATCGACGAACTCAGCGACGAGCGCTTTCTGGGGTTGCCTTTCGTGGTCGGCGATGGCGCGGACAAGCGCTTGCCGCAATATATCGCGCTCCGCGCCGACATGGGCGATCTCGCGTCTCGGGTGAAGGCGGGGATCTTCGTGGCCGGCCGTCGCTGGTCGTTGGCGATGACCAACGGCGTCGAGGTCAAATTGCCGGAACGCGACCCGGGAGCCGCCGTCGCCGCGCTGATTCGCCTGCAACGAGAGGCGCGCATTCTCGACAAGGACGTTCTTTCGATCGACTTGCGCCTGCCCGACCGCGTGGCGGTCCGACTGACGGAGGAGGGAGCCGCCCTGCGCGCGGCGGCGTCGACGCACGGCAAACAGGTAAAGAGTGGCGGTCACACATGAAGAACCAGATTGTTTCCTCGCGCATGAAGCAACTTTCGCCGCGTCGGTCCGCGACGGTGGCGGCGCTGGACGTCGGCTCGTCAAAGATCGCTTGCCTGATCGCGCGGCTGACGCCGGAGCGCGGCGCGGCGCCCGAGGACTGGCGCACCCATCGCGCGCGCATTCTCGGTATCGGGCATCAGCGCTCGCGCGGCGTGAAGAACGGGCTCATCGTCGATATGAACGAAGCCGAGGGCGCGATCCGCCAGACCGTCGACGCCGCGGAACGGATGGCCGGCGTTCAAATCGACCGCGTCGTCGTCACGGCTTCGGGCGGGCGGCTCGCGTCGAAGCATTTCACCGCCAAGACGGCCATCGGCGGGCGCGAAGTGGCCGAATTCGACGTGCATCGCGTGTTGGAGGCTTCGGCGATGCATCCGACGACGCGCGGGCGCTTCGTGATGCATTCGCTGCCGACGGGCTTTTCGCTGGACGGCGTGGCCGGCGTGCGCGAGCCGAAGAATATGGTCGGCGACGAACTTGGCGTCGATCTTCACGTGGCGACCTGCGATCAGGCGGCGACGCGCAATCTGTTCCTCGCGGTGGAGCGCGGGCATCTCGCCGTGGAGTCGATCGCGGCGGCGCCTTATGTCGCCGGTCTTTGCGTGCTGGAGCCGGACGAAGCCGAAATGGGCGTGGTCGTCATCGACATGGGCGCCGGCTCGACTTCCCTCGCGGTCTTCTCCGGCGGCGTGCTCGTGCATGTCGACGCGGTGATGCTCGGCGGCAACCACGTCACGATGGACATAGCGCGGGGGCTCAATGCGCGGCTTTCGGACGCGGAGCGTCTTAAAACAATGCACGGCGCGGCCATCGCCTCGCCCTCGGACGATCGCGAGACGGTCGCCTTTGGCCATGTCGGCGAAGGCGACGATCATCCCGCTCAGGTTCCCAAATCGCATCTCGTGCGCATTATTCGGCCGCGCATCGAGGAGACGCTGGAGTTTTTGCGCGATCGGCTGGCGCAGGCGGGGTTTGGCGCCGGACGAGGGCTTCGCGTGGTGCTGACCGGCGGCGCCTGTCAGCTCACCGGCGCGCCCGAAGCCGCGCGCCGCGTTCTTGGCGGACAGGTGCGGGTCGGACGTCCGAACGGCGTCGACGGCTTGCCGCCGGAAGCGGCGTTCAGCCCGGCCTTCGCCGCCGTCGCGGGTCTGTTTGTCTACCCGCAGGTCGCGGGTCGCGAGTATTTCGAACCGCGTCGCGAGCAACGGCTCGCGAATGGCTCGAACGGCTACATGTCGCGCGTGGGACGGTGGCTGACGGAGAGTTTTTAGACGGAAAGAACGAACGGCCAAGGGCCGCCTTCGCGGCGAAAGACGGTCCCTGGCGAGAGTGAATCGACGCAGTAGCGCATATCCCGTGCATCGAAAGGCCCAATAATGACCATCAATCTCAAGGCACCCGAACTAAGGGAATTGAAGCCCCGCATTATCGTCTGCGGCGTGGGCGGCGGCGGCTGCAACGCCGTCAACAACATGATCGCTTCGGGATTGTCCGGCGTCGATTTTCTCGTGGCCAACACCGATGCGCAGGCTCTCGCCTCTTCACGCGCCGAACGCATCATTCAGATGGGTCTCCAGGTCACGGAGGGTCTTGGCGCCGGCGCGCAGCCGGAAGTCGGCCGCGCCGCGGCCGAGGAAGCGCGCGATGAAATACGCGAGCATCTGACCAACGCGCATATGTGCTTCGTCACCGCCGGCATGGGCGGCGGCACGGGCACGGGCGCCGCGCCGGTTATCGCGATGATCGCGCGCGAAATGGGCATTCTGACGGTCGGCGTGGTGACCAAGCCGTTCCACTTCGAAGGCCAGCGCCGCCAGCGCATCGCCGAGAGCGGCATCGGCGAATTGCAGAAATGCGTCGACACGCTGATCGTCATTCCGAACCAGAATCTGTTCCGCATCGCCACCGAAAAGACGACCTTCGCGGACGCCTTCGCGATGGCCGATCAGGTGCTCTATTCGGGCGTCGCCTCGGTCACCGATCTGATGGTCAAGGAAGGGCTGATCAACCTCGACTTCGCCGATGTGCGCTCGATCGTGCGCGGCATGGGCAAGGCGATGATGGGCACGGGCGAGGCCACCGGCGAGCGCCGGGCGATTCTCTCGGCGGAGGCCGCGATCGCCAATCCGCTGCTCGACGAAGTGTCGATGAAGGGCGCGCGCGGCTTGCTGATCTCCATCACCGGCGGCAACGATCTCACGCTCTATGAGGTCGACGAGGCGGCCAGCCGCATCCGTCAGGAGGTCGACGAAGAGGCCAACATCATTCTCGGCGCGACATTCGATTCTTCGCTGGAGGGCGTGATCCGCGTCTCCGTCGTGGCGACGGGCATCGACCCCGAGGCGATCACAGTGCAGGACTCGGGACTGGCCGAGGCCCGCGCCAGCGAGGAGGCGGTCGAACGCTTGCGCGCTCAGATCGCCACCCAGCAGACTCGTCCAAAGCCCGCGCTGGTCGTCGAATCGGCTCCCGCGCCGGTCCCGGCTCCCGCCGCCAACTATTACGCGCGAGAGGCGCCGGCGGCTTCCGCCGCGCCGCTCTACAATCCCGACGAAGCGGCGGCGCTCGGCTATTATGCGGAAACGCAATATCAGGAGCCGCAATATCAGGAGCCCGCGCGCGAGCGGGCGACGCATGGCGTCTATATCGAACCGGCTCCGAGCCGTCCCGCGTACGCCGAGCCGCCGCGCCGCTTCACCGACGAGGACAGGGCGCCCGGAAGGGCTTCCGCCTCGGACGACGAGCGGTTCGCCGGTCCGTATGTGCCGCCGGCTCCCGAACAGCCGGCGCGCGCGGCCCGCATGCCGCAGATCGAGGATTTCCCGCGGCCCGGCCAGGAGCAATTGCGTCAGGCGCGCGGCGAGATCAATCAGGCCGATCAGCGCCGCAAGTCGATCTTCGAGCGTCTCGCCTCATTCGGGTCCAGTCGCCAGGAGGATGCGATACAATCGCTTCCGCCTCAGCCGCAGCCTCAGCCGCAGCGCCAATACGTCGCGCCGCAGTCGGCGCAACCCTCGCCCGCGCACGCCGAATACGCCAAGCGCCCCGCCGCGGCTCCGCCGCCCGCGCCGCAGCCCAGCCTCGATCAGCATGGCCGTCGCGCCATTGCGGTCCGGGGCGTCGAGGAGGATCACTTGGAAATCCCGGCCTTCCTGCGGCGCCAGGGCAATCATTAGATTCGAGCCGCCACGACGAACTCAGAAGGCCCGCCTCGCGCGGGCCTTTTTGTTTTGGCGGCAGGGGTTTTCGGCCAAGCGCGCGGGGACGAAGGAGCATCCTTCGTTAGGCCGTAGCGATATATTCTCGCAGCGCCTTACGTTCGAATTCGATCTCTTCGATGCGATATTTGACCACGTCGCCAATGGACACGAGCCCGACAAGTCGCCCCCTATCGATCACGGGCATGTGTCTGAACCGCTCGATCGTCATCGTTTCCATGGTGGAAGGGACCGTGTCGAGCTCCGACGCCACCTTTGGGTTTTGCGTCATGTGGAGCGCCGCGGGATCGCCCAAGGCGTCGGTTCCGCGTTTGGCGATCGCGGCCACGATGTCCCGCTCGGAAATGATCCCGACAATGAAGCCGCTCTCGTCGACGACCACCAGCGCCCCTATGCCCCGCCGCGTCAAATCGACCGAGATTTCTTGCAGTGTCCGATCCTGTGACGTGGTGGCCACGTTGCGACCTTTTTTGGCCAAGATTCGAGCGACTGTCATCCTCCAGCCTCCTTTTCGGCATTTCGGGATTGAAGACCTACCTCCGCGATTAACGCTTGAGCGGCGATAATGTTCCTCTCCGCATGAAAGAGGCGGGACGACGACGCGCGTCTTGCGTGAAGGCGAAGGTCGCGCTTCCCAACGGGCCGGCCCGCCACCCGGTTGCGCGCGTAAGCGGCGATGCTGTAACAAATTGTCGTAAAGCGTTACTGGAGCGAAGGTCGGGCTGAGCATATGGTCGCTTCGACGCGGGTCGCTCCCGCCGCGATCGTCGTGGGCGCCAAAAGGGATCGCCAAAACGCCATGAAGCCGTGTTTCGAGACATCATCGCGCCAGACGAGCTTGCGCAAATCCGTCGTCGTTTCGGGGCGCGGCGTTCATGGCGACGCTCCGGCGCGGTTGACGCTCTCTCCCGCCGAGGCCGGAACCGGGATCGTGTTCGCGACCAGGGACGGCGACCATCCTATCGCCGCGCATTGGACGAATGTCCGCTCAACGCGCCTGCGCACCGAGATCGCTGCTGGCGCGGCGCGGGTGTCGACGATTGAACATCTCATGGCGGCTTTCGCCGGCTTGGGCGTCGACAATGCGCTTGTCGAAATCGACGAGAGCGAAGTCCCGGCGGTGGACGGTTCGGCGCTTCCCTTTGTCGCGGCGATACGCCAAGCGGGGATAGCGCGCCTCGGCGCTTCGCGCCGTGTGATAAAAATCGTCGAAACGGTTCGACTGAGCGAAGGGGCCGGTTGGGCCGAGTTCGCGCCGACAAACCGCGGATGTCTCGACCTTGACGTGGAGATCGCGTTCCCAGGCGCCATCGGGCGCCAAAGGATCGCCTTGCCGCTCACCTCGCCCATTTTCGAGCGCGAAATCGCGTCGGCGCGCAGCTTCGGCTTTCTGCGGGACGCCGAGCAGCTTTGGCGGCAAGGGCTGGCGCTTGGCGCCTCCCTTGAAAATTGCGTCATTTTCGACGGCGACCGCGTGCTTAATCCGCGGGGGTTGCGCTTCCCGAACGAAATGGCGCGCCACAAAATGCTCGACGTGATCGGCGATCTCGCGCTCGCGGGGGCTCCGATTCATGGCGCTTTCCGCTCCTATCGCGGCGGGCACGGCCTCAATCTCGCATTAATCGAGCGGTTGATGACGACGTCTTCCGCCTATGTGATGAGCAGGGACGCCGAAGGCTCCACGCCGCGCGTTCGGCGCCGCGAGACGGAGGCGACTGGGCTGGGGCTTGGCTTATCGCCTTAATCTTGCCCGAAGAAACTCGTTGATGACAACCTTGCGGGAGCGCCGCGCGCGCCGGCGTGTGGCGCCGCGAGGCGCTTTAGGATAAAACTACGCTGAAATTTTCCGGGTGCCTCCAGCGCTCGAACGCCGCGAGAGGCCGATGTGATGATGGTTTTGTTTCGCTCGATACGGATCCTGGCCGTGCCGTTCGCGCTGTTTCTGTTGGCGCGGCCTCATTGCGCGCGCGCCGACCTCCTCGATCCGATCACCAATCTGTTCAGCGGCGGCGGCGAAAAATACAAGACCGAGATCGCGCCGGTCATTCCCGCCGAGGATCTTTACAATCAAGGCCTCGTGTTCCTGAAGCGGAACGATTTCGAGAACGCCGCGAAGAAATTCGGCGAGCTGGAAAAGCAATATCCCTTCTCGCAATGGGCGCGCAAAGGTCTGCTGATGACCACTTTCGCGCAATACGAGAAGCCGTCCTACGACGACGCGGTCGCCTCCGCGACGCGCTATATCGGCCTTTATCCGAAGTCGCCCGAGACGCCCTACATGTATTACCTCGGCGGCATGTCTTATTATAACCAGATCACCAATGTGATGCAGGATCAGACCAATTCGGAGAAGGCTCTGGCGTTCTTTTCCGCGCTGGTCGAAAAATTCCCCGATTCCGAATACGCCGCCGACGCCCGGCTGAAGATGCAGGTCGCGCGCGACCAACTCGCCGCCAAGGAAATGTCGGTCGGCCGGTTTTATCTGACGCGCAAGAATTTCCCCGCCGCGATCAACCGTTTTCATGACGTGCTCGGCAAGTACCAGACCACCCGCCACACCGAGGAGGCGCTCTATCGCCTCACGGAAGCCTATCTTTCCATGGGCGTGACCGACGAGGCGCAGACCGCCGCCGCCATTCTCGGCCATAATTACCCGGACTCGCAGTGGTACCAGGACGCCGTGGCCTTGCTGAAGACCGGGGGGCTCACGCCGGTCGAACACACCGACTCCTGGCTCTCGAAGATCGGCAAGGGACTGCACGCGGGTTGAGCGGAGACTTCCGACCTCGACCCGAGAACAGGCCGCTCTCGCGAGCGGCCCGAGGTGATGTTATTGGCCGAAACCATGGTGAGCGCCCGGAGGATCGGGCTGCGGGTTGAAAGCCAGTCGCCCGCCTTGGGGCAGCGCGCGGGATTTAAACGAAGCCTGTTCTCCGACCTGCGACGGCCGCGTCTCGACTGAAGCGATAGAGCTAAGCTGAGTATTGTTGCTTTCATTGACGGTTCGCGCCGAGGCCTCCTCCGCCATTGCCGAAATCAGGATGGCGGCGCTTGTGATGAAAAACGCCATTTTTCTAATGTTCATGGTTGTCTTCCTTTCTATCGCAAGGCGTTCACCGCCCCACGCACGCACATTGCGGCGTCGCGGGGGAAAGCGCCGTGCGGCGACGCACGTGGCCGCATGGGAATTGTGGCCGCATGGGAATTGATGTCTTCATCTTGAACAACGAGAGCGCGCGGAAACGCGCGCGCATTTCGGCGCGCGCGCCAGATTTGAATTTGGACGGCCTGAAATTGGTTATTTTTGTCTATTTGATTGCTGATAATGCCAAATATGGCATGTTTGCGACAATTTCTAGAAACATTGTAAGTAGATGCTGAGACAGCGCGAGAAAGAAGCGGCCACGATCGAGTCGCGCGTCAGATGGACATAATATGCGCTTCGCCATCACGGCTACGGATGAGTTTTTGGGCGTATTCGAGGCATTCGTGCGGGCCGGATGGCGCCCGCTGAAACTATTTTTGGCGACCGACCCAGGGGAGGGGAATCCTCAGCGTTCCGTCGTCGCTTACGCCGAACGACAGAACGCGGCGATACAATTGTCGCGCCTGACGGAAGGCGACCTGCGAGGTCTGCGCGACCAAAAATGCGATGCGCTGATCGTCGCGAGCTACAAATGGAAAATCCCTGACTGGGAAGCCTATCTCAAATACGCCGTCAATTTTCATCCTTCTCCCTTGCCAGAAGGGCGAGGGCCTCGGCCCGCCGTGCAGGCCATTTTAGAAAAGCGAAACGTCTGGGCGGTGACTTGTCATCGCGTCACCCCCCGATTCGACGAGGGCGCCATTCTCGCGTCCGAAATATTTGGCTTGCAGCCTGACGAATGCCAGGAAAGCCTCGACCTTAAAATCCAGATGGCCGCGAAGGAGCTGGCGAGCAGGATCGCGGGACCGTTTGTCCAATTATGGGATCATGCAAAGCCCCAAGAAAAAGGAAGCAACTGGCCTAGGCTCAAAATCGAAGAACATTTCATCGATTTTAGGACGCCCGTCGACAGCATCATGCTGCGCATTCGCGCCCTCGGCCCCCGTGAAAGCCTTGCGGACATCAATGGCGGTTGCTTCATCGTCAAACGCGCCGTCGGCTGGCGGGCAAAGCATAATTTAACGCCGGGCGTCGTCGCGCATACGTGCAATCGAACGATGGTGATCGCCGCCTCGGATGGCTATATCGGCCTTCTCGAAAGCGAAGGCCCCTTGCCATTCCCGCCAAATTGCCCGCCCGGCCGGGCCAGAGGCTGAGCGCGGATCATCGAATGATGGCGCTGGTTCGGGCGCGCTTCGCGCGTCGACCCGTCCAATCGCTTATCTCGGGCGCGCTTCGCCCAGGACGAATAGATCCATCGCACGATGGGGCGCCATGGTCATTGATACATCGCCGCCGAGGCGCTAAACGATGTTACGCCGGACGTCCGAGATGCGGGCGGCGCATGCGGCTCGCCCGAGTCCCGCGTGGGGGTCTCGATCGGGGCGGTCGCGAATTATGGTCGACTTATATGCAGTGCTAGGCGTGTCGCGCGATGCGGATCTCCCGACGATTCGGCGCGCGTTCCGTAGGAAGGTTCGCGCCACCCATCCCGACGGTGGCGGCTCGGTGGAAGCCTTTAACGAACTCAAGATCGCCTATGACGTTCTCTCCGATCCGATCCGTCGCGCCCGATATGATGAGAGTGGCGAGTTCGGCGCTCCGGACCTGGATCCTCACCGGAAGAGAGTCGTCGAGATTCTGTCCGTCGGACTCGACTTGGCGTTGCTCAAACTCAGCAGGACGCCGCATGTCCGTAAAGATTCGGACATTATCCGTCAGACGGCCGCAGCCTTGGCCGAGAAGCGCCAGGAATGGGTTACGCAAAAGGGCCATTTTATAAAGGGTCTCGATGACGCTCACCGGCTTAAGGATCGGTTTCGCGTGGCCAAGGGCGAAAACCTCATGGAGGTCGTGGTCGCGAACCGCATCTCCGCCTTGGAGAGGCAGATTGCTTTTCTCACCGCGAACGTCGAACTGATCGACGAGGCGTTGGAGATATTGCACAATACGCGCTTTGACAGCCCGCTTGAACTGACCGACGAATCGGACTCCGCGCCCGAACTCACGGACGACCAAAAGCGCATTTTTTCATGGTTGGACAGATCCAATCTGGTTTGGTTCAAGTGATCGACCCGGCTCGGCCGTGACAAAGTTTGAATGTCGCTGAACATCGCTCAAAGGGCGCCAGTCAAACCGAACGATCTCATGGCCAAATCGGGGATGGACGGATTCCTCGCCTCGACTTAACCCCTCGCGTTCATAGAACCGGCCTGCTCGGCTTTGAAGCCCGGTTGTCAGATGAAATCCCGAGGGCATTTGTCGCTTGGCAAGGTCCAGCAATTGCTTTCCGACGCCACGGCCCTGATGGTCCGGGGCGACAAACAATTGTTCGAGCCTATCTCGATGAAGCGCGAGAAAGCCGACTAGCTCAGGTTCGATCGTCGCGACGTGAACGATCCAGCCCTTTGTTAGTTCTTGCGGCCACCGTTCGCGCAACTCGTCGAGTGTGACGGGAGAGGGAATGCCGGTCGACTGCCAGCTCCCCAGCCAAATCGAGGTAACCAGATCGAAGTCGGAATCCACGTAAGGTCGGATGAGAACGCCCATCATGCCGCTCGCATTTGTCGGGGCCGCGTGTTGAGCCGTCGCCACCGCGTATCGGCGATGAACGGCGATGCGACATGTTAGCCAAATCCGATCAGGAAATTCAAACCGAGACACGACCCCTGGCTCGGAGGAGTAGCCAAAAAAATTCCCTCAAAGTTCGGATTATCGCCGACGCCGAATTCGGTAATTCGATATCCATAAGCGTAATGATGAGCGTTCCGCGAACCGCGGCGTTCGATCCGACCCGCGGAATCTTGCCTTACCCCCGCTCGCGGAGAATGCTAACCGCGTATGGGCGCGCGATTCGGCGCCTCCGCGCCAGAGGGTGAGCCGATGTCGGAAAACGAATTCGATCTTGTCGTCATCGGCGCGGGTTCGGGCGGGGTTCGCGCGGCGCGCGTCGCCGCGAACCATGGCGCCCGAGTCGCCATCGCGGAAGAATTTCGCGTCGGCGGCACCTGCGTCATCAGAGGCTGCGTGCCCAAGAAACTCTATGTGCTCGCGAGCCGCTTTCGCGACGCCTTCGATGACGCCGCGGGCTTTGGCTGGAGTGTTGAACCGCCGCGTTTCGACTGGCCGCGCCTCGTCGCCGCCAAGGAGAAGGAAATCACCCGGCTCGAAGGCCTTTATGCGCAAAATCTCGAAAAGGCCGGCGTCGAGCTGATCCGCCAGCGCGCCGTCGTGGAGGATGGCGAGACCGTGCGTTTCGCCAATGGCGACACGGCGCGGACGAAGGCGATCCTGATCGCCACGGGCGGCGCGCCGGTCATCGAGCCGAGGATTCCCGGCATCGAACTCGCGATCAGCTCCAACGAGATTTTCGACCTTCCGACCTTCCCGAAGCGTTTGCTTGTGGTCGGCGCGGGCTATATCGCGGTCGAATTCGCCGGCGTCTTCGCGAGGCTTGGGAGCGAGACGCATATGGCCTTTCGCGCCGAGCTGCCTTTGCGCGGTTTCGATCTCGATTTACGCAAGCGGCTGGCGGCGGCGATGACGCAAAGCGGCGTGACGCTCCGCGCCGGGGCGCCTCCGGTCGCGTTGGAGAAAACTTCCGGCGGCGTGCTGGCGCGCCTCGGCGATGGCTCGGGAGTAGAGGTCGATGTCGTGCTCGCCGCGACCGGGCGGCGTCCGGCGACGGCGGGCCTCGGGCTGGAGCAGGCCGGCGCGCGGCTGCGCGAGAATGGCGCTGTTATCGTCGACGCGCGGGCGCGAAGCAGCGCCCCGTCGATCTATGCGGTCGGCGATGTGACCGACCGCATCAACCTCACCCCGGTGGCGATCCGCGAGGGTCAGGCCTTCGCCGACCGGCTTTTCGGCGGGCGCGACGCGGAGGTCGATTACGACAGCGTGCCGAGCGCGGTGTTCTCCACGCCGGAAATCGGCACGGTCGGCCTGACGGAAGATGAGGCGGCGGAGCGTTGCGCCGAGTTGCGCGTCTTCGAGACGGCCTTCCGTCCGATGCAGGCGACGCTGTCGGGGCGCGGCGCCCAAGTCTATATGAAGCTGCTCGTCGACGGCGACGGCGACCGCGTCGTCGGCGCGCATATTTTGGGGCCCGAGGCCGGCGAAATGGCTCAGCTCGTCGCCATCGCCCTGCGCATGCGGGCGACAAAGGCCGATTTCGACGCGACCATGGCGCTGCATCCGACCATGGCCGAGGAACTCGTCACCATGCGCGCGCCGGCGCGGATATTGCGCGCTTAACCGCCGCCCGCTTGCGAAATCGCGGGCGTGAAGCGGGGCAGGGCGGCGCTCAAATAGCGTCGCGCGGCGCCCGTATTGGCTTCGGTGAGCCGGGAGAAGCCATAGGCGACCAAGATGCAAATGCTCATGACAACCGGCAGCGTCGCCCAATGCGCCGGGGTCGCCAGTTGCTTCGCCCACTCCGGACCCATGACGGAATCCTCGATCGTGCGCAGCAGGATCAGGATCGGCATGTGGATGCTGTAGAGGGAGAAGGAAAAATCCGCCAAGGTCTTGTGGAATTGCGGCCGTAGCGCGTTCCAGCCTTCGGCCGGCGAATAACGCACGCTCAGCATCAGATTGGCGAGCAAGAAAGAGGTGGTTAAGTCGGCGGCGTCCTGTAGCCAGGGATGCGCGGCGAGCAGCGGCCCGCGCACCAGCAGGCGAATGGGAATCAGCGCCGCGAAATAGATCGCCAGCGCGCCCCAGCGCGAGGCGATCAGCGGCCGAACCGGCAGGCTCGCCAGCGCGCCGATGACCCAAAGCAGGAAGCCGAAGCGAAACCACGGCGCGCTCGCCAGCGACAGAAAAATCGCGACGCCGACGGCGAAGCCGCCGTAACGGAACCAGTTGGGATAGTTGCGCGTCAGCGGCGCCAGGAGCAGCGGAAAGGTGATGTAATACCAGAACTCGCAGGCGAGCGACCACAGCGGGCTGTTGGTGCCGTAGGTGACGGTGTGAATCTCCTGAAAATTAAGGACATTGCCGATGAAGACGCTGGCGCTGTAATGGCCCGCGAACAGCGGCAGATCGTAGAAGTCGGTGTTGGGCAGGAAATTGCGGCCGAAGCCGTCGACGAAGAAGGTCAAGATCAGAGCGGGGACGGTGACGACATAGATGCGCGCGAAGCGGTGGATCACATATTCGCGCAAAAAATCCTTTTCCTTGCGGATGCTGGCGAGCACGGAGCCGCCGACGAGATAGCCGGACATGACAAAAAAGCCGAGGACCGCCTGATGGCCGAGCTCGAAGCTGGCCGCGAACCACCAGACATAGACCGGCGCGGCATGGGGCGCGGTCATGATGTCTTGGAGGCTGACGAAAAGATTGGTGGAATGGGTCGCGAGGACCAGCAGCGCGCCGATCCAGCGGTAGGCCTCAAGCATTTGCGACAAGAGAACCGGCATGAACACCTCGGGCGGGGGGAGGGATTTTCGCTTATAGCGGCTCGGCGGGGGCGGGGCCAGCCTCGGGGAGTTGGCGGGGTCCGCGCAAAATTATCGCCTTGGCGCGGGGCTTCCTATATAAACCCGTCAAAGGGGCGCCGAACCTGGGCGCTCGAAGACTGGAGTAGGGGAACCGTGGAACGTTGGACGCCTAGCGGCTGGAGACATAAGCCGATCGAGCAGACGCCGGTCTATCGCGATGAGAGCGCCCTGGCTGCGGTCGAGCGCCAGCTCGCCGGATTTCCGCCGCTCGTCTTCGCGGGAGAAGCGCGCAATCTGACCCGCGCCTTGGCCGATGTCGCGGCCGGCAAGGCCTTTTTGCTCCAGGGCGGCGATTGCGCCGAGGCCTTCGAGGAGCACTGCGCCGATAACATCCGCGATTTCTTCCGCGTCTTCCTGCAGATGGCGGTCGTGCTGAGCTTCGCCGCCGCCTCGCCGGTGGTCAAGGTCGGGCGCATCGCCGGCCAATTCGCCAAGCCGCGCTCCTCGCCGACCGAGAAAAAGGGCGGTGATGAGCTGCCGAGCTATCGCGGCGACATCATCAACGACATCGAGTTCAGCGAGACCTCGCGCGTTCCCAATCCGGAGCGGCAATTGCAGGCCTATCGCCAGTCGGCGGCGACGCTGAACCTGCTGCGCGCCTTCGCCAATGGCGGCTTCGCCAATCTCGAAAACGCGCATCGCTGGATGCTCGGCTTCGTCAAGAACAGCCCGCAGTCGGAACGCTATCAGAAGCTCGCCGACCATATCACCGAGACTCTCGGCTTCATGCGGGCGATCGGGCTCGATCCCGAGCATCATCCCGAACTGCGCCAGACCGATTTCTATACGTCGCACGAGGCGCTGCTGCTCGGCTACGAACAGGCGCTGACCCGCGTCGATTCGACGACCGGCGATTATTACGCGACCTCCGGCCACATGCTCTGGGCGGGCGACCGCACGCGCCAGCCGGACGGCGCGCATATTGACTATCTCCGCGGCGTCAAGAATCCGCTCGGCCTCAAATGCGGCCCGAGCCTGACGCCCGACGGCCTGCTGCAACTGATCGACATCTTAAACCCCGACAACGCGCCTGGCCGGCTGACGCTGATCTGCCGCTTCGGCGCCGATAAGGTCGAGGACAAACTGCCGGCGCTGGTCCGCGCCGTGACGCGCGAAGGCAAGAGCGTGGTCTGGTCCTGCGATCCGATGCACGGCAACACCGTCAGCGCGAGCGGCTACAAGACGCGCCCCTTCGACCGCATCATGGCGGAAATCCGGGGCTTTT
>Ga0181524_10002043_pt1 | contig 21751 bp, 20 predicted proteins | sample PEATcosm2014_Bin_34_FD_119761 | JGI IMG/M metagenome (GOLD analysis project Ga0181524, IMG submission 119761) | Peatland microbial communities from MTU Mesocosm Facility, Houghton, MI, USA - PEATcosm2014_Bin05_60_metaG | ecosystem: Environmental > Terrestrial > Soil > Wetlands > Peat | place... | reverse complement strand
GGTCTGACGGCCATTTGCCACGAAGCCCGAAAGGGCGGACACAATTGGAAGCCGCTGGCCTAAACCGCTCGCGCCTCCACCCTACTCGACTACACCATTCGCATGCACCCACTTTTCAAGAAACCTGATGAGTTGAGCCACCTTGCCATTGGCGCGGCCATAGGGGTTCACCGCCTCAAGGGACCGGCTTTGATCGAAAGCATCCACGAGCGATGTCTGATGCGCGAGCTGGACTTGCGCAAGATCGCTGCGGTCAATCAGCGCCTCGTCAAAATCGAGTACAAGGGGCTCGTATTTGAGGAGCCGTTGCGCTTTGACGTTCTTGCAGAGGATTGTCTGCTGCTGGACTTTAACATAAGGAAACGAAGCCAACGAAGTGCTTCCCCAGTATATATGTGGCCATATAGAAGCCAGGCAAAAAGGCCGGACAATCGGGCGTGTGAAGAATTGTGTCCTGCGCCCGTGGGCATCTCCCCACCCCCCGCTGGCCTTGCAGTTTGTGCTACACTCGGGCATGGTTGCCGTTTCATGGGCGTTACAAAAAGCGGTCTTGACGTCGGATGGGCAATTGTGATAAAAGAGGGCGAAAGAATGCCCGGTTTGTGCAGCGGCACTCTTGGGCTATCGGAGGCTATATGAAATGCCTGTGGAAAGGATCAGCACGGGACGGGGGGCACCGGACCTCAACCAGGCCGGCGAGCCGCCTGGCGTTTACCTTGATCGAACTGCTGGTGGTCATCGCGGTCATTGCGATCCTGGCCGCCTTACTGCTCCCGGCACTCAGCCGGGCCAAGGTACAGGCGCGAATCGCGGGGTGCAAGAGCAACCTCCACCAGTACGGTGTGGGGCTGCGCATGTACGTTGACGATTACAAGGCCTATCCGCTGTATTCCGCGGACCCTTCTGCCATGGGGTTTTTTCTGGGCTACGGGGCATGGTTCCAGCTCCTGCGGCCCTACACAAAGGACACCTGGACGAGCAACGTGGATGCGAACGGGCGGCCCACCCAGCCGGAACCGCCCGGCATCCAGGTTTGCCCTGACTACAGCAGGCTGGGGGCCCGGTTCTTTGTTCCGAACGGTGGATATGGCTCCACTGGCAGTTACGGATACAATTGCTACGGCTACGACGACACGACCTTGCTTGGTTTGGGCTACGGGGGCGGCGGCCACGGGCTTCTCCCCGCCCCGCCGCCCCCTGATATCCCCGTCCGCGAGGGCGACGTGGTCTGCCCGAGCGACATGATCGCCGTCGGGGACGCGCTCATGACCATCCCTGCTGACGGTGGCCTCGCTGGGTCGTGTGAATTGTGTCCACTGATCTGGGCGCAGGGGTTTGCGGACCTCATGTTCGCATCCCCTCCACCCCCTCCTTATTATGCCGGCTTCGTTTTCCAGAGGCAGCGCCATGGCCACCGGTGGAATGTGGCGTTTTGCGATGGCCACGTCGAGGGCGCCCTGACCACCAGAGCATTTCTCGACCCGCATTCAGATGCGGTCTTGCAGCGCTGGAATCGCGACCACCTGCCCCACGCGACCGACGCTGCGATTGTAAATCTTCGCTCGTGGGTGCCGTGAGGAGGGCCCGGGCGGGGCGGGGCGGGTGCCGGCGGTGGCCGCGCACCAGCCCCAAGCCCGCGTGACAGTTGCCCCTCGGGCCGCACGGCGAGAAGGAGCTCCGGTGCAGAGCCACGGAGGCCGTAGTGCGAGCGGCGGAAAGGGCATATCCCCCGCTGTTTTGTGAGCTCTGGGCTCGGGCCGTGTTCCGAACTTTTCGAAAGCATAAGCCATGCTACCGAGGGGCTGGGCTTTTCCCCACCTTGGCCGCCAGTGGCCGGTTAGAAAAAAGGCGAAAAAGAGGGCTTGCAATGTCCGGGGGACCGGGGTAGGTTCACCGTTCCTTTTGAATGATGATTTATGGCAGTTAGAATTCGCATGAAGCGGGTCGGGGCGAAGAACACGCCTGTGTTCCGCATAGTCGTGGCCGACGCGCGCAGTCCTCGGGATGGCAAGTTCATCGAGGAGCTGGGGACGTATCACCCCCTCAACAAAGGCGACAATTTCTCGCTGGACCTGGAGCGGGCCAGGTATTGGCTGAGCAAAGGAGCGCAACCGACTGAAACCGTTGCCAGTTTCATCAAGAAAGCAGGCAAAGCCGCGGCCCCGGCCCCGGCCTAACCCCCAAGCCGGCTTATGCAGGGCTTTCTAGAATACGTCGTCAAAGGGTTGGTGCAGTATCCGGATGCGGTCACGGTTACGCCTGTGGAACGCGAGGGCACGACGGTATATGAACTGCGCCTGGATCCACAGGACGTAGGAAAGGTCATCGGCCGCCAAGGGATGACCATTAACGCGATTCGCTCGCTCTTGCTGGCCGGCAGCGCGCGCAAGGGCTTGCGCTGCACGCTGGAAATCGTCGAGGAACCGCCCGCGACCTGAGCGAGGCCCGGGGCTGAGTTTGGGCCGGTTGCCCGGCGCTCCGGCCGCCGGGGGGAGTTGGCGCCCCGGGCGCCAAACACACATGAGAATTGACGTGCTCACCCTGTTTCCGGCAATGTTCGCGGGGCCGCTGGATGAGAGCATCATCAAACGGGCGCGCGAGAAGGGGCGGCTGGATTTGAGAATCCATAATTTGCGCGATTATGCGCATAACCGCCACAAGACGGTGGATGACCGTCCGTTTGGCGGGGGGCCGGGCATGTTGCTCAAGCCCGAACCGATCTTTGAAGCGGTGGAACATTTGGGGCGCGAGTCAAGCTGGGTCGTGTTGCTTTCGCCTGCGGGACGGACCTTCAACCAGGGGGTCGCCTCGGAGTTGGCCGGACAGGAGCATCTGCTCTTGATTTCCGGGCACTATGAGGGGTTTGACGAGCGGGTGCGCGAGCGGTTGGCTGACGATGAGTTGTCCATCGGCGACTACGTGCTGACCAACGGCGGTTTGCCGGCGATGGTCGTGATTGACGCCGTGGCGCGTTTATTGCCGGGTGTGCTGGGGGACCAGGAAAGCGCGCAGGAGGAATCCTTCAGCCGCGGTCTGCTGGAGTACCCGCAATACACACGCCCGGCCGAGTTCCGAGGCATGAAGGTCCCGGAAGTGCTGCTCTCGGGCAACCATGCCGATATTGCGCGGTGGCGGGACGAGCAGGCCCGGCTCCGAACGCAAGAGCGCAGACCGGATTTGTTGTGAATTTATGAACCAGGCATTACTTGATAAAATTGAATCGGCACAGTTTCGCAAAGAACCGATGAACTTCGGGGTGGGCGATACGGTGCGAGTGCATACCAAGGTCGTCGAAGGCGACAAAGAGCGCATCCAGATCTTCAGCGGCGTGGTCATTGGCCGTCGGGGGCACGGCCTTAACGAGATGTTTACCGTCCGCCGCATCAGCTACGGCGAGGGAGTCGAGCGCGTCTTTCCTATCCATTCGCCTCGAGTCGAGAGGGTTGAAGTCGAGCGCAGAGGCTCAGTGCGCCGCGCCAAGCTGACTTACCTGCGCAAGCGCCTGGGCAAAGGCGCGACGCTTGTCAAAGAGAAGGAAGGCAGGGCCGCCCCGGCAGCCGCCCCGGCAGCCGCCCCGGCGGCCGCCGCCGATAAGACCTGAACGGGCCGGCCATCCGGCCTCTCAGGGCAACGCCCCGCTGCACGGGACTGCGCCCGGGGCAAGCTCGTGGAAGATTTTGCATTTGCGAGAAACCCCATTGGCCGTACCATCGGCTTGTGAGGTTTCTGAAGAGCGCCACGATCATCGAGCGGATGCACGGGCTTTTCCGGCGCCATTGGAAGCGGGCGCTGAGGGTCCGGGAGAAGTTCCGCTTCAGCGAGGAGGCATTTCACCTGGTGCTGGCGGGGGGCGTTGGGGTCATTGGCGGGCTGGTCAACCTGCTTTTTTACTACGCCACCGAGTCGGTGAAGGGCCTCTTTTCGCACCAGCCGGGCCACCCGGAGGAAGTGGCGGAAATGATGGTGGGATGGCAGCGGATTCTGACGCCCGCCCTGGGGGGCGCTCTTGCGGGCCTGGTCCTCCATTGGGGGTTGCGCCTGGCAGGGCCGGCGCGGACCACCAACCTCCTCGAGGTGGTGGTGGCCGGCGACGGGCGGTTGCCCTTTCGCAATGGCATCGTCAAGTTCCTCTCTTCCCTGGTCACCATAGGCTCCGGCGGCTCCATCGGCCGGGAAGGAGGCATTACGCAGTTGTCGGCCACCCTCGCCTCGAAGTGGGGACAGTTGGCCAAGTGGCCTCCCTATCGCTTGCGTTTGCTCGTCGGCTGCGGAGCCGCCTCCGGCATCGCGGCTGCTTACAACGCGCCGATTTCCGGCGCGGTTTTTGCCGCTCTCATCGTCCTGGGCAACTTCTCGATGAGCCTTTTTGCCCCGCTGATCTTTGCCTCGGTCGTGGCTGCCATGGTGTCCCGCAGTTTCTTCGGTATTCAGCCGTGGTACATCATCCCGGTCTCTGACATCACGCAGTTTACGAGCGTGACACAATTGCCCTGGTTTATCTGCCTGGGAGTAGTGACGGGCGCGGTGGGGGCGGGGTTTTTGAAACTGCTCAATCAAGCCGAAGACCTCTTCAAGCGGTTGCGGGCGCCGATCCACGTGCGCCTGATGCTGGGGGGGCTGGTCGTAGGGGTCATCGCGTTGCAGTTCCCCGGGGTCTGCGGCAACGGTTACGTCATCACCAGCCGCATCCTCCAGGGCCAATACACGGCTTCAGCATTATCAACCGGGCTGATTGTCGGTTTGGTCCTGTTGTTCCTGGCCAAGCTGATTGCCACCCTGGCCACTGTCGGCTCCGGAGCCGTGGGCGGGGTATTCACCCCGACGCTCTTTCTGGGCGCAGCCCTGGGAACCATTTCCGCCCTGGGCTTGCGCGAGTTCCATGCCGCCGAGGCCCTGTCCGTCGCCACATTTGCCCTTGTAGGGATGGGCAGCATGTTGTCCGCCACGACCCGTTCTCCTCTGCTCTCGATGATCATGGTCTTTGAGATCTCCCTGGATTATTCCCTCATTCCCCCCTTGATGCTGGCCTGTGTCGTCTCGACCCTGGTCGCGCGCCGTTTCCACCCCGAGTCCATTTATACCGAACCCCTCCGCCGCAAGGGCCTGAAAGTCTCCCAGGATGCCACAACCTCCGAAGCCGCCACGGAGCGAAGAGTCGCCGACATCCTGCGCGCCCCGGTGCCGCCGGTGCGCGAAACCACCGCGCTGGGTGAAATCGCCGACCGCTTCCTCACCAGCTCGAACAATTTTCTGCCGGTCGTCGACGCGCACAACCAGTTGGTCGGGATGGTCGCATTGCAAGACTTGAAGGAGTACCTGGGCGCCGGGGACGAATTGCGCGGCGTAATCGCTTACGATATCATGCGCCCGCCTCCCGCCTGTGTCACTCCCAACCAACCTTTGATCGAGATCCTGCCCGTCGTCCTGGCCAGCGAACAGCGCAACATTCCCGTCGTCAACACCCTCAAGGAGAACCGCCTGGTCGGGGCGCTGGGCCGCGCCGAGGTCCTGGCCATCTTCTCTGAAGTCATCGCCGCCAGCAGCAAGACCGAGGGGTAGCAAGGGCAGGGCCTGCTCTGGCTCGACCCGACCGCCCTCGGCGACCGGTTAGGATTATTGAAAATTGAGAATTGAAAATTGGTTGATGGCAATTAATATACGGGATCGATGCCGCGCGCGTTCATTTGCCAATAGACTCTCTTCGAGGCATCCGGGATGCGCCCCAGGAACAATATGAAAACCGACTGTATGCGAAACTGGGTGGCAGCCCTGGCGGCATGTGCGGCTGCCACGACATCGGCGGCCGCCGACCAAGTGCTACTGGATTTCACGGGCGATTTTGATTTCGGCGGGGTGGTGGCGACCGACGCGAAGGCAACGCGGTCGGAAAGCGGGCCGGCTTTGCGGATTTGGACCGGGCACCAGGCTTCGTGGCCCGGTGTCACTTTGCGGGCGCCGGGCGGGTCGTGGGACCTTTCGGCATGGGCGCAGGTGGCCCTGAAGGTGCGGAACAGCGGCGCCAACAAGGTCACGGTGTATTGCCGGGTCGACAATGAGGGGGCCGACGGCACAGCGCATTGCGTGACCGCCTCCGCAGCGGTCAACCCCGGAGCCACAGAAACCCTGAAGGCGCCCCTGAGGCGGGCCGACGATGACAAGCTGGGGGGCAGGCTTTTCGGGATGCGGGGCTACCCGGTCAGGGCGGGCGGTCCGGGGACGGTGGATGCCCGGCGCATCACTCAACTGCTGGTGTTCGTCAGCAAGCCGGCCGAGGACTACGTGTTCGACGTCCAGGATATTCGCGCCGCGGGCACATACACGCCTCCCACGGCCTGGGTGACAGATGCCGAACCGTTCTTCCCCTTCATCGATTCCTTCGGCCAGTACCGGCACAAAGACTGGCCTGGCAAAGTGAAATCGCAGGCTGACCTGGCGGCTCAACGCGAGCTGGAAGCAGCCGATCTCGCCGCCGACCCCGGCCCAAAAGACTGGGACCGCTACGGCGGCTGGGCCGCCGGACCCCAACTCAAAGCGGCCGGTTTCTTCCGTACCGAGAAGGTCAATGGCAAGTGGTGGCTGGTGGACCCGGAAGGACGGCTCTTCTTCTCGCACGGCATCGATTGTGTTCGGGCGCTGGACACCACCCCCGTCGAGGAGCGCGAAGGCTGGTTTGAAGATTTCCCCGGAAGACAGCCCGAGTTTGCCCAGTTCCTATCCCGTGGCTACGCGCTCAAGGGGCATTATGCCGGGCGTTCGCCCCAGTGCTTTGCCTTTGGCGGCGCCAACCTGGCGCGCAAATACGGCCCCGGGTGGCAGAAGACTATTCGAGAGGTCATTCACAAGCGCCTTCGAAGCTGGGGCATGAACACCATCGCCAATTGGTCCGACCCAACGACCTGCCTGATGCGCCTGACCCCCTACACCGACGCCATCGGAAGCGGCCGGACCAGGCTGATCGAGGGCAGTGAGGGCTATTGGGGCAAATTCCCCGACGTGTTCGATCCGAGCTTCCCCGATTCCCTCCGGCGCAGCATGGAGGCAAAGAAGGGAGCCAGCGCCGGCGACCCGTGGTGCATCGGCTATTTCTCAGACAATGAGATGTCGTGGGGCGACGAGCTTTCGCTGGCCCTCGGCGCGCTCAGGTCTGGCCCGGACCAGGCCGCCAAGAAGGAGTTTATCGCCGACCTCAAGGCGAAATATGGCGGAAACCGGAATGCGGAGACCGGTATCGAGAAGCTGAACCGCGTCTGGGGGACGCAACATGCCTCCTGGGAAGCGCTGCAGCAGAGCCGCCAGGCCCCGGACAAGGAGAAGGCGCGCGAGGACCTTGCCGGATTCTACACCAAGGCGGCCGAGCAGTATTTCCGCACAGTCCGGGACACCCTCAAAGCCGCAGCCCCGAACCAGCTCTATCTCGGCTGCCGTTTTGCCTCGGTCAACGCCCGCGCCGCGGCGGCCGCGGCAAAATACTGCGATGTCGTCAGCTACAACCTTTATCGGCACAGCGTTGCGGATTTCCAATTCAACGGCGGGGCCGACGTGCCGCTGATCATCGGGGAATTCCATTTCGGGGCGTTGGACCGCGGAATGTTTCATACCGGCCTGGTGCCCGTGGCCGACCAGGAAGCGCGGGCGCGGGCCTATAAAGAGTATGTCCAGGGGGCGTTGCGCCATCCGCAATTCGTCGGCTGCCACTGGTTCCAATATAATGACGAGCCCGTCACCGGCCGCGTGTATGACGAAGAGAATTACCAGATCGGGTTCGTGGCCGTAGCCGACAGCCCCTATGCCGAGACGGTGCGCGCCTGCAGGCAGGTGGGGCGGGAGTTGTATCGTTAGCTTGATGCAACTGTCCATTGTAACTCCCAGTTTCCGCAACTCGCAGTGGTTGCGGCTTTGCATTGCCTCCGTCGCCGATCAGGAGGGGGTCAGGGTCGAGCACATTGTGCAGGATTCCTGTTCGGACGACGGGACGCAGAAGTGGCTCCGCAAGGACCCGCGAGTCAAGGCCTTCATCGAGAAAGACCAGGGGATGTATGACGCAGTCAACCGCGGATTCAGGCGGTCCACGGGCGGCGTCCTGGCCTACCTGAATTGCGACGAGCAGTATCTGCCGGGGGCCTTGCAGGCCGTCCACGACTTCTTCATCACTCATCCGCCGGTCGATGCCGTCCTTTCAGACACCGTCGTCACGGACCCTGCCGGCGCCTATCTTTGCCATCGTTACTCGCTCATCCCGCGAAAGAACGGACTCTGGGTGCGCTTTCCGGTCCTGACCTGCGCCCTGTTCGTGCGGCGGCGCGTGGTCCAGGAGATGGGTTTCTATTTCGACACGCAATGGCGCGACGTGGGCGATTGCTTTTGGGTCACCGAAATGGTCCGGCGAGGCCTCCGCTTCGCCGTCCTGCCCTGCTTCACCTCGGTCTTCACAGACACGGGACAGAATATGAACCTCAAGCCCAACGCCCTCCGGGAGCGCCAACTGAAGTGGAAGATGGCTCCGCCCTGGGCCAAGCTGCTCAAACACGCCTTTGTCCTCGATTATTGGCTCCGGGCGACCCTGCGCGGCGCGCCTTTTCAAAGGCCTTTCGATTATTCCCTCTATACGCTGGCCAACCCGGACCGGCGTGTGACCTGGCAGGCGGCTCGCCCGACTTGCTTCTGGAAAGGACGTTGAACTCGCGGCATGTCTGAGCCACAGGAAATCGGCCCCTTAGTGGCCGCCGTCTTCGGCGCCTGGCAACAAGCCGGCATCCCTTTCCTGGTCCTCAGCAATGACCAGGGCCTGCCGTCTTTCACCGCCAACGACATTGGCGTGCTGGTTGGACCGGCGCAGCTTCGCGCGGCGGAAGCCTCCCTGCTGGCCGCTGGCCGCGCCGCCGGCTTTCGGCTGCATAACCGCTGCGAATTTGCCGCCACCCTGGCCCTTTACATGTCCGGCCTCCACTCCAATGCCCAGGCCCATTTCGACCTCTTCACCGCCCTTCGTTGGCGCGGACTTGATTTTCTGGATTGCCCGGCCCTGCTGGACCGCAGAGTGGCTCGAGGGTCGTTCGCGGTCCCTCACCCCGCTCACCAAGCCGCCGCCAACCTCCTCGAGAGCCTGATTTGCAACGGGAAGATCGAAGAAATACACCGTCCCTTCATTGCCGCCGGATTCCGAGCCGGCTCGGCCGAGGCCCTCGACTTGTTGGCCCGCACCTGGGACGCCGCCCATGCGCAATTCCTCGTCGCCGCAGCCGCGGCGGAGAAATGGACGGAAATCGAGGCCCGCTCGAGCGCCTTGCGCCGGGCTTTGATCTTGCGGCAGGCCGCTCGGCGCCCCTGCCACGCGGCAGCCTCGCTCCTCGGGAATGCCGCCCGATTCGTCCGCCGCGCCGCGCAGCCTCCCGGTTTGACCGCGGTCCTTTGCGGCGCGGACGGGAGCGGAAAATCAACCGCCGCCCAAGCCGTCATCGAGGGCCTCCGCCCCACCTTCAGCCCGCAAAGGGGGCGGGAGTTTCACTGGAAACCCCCTTTGTTCTCGGCCAGGCGCAGGGCGGCGCGCGGCCCGACCACCGACCCCCACGGCAAACCGCCTCGAAATCCCCTCGTCTCGCTGCTCTTTTTCGGCTTTCACTGGCTTGAGTTCTTCCTCGGCTGGCCCTGGTCCGTCCGGCCGGCAGCCTTTCGGGGCGGTTTGGTCCTGATCGACAGGTATTACTACGATTTCTTTGTCGACCAGCGCCGCTACCGCCTGCGCGTCCCCCGGCGCCTGGTTGCACTGGGCTATCGCTTTCTGCCCAAGCCCGACCTGGTCTTGTTGCTCGACGCCCCGGTGGAAGTGCTCCAAAGCCGAAAGCAGGAAGTGCCCCAGGCCGAGACCCAGCGCCAGCGGATGGCCTACCTCGAGGTAGTCCGGGGCTTGACCAACGGCCACGTCATCGACGCAGCCCAGCCAGCCGAAAAAGTCTCCGCCCAAATCCAACGGGTGATTCTCGATTTCCTGGCGCAGAGGACGGGCCGCCGCCACAAGGGCGCCTGACGGCCTCAGCCGTTTTGAGCCGCATCGAATTCGTCGGCGTGGTAAGAGCTGCGGACCCTCGGACCGCTGGCGACGTGGATGAAGCCCATGGCCCGGGCGCGCCGGCCGTAGGCCTCGAATTGGGCCGGGGTTATGAATTCCAAAACGGGGATGTGCTCGACCGAAGGCTGAAGATACTGGCCCAGGGTAAGCAGGTCGCAGCCAACGCGGCGCAGGTCCGCCAGGGCCGTAAGCACTTCGCCCTCGGTCTCGCCCAGGCCGAGCATAAGGCCGGACTTTGTGTAGAGGCCCTCGGCGAGTTTGCCCTTCACCTTGCCAAGCACCCGCAACGAGCGGTCGTAGGTGGCGCGGGAACGAACCGCCGGGGTGAGACGGCGCACGGTCTCGAGGTTGTGATTGAAGATGTGCGGATTCCCGGACAAGACGGCGTCGATGGACTCGTCGCTGTCATTGAAGTCGGGCGTGAGCACCTCGATGACAATCCCGGGATTCAGCGCGCGCACCGCCTGCATCGTCCTGGCAAAATGGCCCGCCCCGCCGTCGGGCAAATCGTCACGGGCCACTGCGGTGATGACGACGTGCCTCAGACCCATCCGCCGGGTTGCCTCCGCCACGCGCGCCGGTTCTTCCGGGTCCAGCGCCAGGGGCTTGGCCGCGGCGACCGCGCAAAAGCGGCAAGCCCGGGTGCAGCGGTCGCCTCCGATCATGAACGTGGCGGTGCCCTTCTCCCAGCACTCCCAGTGGTTGGGACAACCGGCGCTCTCGCAGACGGTGTGCAGCTTGACTTGCCCGAGAATCGCCCGCGTTCGGGCAAAACGGTCGCTCGTCGGCAACCGGGTGCGGAGCCATTCCGGGAGCCGGGGACGGGCCCCGGGTTCAGCGGGATGCGATACGGCCATTCTGCTTCTCCACTGTCTTCCAAAACTCGGCGAGTTGGTCCGGACCGAAGTCGGCCAGGACTTGGCCGTCCACCTCGAGCACCGGCGCCAGGTCCTGGCCTGAAAGCCGGATCATCTCGTCATAGGCGCCTTCGTCCCCAATGACATCGATCCTCTCATACTCCACGCCATGGTCATCCAGCCAGCGCATCGCTTTGTGACACCACCCGCAGTACGGTTTGATAAAAAGGCGAATCCGTTTCTGTTTCACATCCATACTGTGCTGGAGGTTTGGCCAATTTTCAAATGCGGAGTAGGGCCTCCCGCAAGGCCCCAGCGGAGGCGCACTAGGGCGCGCGCTGCCTGCTTTGGCTCGAATTATCCGCCGCCGATCAGGCTGAGGTACTGCTCGGGGCTGAGCAAGGCGTTCAACTCTTCCGGGCGGCTAACCTTGACCTTCCAGACCCAGCCTCCGGCGTAGGGCTCGCTATTGACCAGGGCGGGGTTGTCCGCCACGGCCTTGTTGGCCTCGACAATCTCCCCGCTGAGCGGCGAGTAGATATCGCTGGCGGTCTTGACGGATTCGACAACCGCGCAGGCCTCCCCGGCTTTGACCTGCCGGCCCAGCGCCGGCAGTTCGACGAAAACAACATCGGTCAATTCATGCTGCGCATGGTCAGTGATGCCGATAGTGGCCACGTCGCCCGACAGCCGCACCCATTCGTGTGACTTCGCGTATTTTAAATCCGAGGGAACATTCGCCATATAAAAATGATGTAATTGGTTGTCAATCGGGTTTTCGGTAAAACGGTTTGGACACCACCAAGGCTGCGGCCCGCTGGCCGCGGATTTCGACAGCCAGCGGTGTCTGAACCGCGGCAAATCGGTACGGCAAGCAAGCCATGCCTATGCCGATGCCCAGGGACGGGCTTTGAGTGCCGCTGGCCACCGAGCCAATTCTTTCCGCGGCCCCGCCCTGGCTCCAAATCGGGTAGCCGGGGCGGGGCGGGGCAGATTTGCCGGCCATTTTGAAGGCAACAAGCTTCCGGCTGACCCCTTTGAGTTTCTGCTCGGCCAGCACGGCCCGGCCGATAAACTCGCCCTTGGCCAGGGCCACAAAGAAGCCCAGCCCAGCCTCGAGGGGAGTAGTCGTTTCGTTCAGTTCGTGGCCGTAGAGCGGGTAGCAGACCTCGGTGCGCAGTGTGTCGCGCGCCCCCAGGCCCGCCGGTCTCAGCCCGTGCGGCCGGCCCAACTCGAGAAGCCGGTTCCATAGGCCTTCGATGACCTCGCCCGGGGCGACGATCTCGAACCCGTCTTCCCCTGTATAACCGGTGCGGGAAACCCAGACCTGGCGCCCGGCGAACCGGGTCCGGGCCGCTTGGTTCTTCTTCAGGTCTGTCGGGAGCCCAACCGCGGCGCCGCCGGTGAATGGGCCGGGAAAGCATAGGTTGATGAATGCGGCCACTCGGGGTCCCTGCACAGCCAGGGCGCCGGTCGCCTCGGAGGCGTCCTGGAGCCTGACGCCGGCGCGGGGGCCGAACCGTGACAACTGCTGCTGCAGCCAGGCCGCGTCGTTGGGGATGCGCGAGGCGTTGATGATGAGCAGGTATTCAGCCGGGCCAAGGCGGTAGGCGTAAAGGTCGTCAATCACTCCGCCCTGTTCGTTGCACATCAACGTGTATTGGCCCTGGCCGGGCGCCAGCTTGCGCAGGTCATTGGTCAGGACGTGGTTCAAAAAGGCCTCCGCCTGGGGTCCGTCAATCCAGACCTCGCCCATATGCGAGATGTCAAACAGGCCGGCCGCCTGGCGCACGGCCAGATGCTCCTCGGTGATGCTGCTGTACTGCACCGGCATCTCCCAACCGCCGAACTCAATCAATTTCCCGCCCAGTCTCTGGTGAGCGGCAAAGAGCGGCGTCCGTTTCATGCTCAAGCCCGCTCCATCAATTGCCTGGAGGCTTCAAGCCGGCCCCTTGGCTGTGGCCGTTGGCGGCTGCATTCTGCCGTTGCGCGCGGCTATCCAGGAGCCGGCGCACCAGCGCCACCAGTTCCGTGTTGTCGAACGGTTTGCTCAACTGCGCATCGAACCCGCGCGGGGCCCCGGCCGGAGGTTCCTCCTCGCATTCCGAGAGCAGCCCGCTCAAGCCCAGGGCTTCCACCTCCGCATCCACCGCCCGAATTTGCTCCAAAGCGGCCCGCCCGCCCAGTTTTGGCATTGTGTGGTCGAGAATGACCAGGTCAAACGGACCCTTCTGCCGAAAGAGCTTCACCCCATCCTCGCCGTCGCAGGCCTCGGTCACTTCATAACCCCGGTAAGTCAGCACCGCCCGGACCAGGAGTCTGACCGATTCATCGTCCTCGACCAGGAGGATGCGCTCAGAACCCTCGAGCGAGCCGGGCTGAGCCGCCCCAGGCCCTTGCGCAGACCCCTCAGGCCTGGATTCCTGTGATGGGCAAACCGACTCGCGGCCCGCAGGTTCCTTGCCGCTGAACCGCAGTTCATTCACCAGGAGCGCCCCCTGCCTGGAGCTGGTTTGGGCCTGCATCAGGAACGTCCGGGCCTGGGGCTGCCCTGGATGAGCCAATGCCAGGTCGAGACTGGAATGGATGCTCGCAAATATATTGTTCAACTGGTGAAGCGCCCTTCGCCAGTCCGGACCTATTGGTGGCGGTTGCGGCCCGGGCACATTATTCGTGGGCGCACTACTCGACTGATTGGAGACGGTCATGCGGCAATTATGCGCCGCCCCTCGAGTATTCCAAGCCAAAACGAACGGTCCGGGCCGGGGCAAGGCATTTTCCCAGCACTGCCATTTGGCGGGATGCACCGGGCGGCGGCGATAGCCCACCGCCCCGAACGAAGGCGACGGCTGGCAAACTCCGCTAAGGGCGGCCTTGCCGGACACTGCCATCGCAAAGAAGCTCGTGGCCGTGGATCGGGCAGCGAGCGAGAACGTCCTGCGGGTGTGCGCCGTTGACGTTCGTTCCGGACCGGAGCTGGTAGGTCACGTTGTCGGCGCGCAGGCTCAAGAAGTTGGCGGCGGGTTTTCGGGAAGTGTCCGCGGGGCAGAACAAGATCATTGGGGTGGACAGCTCGGCGGACATGACCTGGAAGTGCCTGTAGGAGTTCAGGTCGAAGCCGCTGTCGCCTCGGGCACAGAATTCCAGGGTGCCGCCCTTGTTGGTCGAGACGTTGAAGGGGAATTGGTCGCCGTTGTCCAAGGCCCAGGTCCTGCAGGCCACGCCGATCATCTTGAGGTTGTTGACACAATTGAGGCTCTGCGCGCGGCTCTTGGCTTTGGCCAGGGCCGGCAGGAGCATGGCCGCCGGCACAGCGATGCCGCCAACGGCCGGGGCCAGCAGCAGGGCGCCCGAGGAATCGCGGTTGCCCACCGAAACCACCTCCCAGCCGGCCGGCGTGTGGCCCCCCACAGCCAAGCCGAACGCGGCCGCCCTGGAGAACAGCAGCGCCTCCAGAAAGGCCGCCTGCCCGCCCGCAGAGGGGTTGGACTCCATCGCTTGTTTCTGGATCGCGCGGAGAGACTCCGAAAAGCGTTTATCGACAAAGAAGAACTGGTTGCCTTCGGCGGGCAGGTATTGCCGGAGCGCTTTGAACCGGGGCGATTGGGCGAGGCCGGGGGCCTTGCCGCTTCGCGCGTCCAGCACCGCGCGAATCAGCTCCGGCGCCGTTGCCGCGAAAAAGTAGTCGCCGCTGCTGGCCACGGACAGTTGCACAGGCATCGGCAGCGGAAGGCCCAGCGGCATGACGCACATCTTGAGGCCCGCCTCCTCTTTGACCTCGGTTTGCGGGTTTGCCTTCAGTTGCTGGCTAATGCGGTCGTAAAGCGTGTCGTCATTGATCTTCAGTGCTATGATGAGACCCGGCTCGGGCAAATCAATGGGCCGCGGCCCGACCGGAAGGGTGAGTTTGCGCGAATCGTCCAGCGTCAGGATGATGCCGGCTTCCCCTCCAAAGGACGCCAGCAGGTTTGTCCATGAGAGGCTTGCGCCTTGCTCAAGGCCCCGTTGCCACTCACGCAGCCCGTTTGCGAGCCCGGAATCTCCCGAGTCCGACACAGTGCGCTCGACAAACCTCCAAACCTGCATAACGTCCAGGTCGCCGAAGACCGCGAGCGCCGTGGTTCTTGGCAGCATGTCCAGCGCGCGCAACGGGTGGGCCTGCCCGCCGAACAGGTTCCAGAGCAGGCCCCGGCCCTGGCCTGGGTTGTGGTGGACCACCAGCTTGGAGCGGTGCAACTCCTGAGTGATCTGCACGCCGCTGACCCCGAGGCCGCTAACGCCTTCGATGCCGGTGCGGGGAATGGCGTCAATCAGCAACTTGAACACAAGGTTAAGCTGCCCTTGGATGGCCGGCGGGACGTTCGGCAGGTTCTGAACCACGTCGCGCAGCCGCGCAACGTTCGTGGACAGGCCCGCAAGCCATTGGTCTGTCGCCAGATAAACAAAGACGCTGCCGCCCGGATCAAGCTGGCTGGTGACCTCCTGGAAGCTGGTCCTGCGCGCAGGGGTAACGGCGGCCTCGGCCGACACTGCCGCAGGGGTTGCAGCAGCCGATGGTTGAGCGGGAGCCGGGGCTTGTGCCTGCGCGCCGACATTGAATCCCGGACCTGTGGCAACCAGGGAAAGGACCAGACCGGCGAGCAATTGCGGCTTCGCCGCCGAGCGGGCCGCGGAAGACTGCATCTGGATGAAGTTCATGGCAATGGTTATACCGCAAGCCGGCCGCTCTTGTCGAGCTCGGCAGGGATGAAGATCGAAATTGAGATTAGCATCAAGATTGGGATGAGGATAAGGAGAGGTCATTCAAATGCGTGAGATGTACCCTGCGGGCGTCTTGACAAATGCCCGGTTCGAGCCAACCATTGCGTTGAACCTGATGGCGCGGATTCGGGAACTACTCTATGGCCAACCCGGCGTAGGCCCGCTGATGCTGGCGGTGCTCTGCTGGTATGGGGGCAATGCGTCCTCTGCCGCCGGCTGGTTTGTCCGATCTGACGGGGATGATTCTGCTCCCGGCACGAACAGGAACACCGCCTGGCGCACCATCGAGCGCGTCAACCGCGCCCACTTGCAGCCTGGCGCCCGCGTGCTTTTCCAGGCGGGGCAGACGTTCGCCGGGAACTTGCGCCTCACGGCGGAGGATGCAGGCACTGCAAGCCTCCCGGTTGTCATCGGCTCGTTCGGGGATGGGCGGGCAACCATCTCTGCGGGCGCCGGGACCGGTGTGGCTGTCGAGAACGCCGGGGGCATCACTGTCGAGAACCTGGTCGTCGTGGGCGCGGGGATCACCAACAACGGCGGATACGGCATTCTGTGCAATAACACCCTTGCCAATGCCACGATGCTCGACCACCTGAGCATCGAGAACGTTGAGGTCAGCGGCTTCGGCAAGCACGGGATTCTGGTGAGCGGCGCGCCGGCAGGGTTCCGGCACGTTCGCGTTTCCCACTGTGTCATGCGCGGGAATCTCCTCGGCGGCATGGAGATCGCCGGGCGTTTGGACTGGGATGCGCGCAATTACGCCCATGCCGACGTGGAGGTGACCCAATGCCGGGCCTTCGACAACACCGGCGACCCCAACTATCACAAGAACCACTCCGGCAGCGGCATAGTCCTCTACGAGGTCGATGGCGGTCTGATCGACCGGTGTGCGGCCTGGAATAATGGAGCTTTGAACGGTTCCGGCGGGGGCGGGCCAGTCGGCCTTTGGACATGCGCCTCGCGAGGCGTGGTCATTCAGCATTGCGAGAGTTTCGGCAACAAGACCAAAGGGGCGGACGGTGGCGGCTTCGACATCGACGGCGGCAGTGAGGATTGCGTGCTCCAATACAATTACAGTCACGACAACGACGGTCCTGGTTTGATGGTCTATACCTATCCCTACGTCTCTCACCCTGACCGTGGAAACGTGGTGCGCTTCAACATCGGCGCGAACGACTCGCGCAAGAACCGCGCCTACGCCGGACTGTGGGTCCGCAACGATGGCAACGGCATGACCGGCCTGGAGGTCTATAACAACACTGTGCTCGCCGGGCCGTGGACCGGCCAAGCTGCGGCTATCCACGGGGAGGGTGTGGAAGCGCGCTTCCGAAACAACATTTTCCTGGCCGCAGGCGGCGCCGTCCCGCTGCGGGTTGAGAAGCCGCATCGCAAACTGCGGTTCGAGAACAACCTGTATTGGAGCGAGGGCTCTCCGGTCCAGGTCGAGTGGGACCAAAAGGTTTACACGAGCCTCGAGCAGTGGCGCAAAGAGACGGGCCAGGAATTGCTGGACGGCCATTCTCTCGGCCTGTTCCAGGACCCGAAGCTGACCGCCCTGGCAGCAGGGACCCAAACCGGCCAATTCGCCGGCGTTGCGGACCTTCAAGCCTTTCGGCCCTTGCCCGGCTCTCCTGCAAAGCAAGGGGGGCTGAGTCTGCGAAGCATGGGGCGCGATACTGTCTCTGAGGATTTCGTTGGCAGGCGGCTGCCGGCGACTGGCTCGTGGCCGCTGGGCGCTTTCATCAGGTAGGCGCCAATGAGACCCCCAATGAACCAAGAATCGTCGTGAAACCCGCTCAACAGCCCGTGAAGGAGTCTATGAGGAAAACGATCCTGCTGCCGGTCATGTGGGTCACGGCTTTGCCCCTGGGCGATATTGCCTCACCCCCTTTGGCGGCCGCGACAAACGAACCCTTTGCCCTGGCCCGCCGGCAAATGGTGGCAGAACAGCTCTCCGGCCCCGGGCGCAACATCACCAACGCCACGGTGCTGGCGGCCATGGGCAGGGTGCCGCGTCATGAGTTTGTCCCCAAGCCCTTGCGCTCCATGGCCTACCAGGATCGCCCGCTGCCCATCGGCAACGGCCAGACCATCTCTCAACCCTACATCGTCGCCTTCATGACCGAGCAGCTTGACCCCAAGCCGACCGATCGCGTTCTGGAAATCGGCACCGGCTCCGGTTACCAGGCGGCCGTCCTCGCCGGACTGGTGGCGAAGGTCTATACGGTCGAGATCATTGAAGAGCTGGGCAGGCGGGCGGCGGGCGACCTCAAGCGCCTCGGTTACTCCAATGTGGACGTGCGCGTGGGTGACGGCTACAAAGGCTGGCCCGAGGCTGCGCCCTTTGATGCGGTGATCGTCACGTGCGCCCCGGAGGAAGTTCCCCAGCCCTTAATCGAGCAGCTCAGAGACGGCGGCCGGATGATTATTCCGGTCGGGCCGATCTGGAGCCAGAAGTTGGTGCTCCTGCGCAAGAGCGGCGAAAAGCTCGAGCGGCGGGCGGTCCTGCCGGTTCGTTTCGTGCCGATGACAGGGCAGGCCCAACGAGCTGAACCGGAGGGTCCGGGGCCAAAGGCCGGAAGACCCTGAAGCAGGGCCGGCTCCCCAGGGTTCGTGCAAGAAATAGTTCCGGGACATGCTTGCCTGCGCCGAGCGTGCGGCGCATGAATCACGCCTCAAATCCGGAAGTCATTTTCGCACGGAGGCTCCTTACGGGGTTGGCTCGCGAAGCGGCAAGCCGGACTCGTAACGCTCAAGCTGCGCCTGGAGAGCTTGGGCCAGTTGGCTGTTCGGGCGGCGCGAGGCCAATGCCAGGGCAGTCCGGGCGGTGGCGGCTGCTTCGGCGAAGCGCCCGGCCTCCGCATAGGCGCCGGCCAGTGTGCCCAAGACGATTGGGTTGTGGCCGTAGGTGAGTTGGTTGGCGCGTTGGGCCAGTTCCACGGCGCGGGCGCCGTTTCTCAAAGAGGCATCCGGACTGGTCGCCAGCAGCATGGCCAGATTGTTGCAGGTGCCCGGGTTGTCGGGTTCGATTTTCAAAGAGGCTTCGTAATGCGCGGCGGCCTCGCGCGTTCGCCCCATGAACCGCAGGGCGTTGGCCAAGTTGTTATGAGCGTGGGCGGAAGAGGGCCGGATATCCACGGCTTGTTGGAAGTGCCAGATGGCCTCTTCGCTTTGGCCCGCCTTGAAGAGCACCAGGCCCAGATTGTTATGAGCCATGTCCGCCCTGGGGTTTTTCGCCAGCGTGGCCCGGTAGAGCGTCTCGGCGTCGCTATAGACCGCGCTTTGCAGGAAGATCAGCGCCACGGAGGCCGCCAGCATCACCCCGCCCAAACCATAAACCAGCAAACGCCGGCGTTCCGCCCAGCGCGCCAGCAGGGACGCGGCCAGCGCAATCAACCCGAGGCTGGGCAGGTAGGCCCAGTGATCCGACACGAACGAGTAGCGCATGAAAGCGCCGTTGAAGAACCCGAGCAGCGGAAAGAGCGTCCCCACAAAAAACAGCGCTGCGGTCAGCGGCCCGCGCCCGATTCGCCGACGGAGCAGCCAAAGCCAAACCACCACGCCCACGGCGGTTGCCGGCCAGAGCCATCTCAGCGGGGAGCCGTCCTGGACCGGCCAGCGCGGATAAATGAAGCAGTGGTCGGCCGGGCAAAGCAGCTTGCCGACGTAGAACCAGAGGGCGTGTCCGGCAATCACGCACTGCTCCGGCAACGGTATCTGCCACTCCGGCCCCCTGGCGCCCAGGTGGTATCGTTCCAGCCAGGACGTCATCAGGCCCAGCCCGAAACTCGCCGCGAAGAACGGCAGCGTGGGAAGCAAGTCCTCCCGCCAACGCAACCGGCCCCGCTTCCACCAGCAGAGCAGCAACACAACGGCCGGAAAGGCGAACGTCGTCGCCTTGGTCAGGTAGGCTGCCAGGAACAGCAACAGCGCCCACGCCCAGGCCCCCCAACGGCGCGAGACCCAAAGACGATCGGCGCAGGCGCCCGACGGGCCGCCAGCCGGGGAGGGCGGCTCCTCTCCTGCTCCGCAGGAGTCTCCTCCTCGGAACCAGGGCCGGCCAGGCGCCTGTGCCGCTCCCCAGAGATTGGCAAATCGCCCATAAGCCAGCAGGCCCCCGAGAAAAAGCGCCAGGGACAGCACGTTCTTTCGTTCCGTGATCCACGCCACCGACTCAACCATCAGCGGATGCAGCGCCAGGATGACCGCCGCCAACCCCGCTCCCCGAACCTCGAGCCGCTTCAGTAACTTCCAAAAAAGATATGCCGCCAGCAAATGCAGCAGGACATTCTCCACGTGGTACGGCACCGTCCAGAAACCCCAAAGCTGGTAATCAATCCAAAAAGTGGTGGCCGTCAGCGGATAGTACTGCTGCAGGCGCGTGGGCCAGGACCAAATCGCGCCCAGACCGGAAACACTCTTGAAGAGCGCGGCCAGGTTCGTCGTCCACGCGTCATCGTCCCAGATAAAATCGCCTCCCAGGCAGGGCCAGTAGGCCAGGAAAGCAACCGCCGCTACCAACAAGCACCCCGCCCAGCCCCGGCTCCACCATGGCTGGACCAGGCTCCGCTGCTCGACACGGCTATCGTTGGCTCCACCCATCTTGAGTCGGACTCCCGAAACTCTACGCACCATCCCCCTGGTTGGCAAGCCGCCCAGGGGACTCGCTCGCGCGGGTCTCCTGCTGGACTCGAACGCTGTCCCGGACAGAGCGGCGAAAAAAAGGGTTGAATCCTCGAGGGCGACAACCTCAAAGTCAACGGGCATGAAGCCTTTGCTGTTACATCTATCTGGAACCGTGAAAGACTGCCCTTTATGCGCGGAAATGCCCAGGTTTTGACCGGCTCCGATCCCTCGGCCCCCGGCGGAGGATTCAAGCGGGTTCTCTCCCTCTGGGACCTGGTGCTTTTCGGCCTGGCTTTCGTCGGCCCGACCGCACCCTACTCCATGTTCGGCATCGCCACGGTGAAATCGCGGGGACACCTTCCCCTGGTCTATTTGCTGGCTATGGTGGTGATGAGTCTGACCGCCATCAGCTACGGGCGGATGGCGGCCGTGTACCCGGAAGCTGGTTCCACTTATGCCTACGCCTCCAAGGGATTGAATCCGTACCTCGGCTTTCTGGCAGGGTGGGGGATGATACTGGATTATGTGCTGATCCCATTGCTCAGCGTCATCTACGTGGGATTGACGGCCTTCAAGCTGGTTCCCCAGGTCCCCTATTGGGCCTGGGCTGTGCTCGCAGCGGCCGGCATCACGCTGATCAATTTGCGAGGCATCCGCGTCACTGCCCGCGCCAACCTGGTCTTGAACGCGATCATGATAGGCTCGCTGGCCTGGTTTGTCCTGGCGGCCCTGCGGGCCCTTTTGGACGGAGTCGGGGAGGGAGTTTTGTTCTCATCGAAGCCCTTTTGCTCCCCCGAGCATTTCGAGTGGAAGCCGATCCTGGGGGCCACCTCGCTGGCGGCCTTGTCCTATCTCGGTTTTGACGGGATCAGCACTCTTTCTGAGGAGGCGAAAAACCCCGGCAAAGATATCTGGCGCGCTACCTTGCTGGTCTGCTGCGTGGCCGGCGGCCTCTTTGTGTTGCAGAGCTATCTCGGCCAGATGGTGTGGCCCGACTATGCCGCCTTCCATCCCGTGGAGACGGCTTTCATGGACATTGGCAAGCGGACCGGCGGCGCCCCTCTCTACCTCTGCATTTCATTGGTTCTGCTGGTGGGCGGTTTGGCCAGTGCGATCACGGGGCAGGCCAGCGCATCACGTCTTTTGGTGGGCATGGGACGGGACGCTCTGCTGCCCAGGAAATTCTTCGCTTATGTCCATCCGCGGTTAGGGACGCCCGTGTACAGTGTTCTACTGATGGGTTCCATCCACCTGGCAGGCGCCCTCCTCCTCCGCTACACCGATGCGGCTGAACTTGTCAACTTCGGGGCCCTGCTTGGCAGCCCCGTGACATAGCCGGACTTCGCACCTTCAAGGCCGGCTTGCCGTAGCCCCCGGGCCATGGATCTGGGGTTGGCTTTGGCCAAGCCGGGATGAGTTTCCACCAGTAATTGCCGAGCTT
>Ga0181524_10002040_pt1 | contig 21803 bp, 20 predicted proteins | sample PEATcosm2014_Bin_34_FD_119761 | JGI IMG/M metagenome (GOLD analysis project Ga0181524, IMG submission 119761) | Peatland microbial communities from MTU Mesocosm Facility, Houghton, MI, USA - PEATcosm2014_Bin05_60_metaG | ecosystem: Environmental > Terrestrial > Soil > Wetlands > Peat | place... | reverse complement strand
CTCCAAAGAGAACCCCACGGTGGCCTTCTCTGTCTACCCGGTCAGCCCGGCAGAGACGGCCTCAATTCCCACCACGGTACGGGACGTAACTGATTTGGGCCGGTCCGAGGCGGGACGCCAGCCTTCCGTCAGGCGCGCCAGGGTCGGGGCGGTAGCGGGAGCCAGCCCTGTCCAGCCCACCAGTAGTTGTCGTCCGGCGAGCGCTGCGCGCTCTGGGGCGCGGAGACGAATACGCTTGCCCATGCGTCGCCGTCCCACCACCAGGCCACATCGCTCGAGACCTTGAAGGAGGGAGCCCGGCCGTCGAGGATGGCGCGCTTCAACGGGCGGAGCGAACAGACGCGGGCGAGGATCAGGCAGACGACGAATGCAGCCGGTCCCAGCAGCCCGACGAGAGTGGACAACGGCGTGGTCGCGAGCGCTGAGGAGGGTCCGGCTGCCCGGAGCACCCAGCCTGCCACGAAGGACCCGGTGAGGGGGAGCACGTAGGCCAGGCCGAACCACACCTTGGCGGCGGGACTGTGGCTCAGTCCCCAGTCGCGCATCATCAGCCTGACCCGTGGCCGACCGGCGGTGGCGATGACGGCCAGCCCATACCCGACTCCACCGGCGCAGATGACGAGGAAGGGGAGGTCCGCCGGCCAGGGCATGCCCGGCACCCATGTCAGCGCTCCCTCGGCCACCGAGTAGACGTAGAAGAAGAGCAGGACGCCGAGCATGGCGAACCCACGCCCGGAGCTCGGGCGCCGCCAGGCCGGTATCACCAGGGGGGGCCTGCGCCATGCTGCGGCTCGCGCGGCGGGGCGCGGAAAGTCAGATCCCGCCACCGTCATGGACGCCAGCATAGTCCGCCGCAGTCGGACTCGCGGAGAGGACAGCCCACTGCGGCGTCTGGCGGAGAGGGCGGGATTCGAACCCGCGGTGGCTATTAACCACACCGCTTTTCGAGAGCGACGGCCGCCATCCTGGAGCCTGCCGGATGGTGCCGCCCCATCCCGAAATCCGAACTCTGGCACTGGTACATCGTGACGCCGGGTGACAGTCCGAACTGGTGTGTGCCGACAAGTTGGTCGGCAATACGTCGGCGCGGCGTCTCGGCGGGGGCACCCTAGCCGCGCGTCGGCCCCAAGCAGGCGGTGGCCGGCCCAGACATGCCAGCATCGTCCCGACGGCCGCGGGGGGCTCCAGACTACGGCTCCGCCCTGCGCTGCTGCGGATCGAGGGCTCTGGGGTCGGCGCTTTACCCGACTTCGTGAACGGCGGCCATGAATGGTGCGTGTGGCGCATCCTGCTCTACGACTTCCTCACCCGAGTAGCCTTTTTCTTCCCGGTGCTGGGGTAGTTCGCGTAGTTCGGCGGTCCAGCATGGCGCTGAGCGGTGGGAGGACTTCGGCCCTCCCACCGGTCGCACTGCCAGAGTGGGGCACTGCGGCTCAGTCCGGCGTGTGCGAACGCCTCCATCCCGCCTGGCTCGCACGGCCGGCTACCCGACGCTGGTCGGGCTGGGCAGGCCGGGATTCTCTATAGGGTGTCAGAGTCCCGGCAATGCAAGTTCACCCTCCGGTACCCCCGCCTTCGGAGATGCCGTCAAGTTGTCTGACCCGGGCCGTCACGCATTTGAGGGTGGCCCACCTCGGCCTACGCGACATGGAAGCCTCAGATCAGGACCGGGTGCTCCTCGGGTTCTTCGGCGTGGCCGTGTTCGGTAGGTCTGTCACCCTGGCGCTGCAGCATCTGAAGACATGGGACGAGCCCGCGTTCCTGGCCTGGTACGAGCCCTGGGTTGCCCAGATGCGGCAAGACCCGTTGTGCCGCTTCTTCTACGAGTTGCGCACCGACATTCTTCACGACGTCGTACCGATGGTTGGAGTCGTACTCGGAGCGTGGGGGCAGAATGCCCTGCGTCCAGGTTCCGTCACGGTCCTTGACCGCCCTGTACCCACGGAACACAGAGGCAAGCCGATCGACGACACCTCGACCAGCAACCTCTGCCGACTGTATCTCGCCTACCTGGACGAATTGGTCGAGTCGTCCCACGCCCTCGTCTGGCAGATTCAGGACGCTTGGCAGGCGGGTCACGCGTAGCGCCTTCGGGGCAGCCGAGATTCTCTCTAGGGCGGCTAACTGGTCTCCACTCGCGGATCGACCTCTTGATCATTCTGTCCGCTAGTCAACGGGTGCCGTGCTCCAGCCTGGTCATTGCAGCGGGCATGCGCGATCGGAAGGTTGTCCACGGCGCGTCGGACCCCCCTCGGCGTGAGCAACCGGGTGGTGGTCGGCGGCCTGGCCGTGCCGGTCCGGGAGACCTGGTGCAGCCTGCGCCTCCCGGAGCAGTGGGTGGTCGGCAAGGCGGCGGGCTGGCGCTGCGTCCAGTGCGGTCGGCTGATGACCGGACGGCGCCTGCATGCCCGGTACTGCGGCCCCACCTGCACGCGCTCGGCAGGTACACGCGATGGGTGGCGGCGGCGCGGCCCTGCAAGACGGGCAGGCGGGCGACGGCGGCCAGAGACATGGGTCGCCAGGCTGACCAGTCCGACGAGGTGGAGCCGGCTTACCCGCCGCTGTTACGCTCACGTTCATGACCGACGACCGAGCCCCCGACCTCGCGGTCGGGATCACGTCCGGCGTGGTGGGCGGTGCCGTCAGCCTGACACCCGCCGGTCCGCTCGGCGGCGCTGCCGCGGCTGCTGTCGTGGACGCCGGAGTGCGGGCGGTCATGAGGGGGCTCAGCCGCAGGTTCTCACAGCGGTCCGGTCACGTACTTGCGCTCGCGGCCAAGCGGGCTCGTCTAGCGCCGCAGGAGCTTCAGGAGCGGCTTGCGCAGATACCAGGCGGCGAGGAACTCCTGATCCGGACGCTAATGGCTGCGGCGAGCGTGGCCGCCGAGGACAAGCTGGTGGCGTTGAGCCTGGCTCTCGCCCGCACGGCGACCGAGGGCACCGAGACGGAGGTCACCTTCGAGTCTCAGTTCGTCGCCGCCGTCTCCGACCTGGGGCAGCCCACTGGAGAGTGCTTTCGTGCTTCGGGTTGACCCACGTCGAGGTCGGCGATCTGACGTACGCGAAGGTGCCCGGGCAGATCAACGACGGTCAGCTTGAGCTCGTGCTGCCGTGGATCACGGGCTTGGTGGACCCGCTGATGCCCGGGCTGGAGCGTCACGGCCTGATCGAGTTGGTCCAGCCCGAGGCGCAGTACGCCGCTGGGCCGCCGCGTGGGCGCACCTGGCGAATCACTCCCTTTGGCACCCAGGCTCTTGAACGGCTCCGCGAGGTCGGCGCGCTTCTGGCTGCGGACCCAGACAAGGTCCCCGTCCCGGGCTCACGCTCGGCCTGGACCAGCAAACCAGGTTCAGACCGCGGCCAGCTTTGAACTTGAACGCACCGAACGGGTCTGAACGCTCCAGGAGCACCGGCCAAGTCGTATCCTATTTCGCCGATGCTCCTCGACGCGCATTTGGTCAGGATGAACCCGGCTGAGTTCGCAGAGAAGTGGATCGGGAACACCAACACCGAGCGCGCCGCCGCTCAGGAGCACTTCATCGACCTCTGCGGCTTGGTCGGCGCCGCCACCCCGAACACGGACAAGGCGGGCGAGAGTTACGCCTTCGAGCGCGGCGTGTCGAAGACCGGCGGCGGTGACGGCTGGGCCGACGTCTGGCTCAGAGGGAACTTCGGCTGGGAATACAAGGGCCACCACAAGGACCTTGAGGCCGCCTACAGCCAGCTGCTGAAGTATCGGGAGGCGCTGGAGAACCCGCCGCTGCTGGTCATCTGCGACCTGGACCGATTCATCGTTCGCACCAACTTCACCAACACCGTCAGGGCCGAGTACAGCTTCACCCTCGAAGACCTCCGGGTCGCACCCAAGGAGCCGCTACGGATCCTCCGGGCGCTGTTCGAGAACCCCGAGGAGCTTCGGCCAAGCCAGACCCGCGAGCAACTCACCGAGCAGGCCGCCGGGACCTTCGCGCAGCTGGCCCTGGAGCTCCGCCAGGCAGGGTACGAGCCGCAGAGGGTCGCTCACTTCCTCAACAAGCTGTTGTTCATGCTCTTCGCCGAGGACGCGAAGCTGCTCCCTGCCGGCCTCGTCCACGACCTCGGCAAGAACCTGAGGAGTCGGCCGGACGACCTCTCACGCCAGCTAGCCGAGCTCTTCCGGCTCATGTCAACGAAGCCGGGCGGCACCTTTGGGCCTGTCCCCATCGAGTGGTTCAACGGCGGCCTCTTCGACGGGGAAGACGTGTTGCCACTGACGACGGCGCAGATCGACACACTGGTCACGGTTTCCCTGCTCGACTGGGCTCAGGTCGAGCCGGCGATCTTCGGCACCCTCTTCGAACGCGGCCTGGACCCCGACAAACGGAGCCAGCTAGGTGCCCACTACACGGACCGCCGCAGCATTGAGCGCGTGGTCTACCCAGTGGTCATCGAGCCGCTTCAGCGCGAGTGGGAAGGTGTCAAGGAGGAGATCGGCCGCCTCCTTGAGAGCCACGACGTGCGCCAGCTCCTCCGGGGAGGCGCCAAGGGCGCCCGAACCCGAGTACTACAGCAGGCGTACGACCTCGTGACGCGCTTCCTGGCCCGCCTGGACGGCGTGCGGGTGCTGGACCCGGCGTGCGGGTCGGGCAACTTCCTGTACGTGGCGTTGCAGGCTCTCAAGGACCTTGAGCGCGAGGTCCTCGTCTGGGAGACCTCGGCCCTGGGCACGAGCATGCGCTTCCCAGCCCTCGGCCCTCACAACGTCCGCGGAATCGAGCTGAACACCTACACGGCCGAGCTTGCCCGCGTCGCGATCTGGATCGGTGAGATCCAGTGGATGATCGGCAACGGCTTCGCCTACCTACGGGACCCGATCTTGCGGCCGCTGGAGGCTATCGAGCTAAGAGACGCTGTGCTCGACCTCCGTGACCCAGGCTCCCCTGGTGAGCCTCAGTGGCCGGACGCCGAGATGATCGTTGGCAATCCCCCGTTCCTCGGAGTGCGCGGGATGCGTGCCAGCCTAGGTGACGCATACGTTGAGGCGCTCTTCCGTGTCTACGAGGGCCGCGTCCCGCACGAGGCCGACCTGGTCTGCTACTGGCACGAGAAGGCGCGGGCGATGGTGGAAGCTGGAAGCTGTCGGCGTGCTGGGTTGCTCGCCACCCAGACCATCAGAGCCGGCGCCAACCGCCACGTCCTGGACCGCATCCGCGAGACCGGCTCTATCTTCATGGCCTGGTCTGATCAGCCGTGGGTGATTGAGGGTGCAGCCATACGCGTGTCCATCGTCGCCTATGACGACGGTACTGAGACTTCTCGAACGTTGAATGGTGAGCAAGTGACGACAATCAACCCGGACCTCACGAGCTCCCTCGATGTGACCGGGATCCGAACTCTGCCGGACAACGCAGGGATCGCGTTCCAAGGCATGACGAAGGGCGGACACTTTGAGCTGATGCCTGCCGAAGTCGCTGCACTCCTCGCCGCTCCCAACCCTGATAGACGGTCGAACGAAGACGTCATCAAGCCGTGGGTCAACGGCATGGACGTGGCCCGCCGACCTCGTGGCATGTTCATCATCGACTTCGGCGTCGACATGCCCATCGAGGAGGCTGCGCTGTACGAGGCACCCTTCGCGCTTGTTGAGGCCAGAGTGAAGCCAGAGCGGGAGCATAACCGCCGGGCCGCGTATCGGGAACGGTGGTGGATTTTCGACGAAGCCCGACCTGGCCTCCGGCAAGCCTTGCGCGGGCTCAGGCGCTACATCGTGACGCCGCGCGTCACCAAACACCGCATTTTCGCCTGGATCCCTGTTGGGACGATTCCCGACACGAGGTTGATCGCCTTCGCGCGTCAGGATGACTACTTCCTCGGCGTTCTCCATGCCCGACCGCACGAGGTCTGGTCAACCAGAACCGGCAACGAGCATGGAGTGGGCGCAACTCTCACCTACATCCCAGCCACAACGTTCGAGACGTTCCCGTTCCCACAGCCGACGCCGCAACAGGCCGAGGAGATTGCGGCAGCGGCAGAGAGGCTAGACATACTGCGGAACGGGTGGTTGGGTGCTCCCAGCTTGAGCGCTACGGCGGCGCGCGACCGGACGTTGACCAACCTCTATAACGAGAAGCCGGCGTGGCTCCGTCAGGCGCACGAGCGGCTGGACCGCGCGGTCCATGGCGCCTATGGCTGGCCCTACCCGCTAGACGACGAGGACGTCCTCGCCAGGCTGCTCCAACTCAACCACGAGCGGAGTCTCAGCCCTGGTGACCGACCATGACGACGCCTGACTATCAGACCCTGATGCTGCCGGTCCTTGAAGCCCTCCGGGACGGCAAGGAGCGGCCGGTTCGCGAAGTGATCGAGCGTGTCGCCGACCGGGTTCAGCTCTCCGACGCGGACCGAGAGGAGCTCCTTCCCAGCGGGCGCGGCGCGCTGTACGTGAGCCGCATCCATTGGGCCACCACGTACCTGGTGAAAGCGGGCTTGGCCGTCCGACCACGTCGCGCCGTAGTTCAGCTCACCGAGGAAGGGCGGAGGGTGCTGGCGACGTTACCAGAGCGAATCGACAACGCCTTCTTGGAGCGCTACCCCTCATTCCAAGGGTTCCGTAGGCGGGCTGAGGGTGGCCGCCCCAGCCCTGCATCGATAGTCACCACTGGGGAGCACGAGACACCCGACGAGGCCTTGGAGCGGTCCTGGCGGACCCTGCGCGACCAGCTGGCTGCCGACATCCTCGAGCGCCTCAAGGCCTGCTCTCCTCGCCGCTTCGAAGAGATCGTGGTGGACCTCTTAGTGAAGATGGGATACGGAGGCACATACGCAGACGCCAAGGCCAGCGTGGTCGGCAAGTCGGGAGATGAGGGCATCGACGGCATCATCAAGGAAGACAAGCTGGGTCTCGACGCGGTGTACATTCAGGCGAAGCGGTGGGGTGGTCATCCAGTTCAGCGGCAGGATGTTCAGGCTTTCGTCGGCAGCCTGACCGGAAAGCGCGCCAACAAAGGCGTGATGATCACCACGTCAACGTTCACCTCAGGCGCCCAGACGTACGGCGAGTCGATGCGGGTAGTCCTCCTCGACGGCCGAACGCTGGCAGATCTCATGATCGAGCACGGCGTGGGAGTCAATCGGATCCAGTCCTACAACCTCGACCGCATCGACGATGACTACTACGGCGAGGAGTTCACCTAGCAGCGGATGGCCGCGGCCGACTGGCAGTGGGGCGGTGACGGACCAACAGGCTGGGCACCTGGCCCACGCAGGGCCGCGGGGAGGTGGAACCACCTGTCCGCGGCCCCGGCGCCTCGCCGGCCCTCTGAGACGCCTCTCGGGGCGCACGGCCGGCCGTGATCCGACCGCGAGCGCGGCGCCCTGAAGGCGAATACACCAGCCGCTGACGCCGTACCCTTCACCCGCGCCGGGTACCCGAACGAGGTGGTGGCGGGGCGGCCCCAGGGGCTGGCAAGGCGGCAGCGGGGCCGTTGTTGCCGCGGACGCCTCCTCGGTGACCACAGTGGTGCCGGGGCGAGCCAGACGAACCCTAGGCCCCTGCGGTACCCTGCCGGGGGAACGACGGCCCACCGGGCGTTGTGGTCTGGCCCGACACCGAGGGCGATCCGGGGGAGGAGAGCAGCGTGGTTGACCAGAGCGATGAAGTGTCCTTCGCCCTCGACCGAGCGCGTGGGATTCACGACACAGGATGGCTCGCAACCGCACCGGGCGTGACTCTTGTCGTCGGTCGAAACAACGTCGGTAAGACGCGTCTGCTCCGCATCCTCGCCGACACTCTGTCCTCGGACCCGAAAGGTCTCATCGGCGAGCGCGGACACACCGTGAGCCTCCGACTCGCCACCAATGAGGCAGAGATCACGTTCAGTCTCAATGACGCGCGCCAGCTCGACTCGTACGTTGTTGGTCAGCGGCCCCACCAACAGTCGGTTGGCATCGATACCGTCCTCGGGCCACCATCCGAATTGGAATACGGTCAGGACGACGGCCAGCCTTGGGTAGCGATGTCCGGTGGCGGTGGGAGGACCATCCTGCTCCCGTCCCAGCACCGTATCGGACTCGGTCATAGCGTACTCCCAGAGCGCGATTCCGTGACCCAATTCCTCAATTGCACGAGACTAGTGCCCGCTGAGCGCGCAATCACTGAAACCGTGACGGTGACAGACCAGCGAACCGTCCCCGACGGATCAGCGGACTCCCTCGGGCAAGCTCTCTACTATCACCTCAACAACGACACTCCTCAGTACGACGCACTGCTGCGAGCTGTCAACTCAATGATCCCCGAGATCGAGAAGGTGCTAACGGCCCCAAGGGGTAGTCAGGTCACCATTAGCGTCCGCGACAAGTACGCGGGAGTGCTCCCGCTCGGCCAGGTCGGTGCGGGGGTTGGACAACTCCTCTACTTGGTCGCCGCCGTCCTCTTCGAGCAGCCGGGTAGGCTCTTCCTCATTGATGAGCCGACCGCCCATCTGCATCCGGCGGCGGAGAGACAACTTGCCACGTTCCTACAAGAACATGCGGAGCACCGATACGTCTGCTCCACACACGCGGCAGCCTTCATCAACGCTGTCAGCCCGACGGTCACGTGGTTAGTGAAACGGGACGAGGGCGGGATTCGGGTTCACGCCAGCGACCGGGTTCAGAGTCTTCGGAAGCATCTAGCCACGGAGACAGGGATGTCTCCCGCCGACGCCGTGCTATGGGACAAGGTCGTCCTTGTTGAGGGCGACGTTGATGTCAACGTCCTTCCCATCCTATGTGCGAAGCTTGGGCTGGCGGTGACCGACGCTGCCGTCGAACTCCGGCCGCTCGGCACCGGGAACCCGGATCGCCATCTGCTCGATGTAGCTCACGAGATCGGCGTCGACGGAGGAGTACAAGTGGATGTGTTCCTCGATGGAGATAAGCGGGGTCGCTCGTCAGCCTCAGGGATCGATTACCTCCCAGTTCTCGATGTGGAGTCGTTTCTCGTGCTGGACGCCCGAGCCGTGTGGACTGGGCTCTCCGTCATCGCGCAGAGAGCGGCCCACGGAGGGAGGGCTGACATTCCACCGTGGACCCCGCCTGAGGTCGAGGCCGTCCTCTCCCGGCTGGTCGGCGAGGGGCGCAAGGGCAAGAAGGTCCTGATCGATCTCTGCCAGCACTTCGGCTTTGAGTATGTGCCGCTCGCTCACGGCGGCCTGATAGCCGAAGCCGTAGACCCGCGGCATCTGGAGGCTCATCGCGCGTTCTTCGAACGCTTGGTAAGCAAGAGCCCGGTGGTTGAAGGCGGTGAAACAGCCTTGACAGGCGGTGCGTCCACGTCGGGTGGCTGATGACCGGGCGCCGCCTGCATGCGCGCTGCTGGAGCCCGACCTGCACCAGGAAGGCCCGCGACGCCAGGTGGGTGGCTGCGGTGAGGCCCCACAGGGCGCGTAGGTGGGCGACCGTGGTCGCGCCCGACCCGAACCTCTCCACCGACCACCGGCGGGGTCCGGCACCACCTCGCGGCCACCGGCCAGCGGTTCCCTCTGCGTCACAGACGGACTCCGCTACCATGCGCCCATGGCACGGCATCTAGACCAGCCGACCGGGGCACGTCTCATCAAACTGCCACTCAACCCTGGTTCAATTCCCGAAGCCCAGCAACTCGCACAACTCACGGAGGGGCTCTCCGCGGTGCGAGCCATCGCGCAACGCGAGACCATGGGTGCGGTTCACCCCATGTCCCAGCTCCGCGCCTTGGATGACGGCCTCCAGAGGCAGTATGACGAGATCGCAAGATTCGTCTCGGTCGTCCGTCAGCAGCGCTCCGGCGCCATGTCGGCGGATGATGCTGTGCGCTACGTCATGTCGTTGGTCGAGCACATCGGAACGGCACAAAGCTGGCTTGAGATCGCCCGTCCACTGCCTCGCCTCCCTGCCGCCGCCGGGTCCCGACAGCTCCTATCGACGCAACACTCTCGGCAACGTCGAGAACGCATTCTTGCGACGATTATCCGTCGGCGCAACCTCGCCGCCGAAACGCTCGATCAGCTAGCGACTATCGCCACCATGGAGCTGCCCGGCGACAACGCTGCTTACAAGTTCATTCTCGCGATGCGCGTCGCAATGCTCTGCGTGGAGGTTCACGCAGCGGTCGCTGCAACGAGTGCGAACCAAAGCGGGACGGTCGTAGCCCGTGACGCCCTCGAACACTACCGCGACGAGCTCCAATCCCTCCGTTCCTCCACGCAGTTCACCGATCTGGGTGACCCACAGAGATCCGATGTGTGGACCTGCACGGCGCAGATCGCCGGCCTCCTCGAAGATGCGGACCTCGTGAGAGAGGCTCTACGGCACTCGCTCGAAGTGTCCACCTCTGACGTTGACTCGTATATCCAGGCTCTCGTGAACTCACTCCGTCTCGCGGTTTCCGACGACGAGCGCCTTGAGCTGTTCCGTCGGCTCCATGCCCTCGCGGTGGATCGAGATCTTGGGCCCGTCTTCTCACGTGAACGGATTGGGCGTATCTCCATGCTCCATGACGTCTTCTCGGAAGGTGCGGCGACAGGCAACGTAGGTACGGCGGCCGGTCAGTCGGTTATGGAGGAGTGCTTTGAGGGGCGGCATCGTTGGCTCTTCGCGCGGGATGCGCCCGTGGACCGGCGAGTTGTGAGGATCAGCTCCGCCTACCAAGGGAATGGTCGCGTGGCCTGGATCAGTCCCGAGGGTGCGCGCATGACGAGTTTCGAACTGCCCGCCGATACTGCAGTTGAGCTTGTGCAAGTGACTCGCTCCCCAAGTACCACCAGCCGACCCATTACGTCAGCTATCGAGATCCTCTCAAGGGGACTGGGACTTGCCATCGCTGCCGCATTGACCGACGTTCCCGAAGCACGACTCGACGTTGCGGGATTCGCGGGCCTTCTGCCGGTCATGGCAACGCGCGTCGGCGCGGTATCTATCGGCGCGCGATCGACCATCAGCTACCTGCACCCCCTGACGGGGTCCCTGGACGCAATAGAGGGTCCTCAACGTTGCCCCGACCTCCTTATCCTCGACCGTTCCTTCGGGAAGCGCTCTGCGCGTGTTGCTGCGGCTTTTCGGCGGCTTCACCTCGTGCTTGACACGACGCCACGCATCGTCGATTTCGATAGCTCCGCACCGGGCGACGGTGAAGCCAATACGGAGGTCGTGGTCCGAGCGCTTGCGTCTGCGGCTGGCGCGATCTTCTTTGGCCACTGCGACACGCAGCTCGCCCGGGCAGGAGCGACTGCGCTCGTCCTCGGCCGCGATACTGGACTGGCGCTCGGCGAAGTCGCGCGGCTTGACCTGCGCAACGTCCAGACGCTCGTGCTGGTCGCATGCGCCTCCGGCCAGCCGAACCCGTTCGTCGGGCCCCTCTCGGTCGCGCATGCCGCTGCTCTTGCCGGAGCGAGGCAACTGGTGTTCACACTATGGCCGATTACCGCAGCGCAGGGTGCCCGATTCACGAGCGGGCTGCTCGACGATCTCGCCTCGGGCGGGACGGTGGCCGAGTACGTGGCGGCCCTGCACAGCACGTCACCGTTGCGAGCCGCCCCCTTCGGTGTTATGCGGCTGTAGCGACCGCCCAGAGCCCGGCGCGAGCGACCCCGGCGGCGGGTGAGCAACGGACCTAGACGACCGGGCCGCCGCTACGCGGGGCGATCCGCTCGCTGAGGCTCCCGGAGACGGCGCGGGCGTAACGGCGCAGCTGCCAGCGACGGAGGGTCCGCTGGACCCTCGCGATGACCGGGTCGACCCCGCGGCTGGGCCCTCGTCCGCGGCGAGCAGGATGTCACCTCGTGCGCGAGCACGAACGACTGAGCCTGGCGAGTTTGAACAGATGAGGTACGCTGAGGGCGGAGGTGGTGCGCGATGGCAGGAGCTGACGGCGGGGCCGTCAGGTTTTTCGTGGACCGGACGGAAACTCAGCTCCTTCCCGGGGCGGGGCCTCCGAGGGTGCTGGTCCGGATCGAGTTGGCCGCTGGTCGCGGTCCTCTTGTCCAGGTGACCCATCCCGGCAGTTCCGGCTGGGTCGAGTCGCCCCGCACAGTCTCCTGGCTGTGGGATGACCACGGCGAGGAGGTGACCCAGGCCCAGGCGGCGGTGATCGCGGCCAGCTGGGGGATGACCCTCCCGGTGATGCCCGATGGCAGGAACTGACGGCGCCGCGGCGGCGTCTCGGCGGCCGCGACCTTTGCCGGGGTGGCCGGAAGCCGGTGACAGGTGGATCGAGCCGGCGCCGTTCGGCACGGTGTGTTCCTGGGACAACACAAGCCGACCGATGGGGTATTGGGTGCTCCCGAGGGCAGTCCAGAGACGTAGGCGAAAGTCCCCAGTACGGACCGTCCACCCGCTGGCTTCGCCGCAGAAGCTGAGCCCTTCCCGATGCAACTGGTGGGATCGCGCCTCGGACCGCTGACAGGACTACAGCGGGTCCAACGTCTCCCTGTAAGCCCCCTCCAGTGGATTCCGGCCGACGCCCGGCAGCCTAGGGTCTGCGATCGTCGGCACGGGTGCGCGGAGTTCGATGGCCAGATTGACAATGCGGGCTATGGTCTCATCGGACGTGTCGACCGTCTTGGTCTGCTCCATCTGGAATACGGCGGCCTCCTTGACCAGTGCACCGTCCTTCGGTAGGCCGAGGAGATAGCGGCCGAGCCACTCGCGCGCTTTGGCATCTCCTGCTGCGGCCTCACGGACGGCGCGGTCTACGATCCGGCGCCACGTTCCAGGTGGGCACGCGGCCGTTAACATCCGGAGGTAGTCGGCTTCAACTGGGCGCGGAGGCCGACCCGGTCCGCCAGGGTTGCCTATGGCGAAGCGCCCGGACGCTGCGCGGTCGTTCCTACTCACCGCCTGCCTTCGTAACCTCGAAGCCCAGATGCCGGCGCTTCTCACCGGTCGGATCGCGGTCATCCAGCCACTTAGCCGCCTCCGGGTCGGTTCTTGCCGCATCGACGATGACCGCGAGCAACTGGGCCTCCTCAGCCTCGTCGTCCAGCGTTTCCTGTTTCGTGGTATCTGTTCCCATGACGTCAGCCTCCCTGGTTCGCTGTCTCCAGCTTGTTCCCGTTGGGGCATCGCATCCCTGCGGCGCCGTCTCCCGGTCTAAACGGCATTGGGAGGGCGGGTTGAACGACTGGCCCTCGCTTCAGTCCGTTGGGCAGGCCCTTCGCGGCTGGCGGCTTGTCGTCCACACCCGTGTTGCCGTTCGCGGCCGTCGTCCTAGGACTACAGAGCCAACGGTCGTCGGGCGAGCCGTCCGCCTCCGAGATCGTCCGAAGGTGCTCATCGGCGCTGAAGGTGCTCACGGTTCCCGCAGGAGCGTCTTCCCGTGGAGCATGAGCGTCTTCGGCGGGAAGTTCCCAAACCCAGCCGCCCCCCATGCCCTGCTTTCGGGGCACGATCCTCAGGCGGTCCTTCTGCGCCCGCCGAACGGTCGCCCAAGCGATGTCCGCGCGCTTTGCCTCTTGCCTCACCCTCCCGGCGCTGACGGCACCGTCCCCAAGGAGGTCGCGCAGGAAGTCGACGGCATCACTGATTGCTGAGCGGTCTTCCTTGTCGGCCGGGGCGCCCAGGAGGTCGCTCGCTGTGTGATTGGTGTCGCCCACGACCACGAGACGTGAGGTCAGGATCTCCTCACCGTCGTCGCCTGGTACAAGGCATCCCTCGATCCGCAGCCGGAGGGCCGAAGCCCGCGCTCCGACGTTGGACTTCCCGACCGCGAGGATGCGAGTTGGTCCGTCCGGGTCGTCGGGATCCTCGGCGAACAGGAGGACCGAGCGAGCAAGGTTGCCGAAGGCACCACTACCGCTGATCCGTGTCAGCACATCGCGGGCCTCGCGGCGGTTGAGATGCATGGTGCCAAGCACCACCATCCCACAGCGCTCGGCCATGCGAGCGAGCGGTTTCAAGACTGCCCGGACATCCTGCTCCTTGTAACTGTCGTGTCCTTGGGGGACGTGGCTGACGACGGTGTCAACGAGGAGCACCCGAATTCCGGCCTCCGAGAGGGTGTTCTCTAACTCCTCGACTTGGCCGTTGATCTCGATGTCTCCTACCACCCCATCGGTGATGGCCTCGACGAAGTGGACTCTTGCGAGATCGGCCCCTGCGGCCATGAGGCGGGGGACGATGACCGCGGCGCGGTGATCTTCGGCGGAGGCGATGGCCACGGACACGGGGAGCCCGTTGAGGTCGCCCGGGAGCGTCCCGCGCGACCAGCCCGCGGCCAGGCGGCACAGCTCGGTGCTCTTCCCCTTTGCACCCTGGCCGACGAGAAGACTGACCATCCCTATCGGGATGTGATCGCGCCAAGCCCAGGTCACGCGCTCTGGCTTGACCGACGACGCCGGCACTAGTCGATGGGTCCATGAACGATCGCCGGCCGTGTGCTCCTTGGGGTCCGTCAGGATTTCCGGGGCGTTCGCTCCCAGCGATGGGAGGGGTCTGTTGCGCGGACCGGACTGGTTCGGGGCCTCCTTCACGACCGCCTCACGGCGCAGATCCCGCTGTTTCTGTAGCTGGCACCGCCGCGGCGGAGGTCTTACCCTTCATGGCGCGTGGGCGCGGCGGTGCCTGCCACAGCCATTCGGGAGGGCCCAGCCAGCATCGCCGCGAGGCCCTCTTGCGGGACCAGTAGCCGCCTGCCAACCCTGATCACTGGAATCTCGCCGCGGCGCGCAGCCTCATAAGCCGAGCCTCGTCCGATACCCAAGAGACGCGCGGCGTCTTCGATCGTCAACGTGAGTCGCTCCACTGGATCGTCTCCCTCGTTACGCGAAGCCATCGAGATCAGATGACATCTTGCGGCACCCAGTCGAACGTGAGAAGATGGAATTGATGCTCAAAACCGTAACGACTGACCGACTCGCCGTCCCATTCACTTGGTGGCGCGGTGGCGTCGAGATGCGCTGGATCGACGAACTCGCCTGGATGCGCGAAGAGGGTGCGGACTCTCGGCGGATGCACAAAGCGGCCTGGGTCTGGAAACTTCAGCAGACGGGTGGGAAGACTCGTCGATATGCCCCCCTTGAGGATGAGCCCGGGCTCTTCCGTGAGTTCGCGAGCCTCGGAGGATCAGATGGCGAGTACCTCCGTTTCGCGGAGCGATATGGCCTCCTTGGCCTCGAAGACTCGGCGGTGGAGTTCTCGTTTGCTCGGCTCGGTGACGACCTGCTTTCCGGCGGCAGGGCGACCGAGGTAGGTGCGCCCCGTCCGTGGTCGGAGGACCTCTGGAGGTGGGACGAGGAGCACAGAAACCTCGCGTGGGCCGCGGAACTCTGGGACTTGCTTCGGAGTTCGAAGGAGGACGCTGCCCAGACCTTGGCAGGGTCGCCTCCTCGCGGGGCCTTCAGCGGGGGACTTGCTGCTCCGGAGGATTCGCCGCCACAGGCCCCACCCGTCAACGTTCTTCGGATGATGATTAACCGTCAACTGGCGCGCTACCGGGTCGAACCGTTTCTGGCTTCAGGAAAGCACCGCGAACGCCAGGGAAGTGACCCGGTCATGGCACTTCATTTTCGGCCGCACTCGCTGCTTGGCGCCATGTGGCTGCAACTTGCGTTTGCGATCACCGCGAATCAGAAGCATCGCCGGTGCGAGAAGTGCTCACGCTGGTTTCGAGTGAGCCCCGAAGACGCTCGAACGAACCGCCGGTACTGTAGTTCAGCTTGCCGGCAGCGCGGGTATAGGAATCGCGTGCTGGAGCGACAGTCGAAGGCCGGAAGCGGAGGTGGGCGGTGAGAGGGAGCATCAGACGCCGCGGCAAGGGCTCTTGGGAGTTGACGATCGACCTCGGCCGCGATCCGTTCAGCGGCCGCCGGCAGCGGCGGTTTGCCAACATCAAGGGCACACGGCGCGATGCTGAGCGGGTGTTGGCGGCTCGCATCCACGCCATCGAGACCGGGACCGACATCGATGCCCCCAGGATTACGGTGGCCGAGTACCTCCAGCGTTGGCTTCGCGACTACGCAAAGCCCGACGTGGCTCCCCGCACCTATGAGCGGTACGCGGAGATCGTCGCCCGCCACGTCGTCCCCAAGCTCGGGATGGTTCCCTTGAGCCAGCTCCGGCCCGCTCACATTGTCGCGGCGGAGCGTGCCTGGCAGGACGCCGGGCTCTCGGCCGCGACCGTGCTCAAGGTCCACCGCCTGATCCGCGAGGCCCTGCACCACGCTGTCCGCTGGCGGCTCCTCGCTGTAAACCCCGCCGACGCGGTGACGCCGCCCCGGGTCGAGCGCCGGGAGATGTCCGTCCTCAACGCGGCGCAGGCGGCGGCCCTGCTCGTCGAAGCCCGCGGGTCCGAGTTCGCTGCTCCGATCACCACGGCCCTCTACTCGGGGCTTCGCCTGGGAGAGCTGCGCGGGCTGCGCTGGCGCGACGTCGACCTCGATTCCGGTCGGCTCAGCGTCCAGCAAACGCTCCAGAAGGTCCCGGGAGGCGGCGTGGTGGCTCGTCAGCCCAAGACCCACCGCTCCCGCCGTAGCGTGTCGCTGCCGGCCATCGTGGTGGACGTCCTGCGCGACCATCGGCGCCGCCAGGTCGAGGCTCGCCTGGCAGCCGGTGACGCCTGGGAGGAAGCCGACCTCGTGTTCACCGACGCCCTGGGGCGCCCGCTCAGCGAAACCCGGCTGCGATGGGCGTTCTGGCGGCTCCTCCGCGAGGCCGGCCTGCCCCGCATCCGGCTTCACGACCTCCGGCACACGATGGCGACGCTGATGCTGGCGGCCGGGGAGCATCCCAAGGTCGTCTCCGAGCGCCTGGGGCACTCGACCGTCTCGATCACCTTGGACACCTACTCGCACGTCCTGCCCGGCCTCCAGGCGGCCGCGGCGGAGCGGCTGGCGGTCACCTTAGGGGCGAGCCCGATGATCGTCGCAGAGCCGCGCTAACGCCGATTTCTCCCGAGTTGGTCGGCAATCCGCCGGCAAATGGCCGGTAGCCGCCTGGCCTTTAGGCACCCACCATAGGTGGTCGAAGACGAGAAAGCCATTGCCTAGCAAGGGCATCCTGGCGGAGAGGGCGGGATTCGAACCCGCGGTGGCTATTAACCACACCGCTTTTCGAGAGCGGCACCATCAACCACTCGGACACCTCTCCGGGGCCGAGTATACGGAGAGCCCCACCGGCCGGCTCAGAGGCCCGTTTCGGGGCCGGCCCCCTGCGGGTGGCGCGCGCGGGAGGGCCGAGGTGCCGGGCCCGCCTACCGGCCCCGCCGACGCCGGATGAGGGTGCGGGCCACCAGCAGGCCGATGACGGCCACCAGCTGTGCCTGGACCACGATGCGCGTGACATCGACGGCCGGCTGCCACGACACCGTGCCCCCACGGATGACGTAGACCCCGAGGGGCCGGGCGTCGATGCCGAAGCCTCCGCCCCATCCCTCCCGGGCCTTCGGGGCGCCGGAGGCTCCGTCGGTCCCGCTGCCGCCCCCTCCGCCGCCTCGAATCCGGGCGACCGGGACCACCAGCGTCCCGTCCCTCTCGATCGGCTCGCCGAAGACCTGGCGGACCGAGGCGACGTCGCGCACCCGATTGAGAATGTCCTCTGCCTGCATGGCGTGATCCCTCCACGTGGCCCGGGGCCGATCTCGGCGCCGGGCGTCATCCGGCTCCGATCATGGACCCTGCCGGCCGTGTCCCTGCGGGCGGGCCGGTGAGGCGGCCGCAGGGCGACCTCTGTGGAGCGGCACCCGCCCGTGGACCGCCCCGGGTCGGCCGCCGTGGCACCCTCCGGTGCTGGGTACAATCCCTGCGGAGCGATCGCCTAGCTGGTCGAGGGCGCCGCACTGGAAATGCGGTATACGGGGTCAACTCGTATCGAGGGTTCGAATCCCTCTCGCTCCGCCAAATCCATTGCAGCATAAGGATATCCCGCGCGCCGGTGGCTGGCTCGGAGGGTGGTCCAAAGGCCTCTGGAGGCCTTTGTGGCCCAATAGAGTCCCAATAGACGCTGCGGAGCTACCATTCTGGTCATGGAAAAGCCGGTCGCCGGGGCCGACTCCGGGGGGTCGGGAACCCTCGCGGGAGGCACCTCCACACGGACGTCGACGAGGCGAGCCCGGCGCGGCAATGGGGAGGGCAGCGTTCGGCGACGGTCGACTGGGAGCTGGGAGGCCCGCTTTGCAGTGGTGGACGCAGCGGGACAGCTCCACCGGCAGTCCTTCTTCGCCCCGACCCGGCGCGAGGCCGAGCAGCGACTGCGGGAGGCGCTGGGTCAGCGCGATGGGGGAGTGGTCGCGCCGGGGCCCCGGGAGACGGTCGAGCGGTTCCTGGCTGGCTGGCTGGAGGGCGTGAAACCGCGGCTGCGGCCGAACACCTGGGTCCGCTACGAGGAGCACGTCAGGCTCCACCTCGGACCGACGGTTGGACGGGTCCCCCTGACCCGCCTCTCACCGAATGATGTCCAGCGCGCCCACGCCGCCCTGCTGGCGAGGGGGCTGGCCCCCGAGACGGTGAGGCGGGCCCACGCTACCCTCCGGGCGGCTCTCCAGGACGCCCTCCGCTGGCGGCTGATCGCCTCCAACCCGGCGGCCCTCGTGAGGCCGCCACGGGCGCCCCAGCGGGAGATGTCGGCCCTCAGCCTCGCGGAGACCCGGGCGCTGCTCCAGGCGACCCGTGGCGGGCCCCTGGAGGCCCTCTGGGTCCTGGCGGTGACCACGGGGCTGCGCCAGGGCGAGCTGCTCGCGCTTCGATGGGAGGAGGTCGACCTCGAGGGTGGTTCGCTGCGGGTGACGGGAACCCTCACCCGGGTGGCGCGGGAGACGCCTGCCGAGGGCCAGCCGAAAACCCACCAGGTCATCGCCCCGCCCAAGACGGCCCACTCGCGCCGGCGCGTCGATATCGGCAGCCTGGCCGTCGAGGCCCTCCGCATCCATCGGGGGCGTCAGGCTGAGGAGCGACTCCGGGCCGCGAACCTCTGGGTGGACAAGGATCTCGTGTTCTGCGGGCCCATGGGCGACTACCTGCATCGCGACCAGGTGGACCGCCAGCTGAAGAGGTTGCTCGCCGAGGCGACCCTACCGGCGATCCGGTTTCATGACCTGCGCCACACGGCGGCGACCCTCCTCCTGGGACGGGACGTGAACCCCAAGAAGGTCTCCGAGATGCTGGGGCATTCCACCGTGGCGATCACCCTCGACACCTACAGCCACGTCCTGCCCGGGATGCACCGTCAGGCTGCCCTGATCATGGACGAGCTGCTGTCTGACAATTAGGCGCCCGTAGAAAGTCAGCGCGCTTGCTTTGGGAGCAAGAGGTCCCCAGTTCGAGTCTGGGCGCCCCGACCAAACGGCCGATTCTGAGTTCAGCAGCAGCGTCTGCTTGGACTCGACGCCGATTAAGCAGACGCTACAAATGTGGTGTCCTTCGCAACGAGCAGACGCTCCATGAGCGCGCCGATTCGGAGGATTGCGGTGTCCAAGGTAAGCGGTCTGACTGTCGTCCCGGAGCCGTCCCCCTTCGAGGCCCGGATCACCGACTTCCTGGACGAGAAACGGGCGGGAGGAGCGTCCCGCAAGACCATCGAGCTCTACGCGTACACCCTCCGTGAGGTGCTCCTACCGTTCTGCCAGAAGGCCGGCGTGACCGAACCGGCCGGGCTCACGGCGCGCCACCTGAACGCGTTCTCCCTGGGGCTCATCGACGGCACCGGGTCACGCTCCGGCCGGCCGCTCAGCAAGCCCTCGGTGGACAGCTACGCCCGCACTGTCAACACGTTTCTCATGTGGCTGGCCAAGCAGGGGGAGGGGGAAGCCCCGGTGGCCCGGGTGCAGCGCCAGCGGATCCCGCGGCGGGTCGTCGAGGTACTCAGTCGCGAGGACATCCGCAACCTCGAGGACGCGGCCCCCAACGAGCGTGACAAGCTGATCATCCGGGTGCTCGCCGACACCGGGATCCGGCTCGGCGAGCTGCTGGGCCTCCGGGTCGAGGACATCCGCCAGGAGCCGGGGCGCAAGTGGTACCTCAAGGTCCTGGGCAAGGGGGACAAGGAGCGCTTGGTCCCCATCCAGCCCAGCCTGGCCGCCCGGCTCGACCGCTACGCCAAGCGGACCCGGAAGGACTCCCTCAGCGACCGTCTCTTCCTGGGCAACCGCCGGCAGTGGCGGACGGGCGATTACGAGCCGCTGACCGAGACGGGGACCCAGCAGATGATCCGTAGGCTGGGACTCGAGGTCCTTGGCCGGCGGGTCCACCCCCATCTCTTCCGGCACTCGTTCGTCACCGAGCAGCTGCGCCGGGGGATGACGCCGACCCTGGTTGCCCGGATCGTCGGGCACAGCAGCCTCGCCATGGTCGACCAGGTCTACCAGCACCTGACCGTCACCGATGCCCACGATGCGCTTATGCGCACGCTGATGGCCGATGGGTCGCGCTAGCGCCGAGTAGACTGCAGGCTGTCCGGACCCGTCACCCGAGACCGAGGCGGCCCTCACATATGGCCGTCTACGGCGGTCAGCGACCTGGCCTCATAAGGAGCCGCCAACGATGGACAAGGGGGCACTGAGCGCCACCTGGGAACGAGAGGGCGACCCCGAGGGCAGTGCGGCGATTCTCGACTACTTCGGACAGGTACTCAAGCCTCCCTTCACCCTTAAGGATGCTAATCCGTGCTCGCTGGATAAGGAGCTGGCGCACCGACTCGCTAACCTCCCCGGCAGAGGCGCCCAAAGCGCGCGCGATTCGCGTCGTGAGTCGCCCCCAGGTTTGGCGCTCACCATCCGTAAGCGAAAGCGGGTGAATGACTCAGGTTGGCCTGGCCCAGCAGGCGGCAGCGGATCGTGACCAGATCGCCGAGGACCTGGCGCTGCCAAGTGGGCTGGAAGCGTACCGACTTGGGGTAGCTGTCGCGTTGGCGAAGAATCTACCGCCCGCAGACGAGTCGGCCCGCCGCACGAACGCCTACGGCGTCTCGAGCATCGACACCCAAGATGGGGCAATTCGCGCCTCCATTCTGGCGCTTCGGTCCGACCACGTCGGGCGGCCATACGCACTTATGGAGCGGTTGGCTGAAGCCGGTCTTCGCGATCTAGCTGAGCATCTCAATGCAGGGCTTCCGATCCGGCAATACCTTTCTGCCCTGCTGCCCCCAGTGGCTGAGAGCAACTCACAGCCGTCCGACAATGCGGAGAGGCAGCCGGGTGACGCCCCGGAGGGAACTCGCGCCGCTGCTCCCGAGCCGTCCAGCTGAATGATTGCCGACCCCGTCGAGCCGCTTGCGTGCTGATCGGCGGCAGCGCGAGAAAGTGCCCCTAACCGCGTGGCCAACACCGCAATGGTGCCAAACTCGGAAATCAGACGCGCATCCCAAGGGCATCCCAAACGACGCAATAGACGCGTAAGCAGAACGTGATGTCCTGAGCAGACGCTTCTACTCAACTCGCCAAGACCTATGCGAACGCCTAACAATCAGCGCGCCCAGTTTGGGAGCAAGTGCTCCCCGGCTGACCACCTCCTGAAAACTCAGATGGCGTCGTAGCCGCGGATGACGGGACCTGGCGGATCGTCCTGGGGGCCGACATCGACCTCTCGCCGGGGATCACGCGCAGCCTTCTCGACACCTTCACGGAGCGGACCGTGGGTTCCATGATCGAGTTCTGGACCCCGGTCGTCCCGGGAGGTGGCGCCACGGAGGCAGCCGGTGACGAGGAGCCCAGCCACCGCCAGGGCACGGACGATGGATCCGAGCCGTAGAGTTCGCTGAGTGAGTGTCCAGACTCCACAGGGTCCAGCAGGTTGGCTCATAGAGTTGGTGCCCGCCCCGGCGTGGCTTCCATGGGAATCGCCGCCTGCTGGACACGCTGGACCGGCCGACGTGGCTTGATAG
>Ga0181524_10002035_pt1 | contig 21825 bp, 19 predicted proteins | sample PEATcosm2014_Bin_34_FD_119761 | JGI IMG/M metagenome (GOLD analysis project Ga0181524, IMG submission 119761) | Peatland microbial communities from MTU Mesocosm Facility, Houghton, MI, USA - PEATcosm2014_Bin05_60_metaG | ecosystem: Environmental > Terrestrial > Soil > Wetlands > Peat | place... | reverse complement strand
GCTCCCGAATTAGTGGAGGTGTGGCCTATGAGTGCACAAAGACAAGCCAAAGTCTACAGACGCAAAGGCTCCCGAAGACGAAAGAAAACTCGGTCTTTGGAAGAAGAAGAGGAAAAGCAGCGTCGATAACCGGAATGCCGCGATGATGCAACACTCACCCTAGAACAGCATTCTCCTAGGTTTTGTTACCTTGTAGGGACTCATTTTCGAGTGTTACATGTCGGGACTTGGTTACTTGTAGCTAATGTGAGTCGTTTCTACGAACCATTTCTTAGCTTTTGGAGTTAGCCAATAGTTGACTAGCCCCGCAGACAATCCTAGAAGTACGCCAAGTATGGGTAGGACAAAGTAACAAGCTAACGGAACACCTACGGTTAGAATCGCAACAATAATGTCGAAGAAGGCGTTTTTCTTAACATGACTACTTTTCAGTTCTACTTCCGTTACCCGAGCACTTGACTTACCGAAGGCGTTGACCTCGATGTGGTCGTATGCTTCGGTCTTGAACCCGCAAAATGGACAAACTCTAGACCCGCCCTGTGGAGAGTACCATTTCTTGCAACTCGGACATTCGACCTCTGATGATACGGTCATTTTGGTTCTTCAAACCCTTAGTCGGTGTGGCTACAGGCTTAAATTAGCTCTTTGGCTCGGATACCTTCAGGATCGTCTCAAGATTTGCCACTTGAAGATGTGCATGAAGTAGACTCGACTAACTGGAAGGCGGTTGCTATTGCCGTAGCTCTAGTTGTATTCAGTGGTGCAGTAACTTTGGTAGCTTCTCCGTACGGATGGCTCATAGGCTCAGGAGTTGGAGTTGCTCTGCTATATGTAGGAACGAAGTTGAAACGAACTCCATTAGTGAAAACCTTCTCGCGCTCTATCACTTCTGATGCTGTCATTGTGTCAGATAGCTTCGAAGGGAAAGTAACGAAAGCGGCTGACAGAAAGGACGCTTGACTTCCTAGATTTTCACTTTGCTCGCGTTTTGAATTAGAGTTAACCATTTGTTTTCTCCTTGAACCTTGATTCCTGCAACTTCGGCTGGCGTCTTGCCTTTCAATGCTTGGTGGGGTCGTATGTAGTTGTGGTAGATTTGCATGCCTGAGAGAATCGGAGCGTCAGCTTTCTCAAGCGTTCTCATCACATTGCTGTTGGTCCTCCACAGGTTATAGCGTAATGCAACTTTTCATAAACCTAGAAAAAAGAAGAATTTTGTAGACTCAAACACTATGCTAGGGCTTAGACGATAGTTTTCCCATTGCTAGAATGCCTTATCTCTAATTCAGGCTCTACTTTAGTCCATGCCTATTGAAGACCTTGTCCGGAATGCGGAGCTTCTAAAGCGAGTCTTGGAGCATTACAAATATCGATTGGATAACTTCACAAATGATGAAGAGATCAAGCCGCTAATAAGCGGTCCCGTCAGACGATACCTTACTTTTGGTCAGTTGAAGTCATTGGTTTCCGAAGCCTTGAACGAATTGGCTAAGGATAGGGACACTGCAAACCTGAAGCTACCGCTGTACAGCGACCTTCTGAGGTCTTCGCCTTGTTCGCGGACTGTTGCTAGCGGCCTTTCCTCGCCTTACGTTAATACCTGAATGAAATCCCATGACAAACGTCATAATGATTTGCCTGGCGTTGTCGGGCTCAGTTGTGACGCGCAAATCTTCTTAATTCGTTATACCGGTACACGTTTTGTTTGGTGTGTTAGATGACCGAGAGACGGATAATTGATGACGCTTCGTTCCCGAATGAATGGCCTAAGAAGGAAGACCATGAGGGGCATGAGGTCAGATGGAAGGAGGGTGTTAGCAAGGAGTATGGGGTGCACGGTGTCGCTGTCGCGGTGGATTTTGACCTTTGCATCGCGGATGGAATCTGCATCTCAGTCTGCCCCACGAACGTGTTCGACAAGATGGACTTCCCCGCGGAGCAGGAGAAGATCGACAAGAAGATTCCCAACGATAGTGGTAAGACACTTCTGGATCGATGGAAGGCGGACCCGATCAGGGAGAAGGACTGCATATTCTGCAGGGCCTGCGAAATCCAATGCCCCGTCCAAGCAATCAAGATCACGGAAGGCATCGGACCTTTCGCATGACGCTAACCGCCTATTCTCAGTTATCCCGTGCAAATCCTCTCTTTCTCGAATTGAAAGCGCTTTGCCTCCGCCTTAGCCTACGTTGTTCATCACCAGGAAACTGTAAGAGGGCCAAGTGGTCGCACCCCCCCAGAAGAAAGATATGCCTCTATTTGGAGAGCCCTGATAGTTTTTCGATAATGTTGCAAAGGTCCAAGTCGATTTCCGAAGCCGCAAGTGCATTGGCTATTTGGAGGAATTTATCGGTACGTGTATGCTGCGCCACGTGCTTTTCTGACTTTCAGTGGACTTTTTGCCCATCAATGTGAGTATTACTGATGTTCTAGCGGGCATTTCTGCGGTAGTAGGCACTATACGGAGCTACTTGTTCACACATAATTGCCCTTCAGTACAACTATGTCGATGTGTGTCGCGTGTCTGTGCTTTCGCTGCCAGAAAGCAATTACAAAGGATGTCATTACTGCGATGACATTTGGAGTAGCACTAATCTCGCTCATCGTTCAAGCTGAAATTCTGAACGCTTACCTGAGACGTCAAGCTGATCAACACATGGCCTAATTGCCAGAACTGTCGAAAGATTGTTGGGAAATAGAACTAAGCTACCTAAACCATTGAGCTGATCCAATTCACACGTTCAGTAGCTTTGGATGAAGAGGTATAATGGTACCCACTACACCAAACACCAAATTAGGCAGCCATGCAAATTCTCATTTACCCAAACGAAACTTATCCTTGATTGTCTGCCGGGATTCTCTAAGCTTTTCTAGCGCTTCAGCTGTTGCCTTCGAATCCTCTTCCATCCTTCTGATTTCCGATTCTGGGAACCCTATTTCCATAAGTTTAGGGAGGCCCCACGGGCCGTCGAGTTGTTCAAGGATTCTACGCTTCTCTTCCTCTGGCATAGGATGGTTGGGATCTTTGTCCACTAGGGTTCCTTTCGCACCGACTATGTGCGACAGCCCCTTTCTGATCGCGAACGTCTGGAGATCGTATCCCGGCCGACCCAGCCATTTCAGGCACGCACTCTCGATCTCCACGTCCAATATCATAGGCGCACTCTTCGTGCTGGACGGAGAACTCGGCAAAAGACCTTCCAAATAATGAGAAAAGGAAGTAACGTGCGTCGTCTATGAAGTGATCAAGGCTCTGCTGTGTGGTCTCTAGCCGCCTTTGCGTTGTCAAGTTCCTTCTGCAGTACGTCTCTGTAGGCTTCGTAGGCCGGCTCCATTCCTGGGGCAACCATAGGCTTGTCGGCGAGAAATTCCTCTAACTTAGCGATTCGCTCATCTTTGGGAAGACCTTTGAGAGTTCTAATTATCAGCCTAGCGCTCTGGAGTATTGCGTTTATGTCACCCTTTGAGGCGGGTTCAGCAACGGGATCCGCACCCTCACTTTCTCCAGTTGACTTAGTGGTTCTTTTATCGTAACATTTCGGGCAGAGGTCGAAGTACTCGGTCTCCCGCGGATACGGATGCGTGAATGTATGGTTCGAGACGTGTTCGTTCTTGAGACCGCAATCCTCACATTCCAGTTTCAAATCATCTATTGTCCAAGGCGAGAGTTGATTCTTGAAATAGCGCTCAAACTCGACCTGGTCATTGTCACCATAGACATCAGCCGGCTCATTTGTGGCGCCAGTTTGATCCCTACCCAGCAGGTGAGTTTTGACGGCTACCAATGTTGAGTTTTGGAGTTCGACAAGGTCTCTGAGAAGTTTCAGTCTCGCGCGTTTGTCTGAAGGCTTCTCGCCTTTGGGTGTTTTGCGAACGTCCTCAATACTCGCGTCAAGCGACTTAAGGTTCCTTTCTAGACGGTTCAGGTAACCGTTCAACAGCTTCCTACTCATCAAAAAATACTCCCCTCCCCCTACCCCGGAGGGTGTTGCATGCTAAGCAGTTGAGTAAGTTGTGGAGTTACAGCGCACCTGCCCGGGGCGAGAAGATTCAGGAGCTTGAAACGGAACTTGAGAAAGTCAAGGAAGACTTACGGATACTGTCAGAAGCCAAGAAACGCGAACGCTACGGCCCATAAAGCTCCTCGTAGCTGGAATCTGCGCTGACGTCGCAGGTTGTGGTTTAGGATTTCTTCGCATTAGTTTCGATACGATGTAGAGGATAATGAGAGTCAAAATTGGTAATAATAAAAATGCGTTCGCTATGGAAAAACTAGCCGTACTATTCCACCCTGTTTCTAGTTAGTACTATTGCGCACCATTTGTCCTTACTCTTGAAACTGATCTGAACCCCCCGAGCCACGTTGCGGTTAGTTACGCGCACTACTAGTACAAACCCACCTTCCATAAGCGCTCCTGCTATGAATATCGAGCCTATTGTCCATTCAACGCTATCATAATGATCCCGAGTCTCGTAGCAAGCACGATATTCCTCCAACAGCGCATGAATCCGCTCAGTCATACTTGTTGATTTTGTGCCATGAGGCCTAGCACCTATGTCTTGATACGCCTAGAACTTGCCCGTCTTCGAGAGAGGTCTGCGTCATTAACTCTTACTTTTTTTTGGCTTTCTCTACCGGGTTAGGGATCGAGTAATCTCTTCACGGTGTCCATGATGACGTGGTGTAATTTGAAGCGTTTCTCAATGTCCTTGGCCATGAGTCTTTGAGCCTCACCGCCTTGGTCGAGAACATTAATTCCGCAGTTATGGGTTTTCTGTGTGCGACCGTTCTGCCGCGGCTTCTAGGCCGCTAGAAGAAGATAGGTCCGACTCATTTTTGATAATCTATGCGCAATTCGGCGTGGCGGCACATGGAAAATTCGCTCGAGCGGAATATCAATGCTACTCTGACTCCATTCTTGCGAACCTACGGCTCCTTGAGAAGATGTATGCGGCCAGGGATAGAGCTGACAAGGACTAGCTGCTGGTTTTTCTGTTTTAAGTGGTCGTAATACATGGCGGAGATTTTGCCATACTTTATTCCGCAGGAAAGGTGGAGGTAAATTCGACTTCTTCATGGAATTTGTCAGGAACGCCGAACTGTGAGTAGACTTTCTGACAGGTATCTGTTCAGAGGTCTTTTCGTAAACTGGATGTAGCACGGCAAAAGAGGAAATGTTACTTTGAACACGGAAACCAGAAAGCTTACGCTTGTGGTCCTGCTCGCAGTTGTTTCAATTCTCGCGATTCAGCCTGCTTTGGTTCACGCGACCTCGCAATCGGTAACGATCATGGCCCGAGGCAGCGCGATCTCGACGGTAAACAGTATGGGAAGTGCTTCACCCAGCGCAAGTATCTACCTGATAGGGATGGCGAACCTAAACGGTGGAGATATACAGCTCACCCAAATGACCGGTATTTTGCAAATCGGTCCAGTGTTTTACACGGTAGTTGGAGGCCAGGGCCAAATCAATTACCAGACCGGCCTGTTGCAGCTCAATTTGCAGGTAGGCGGAAGTCATCCAGGGTCACTCGTACTTCAAGGGCAGGCAACAATTTCAGGAGCAGGATACGCCGTACTATTCACTCCACAACAAAGCAACCTAGAAAGCCAATACTCACTCTGGCTGTATGGATATCTACGGATCACCTAGGCGCCCTACAGCTAGCTAAGTCTCAGACTGGACTTAGCTTCGTTTCCTCTATTTTTCTTCTCTTTTTACGACCTGCTAACTCGCCGGATTTCGAGGTTTTTCAGTTAGCTCTCCCCTCGGTTTCAGACCGATGAATCGCAATATTCGACTTGGCTCATGCGAGATACCATGCCAAGAAATGCCTTTCTGACAACTCCATGAGGAGGTAATCGGATACGTTTCTCTGAATATCGATATTCGGCTGATTTTACGCTATTTAGCGGAATAGATCGAGCCGTCTACCCAGGATGAGTTTTCTTGATAGGTTTCTATCCGAACTCCGTTTCATTCTATCGAGTCCTCTTATTACAGCCACGGGGGTTCGTTCTCTCCCTTGCCCCATGACGAGTTCAGCGGCAGCAGCAGCCTCGTCTGCTATGGCAACATACTTGTACCTCAAACTGTAGCCGAACATGTCATCCAGTCCCCGGTAGTCGACGATCGGTTCGATCCCAGCCACCCCTATCGCGAACTCAACTTGTCCGACCCGGAGGGGGCGACTGTAAGTGTCAGCGATTATTACCGCGAGTCTTTTTCCGGAGAGTCGTTCGAGTCGAGTGAGAATTTCATCTGCTGCGCTGTCGGAGTTGGGGGGCAGGCGGCTGTAGATGAATCGACCTTCGACGTTGGATTTGTCTACGCCTGCGTTCAGGCATACTAAGCCGTCTTTTCTACGGACAACAAAGGTCTGTGTGTCAGCGCGCAGAACGGCTGTTGAGTCCTGAAGTATTAGTTCAATGACCCGTGGGTCTTTCTTGGTCCGCTTTGCCAAGGCCTTAGCTTTCTGCCCGGGCTTGATTCCTGATGTGTCGACCAAGAGTCCGTTAGCCTTGGATACGATTTTCTGAGAGATGACGACCAAATCGCCGTCCGCAAGGATAATGCCTTCCTCCTTCGCCTTCTCGAAGATTAGTTGGGCGACATCATCTCCAGGTTTGACAAGTGGAATCTTATCCAATCCTATAATTGAGACTGCCTTGGCCAACTGTTTCACCGATTGAGAGAAAGTCTTGAAGCTCCTCAATACTTAAATCAGTGACCTGAGTTTGCCGCCAGCCGCGAAAAGCGAGTTCGATTAAGTGCCATGTCAAGCCTCATCGATGAAAGGAGCGTTGCATTGTGATAGAGTTTGGAACTTTTGAAGGCATGGCTCCGTGGGCGATCGTTGGCGTAGCGATCCTCAGCCTCCTCTACGCCTTGTGGCTTAGGGGCACGGTGCTCAAGAAGGATAAGGGCACAGAGAAGATGCAAGAAGTCTGGAACGCCATTCGCGTTGGTGCTGATGCCTATCTTGATCGACAGTTGCGATCAATCCTTCCATTCATAGGTATACTTGCAGTTCTACTCTTCTTCAGTGTTTACGTCGTCAAGCCGAGCGCTGAGGCGGTGCAGGTATTCGGTAAGGGTGCCCAGCTGACAGTCGCAGTAGGACGTATGGCCGCGTTCGTCTTGGGCGCGTCCTTCAGTCTGATTGTTGGCCAGTTTGGCATGCGGATAGCTGTGCAAGCTAATGTGCGAGTTGCGGCTGCGTCCCGCAGGAGCTTCAATGAGGCATTGTCGATCGCGTACTACGCTGGGACAATCACTGGAATGTTGACTGACGGGTTGGGTTTACTCGGCGGCACATCGATCTTCATTATATTTGGAATCGCTTCACCTGACGCCCTGCTTGGTTTCGGATTCGGAGGTACCCTGCTCGCCCTATTCATGAGAGTTGGTGGGGGCATCTTTACGAAAGCAGCTGATGTAGGCGCGGATCTCGTAGGTAAAGTGGAAAAAGACATTCCTGAAGATGATCCGCGCAATGCAGCCGTAATCGCGGATCTGGTTGGGGATAATGTTGGCGACTGCGCTGGTATGGCTGCGGATATTTTCGAATCTTACGAGGTCACAATCGTCTCAGCCCTTATCCTTGGTTTGGCGTTAATGTTCGCTGATCCTGCTCACAGTCTGAAGTGGCTTCTCTTTCCACTAATAATTCGTGGGGTTGGCGTCATCTCATCTATACTCGGGACATTTATGGTGCCGATTTGGTCCAAGTTTCCGATTAAAGCGATCCGAGCGCGGAATGCAGAGGATGCGATGTTCCGCTCCTATGAGGCATCTAGTATTAACACGATCTTCTGGGCCTTTGTAGTCGCGTTTCTCTACATGAATGACTGGCGATTCGGCGCGCTGATCGCGATTGGAGTCGGTCTGGCTATAAGCTTCAATCCATTAACCTCCTATTTCACAGCAGCAAACAAAGCGCCGGTAGAGGATATTGTGAAGTCTACACGAGCGGGACCCGCCACCACAATCCTGTCGGGTCTGGCGACGGGTTTCGAGTCTTCAGTCTGGGCGCTCTTCCTCATCGTGATCGCCTTCGTGTTGGCATTGGTGCTTTACCCGCCTGCAACCGGCGTCTTCGCACTCTACGCCATCGCAATAATTGGCATTGGAATGCTTAGCCAGACAGGAAACAATCTGGCCATGGACTCTTACGGTCCGATTAGCGATAACGCAAATGGAATCGGGGAGATGGCATGGCAGGACCTCGACGACGAGGATACTCGCAAGGGTCGTCAAATAATGGCTGACTTGGATGCTGTCGGCAATACTACGAAGGCAATTACGAAGGGTGTGGCGATCGCTTCAGCAGTAATTGCTGCCGTCTCACTATTCGCCTCATATATCACCGCTACTGGCTTGACGGCGATAAGCGTCTCCGAAATCAATGTTTTCATCGGGTTACTGCTCGGTGGAGCATTGCCATGGCTGTTCAGCTCTCTGTGCATACGTGCCGTGTCACGTGCCGCTAAGTTGATTGTCGAAGAAGTTCGAAGGCAGTTCCGAGTCCCAGGAGTAATGGAGGGAACGGTTGAACCTGACTATCGAACTGTGGTCGGCATATCGACTACCTCCGCCCAGAAGGAACTAATTCCTCTAGCGCTCATAGCCCTCACCATACCCATCATCGTGGGTCTGCTACTTCACGTGGAGGCGTTAGGAGGGTTCTTGGCCGGGATAATTGTTTCAGGACAGCTTCTCGCCGTATTCATGGCCAACGCGGGAGGAGCATGGGATAACGCCAAGAAAACCATTGAAGACGAACCCCGAAATCTTGCTGAGAATACAGGTAAAGGCAGCGAACGCCACAAGGCTAGTGTAGTAGGCGACACGGTCGGCGACCCGTTGAAGGACACAGCTGGACCAGCACTGAACCCAATGGTAAAAGTCGTCAACCTTGTCTCCCTGCTAATCGCACCAATTCTTGTAGCTCTCGGAACCGGTTGGATCCCAGTAGTCGTCGCAGCCCTCCTAATCGCGGTCGCAGCATGGGCACTGCGACGAAGCAAACAGGAAGCCGTTTCAGAAGAAAAAGTGAAAAGAGAGACCAGACCTACTGCGACCAACTAAGTGACTTCTTTCATTCCGTGAACGTAATCGCGTGTACAACCACGCGATTGCGCCTCACTGCTGAATGGTGACATGGGTTGCTTCTACGCAGAAACCTCGCGGCAAAGGCTTCACGGTCCATGCGGCCACTGTAATCGGTGACACGTTGGGCTACCACTCAAGGATACTGCATGTCCTCGCTGCACGTGGTCGTTAAACTATTGAACACGCTAACTCTAGCGTGTGTACCGCTCTTCATCTACGCGTTGATTCATTAATGCCCGAAATAGGCTGTAGGTCGTCTGTCAAGAAACCTCTCCTTTCGCAGCTCTCTAGCCAGCTCAACGTCGACGTTGGCAAGAATCAACTGCTCTCCCGATTTTGCTGAAGCCACAACTTTCGGCAAGACTACATTAGTGTCTCTTTGCCGATCTAGATCAACTACCACGCTACCTCCGATATATCTTGGCGGACGGAAAACGTTCGGCGCTACGATAGGGATGCGGTTCTCCATCGACCTCGTTCTCAGGTACAGGATCCAGGGGTCCAACGCCGCAGCCCCAATTCTTGAAGGAACGAAGAGGAGATCGGCTCCTTTCAAAGCGAGAGTCCTGGCAGCTTCCGGGAACATTGCGTCGTAGCAGATTAGTATGCCAATTTTACCAAGCGTCGTCTGAAAGACATCGTAATGTTCACCAGGTTCGGCGACTTTCTTTTCGTTTTGATAGAGGTGAACTTTGTCTTGTTGACCCATACGGTTGCCGTCTGGGCCAATTAGGACGCTTCGAACACGCAGCTCTGTGGACTTCGGTGGCGCGTCGGGCATGTAGTTTGCTCCGGTAATCACAAAGGTTCTCGCTTCACGGGCTGCGTCGCAGAGTTGATCGAGGGCTCGTTGTCCGTGTTCTCGGTATTCGAGCAACCAATGTTCTGGAAAGCAGACAATTTTTGCTCCCTGTTCACCAGCCGTTTTCACAAGTTTCTCAGCATTTTCAACGGCCATACGGTAGTCTCGTTGGCCGAGCGCCAGTTGTGCGGCCGATACACGAAGCTGCACTTCTACCACACCCACCTACTCACAACAACTGCTAGATTGTTATTATAAGTGTCAATGGCAGTTTTCGCGGCCCAGTTTCTTCATGTTGCAATTGAATTCTCCGCGTTCGTAGCTAGCGTTTTCCTCTCTTTTGGTTCTCGATAAGGAACGCTAATAATAACCCGATGGGATAGCGACGTCGACTAGAAATGCTGGAGGAAGCGATAAGGCCCTCGACGCGGGCTGAGGGCGTAGAATATGCTATTCGCGATGTCATCTCCAAGGCTGAGGAAGTGAGACGTAGAGGAAAGAGGATCATTCCCCTAAACATCGGGGATCCGGTCAAATATGGATTCGACACGCCCACACACATTAAAGATGCAATGAAGAAAGCGATCGATACTGGCGCAAATTATTACTCGGCTTCTGAAGGCTTGAAGGAGCTCAGAGAGGCAGTCGCGGAGAAGGAGAACAAAGTCAATCATGCCCAAATTGAAGCAGGCAACGTCGTCATCACCCAAGGCATCTCTGAAGCAATCATGTTCTTGATGGGCGCTATGGTAAACGCGGGTGACGAGGTGCTAATGCCCGGCCCATGCTACTCACCATACATCACCTACGCGAAATTCTTCGAAGGGAAACCAATCACATACAGGACGATTGAAGAGAACAACTGGGCACCAGACCTATCCGATCTTGAAAAAAAGGTCACCGAGCGCACACGTCTCATTGTTGTCATCAACCCCAACAACCCAACAGGCTCACTCTACACACAAAAAGACCTGTCAAGGATCCTGGAAATAGCGGCGGCACACAACATTCCAGTCGCCGCGGACGAGATATACGACAGAATAGTTTTCGAGAGCAAATTCACCTCCCTGGCCTCGATCGCCAAAGAAGTCCCAATCTTCTGCCTGAACGGCTTCTCTAAGGCTTACCTGATGACGGGGTTGCGGTTGGGTTACATCTACACCCAGGATCCAAACGGCAGACTGAAGCAGGTTTGGGATGCGATTCAGAAGATGTCGCGGGTCCGTCTTTGCGCCAGCACCCCCGCGCAATTTGGCGGATTAGCGGCCTTGACGGGGCCTCAGGGACACATAACGCAAATGGTTTCAACCTTACAACGCCGGCGTGACTTCGCGTGGAAACGATTAACCGAGATACCCGGGTTGACGGCGACGAAACCGCGAGGCGCCTTCTACCTCTTTCCCAAGGTTCAACTACAAGGAACAAAATGGAAGGACGATAAGGCGTTCGTAACTGAACTGTTGGAAGAAACGGGTGTACTTGTGGTGCACGGTTCTGGCTTCGACCCAGTATACGGTAGCGACCATTTCAGATCCGTCTTCCTTCCCGAGGAATCAATGATGTCCGAGGCGTTCGATGCGATTGAGGACTTCATGAAACGTCACTCGTAATTGATCTGTAAAAGTTTAATTCAAGCTGGAACAGGTGGTTTCGTGGTTCACATCGATGTCTGAAGAAACAAGCGAGCAGCCAACAGGCATAATGTACGAGTGCATAAGCTGCGGTCAGCACCTAACCGCCGATCAACTGGCTATGACCCCAGAAATCAAATGCCCATTCTGCGGCTACCGAGTTCTAAGGAAGGCACGGCCCCCGATCGTAAAACGAGTCAAAGCGCGTTAGACTCCTAAATCCTTGATTTGCCACACGCAGGACAGAAAACGTTCGCTTCGGTAAGCAGGTTTCCACACCACCTACACTTACCATAGACCGGCTTTTCACTCGTAGATGGCAACCATTCGCCAGCGTGCTGTCTCTCGTACCTCCTACCGAGGAACACCGCGACTTCCAGCAGAACAGCCATCGGGACGAAGAGGGCTATGTCTGCGAGCGGCCCACCGTCAGGTGTGACTATCGCACAGATAATGTATAACGCTGCGTAGATGTATCGTCTCCTTGTAGTTACATAGCTCGTTTTGATTACGCCAAATTTGACGAATAGGACAAAGAAAGCCGGCATTGTGAAACTGAAGCCCGAGACGAGAGTTGTGATGAAGACAAGGTTGTAGAAGTCCATGACATTGACGATTGGAAGGGAGCTGGTAAGTATGAAGAATGGAATCATGCCCCAGAGTATGAATGGCGCGAGCACCTTGTAGCCGAACACGACGCCGATTGCGAACAGAATCGTGAACGCCGCCAGAAACGGGTAAATCGCCTTTTGCTCGTGGGGATACAGGGCAGGCGCAACGTACCTGTAGATCTCATATGCGATCACTGGTGAGCTAACAGAGATTCCGAGGATTAACGAGGCGATCATATAGATCTCTAACGGCGCTGTGAACTCACCGGCGATCAATTGAATGCGCGGCGGAAGAACATCCTTGACTACCTGTTTAAGCACCAACGCGATGACAGGATCGTAGAACGCCAGAGGATTCCGAAGGAACGACGCGTTTGCAGGGAAGACCATGAAGAACGTGGTGGAAACTATGACTGCATAGAAAACAACCCTTAACCGGACGCTCAGTTCAGAGATGTGTTCCCAGATCGTGCCTACTTTATCGCCATCCTGTTTCTCTGACAAAATTCACGCCACAGGTAGAATGGACCTGCATGTGAGCTGGTCACGAACCAGAACTCGCACAGCATTGCCCTATGATAAAGAAAACCTTTCTGATTAACGCCTTATTCGTGATAATCATCGTCTAAGGAGGTTATACCTCCTACTTCGGGAAAACCAGGCAGCATAATAATCCGGCTAATCGGCTTCATTTAGGCGAGGTCTTGTTGGCTATCTCCCTTGTGATCTCTTCTTTCGTCTTGCCCTCGGTGCTGAGGCCTAGATTCTTCGCTGCAACAATCAAGGGATCTGTAGCAGGCTGCGAGGTTGACGTACTACTGCTAGGAGACGATACTTCCTTTGCTGCCTTTTCAAATTCCTTCTTGGCGAGCCCTATCGACTTTGCCAGTTCAGGCAGCTTCTGTGGGCCCCATAAGAACACGACCAGTAAGATTCCTAGCACAATCAGCCACTCATAGCCTACCAGTGCCAAGATTAACACTGAGGGAGGCATGCATCCCGTTTGATATAAGAGTGATGAACAGAATCGTAGAATTTCTTATGGATCACCATCAAATGCATTTAAGCCTCAAGCATTCCCCTTTCCTAAATTCGGCTGAATACCATCGGAAAGACGTATATCGTCTACGCAGCGCCCGAGGCTAGGTGGGCGGTCCTCCCAGTGACAACAAACGCTGTTATCAACGCGCTTCCGGGACAGCATGGTCAAGCTGAATTGGCTTGTGAGGACCTAGGGTTCGCGTACGGCACCAAATTCATCTTCAAGAACGTCAACTTAGCCGTGTTCAATGACGAACTCGTCGCGATCATAGGGCCGACGGGAACTGGAAAATCAACTCTGCTTCGAACTCTGGCCTATCTTATTCCTCCGACAACTGGCCACGTATTGCTTGACGGAAAACAAGTTACGCGTCCGTCTTCCACCATCTCACTGATTCATCAATCCATTGCAACCTTTCCTTGGATGACGGCTTTAGACAACGTCAAACTCGCGTTAATCTGCAAGAGAACACCCCATGACGAAGCGGTTCAAATCTCCAAGAAGATGTTGGAACTTGTAGGCCTAAAGGCAGACGAGAATGATTACCCCAAAGAAATGAGCGGAGGGATGAGGCAGAGAGTCGCCATCGCAAGAGCGCTAGCAGCCTCACCTGCAGTTCTGTTGATGGATGAACCATTCGTCCACCTAGACGAATTAACCGCTGACGGTTTGAGAAAAGAGATTTATTCACTTGTCTTCAATCCGGAGACGAGTCTCAAATCCGCAATCCTTGTATCGCATAACTTACGTGAAGTCGTGCAACTCGCCGACAGGGTTTACGTGATGAACGGATCACCTGCCTCAATCGTCGACGAAATTAAAATCGACCTACCAAGACCAAGGACCGAGCGAGATTCTCGGTTCCTAGACTATATCGATCAGCTATACGACGAGTTGTCGTTAAAGACGGCAAGGGTCTGATAAGTGGACCTTGACATTCTCATTCCACTGGCTACGCTTGCGACCATCGGCAGAATATTTGCACTCATTGCTCTCTCAATCATAACCGGATGGTTGCTCGCCTATGCATCGATCAAGAGCAGAAGATTCGAAAACGCATACATTCCATTAACCAACGTACTCGAATCGATACCCGTCATAGGCTTCCTTCCCCTAGTGCTGGTCGCATTCGTTCTCGCGATCCCTGGCGCGATAGGAGTGGAAGCGGCTGTGGACTTTCTTGTTTTCGATGCCGTTGCATGGAACGTCTGGATTGGCGTATACCAAGCATTCAAAACCGTACCCGAACACTTGCTTGAAGTCTCGGAAAACTACAACTTCGGATTCCTAAGACGAATGAGATACCTATTCATCCCTCACTCCATCCCAAGAATAACCTCAAACATCTTCTCAAGTTTCGCTGACGCATTCTTCTATATTTCCGTTAGCGAAGTGTTTACCGCCGGAGCTGTAACAGCAAACGTGTGCAAGGGCGGCGTTTGCTCAACCTTCGGGATCGGAACCGTAATTACCCGGTTCGTAGTGGAGGGGAATTATACCGGCGTTTTCTATTCCCTCGTGTCGATCGCCGTCGCGGTCATCATAGTTACACTATCACTCTCATGGCTAAGCAGGTGGGCCGTAGCCAAATACGGTGTGGATACTCCGGGCGTCATCAAGCGCCACGCGGGTAGATGGCGGGGGCGCATCGCTTACCCTTGGCACAAATGGCGAGCACATCAAACCTTTCGAGGTCAACCCTTCCCTTTTTCGAGATACGCATCGAGGATTAGACCACACTGGCACAATCACCATATCCAGAGCGATCGTTTTAATCAAGCAAAGATCGCGAAATACGCATGTATCGTCCTTGTCGCTGCTATCCTTGCCTATCTTGCCTACTCATCCGTGAAGCTGATAATTTCTGTTCCCATTGCCACATGGTACGGTTTCCTGTACCAAACGCCGCAACTTCTCGAATACGTAGGGGCGGATTACATTCGAGTGAGTGTCATAACCCTCGCCTCATTGGGTTTAGCAATTTTCGCAGGGTACTTTCTCGCTACGCATCACAGGATAGGCGACGTTATCCTCCCTGCGATTCAGGCGTTTGCAGCGTTTCCCGCGCCGACCTACTTCCCCTTACTCTTCATAGCAACCATTCCGTTCCTCGAGCGCTTACTACCATTCTTCTATACGGAGGTTTACATTTTCCTTCTAGGTTTTCTGAGTTGTTTCTACTACGTCTTCTTTGATTTTTGGATAGGCGTTCAGGCGATCCCGTCAGAGTTTCTCGACGTGGTGCGAAACCATGAGATACCCTTCTGGGCTAGGATGAGACGTGTGATCCTTCCAGCAAGCCTACCATACCTCATCACAGGCCTCTCTAGCACCATTAACAGTGCGTGGGCGGGTATGGCGATTGGCGAGTTCTGGCCTGACATTGCACCGAAGGTATCTCCTAACGGCCTCCAAGCTCCGTTCGGAATGATGTATTACATCACCTCAAACATGGCGAAGGGAGCTATTGGTCCGGCCGCCTATGTCTCACTATTGTTCGCTGTCGTCGTGGCCATCTATGGAATATTTTTCACAAGGAACCTTATGGATTTGGCTCGGAGGAAGTATGTGGTGGAGGAGGGCATTTTCGCCGCGTAGGGAAGGTCAAAAATCTCTCACGATTTCTCACAAAACTCTGGCATGCAACTCCACTCTCCCTGAGCACTCCGAATCCCCAAACGGATTCTGTGGGATGGTTTCGCTGGGTTTAGTTTTGGGCGATCGCACATTCCAATTGTGATTGATCAAACACGGTCTGGTTACGAACTGTGAGTGGGGCTGTCGGTGTGGAATTACGGCGCAAGCTTAGGCTTGAAGTTTTCCTTTGCCTAATAACTTGAAGCCATAATGATACGCTGCAACCCCAGTTATGGGCAACTCTAACCAGACCGTAACGATTCGGGATAATATGGCTGCGGACGCAGCGATCGAAACCGGCACGGCAAATAGCACAAGAATAGTAGTTATGGCAGTTTCGTAGACTCCAATCATTCCCGGAATCCCGACAGGAGTCATCTGTATCATCCTGCCTATCGAGATTGTTATCATAACCACCCAAAGTGATGCGTTTGTATCTAGTGAGATTAGAACGATCCAGAGTATTGCAACTGAGCAATTCCAATCCCCCAAGCTCGCCAGAAATGATAGTAACATGTTGCGTTTTGATGATATCATCTTCCTGAAACCTGTGTGGTATTCGGTTAGAAATTGATCGGCTTTGCCGTCAATGACTGCCTCTTTCTGGATCAGCCTGATGATGGGCCGGGCAAACTTCAGGAAGCGGTCTAGAACTGGTGCAATTTTCTTTGGATCAAAGGAGAAATAGAGTAGTACGGCCAACCCAGCTATTGTAACAAAGGGAATGGAAGCTAGTTCGAGTAGGCTGAATGAAGTCATGCCCTCGCTAAGAAGGGCGAACAGCGCGAATGCGGTCGTGGCTATGAACCCAAAAACGTACAGAATCCTATGAAGAACAACTGTAGAAGTTGACTGACCTAGTTGCATGCCGGTTTCCTTGGATCCGAGAATGCACCTAGCCACCTCAAGGAAGACTCCGCTTGGCATAGTGTATACTAGAAAAATGCTTGCGAGGCTTATTCCTAAGCAGGTTAGGTAACGCATACGGTAACCTGCGGCTAGTATCAAGAGGTACCACGCCGTTGTATAGAATCCATATCCCAACAATTGAATCCCCACCATTAGAACTATGACGAAAGGATTGACGCTGAGCAGGGTCGTAACTAAGGAATTGATTCCAACGTAAAACAGGAAGCCGATGAGAACCGCAAACCCGACTACAAAACCGGCCAGGTGAGTGATCGTCTCTTTTCTGATAGTCGGCATCACTTGCGAGTCTCCGGTAGCGCCTCGAGCCTGAGTCGGTACTCATTCACACTTATATGCATCGACTATCGCGAATGCGTCGACACAAGAAAGTTAGGGGTCGAGTAGCGTGAGTGAAACGCTGACATTCGACATTGTTATTGTCGGTTCTGGAATCGCGGGTCTCCGCGCCGCGATCGAGGCGGCACGTGTGTCCGACAGCAAAAGCAGTATCGCGGTCATCACAAAAGTTCAAGCTATGAGGTCCCATTCCGTTTCTGCCGAAGGCGGCACTGCCGCAGTGTTATACCCGGACAAGGGTGACACGTTCGAATCCCATATCTATGACACGATCAAGGGCAGCGATTTTCTCGCCGACCAGGACGCAGTGGACTTCTTCGTTCGTGCTATGCCCGCGGAGATATACCAACTTGAGCATTTGGGAATGCCCTGGTCCAGAACCGAAGACGGCAGGATAGCACAACGTAACTTCGGGGGCTACAATTTTCCACGAGCAACGTTTGCAGCCGATCGAGTTGGTTTTTTCGAGATGCAAACCCTTTACGACACTACGCGCAAGTTCGATAACATCCAGTTCTTCCAAGAATGGTTCGTTACGTCACTGATCGTTGACCATGGCACGTTCAGAGGGTTGACAACGATTGATATGAAGACCGGAGACTTTCACCCATTCAATGCCAAGGCAGGAATAATCGCTACAGGCGGAGCCGGAAGATTGTACAGATTCGCCACTTTCGGCTACTCCTCAACTCCAGATGGGCTATCATTAGCCTACCGAGCTGGTGCACCGATAATGGACATGGAGTTCGTGCAATTCCATCCGACCGGACTAATTCCATCAGGTATCCTGATCACCGAAGGTGCACGCGGAGACGGAGCGGTTCTGATCAACAAGGATGGCGAGAGGTTCATGAAGAGGTACGCACCGCAGAAGTTGGATCTGGCCTCACGTGACGTCGTATCTAGAGCAATCATGACCGAAATTCAGGAAGGGCGGGGGTTGAAGGATTCTGTAAGCGGGATGAATTATGTACTTCTCGACCTTCGTCACTTAGGTGCTGAAAAAATCAACGAAAGGCTTTCCGGGATAAGGGAGATCGCGCTAAAGTTCAAAGGGATCGATCCAATTAACGAGCCTTTGCCAATACGTCCCGTGTGCCATTACACGATGGGCGGTGTCAAGACAAACATTAGTGCGGAAACGCCGATAGCTGGACTTTGGGCTGCAGGCGAGGCGGCCTGCGTCAGCATAAACGGAGCTAACCGTCTCGGCGCAAACTCGACTGCCGAATGCCTTGTGTTTGGCGCACAAAGCGGGGCAGGTGCCGCAAAATACGTCATGGCCCAACCAACAAGAAGTTTAGACATTCAATCCGTAGCACAAGATGAAAAACGAGTCTTTGATGAAATTCTGCATGGAAGTGGCTCCGAGAACCCATACGAAATCCGGAACGAAGCCCAAACGATCATGGACAAGTACGTATATGTGTACCGAACTGGAACCGGACTTGAGCAAGGTTTGCGAGAGTTACGCGCGCTTCATAGAAGAGCCTTTAGGCATGTTGATGATCAAGCGAGGGAATATAATAGCAACTTCATCAACGTGCTCGAGCTGGAATCGATGTTTGAAATATCAGAAATCATTTTGGTCGGAGGCCTCAATCGAACAGAATCTCGAGGCGCACATTCACGCACTGACTACCCAAAAAGGGACGACGAACATTGGTTGAAACATACTTTAGTTTACTACAAAGCTGACGAGCCGCGACTTGACTACGCGCCCGTGACGATTACCAATTATCAGCCTACCGAACGTCACTACTGAGAGATGGATTGGTTGCGAGTCGGAGAAACATTCAAGCTGCGAGTTCGACGCGAGAACCCCGCAACTAAAACAGGGCCAGCATATCAGGAATTTGATGTACCATACGAACCAGGACTAACCGTTCTCGAAGCGTTGCTTCACGCAAAGGAAAGCTTCGATCACTCTATTGCAATTCGTTTCTCATGTAGAATGGCCTCGTGCGGCTCATGCGGAATGCTCATCAACGGCCTTCCAAGGCTTGCGTGCTACACCCAAGTCAACGAGATGTCCGCAACTACAATCAAAGTAGATCCACTTGACCACTACCCACTCGTGCGCGATCTAGTAACTGACTTTCATGGTTTCTTTGAGAAACACAAGTCTGTGTCACCATTCCTTTTACGGCAGAATGTCGCTGAACAGGAAACATCAAAATCAGAGTATTATCAAACCAATAGTGAACTCGATGGGTTTCTTCAATTCTCGTACTGCATAAAATGTGGCCTCTGTAATGCCGCATGTCCGACTATGGCCAGCGATTCTAAGTTCTTAGGCCCTCAGGCACTCGGACAAGCCTACCGCTATGTCGCTGATTCAAGAGACGAAGGTGCCATACAGCGCCTAAAGGCCGTAGATCATGAACATGGCATATGGCGGTGCCACTTTGCAGGCTCGTGCAGTTTCGTCTGCCCAAAGGGCGTTGACCCAGCATTGGCAATTCAGAAACTAAGAGGTCTAACCCTTTCCAAATCATCGGCAAGCAGAGCCGGCACCTCACTCATGCCCGTGAAGACTACTAAGTAGGGTTGACGCACGATGGGAGTTGATTCAGCCTTCTTGAAAAAGGATAACAAGTTGGTTTCGATGATCGTTAAATGTGCAGTGTGTGACAGCAAGATTGACGTGTTCGTTAACGCGATTTCTTCAGCGGGCGAGGTCTGGCCGTTCTGCGAAAACTGCAGATCATATGTGGATGTTGTCCCGTCTGACTGTTGAGTTGGATCATTCCCAGATTTGAAGAAGCTTTCTACTAGAAAGAATCAAGAGTCCCTTTAAGGAAGCCGAGGAAGCAATGCTGCTACCGTGTAGAAAGGAGACCGGAGCATAATCCCACTCGCATGGAAGTATTGCCTTGGCAGGGATCGACAAATACGAACTTCTGTCTGACCTAGCAAAACGTCGAGGGTTCTTTTGGCCATCCTTTGAAATCTACGGAGGGATAAGTGGTTACCTCGACCTCGGCCCCTTAGGTTGGAAACTAAGACGACGAATAGAAGAGAAATGGCTCCGACTCTTCGTATACCAGCATGGGTACGCAGCCATATCTACTCCAGTCATTACTCCCGAGAAAGTCTTCACAGCGTCCGGCCACGTTGACCACTTCAAGGACTTAATGGTAAGCTGCCTACAATGCAAGAGGCATTTCAGAGCCGACTACGTGATAACCGAAGCGATGCCGGCGACAACCAATATAGCGGCCGAAGCCATGACCGCCGCGGAAATCGACACATTCATCACTGAAAACCTCATACGTTGCCCAGAGTGCGGAGGCGCCTTAAGCAAGGCAGAATTTTATTCGACCATGTTCAAGACTAACATTGGCCCATACGGCGACGTGACGGGGTATGGCCGACCTGAGGCAGCTCAAGGAATATTCGTAGACTTCAAGCGTGTCTATGAAGCGAGCCGCGAAAGGCTCCCGATTGGCATCGCGCAGGTCGGCACAGTCATGAGAAATGAAATCTCCCCTAGACAAGGACCAATCAGGTTGCGAGAATTTACCATAATGGAAATGGAATTGTTCTTCGATCCGAACGACCCTAGTTGCCCATACTTGGATCGGGTCAAAGAAACGCTCTTGCCAATTCTTCTTGCAAAGGATCGCGAACAGAAAGACTCGCAGGTCACACGGATCGCACCTCATGAAGCCGTGAGAAATGGAATCGTGCTTACTGAATGGATGGCTTACTTTATGGCTCTTTCAGTGGAGTTCGTGAACAGCCTCGGCATACCATCTGACAAGCAAAGGTTCGAGGAGAAAATGGTCACAGAGAGGTCGCATTACTCTAGCCAAACCTTCGACCATCAAATTTGGCTCGACCGATGGGGCTGGGTGGAAATCGCTGGTCATGCCTACCGCACGGACTTCGACTTAACCGCGCACATTAAGTCCTCAGGCGCCGACCTTTCCGTGTTCAAACCATATGACAGTCCCATCTCACGGACGGTCAAGAGCATTGTGCCCATAGATTCCGTTCTAGGTCCCTTGTTGAGGGGAAAGAGTAAGCCAGTAATCGAAGCACTAAGGTCGAGTAATCCAGACGAGATTCTGAATGCTTTCGAAAGATTTGGCTTCTTCGAAATTCAAGGCTTCAAGATTCTGCCAACCCATGTGCGTTTCGAGGAGCACACTGAACGTGAGGCAGGTCGGCGCGTCGTCCCACATGTGGTGGAACCTAGCTTCGGCGCCGAGAGATTAGTTTATTCAACGCTAGAATACGCCTACACGCGCTCCAACGACCGTGTTGTGTTAAGACTCCCGAAAAGTCTAGTCCCAGTTCAAGTTATGGTCTTTCCCCTAATGGCAAAGGACGGGCTTCCTGAAATAGCCTCTAAGATTCAGACACTGCTCTCTGAGACTGGAGTTGAAGTGGAGTACGACGAGTCGGGGACGATCGGCCGACGGTATGCGAGAGCGGACGAAGTCGGTGTTCCGCTATCTGTCACTGTCGATTACAAGACCAAGGAGAACAAAACCGTAACTATCCGAGATCGAGATACGTGGAAGCAAGTTCGGGGAGATTGGCAAAAACTCCCAGAAACAGCCCTACAGTTCTTCCGGGGAGAAATAGGATTTGGAGAGCTCGGAAAGCCGGTTGAGGCCACTTATGAGTAGTGAAAACTGGTCAACTGGGCTATGGTTTAAGTTCTGATTCACACTAGTATTTCAGGAAGAAACTACGGTGTACCCAGGTG
>Ga0181524_10002032_pt1 | contig 21839 bp, 18 predicted proteins | sample PEATcosm2014_Bin_34_FD_119761 | JGI IMG/M metagenome (GOLD analysis project Ga0181524, IMG submission 119761) | Peatland microbial communities from MTU Mesocosm Facility, Houghton, MI, USA - PEATcosm2014_Bin05_60_metaG | ecosystem: Environmental > Terrestrial > Soil > Wetlands > Peat | place... | reverse complement strand
GTCCACCTCGCGCACAACCAGAAGCCTCTCGCCGTCCGGAAACCAGTCCGCTTCGAGAACATCCTCGAGCATCGGCCGGGGCGTTTCACCCACCTTCATCCGAGCCAGGGTGCCCTGGTTTATCAGGAAGGTGGAGGCGTGGCGGTGGTGGTTCATCAGGACCGCCAGTTCGCCTGAACGCGAGACGGCCAGCAAATCGGCGCCCGGCAAGACAAGCGTGGTGTTTGCCCGGCCGCGCTCGGAGGCGTTGAAAATGGCCAGCGCATCGTTGCCCCACTTGGCGCTGTAGAAAATCGATTGGCCATTGGGAGCGAGGAATCAAACCCAAGCTCATAATCGCGGCAGACGTTGGGTCAGAACGTCCGGATTTCCATTTCTCCGCGCCCGCCCCCTTTCGTCTTGTTGCGATCGATCTGGCGGCGCAGGTCTTCTGCCATCTTGGGGTCCAAGCGCTCCAAGATGATCAGGGCTTCCTCGGCTTGCTGATTATGCCCCTGAGCCTCTTCGACCCTGGCCACCAACTCCCAGGCGGAGGTGGTCATGTAGTGGTCCTGCAGACCGATTCGCAGTGCTGTCCTTAGCAGGGTTAAGCCCTCGGAGGGGTGCCCCTGGGTGACAAGACAGACGCCCTTCAGAAGACAGGGCATCGCCGTGTCGGGGCTGAGTTGGCAGGCCCGCTCGGCGGATCGGAGCGCTCTCCCGATTTGGCTGTCCCGCATCTGGACCAGCGCCAGGAGCGTGAATGTCAGCGGGCTCTCGGGAAATCGCTTTGCCACTCGCTTTAACAGTCGCTGGGCGTCAAGCCAGTCAGAGCGCTGGAAGGCATCTATGGCTGGCCTGAAATCAGGATCAAAGAGCAGTGGCAGATTGCTGCCGTTCGATGGTCGTTTGGAGAATGGCATCGGAGGATGGGTCCCCTCTCTTGCGATAATCTCCTTTACGGTAGCAACCGGCGAGGCTATCGCCGAATGAGTGGGGCTGTAGTAAGGTACCACCCCAATCACCTCCCCCTTTGCGCTGAGAAGCGGCGAACCGCTTTGCCCCTCTCGCACCGGAATGGTGGTCCTGATAGCCGTGAAGAGTCCTGGCAGGCATGTGATCGACTCAATGACGCCCGTCGAGCATGCCGGGGCCACGTAGTCCTGAGCGCTGACCAGCGCCGCCCACTCGTTTGTTTCGAGTTGGGCCTGCTCGGCCAAAGCCAAGTGCGGGCATTCGCTCGCTTGGGCTTTCAGCACTGCGATGTCGCAGTCTCGGTCCTCGCCGATGAAACCGGTCACTGGGAGCTTTTTCCCATCTTGAGTAAGAGCCACCAAGTTTTGCTCGGCTTGGGCGACATGCCGGGCGGTGACGAGAATACCATCCCGCCTAATGAAGAAGCCAGTCCCGAAAGTCTTTGCCTTTCCATGTCGATCCAGCGACACGAGGAGCAGCAGTGCCGGCCGGGTGTTGTCGACCAAGGCCGAGGCTTCGGCGCTTGTCGCAGTTGTGCCCGCTAGGCTCCCGTTGCGGCTCCAGGGGGACAGCAGCATTATTGTCGCACAGGCGTACCATCTTGTGCCAACGCTTGGCCATTTGCTCATTCCACGATCCTCATCACGATTGCCTTGGAGCATCAATCGGACCGGTTCGGGTGTCAACAGCGCATGAGCAGAAGGAAGCGGGCGTGACACCAAACAACATTCAGATCAATCGTGCACCGGTCCTGACCCGGGTGGAGCTTCTAGGACGAACGTGGTCGGCGGTGAACCACACCAGCACCTCATGCCGCGTGCGATCCATCGCAGAACGGCTTATTGGCAGACCGGCCGCACCGGCACAACGTCATTCGATTCCGAACCTCGTAGGCTTTGCCATCGGCGGAAATCACCGGAATGCCCCCTCGCACCCAGATCGGCCCGCTGACCTGCTTGGCCGTGTCCTCGATTAACCCGAGAGACGGCTTGAATTTCGGCTCGACGGGCTTGCCCGTCTCCCGATCCCACGCAACCAACCGGCCGGCCGGACAGTGCCCAGCCTCATACTCCACGAGCCGCCTGGCTTCGGGATCGTCTGTCTGCCGAACCAGGTTCCAGATCCTCCCCTTCGGGTCGCAGAACCGGGCGAAGGCGCAAAGGCTCTCCGCGTCGGTGAGCAGCATTGTCGGTCCCTCAGTGGTCTCTGCCTGCTCAAGATAAGGCTCCCGGCTGGCGGTTTCGGTGCCGTCGAACTGAACCGTTTTATGGGTGCCGTCGCAGAATGGTTTATTGCCGGACTGGCCGCAACGGCACAGGGCGTATTGCGGCTGCGCGGGGTATTCCCTCCCTTCCTTGTAGTCCAGAGATTCGCCCTCCGCATTGGTCACGATGGCCTGCTCACTGAGTGGCAAGCCGCCGCTTACGAGGTAGGGACCATCTTTGGTGATTTGGATTTTCGCGTTCAGGTGTCCGCTCATGAACACCAAGGTAACACGCCGGCTGGATTTGTCACGGAAATGGCCACCACCCGGTCTCCGCCACGCGCCTGCCGTATGCCAGGCCAACCGCATGAACCCGGACGTGGTGAAATACGGGCTGGACACCGAGGAGGTCTTGGTGGAGGAATTGACCACATGAACGTGATTCTCGACTTGTGCGTTGTCCCAATTGGCGTGGGCGTATCCCTGTCCCCTTACGTGGCGGCCTGTGAGAGGGTCCTGGCCGAAGCGGGGTTGAAGACGGCACTGCACGCTTACGGAACGAACGTCGAAGGGGAATGGGACAAGGTATTCGAGGCGGTCAGGCGCTGTCACGAGGTGGTTCATGAAATGGGGGCGCCACGAATCTCCACCGTCATCAAACTCGGGACACGAACTGACCGTGCCCAGACGATGGAGGACAAGGTCAGGAGCGTGGAGGGCAAATTAGCCGGCCCGTAGCGCCATCAGAGCGAGCGGCTTCATGGCGACAGCCTCGATGGCTAAGGTCCATATCCCGCTTCATGGCTCAAGACCCTTTTCGTTGTCTGCCTGATCCCCTACTGCCTGGTGAACACGGACGAAGGGGTGCGGGCGGTGACGAAGTCGGAGCCCATTGAACCTGAGACCGTCGAGCGCTACCTGGAGAGCAAGTTTGGAGAAGCGTTGCCGGAGGCCCGAAAGGCCATGATGGAGTTGGCCAGTGCGGTTGACCCGGACGAACTGGCGCAGCGTGGATTCAGCCTTTACGAGCAGTTCCGGCCCCAAATCCCAGAAGGCGCCAGTGGTTGGGGAGCGAAGGGAGAACTGGATCTGGGGCGAATTCGGAAACTGGCGGTCCAAAAATGAGCCCGAAGAAGCGCAAGCCATTGATGTAGCGTTCCGCGTTTTTCGGGCCAGTTCAGCGTTTTGGATCATGTTGGCGGCAAAGGCAGTGGCGTCTTGAACGAGTTCTGAGTTGGCTCCGTGAAAGGGTTGTTTACGCTAAGACTTTGATGGAGTAGATTGGCTTTGGCCTAAACGCCTGTTGAGAGAATCACGCCATGAATACCAATGCGTGGATCGGTGAAATCGGTGCTCCTCTGGTGGTTGCAGTGGGGCTCCTCACGTGTTTCCTGGGGTATCGCCTTCTTAAGATCACCTTGGGCATTATGGGGTTTATTGCTGGCGCGAGTGGAGGATGGGCCCTCGGATCGTCCTTGGAGCCGGGCAACAGCGGGATCGCCCTCGTGTGTGCCGTCATCGGGGCGGCGATTGGCGCCGTCCTGTATGTTTGGCTGTTTTATCTCGGCATCTTCCTGCTGGGCGCGGGTGCTGGAGCGGTTGTGGTTGCTGCCTTTTCCAATGCGGCCGGGTACCAACCGCTGCCAATTCCCCTCTTCGCCGTCGCCATCCTTTTCGGAGTACTCGCGCTGGTGATGCAAAAGTTCATGATCATCGTGTCAACGGCCTTCCTCGGCTCTTACCTCGTAATGGCAGGCATCTTTCACTTGGTCCCCAGCCTTCACCATCATTCTCCGCTGTGGTTCAATCATGCTCAACCAGGTTCGGTCGGGAGTTGGGGTTATGTCGCCTTGGTTTTCTGGCTCGTCCTTGGGCTGGCCGGCGTGAGTTTCCAAAATCGAGCACATCGAACAAAGGATCAGGCCGCTCGTGACAAAGCGCAACCTGCTTGAAATGGACCTGCCGGAGGACAAAGGCGCCTACATCCTGATCGTCCAAGTGCCACAGATGAGGCGCCTGGAGATCGGCAGCCTTGGAGAATTCGACATTGTTCCCGGGTTCTACGCTTACGTGGGGAGTGCATTCGGTTCTGGTGGCCTTCGCGCTCGTTTGGGCCATCACCTGGAATCCACCGCCGAACCGCGCTGGCACATCGATTATCTGCTCCAGGTCGCCACTCCAATCGAGGTTTGGTACACGACGGCGGACCGGAAACTGGAACATCACTGGGCGGAACTGATGGAAAATGCTCCTGGATTCCGCGTGACCATTCCCCGGTTTGGCTCCTCCGATTATCACAGGAGCCGAGTCAGTCATCTCTTCTATTCCAAGCGCCGCCCTTCGTTCCGGTGGTTTCAACAGCGGATCCTGCACAGCTTTGGAGGCGTGGAGGTGGAGCAGTATCAGATGCCGAGCGGCGCCCCCACGGGTTTAGACGCTTGACATTTTTCTCATTCCAGCCACAGTGCGCCGATATGGACATTAGCAACTTAACTCCAGAACAGCTCCGAAGTGCGGCCGACCTCAAAGAGAGGATTGACGGGCTGCAAGATCAACTGAATGCGATCCTGGGCGGGGAAGTGCCTGCTCCTTCCCAAGCCAGGATGACCGAAGCACCTCAAGGGCCAAAGAATGGGAGGCGCAAGAAGAGGAAGAAATTCAGTGCGGAGGGTCGTGCAAACATCGCTGCCGCTCAGAGGGCAAGGTGGGCGGCAAGGAGAGGCGAGGCCCCGGCAACTGAAGCGGAGAAGCCAGCAAGGCAGCCGAAGAAGACGAAGAAGCAGGTGAGCGAGGCAAAGCTAAAGGCATTGGCCAAGGCCCGGGAGGCGAGGTGGGCAAAGGTCAGGGCGGCCAAGAGGTCTGGGGTCCAATCAAAAGAGGGCCCGCCAACCGAAACAGAGGAGCCAAAGAGGAAGAGAAACATCAGTGAGGCCGGGAGAAGGGCGATGTCTTTGGCTGGCAAGAGGAGATGGGCAAAGGCGAGGAGGGCGGCCAGATTGGGTATGTAGATTTCCGGATTTTGACAAGGCGCAATGCTCTTCAGCGGGGGTTGCGCCTTTTGTTTTCTTGTCGTGGACGCAAGATCAGCCAACACGACGAAAATGGAGGACCAGGGCCAGCAGGTAGATGATCGTGCCGGCTATGAATGGGGCGACTACAGCCCACATCAAGGACATGGAGAGGTGAGGCGGATTTTGCTTGTTGGCCTGGACCGTCGCGTAATGGAGGCCAATCACGAAAAGGACGGCCAGGCACGCAAACCAAAGGGAACCGCGTAGCAGGTAATCGGATGTCTCTCTCCGTCTCTCAGGGGCCAGCCAATAGTTGCGGTGGGGGATGTTGACCAGGAAGGGCGGAAGGAATCGAGTCGCGTAGTTGAGGACCACTATGAACAAGGGGAGGGTCAGACCGAAGACCAGCATGAACTCCTGATCGGCAGCGCGGCTCATCCATCCATTTGACTCGCCGTGGACGTTGAAATGGGTCGCCACTCTTTCGGGCAGTTGAGGTCCAGACCAGTCCCAGAACGCCAGAAAGCATGCGCAGAGGAGGGCCAGGATGATCGCCGGGAGGAGCAGGGATTTCATGAGGCCATTTCGGTGGCGCCTTTAACGCCGGAATATTCACGTCTTCTTTATCGGCTCCGAAACGACAAGGAGGAAAGTGGAGAACGGGCCCAGAAGCAGGGAGAGAAGCCACCACGCCAGACCACTTCTGCCTTTGGACTGTGCGAGACCTGCGTTGATCAGGGAGAGGGTAAACCATCCCACAGCATATTCACCAGCGTTCGTGCTCATGTTCGATAGGCAGAGAATCGCACAGGAATCCCAAACAGTCGATTATTAACCAGTTCACAGTTTGGAATCCCTGTATGCGGTGGACTCCTGTTCAACCGGGAGCCTGGGACGATGGATTTTACCTGGGTTTCTCTGCGGTGAACTGGGATTGATTGACCGGGGAATGGGGATTTTTGGGGGGACATGAGGCTGGGACTTTTGGATTTCGAGGGAAGATTTCTTGCCATGACAGCGGCAAGAAGTGTGAAGGCCAGCCAGAAAGACCGACTTGACGCTGCTTCTGAATTGTGGTGAAGTCGGGTGGTCACCAAGCAGAAGTCATCGATGGGCCTTCAGGGTTTGACGGCTTCGTGGCGGTGTTGTTCGGTGGCCAGTGCGTTATGAAATTGCCAGCGGGAATTCAGAGGTCTGTGTTGGGCGAGCATGAGTGGACTGCTCACCACTGCGGAGTTTATACCAATGGTTGGCGAGTGACCCTGGCGTCCACCGAAGTCACCTATCCTTCCCTGATTGCAGAAACCGGGAAAGCCCTTGCAGCGCGCCCTGGTTGCGGAGTACCAATGAGTGGATTGACAAGTCGACTGAGTGTCGTGCAAGCAGGTTGGACGGCCGCAATACCGGATCGGTCGCCGGGCCAGCAAGAGCATCCTCAAGCTCAAAATGTTCGAGCAGTCGGAACGTGCCGTTCCCCTTGAGTGGATGGATGTGCTCAGCGGTAGTGGCGCCCGGCGCCTTTGACTTCGGAAAAAGCAAATTCCAATCGGTTGACTAGCTCTTATCGATAATGCGTTATGAAGATCTTTGCGACCATGGTTCGCTGTGCGGCGCTGGCGTTCGCTTTTGCTCGCGTCGGAGGAAATAAGGCCGATGCCGATCCGGCGCCCGGACTGCAGGACGTGTCACCCGCACAACCGGACATTCCGGCCAAAGTTTTCAACTTCGATGATTTTGGCGGGCAATCCGATGGAATCGCCTCGAATACGGACGCTTTCAGGCGCGCTATCACATCGGTTGAAGGGGCGGGAGGGGGCACGCTGATTGTGCGCGCGGGAATTTATGTGACCGGAGCATTCAGTCTGTGCAGCAGGATCAACCTGCATTTAAACGCAGGCGCCTTGATTTTGTTCTCGCCCAGCGAGGTTCAGATGGAGAATGCCGGCGTCTATCCAGCCTTGCTCATGGCAAGAAACGCCCACGATATCGTGATATCCGGCGCAGGAACAATATTCGGGAGCGGCGAGGCGTGGTGGCCCAGGGTTCGCGAAAGCAAAAGGAACCGCACGGCGGAGCCGCGGCGCCCCGACCTGGTGTACTTCGACTCCTGCCAGCGGATTCGTGTCGAAGGTGTCACCCTCACGCACGCCCCGGCCTACAATCTCGTGCCCTTTCGCTGCACGGATGTGACCATCAACGGCGTCGCGATCTATAATCCCGCCGATGACAATCCCGAGACCGACGGTGTGGAGCCTGCTCAAGTGCGAAAACAACTGCTTAAGGAGTACGCCGACGATTCTCCCAATACGGACGGCATCGACCCCGTGTTCTGCCAAAGGCTCCTGATTTCTCATTGCACGATCGACACCGGTGACGATGGCATCGCCATCAGCTCCGGCGGGTCCGAGACCGGCCTCTCCCGGGGCATACTCGTCACCGATTGCACGTTCCTCCATGGCCACGGCTGCTCGATCGGCAGCGAGACCCGCGGGGAAATACGCGACGTAACGGTGCGCCGGTGCGTCTTCGAAGGGACGAAAGTCGGAATCCACCTCAAATCCGCCCGCGGCCGCGGTGGATCGGTCAACAACATCGTTTGTTCGGATCTGACTATGAATCACGTCGGAGAGGCGATTCTGATCAGCAGCTACTACCCGTTGGTCGACATTAGCATCTATTTTCGGCCCTATCTCAAGAAATCTTCCATCGACCTCGCGAACGGAGGCCCGGACGGCGCGCAGCCCGTGACAGCGGAAACTCCCCATTGGGACAATATCACGCTGCGAAACATCTCGGCCACTTGCACTTGGGATGCCGGGCTGATCCAAGGTTTGCCGGAGGCGCCGGCGGATACCATCGTCCTGGATCATGTGAGCATCGAGGCGCCCGAAGGGCTCCATATCAACTATGCCCAGCACATTGTGATTCACGACGTGGATATCAAGGCGAGGCACGGCCGATCTTTGATCCCTGGCGCGGGGGTCGATGGAATGACACAGTGATTCCAACATGAACACAACACTATACTCACTGTTAGTGGCCGCCATACTGTCGGCCGCCGCTGACGGCGAGTCCTTGGTCGGGCCGGACGCGATTGTCGCACAGGACGGGTCGGGCCAATATACCTCGGTACAGGAGGCCATCGACCATACGCCGGCAAGGTCCAGCAAGAACGACCGGCGATGGATCATTCTCATCAAACCCGGGACCTACCGGGAGGTTGTTTACATTGAACGGGAGTTCAGCAACCTCGCCATTATCGGGGAGGACGCCGAGCATACGGTTCTTACATACGATCTAAACGCAAAGCTGACTGGTCTCGATGGCAAACCCATCGGGACATTCAGAACCCCGACGCTTTACATTGATGCGGATGGCGCCGTCTTTCAGAACCTGACCGTCGCGAACACCGCGGCACCGGGGGCTGGACAAGGGCTTGCCTTGCGCGTGGACGCCGATAGAGTTGCGTTCCGAAATTGCCGTTTTCTCGGATTTCAGGATACCGTTTTGCTGAATCGCGGTCGTCAATATTTCGACGGTTGCACGATCGAAGGACTGGTGGACTTCATCTTCGGCGGCGCTACCGCTTTTTTCCAGCACTGCCAAATTCGCTGCCTTCACACACGCTTCAGCGGATTTGTCACCGCGGCATCCACGCCCGAGGGCCAACCTTTTGGTTTCGTCTTTGGCGACTGCCGGATAACGGGCCCGGTGCCGGACAGGAAATCGTTTCTCGGGCGCCCATGGCGGAATTACGCCAAGACAGTATTTATAAACACCGAAATGTCGGCAGTCATCTCCCGCGCCGGTTGGGACAACTGGGACAACCTCCAAGCGGAAAAAACAACGTTCTATGCTGAATATCACAGCACGGGACCCGGTTCTGATCCCGCCGGCCGGGTTCGGTGGATAAGGCAGCTGACCGACGCCGAAGCGCTGAATTACACAGTTTCGAACGTCCTCGGCGGTTCTGACGGATGGAATCCTGAGGCCTCACTCATCCCGAAGGCTAAGTGAACGCAATGTTCGTTTTGTAAGAAAAAAGGCTTTGACGGAATTCACGTTGTATTTCTCTTTTAGGGACTCCCCAAGGTACCTGGTCTCGATCAATTCAGCCGTGCTTCTGAGTGGGCAATTCCGCTTCGATTTGCCCACGGAACCCGGATACACTTACGCGATTCAATCCACTGACCATCTAGCGAATCCGGCAAGTTGGACGACCCTCCTGACAATAATGTCGCACCTTTAATCCCATCCCAATTTCAATCTCCTCCTTGGCCGGTCCGGCAAAAGGTCTCGATTGAAATGGCGTGACGTGGTTCAGCCGGCGCCAACTCTGATAATGCGCGTACAGGTCGACCGATCGCAACTCCGCACCCCTGTTCTTCGCCAGGCAAGATCGGACAAACGCATTTGGTGAATCAGGCGCCAGCAGCGGGTTCACAGTTCGGCCTCTCTGCTCGGGATTTGATTCCGGACGAACGCCGCGAAACCCGGGAGGCCACGCTCAGGGCTTTGGATACCCGACCGATTGGGCCAGAATAATCACCTGGTCGGGCCGTAGTTTCATTCTCGACCCCAGGGCTGCTCGATCCACTGAACCCCTTGCCCCGGTCGCCAATCCTTCCGAGGCGCAGAAGAGATATACGTTCTGGGAGATGTAGCCGACATTGACGTTGGCGGTGTTCTTCTTGGACTCTGCACTTCCATCGCCCATCTTGGAGAGGTCAGCGACAAAAACAAGAGTCACTGGTGCGTTGGTCACGAAATCCTGGGTTCCTCCAAGCTTGCGGATGTCTTCTGCCAGGACCGGGTCGAGTGTGTTCGCCTTGGCGTCGTAAAGGTAGGCCCCACTCTTCAGGAGCACGTAAATGTCGGTCGCCTGCTTATTGTCCTCATGTGTGTGCGGTGAAGGGCCTAAGTTGCTATTCCCCGGCGTCCTGCTGTTTCACCGCCCACAGGTAATTCCTGGAGGGAACGTAGAGCGTTCCGTTCGCCACCACAGGGCTTCCCCACGCTGGCCCACCCAGGTTGATTTGGCTTAGGAGTTTCAGCTCCTTTCCGGCAGCCAGGATGCTCAGACGCTTTTCGTTGGGCAGGTAGATCTTGCCGTCCGCCACCATCGTCGAGGCAATCGTCCGGCCTTTGGAATCGTAAACCCAATACACTTTGCCGGTCTCCGCGTCCAGGCAGTGCAACCGACCGGCCACGTCCGCGATGTACAGCAGGCCGTCGGTGATGGACACTGTCGAAAGTGAGCGGTCGAGTCCCTGGTAGGTCCAAAGTCTGCCGGTCTTGGTGCTGTCGTCGGCCTGATTGGCATCCAGGCACAAGAGGGCGCCGCGTCCGCGCCCGTGGTCCGGATCACGCCCGATGGCCACATAGACTCGGTTCTTGTAGAACACCGGCGTGGCGATGATCTCACTCATGCCTACGAACGATCCGTCGTTGAGTGTGTTGAGGGTGTCTTTTCGCCGCATGTCGCCGAGTGTGTAGTGGACCATCGGGTCCACGCCGCCGAACGAACGGTATTCCCGCGGATTGCAGTCCACCCACCAGGCGGTCTTCAGTTTGACCGGGTCTCTGGGCACGCCGGCAAGTGCCTCGAACCCGTAGCAGTTGCCGTCACCACCTCCCAGGAACACCAGCTTCCGCCCTTGCACTGTCCCCAGCGACGGCGACGACCACTGCCCGTGCAGCATGTTAGCCGCGGTAGGCGCGGTGTCCCTGGCCAGAAACCGGCCAGTCCGCTTATCCAACACGATGAGGGTGGGCGCGTTCGGCGCGAAACACCGGCGCGCCGCATCCTCCTCGATGGGTACCTCGATGATGCGGTCGACACCATTGGCGGTAGTGACGTAAAGCAAATCGCCGTCAATCAGCGGAGAGCCGTTGCAGGCGTCTGACGGGCGAGACCCCACCGCTTTGTCGGCGTACATGTCGAACGTCCAAATCACTTTGGCTTCGCCTGCCTCCGTTCCTGCCGTCGGCGATTGGCCCTGAGTGTCGAGGCAGTCAACCACGCAGTTCTGGTCCACGAAGTAAAGCCGGTCACCGTCGACCGCCGGGGTCGAGCAGACCCCCAATGATTTCGGAAACTGCCGGAAGTTCATCGCATCCTCCTTCAAATCGCGGCGGCACGGCTTCATCCACTGCCAGAGCAGCTTCCCTGTCGCCTCGTCGAAGCACTTCATGACGCCCTCCCTCTCGACCATCCCGCCGATAAACACCTTGCCGCCCGCCACCGTTGGGGTCCCGCAGGAGAAGTTGCCGAGCCAGGCGACCCACCTCACATTCCTGGTCGTGGCAAGGAGAATTCCTTCGCCCTGGGTTCCCTTTTCTCCCGGCACGAAGGTCTCTGGCAGATGTCTCTCCGGTGAAACCATGTTCTTGGACGCAGTTCCTCCCCATTGAGGCCAGTCGGCGCCGTGAAGGAGTCTCCATGGAGCCAGCAGCAAAACAAGGAGGAGGAGACGGTTTGGTCCCATAACGGCTTCGTAATCGGAGACGTTCGGTTTCATTTGATCGGGGTCCGCCATTAAGCCGACCCTGTTCTTTGACGCGAGTTGTCCATTAACCATTCCGACCCAAATGCATACACCTGGCGAATCGCGAACTCAAGAAACATAATCGGGCCTGACAGACTTGTGGAACCTACAGATAAGCCGTTGTTATACGTTTGCCCTTTCCTGATCACCATTTGGCCCAGGAAGCGCCTTGACCTCTTGCCGGTACTCTGAGGTGGTCGAGGCCGGAGGAACGCCCTGGAGATCAAATATGCGCCATTCTGGATTATCGGGGCAGGCGGCGAGACGGTTTCTTACGTGCCCGAGTGCCCAATACCCGCTTTTCGAGTTCCTGGGCAGCCAAACCTTTCCAGCCGGCAGTTTGTTTGTGGCTGGCCTGGTCAATTATGTCATTTCGAAGCCCGAGGTCGAAGGCGTCTCGAATCAGGGGGGCGAACATCCCTTTGAATATGGTCCTCTTCACCGGCACCCTGCTTTTCTGCCTCAGGAACTCGGTGAAAATCAGGTAGGCGTTGGTCAGGGTCAGCACCTCCCCCTGGCCGCCGCTCCAAGACCTGCTCAGGAGACATTTTGCTGAACCATTCGGCTACGGCTCCAAAGATAGACTTGACGCCGCTTTTGGTTTGTGGTGAAGTCGGGTGCTCACCAAGCAGAAGTCAGCGATGGGCCTTCAGGGTTTGCTGGCTTCGTGGTGGCGGTGGTGTTGCGTGGCAGGTGGTTTATGAAATTGGCGGCGGGAATTGTGAGATCGACCTCGGGCCAGCAGGCACGGACGCCTCACTATTGCAGATTTCATACCCACTGGACCAGTTCAGCGACCGACAGAACCCATCCCAACAAGGCAAACGGAATCCCGAGTGTTTTATGAAATCCAAACTCCACCGTCCATCAATCGCGCTGGCCTTGCTGGCGCTATCAACCATCAACTGTCAACTCTCAACCGCCCACGCGCAAGGCGCCGCGTTCACCTATCAAGGCCAGTTGCACAGCGGCGGCAGCCCGGCCAACGGCGATTATGACTTCACCTTCGCCGTCTGGAACGCCAACAGCGGTGGCGTCCAACAAGGCGCTACGTTCGCCACGAACGCGGTGCCCGTCACCAACGGTTACTTTGTGGCCACGCTGGACTTTGGTAACGTCTTCACCGGCAACGCGCTCTGGTTGGAGATTGCCGTGCGAACCAACGGCTCAGGCCCTTTCACTACGCTGAGCCCGCGCCAGGCGCTCACGCCCGCGCCCTACGCATTGTTTGCGCCCAACGCCGGCTCCGCCGCCACCGTCGCGTCCAACGCCGTAACCGCCGCCGGGATTCAAAACGCTGCGATTACGGCCGCCAAAATCGCCCCGAGCCAGGTCGTGAAGTCCCTCAACGGCCTGGCGGACAACGTGGCGCTGGCCGCAGGTCCTAACGTGAGCCTGGCGACCAACGCCGGCACGCTTACCATCTCGGCCGCCGGCGGCGGTGCGACCGGAGGTTGGACCACGACCGGCAACAGCGGCACCGACCCCACTGTGAATTTCCTCGGCACGACCGACGGCCAGCCGCTGATCCTCCAAGCCAACAACGTCGGCATCAACACCAACAAACCCCGGGCCACCCTCCACGTCGCCGGCACGGTGCTGGCCTCGCAGTTCGCCGGCGACGGCTCCGGTCTCACCAACCTCCAGACCACGCTGGCCACGCCCTTCACGTTCGTGAGCCTAACCCAGACAAGCAGCGGCGGTGACGCCGGTTACGCCTACGGCGTGGCAGTCGCCGGCCATAACGCCTACGTGGCCAATGGCTCGGATGGCCTGCGCGTGTACGACGTGTCGTTGCCCGCTCAGCCTGTCAACATCGGCTATGTCCCCGGAACCCAACTGCCCGCAAGCGCGAAGAGCGTCACCGTGTCCGGCAATCTCGCCTTCCTCACCGACGACGATGGACTGGCCATTGTCGATATCACGACGCCCTCGCAGCCGACGGTCCTCGCCCAGATCGCCATCGTGGGTGGCTCCGCCCACAGCGTGGCCGTGTCCGGCCATTTCGCCTACGTGGGCGCCAACACGGCCTTGTGGATCTATGACGTCTCGGACCCGAGCAACCCGGCCCAGGTGGGCCAAGTCAACCTGACCTACAATGTCAATGGCGTGGCGGTTTCCGGCAACTTCGCTTACCTGGCCAATGATCTCGATGGCCTGCGCATCTACAATGTCGCCAATCCCGCCAAACCGACCATTGTCGCCCACGTTGTGCCCCCCTCCAACACCTCGGGCCAGAGCGTCGCGGTGTCCGGAAACCTCGCTTACCTCGCCAGCACTGACATCGGCCTGAGCATCTACGATGTCTCCAACCCCGCCAAGCCGGTCCTCCTCGGCTCCGCCCAGGAGAGCAACGCGGATTGTGTGGCCGTGTCAGGCCACTATGCCTTTCTGGCCTGCTACCCGGATGGGCTGCTGATCTATGACGTGTCGGACCCGACCAACCCAGTGACCTTGGCCGCAGCGCCCGAGGACCCCACCGGTCTGGCCTATGCGGTGGCCGTGTCGGGCAACTACGCCTATGTGGCCAACGGCGAAAGCGGGCTGTGGACCTGCTTTGCCGGCCCGCTGGCCAGCGTGCCGGGCGGTGTCGCCGCTGCTACGGGCTACTTGGGTGACGGTTGGGGCCTGACCAACCTGAACGCCGGCGAACTCTCCGGCCAGCTTGCCTCCCCGATTCTCGCGGGCCTCTGGCAATCGACCGGCAACGCCGGCACCACGCCGGCCCAGAACTTCCTCGGCACTACCGACAACCAACCGCTGGAGTTCAGGGCCGACGATCAGCCCGTGCTGCTGCTCCAACCCGGCGGCGAGGTGACCATCGACCCGGGGAGCGTCAACGACGGTGCTCTTCTACCCGGCCTCACCTTCGGCGCCTCCAGCGGCCAGGGCATCGCTTCCAAGCAAACCAGCGGCGGCAACCAGTTCGGGCTCGACTTCTTTACCGCCTCCACCTCCCGGATGTCGATCGACACGAGCGGGAACGTCCAGATCGGCGCCAATTCCCTCAACGCCATTCTGGACGTCCAGAGCAATACAAGGATCAACGACAATGACATCCTGCTGCGCGGCGGCAGTGATCAGAACCATGGGATCGGCTGGTATGGCGACGTGAAGCCCTTTGGCCTGAGCCAGCCGGATGGGCCGGTGGTTTATGGCTACCACGGGGGTGCGCTCGGGACAACCCTCGGCGGCCCAAACGCCAGCCTCGGCTGGGATTCGACCCAGGTGCGGGTGGCCAATGACCTGAACGTGGTCAATGACGTGAACGTGGGGGGCAAACTCACCGTGGCCGGCAATGTCACGGCATACAGCATTACTGCCGACAACGAACCAGGGGTCAATTGGGACCAAACCGGGGGGGGAGGGGTTACGAACGTTTCGGACAGCGCGGACGTGATTCTCGCCAGTTGCAGCAACAATGCCAATCACCCCCTCGGGGGGTTTTTTGTCATCTTGGGCTCGGCCACGGTGGACACGGGCGCCGATGACTTCCAGTTGATCCTTCAGGACATCACCGACCCCGCCGTCCCGCTTAAACTCACGAGCGCGCGCTACAGTAGCGTCGCAATATTTCCCGCTGTTCTGGGTGGCCACAGTGGAACGGTTGCTCTGACCTGGGTCGTCCCCCTCAGTGGAGCCGCCTCCCAGGTTTTTGCGCTCGTAGGCCACGTGGATGGCGGCTCAGCCAATGTTAACGATCACAATCTCACGGTCATGTATTTCCCGCGAATGAACAACTGACCCAGGGACTCCTGCCATGAAAAAGTGCTTCCTCCTCAGCTTCCTCATCTGCTGCGGCGTTGCGGGCGATGCCGTGGCCCAATACAGCATCGACTGGCACAAGATCGCCGGTGGCGGCGGCACAAGCGCGGGCGGGCTTTTTTCCGTCAGCGGCACCATCGGCCAGCACGACGCCGGCGGGGCGATGACCGGCGGCAATTACTCGTTGACCGGCGGCTTTTGGAGTCTCATCTCTGTGGTGCAGACGCCGGGGATGCCCAACCTGAGCATCGCGCATTCGGGCAATAGCGTCATCGTCTCCTGGCCAAACACGGGTAGCTATACTTTGCAGCACAGTTCCAATCTGGGCATGGGAAGCTGGACGACCAGCGGCTATTCCATCACCACTGTTAACGGAACGAACAGCGTCACCATCACCCCTCAGGCGGGGAATCTCTTCTTCCGCTTGCAGCAGTAGGACCCGTGGAACTCAAGACCGAGCAGTGGTGCCTTCATGCATCACTGTCTCAAGTGCCGCCCAAGTACCAAGGCGTGCGATTTTTGGATCCTTGGAGACATCGGGAGAGACGGGATGGCGGGTTTATGCAATTCCGACATTCTCCTGACCCAACACGCCGGCTTCAAGGTCGAGGGCACCGATCCCTTTCCAACCATCCCCTTGTTTCTGCGTTTCCGGGTTGATTATGTCGTGGCGAAGGCCCACATTGAAGGCATCACGAACCAAAGGGCAGAACATCCTTTTGAAAATGGTCCTCTTCACCGGCACCATGCCCTTCCCCCTCAAATATTCGCAGAAAATGAGGTAGGCATTGCTCAAAGTCAAAAACTCCCCCGGCTGCCTCTCCAGGACCTGCTCAACGAATACCCTTGCCAGCCGCTCGTGAATCTCGGGCCCCTTCTGCCTTTGGTGTCTGGATTCCACGCTGAAGAAGGTGTGGTCAGCCGCCAGGATGGATTTTGCACGGTGGATTATGGCCCTGATGGTTTTGTCGGAGCGGAATTCGAGGAACAGGTTGAGTTTGTGGACGGAATCTGGCAACTCCTCGGCACATCGGATCAGGTAGGCTCGAAGCAGATTGGCCAATTTCTCATCGGTGGTCGGTTTGAAGAGTGTGTCCCTGGGATCGAGATAGTACCACTGCATCTCGCCCTCCAGATAAATGACCTTGTGCTCCAGTTTTGAATCGCCGCCCAGGATCGCAGCCAAAAAGTCCAGGTTTTGGGCCAGGGGGTTGATTCTCCTCAGGCCGTCAGCCCGATCCTCAACCAACTCGATGAAAGGGCACCCATGCGTTTTGGCCTGCTCCGGAAACATCTTGGAAAACCATTCTGAGGGCGTGGTTGGCTTCCGGTCAAAGGCATATTCCAGCGGCGGCCAAGGTTCAGCTTCCCATTTCTTCAGATGCAACCTGGCTGCGCTGAGCTGGTCGTGGATTACATTTGGTGCAGGTGATACCATTGCAGAATCTCCTCGTCAGTTGGCTTAGAATCGGAGGGTTGCTGGCTTTCATGGCGCGCGTTCTTTCGGGTGCTGGGTTTGAGGTGTGAACGGAAGAGAGGGCCTGCCAGGAGCACCACTTCCCAGCAGGCCCTTGCTTTACCACCAAAGACGCTGCTCCAAAACGGCCTCTGTGACCTGGATATCCCCCTTGGCAAGAAACTCCTCGGCGAAGCCCCGCGGTTCAGCACCCGGTGGTCTCTCGCCCCTGGATGACATCAACTCGCTCGCCCGCCGCCACCAGTGGTTTTGGCGATGAACTCGTCAATGGAGGCTTTTGAAATCCGCTTGTGCCGCAAAGCAGTCTTTTGCACGAGGAGTTGCCCTTGGGCCGGCGGTCAGGATTCCTGCGAAACCAGTCCGTTGCGCAGGGCGAAGCGCACCAGTCCTGGGACATCGAAAATGTTCAAGCGCGCCATCAACTGCGCGCGATGGTACTCGACGGTCTTGTCGCTGACTTTCAGGACCAGAGCGGCGCCCTTGGCGGTTTGGCCTTCGGCCAGCAGTTGGAGGACCTCTCGCTGGCGGGAGGTCAATTGCTCGAGCGGGCTGGTGGAGCGGCCGATGTGCCGCAGGGGGAACTTCCTGAGAAACTGGCTGGCGATTTCCCGGCTAAGGTAGATTCCGCCGCCAAGCACGGCTTGGAGGGCCGCCGCCAATTCGGCGGTGGCGGCGCGTTTGAGCAGGTAGCCGGCGGCGCCGGATTTTAAGGCTTGCAATACGTACTCGTCGTTGGGGTGCATTGAGAGGATGATCACCCGCGCCTCCGGCATGTCCCTGGTGATGCGCGCCAAGGCTTGGAGGCCATTGAGGCCGGGCATGGAGATATCCATCAGCACCAGGTCCGGCCGCTGCGCTTTGACGAGGTCAAGGACCTCCCGGCCGTCACTGGCCTCGCCGATGACGTCCACTCCCGGGAGCCTTTCCAGCAGAGCCCGGATGCCGCTCCGCACGAGCGTGTGGTCGTCGGCCAGCAGGACCCGGCTGTGTTTAGCAGGGGCCGTCACATTACTGGAAGTGTTCATATCGCTCCGGACAAGACTGCGGGCTGCGCCCACTTTAACGGGAACCAGGCGTGGACCTCGGTGCCTCGGCCCGGAGTGGAATCGTACTCGACCCCGCCGCCCGCCATGGTCGCGCGCTCTTCCATGCTCAACAAGCCCAGGCTGGCGCCGCGCACGGCTTGTGCCCGAACGCTGGCCACATCAAACCCGATGCCGTCATCGCGCACGGATAGATGGATCTGCTCCTCCTCATTGTTTTTGCTCAATTCCACGGTCACGGTGTGCGCCTTGGCATATTTCACCACGTTGGTCAGGGCTTCCTGCGCCACCCGGAAACACTCAGTTTCGATGACCGGGTCCAGGCGCTGCTCCAAGGGGTCGGCCCGGACCTCGGCCTTCAGGCCGGCCAGCGCGGCCTGCCGGTCTGTGTACCAGCGCAACGCCGCTTCCAGGCCCAAATCGTCGAGCATGGACGGGCGCAAGTTCAGCGAGAGGTCGTGCACTTGTTCCTGCACGCGCCCGACCACATCGAGGCTCTCCTTCAAGCGCTGCGCCAGGGACTCGGCGCCCGGCATTTGCAGCATCGCTTGCAGGTTCAGCTCGGCGACGGTAAGGGACTGGCCGATTTCATCGTGGAGCTCCCGCGCCAAGCGCCGGCGTTCTGTTTCCTGCACTCCCACCAGCCGGCGGGCCAGCAGTTGAAGTCTTTGGCGGGATTCCTTGAGTCTCCCCTCGGCCCGCTTGCGCGCCGCTTCGCGCTGCTGCAATGCCTCGGCCATCTGGTCAAAGGAAAGCACCAGTTGTCTCAATTCATCCCGCCCGCCGGGCAAGCCGGTGCGAGCGGCGCTGTCCCCCGCGGCCAGCCGCGCGGTGAACTTCACCAGCGCCTGGATCGGACGCAAGATCAGGTAACGGCTGCCGACCCAGCCGAGCACAAGGAGCAAACCGGCCACCAGCCCCACCGACGCCAGATTGCGGGTCATCACCCGGTCCGGTTCGGCAAAGAGGACCTTCTCGGGGATGCTCAGGATGCCGGTCACGTCGCCGGCCACGAGCGCGCTGCGGGTAGAGGTGAAATCATAGAGAACCGTAACTCCTTTCGGGTCCACCGCCTCCAGGACGCCGTTTTTTTGGGCCAGGAAAGCACTCAAGAGCGGCCTTTCCGGCAGTGGCTTGCCAACCAGCCGCTTTTCCGACGCCGGATGACGAACGAGGATCGTCCCGTTGGTGTCGATCCTGGTCCAGGTGGCCCCTTCGGGCAACAGCTTCTGGAGCGCATAATCCGAACCGTCGAGCCAGTCCAAATCCAGCGCGGCGAAGACCACGGCCCGGACTTGGCCAAGCGGATCGAGAACCGGATACCCAAAACTGACGGAGCGCGCGCCGGAAATGGGGTCGGCCTCATAGTCGCCCATGGAAAACGCGCGTGACGAAACGGCGCGTCGGAAGCAGGAACCGTCGGCCGCGTTGAAGGTCTTTGTCACCGGCAGAGCGCAGGCGGCGACATCCCCGTTGGCCTTAACGACTCCCAGGTTGGCATAGCGTGGGTAGTCCGCGAAGAGCGCGCGCATCAACTCGTTGCACTCGCCCCAACGGCCCAATTGCACTTGTGAAGACGCCGCCAACGCTCGCAGCAGTTGCTGCGTCCCGAGGATCATCTCCTCCTCCTTCCGGGCTGAGAGCTTGATTATGTCGCGCGAACGCTGCCTCAAAGCCGTGATCTTGTCTCGCCGCTCTTGCCGGGCAATGTGGAGGGCCAGCACCACCGGCGGCAGCGAAGCCAGCGCCGCCAGCACCACCAGGCGGAAGCGCAAACCGGAGAATAGCTGGCTCATAGTGCGCAGGGCGCCCTCCCGTTTCAAATCGCTCACTGTTTGACCGCGAGCTTGTTCTCGACTCTTTTCGCGCCCGGGACTTTGCCGGCGACCTCTCCGGCGGCATTCCTCTGACCCATCGTGTTAACAAACCCGCTTAACTGGACGACCCCATCGCTAACGGCGACCTTTACTCCGTCGTACCTGTAATCAGCGGTTGCCGCCAGGGCCTCCCGGACCCGCTCCGCCGTGCGATTGTCCTCAATGCGCTGGTCCGTGATCTGATTGTAGCCACGCACTGCCGTGGGTTCGTTGTCAGTTCGGTGGCCCGCGTTTTGAATGGCTCTGCCGACGCTTTGAACGTCCTTGCCAAAGCCGCGGGCAGTGTTGCAGCCGGCCCCGGCAATGGCCAGGAAGGCGGTGGCCAATAGCCGAACAACGATGCGCTCAATCAACATGCTCATATTTGAGCTTGGACGCGAATGCGAACCCCGATCTCCGGACCACGCAGCCAAGGGATCAGGACAGGGCTTTCTGAGCCGGCCGGGCCTGTTCCCGGACTCGCTTTAGCCGACGCGCTCCTTACCAGTTTTCCTAATTCTAGTTCTTTTGAGCCGTAATCGGTTTGCGGTGCGATGGCCACCGCGGACCCGCTTGCGGTTCGTTGTTTCTCACCGATCTGACTTCTTCCACTGATTCGGCCTTTTGTCAAGAGGCGCCGGTCAACTTCGCGCGGCCAACTCGGCTTGCATTTTGGCGGCGAACTCGGTTTCCCGCGCGCGGGCATAGTCCTCCGTCCCTTGCGCGGCGTCCTTGGTTTCGGTTTGTAACTGTTCAGGTTTCGGCGGTAGGGCGGGCAGCCCTCCGCCCGCCGCCGGCAGTGGCGTCGCATCCGGTCCGCCAGGAAGCGACGGACGGCGCGCACGGAGTGTCGCGCCCTGCCGTTGAGAGCTGAATAGTCACTTTGGCTTTCAGTTTGCCGAACTGCCTTGCCGGCAACAACCGCCATGGGCAATTCCGGCTGGAACGGTTCGAAAAACGATGAGCCGAAGGAACGCACGCCGCACCTTTTCCAAGGAAATGCCTAGGCGCGCCCTTTCTTAGACTCTGATAAGAATGAGGCGTATGAGTAAAGGTTTATCAACATTCTCGCGAGTTGCTTGGTTTCTGGGCCTGGTCATAACCCCGGGGCTGATCTCCGCCAAGGACATCTACATCGCCCAGACCGCCCAAGGGTCCGGCAACCGCACTGCCGCCGCGAACGCTTACGCCGTAAACTGGTACTGGAATTGGGACATGAAACTCCTTTTGTGCTTTCTGCTTTCTGCTTTCTGCTTTTCGGCGCTGGCCGCAACAACCTGGGTCGTGGCCCCGTCCGGCGGCCAGAGCACGACGATCAACGGGATATGGAGCCAGAACATCCAGCCGGGCGACACGGTCGAAGTCCAAGCCGCGACGCCGGGGGGAGTACAGACCTATTACGAGCAGGTCGAGCCGACAAAGAGCGGCACGGCTGGCAACCCGATTCTGCTGACTGCAAGGGCCGGAGACTTCATCGTGATTGACGCCCAACTGACCCGCAACGACTGCGTCCTGCTCGATGACTGCTCCTACCTCACCCTGCGCGGGTTCTACACGACGAACGCCATCAATTACAGCATCCGGTCCTACGGCACTTCGACCGGCATCACAATCCAGGGCAACCACGTCCATGCGAGTTTTGGGGGGACAGTGAACCTGAACCGAAATGCGATTTGCTGCGCGCACCAGACCAGCCTGGTCGTCGAGTCGAACACGGTGACGCAGGACCTTGCGGCTTACGAGACGGGCTATGACACGGACGGGATCAATATCGCGGACAGCACTTATACCATCGTGCGCTACAACAACGTGACGCTTTCAGCCCTGACCGTGAACGACGGGGCGCATGATGACTGCATTCAGTTCTGGGATTGCCAGCACATGTACATCTACAACAACATCTTCTTCATATCGCAGATGCCGGCGAGCAGGCGCCAAGGCATCTTTGGCCAGGGGGAAACGGCGGGGATGAACTCGGACT
>Ga0181524_10002025_pt1 | contig 21870 bp, 16 predicted proteins | sample PEATcosm2014_Bin_34_FD_119761 | JGI IMG/M metagenome (GOLD analysis project Ga0181524, IMG submission 119761) | Peatland microbial communities from MTU Mesocosm Facility, Houghton, MI, USA - PEATcosm2014_Bin05_60_metaG | ecosystem: Environmental > Terrestrial > Soil > Wetlands > Peat | place... | reverse complement strand
GTCGCCTAAATCCCCATAGCCCGCCCGCCACCCCGCGGTTCAGTTCAATCAGGCTTCAATGTGGTCGCGCACCGTGCGAGACCAACCCGTCGCGCCGCGCGACCACACAGAACCCTCTGGATTAGGTCCTGAATGTCGGAGACCTGCTTGGTGGGATCGCTGTTCGCGTCGGTGACGATGAACTTCTTCAACTTCGCGGCGTTCTTCTCGGCCGCCCACTGCACGCCGTGGAAGAAGGTCACCAACCAGAGATCTGCCTGCGACGCGTTGGAGAAGCCGATCGTGTAGGGACCGGGCTTCTTGAACTTCGCGGTGTCGACCAGCGCGTTGAAACCGGGATTCCAAAGGAACGTGCGGGGCAAGCCGACGTACCCGGTCGCGCTGGCGGCCCGCGCGCCGCCGATCGGCATTAACACGCCCCCCGCCGCCGCCGCGACGCCGAGCGCGCCCGACGAAAGCGCTTGTCGACGGTTCATTTTCAAGAATGAGCTCATTACGTTTCCTCCTGTCGTCAGTTTGACGCCTAAACCCAATGCCGTTCACATAACGATTCTGATTGCATTTCTGATGTTGATCGATGGGGACGGTTTGTCGGCTTTTCGTCGGACGGGGAAGCTGCTCATTTTGCGCTTGACTCCGCGTTTGTTGCGGCGGTGAGCGCGGGGCGGGACGCGCTCCTGGAGGATCTCGTCGATGATCTCGCTCACGACCGTGCGTCAGTCGATTTCCGAAATCGGCACGCTCGCCGCTCGCCGCGTCGCCAAGCAAATCGAGATTGGCGGGAATCATGAAATCGCGCATGATATCTTGCCTACCAGTCTCGTTCGCAGGTCGACCACGGATCGCCCGAACAAGCTCGCGGATTAGCCGCCGGGAGGGCATTGTCACGGCGCCGAATCGGGAACGCGAAGCGACTGTGTCGCGCGCAATTTCAGGCGGCCCCGACCGCCTCGCGCTACGTCTTCCCTCCGGCGCGACGGCGGCGAGCGCCGGCGCGATCGCGAACGGCCGAGCCTAGGCGAAACGCGGCGCATCGAGCCGACCGGGGCGAGCGAAGGCGGGCGGCGCCGCGCTCGTCACATGCCCCCGTCTTCGAGACCGATGGCGATGACGCCGCGGGCCGGCTCCGCCGAGCGAGGCGCCGGACGTTCGCCATATCGCGCCCACTCGGCTCGCCTACCTCGCCGATACGATGCCAAAACGCCGCATGAGAATACGTTCGCGTCGAGATTGCATACGATCTCGCCTTGATATAGGGTAACTTACCGGCAGGGCATGCAACTGCGCCTCCGATTTGGGACGAACCCGGGCGGCCCGCAGGCCGCGGAGGGTTTGACTCCTAATGGCGCGGTTGCCTCGAACGGCGTCTGCCGCGAAAAAAGGGAGGTCGTCCATGCACAGGGCGTCAGGCTGTTCACTACTCGCCTTCTTGGTCTGCGGTTGCTTCTTCGCCGCCCCGGCGCTCGCGCAATCGTCGGACGACGTCATCCGGATCGGCGTGCTCAACGACCAATCCGGCCCCAACGCCGACGTCTCGGGCTTCGGCTCGGTGGAAAGCGCGCGGATGGCGGTCGAAGATTTCGGCGGAAGCGTTCTCGGCAAGCGCGTCGAGGTGATCTTCGCCGACCACCAGAACAAGCCGGACATCGGAACCGCCATCGTCCGCAAGTGGATCGACATCGATCATGTCGACGCCGTGGTCGACGGCAACAATTCCGGCGTAGCGCTCGCCGTGCAGGGCATCGTCCGAGAGAAGAACAAGATCTTTCTCATGGGCGGCGTGGCGAGCACGCGCCTGACCAACGAGGATTGCTCGCCCAACGGCCTGAGCTGGGTGTTCGACACTTACGCTCTGGCGCGCTCGACCGCCAAGGCGATCATGGCCGAGGACGGGAAATCCTGGTTCTTCGTCACCGCCGACTACGCCTTCGGCTATTCGATGGAGAAGGACGCCTCCGACGCGGTGCGCGCGGGCGGCGGCACGGTGCTGGGCGATGTGCGCGTTCCCCTGAACACGACGGACTTCGCGTCCTATCTGTTGCAGGCGCAAGCGTCGAAGGCGCAGGTGGTGGCGCTCGCCAACACCGGCTCGGACATGGTCAATTCGATCAAGCAGGCGCAGGAATTCGGGCTTACCGGGTCGGGACAGCGGCTGGCGGGGCTGCTGACGTTCATCGACTCGATCCACAGTCTCGGCCTCCAGGCCACCCAGGGGCTTTATCTGACCACCGCCTTCTATTGGGACTACGACGACCAGACGCGGGAGTTTTCCAAGCGCTTCGCCGCCCGCTACAAGGGCCGCATGCCGTCGATGGTGCAGGCCGGCGTCTATTCGGCCGTCGCCCATTATCTCAAGGGCGTCAAGTCCGCCGGGACCGTCGATGGCACGGCCGTCGTTGCGGCGATGAAGACGATTCCGCTCGACGACTTCTTCGCCCGCCACGCCTACATCCGGGACGACGGGCGCGTCATCCACGACATGTATCTGGTCCAGGTCAAGAAGCCGGCCGAATCCAAGGCGCCTTGGGACTATTACAAGGTCCTGCGCGTCATTCCGGGAGAGGAAGCGTTCAACTCGCTCGCCGAGAGCCATTGCCCGCTGGTGAAGAAGCCATAGGCGCGCGCCGTCCTGACGTCCGCCCCGCCCCGCGCCTGGTCTCAGCCGACGGGACGGAACTTCAGGATCGCCATCTCGGGCGTCGCCGGCTCGAAGACGGCTTGCAGCGGCAAGTCGCACCGCAAGCGCTCGGGCGGCGCGTCGACGATCGTGCTCATCAGCATCGGCCCCTCCTCCAGCTCGACGAACGCCACGACGTAGGGTGGGGGGAATTCGGGGAGATAGCGGCGGTGCATGACGATCCATGACCACAGGCGCCCCCGTCCCGAGGCCTCGCGGAGGGCGACGCGGTCGCAGCCGAGACAGCGGGGGCAGCGCGGCGACGGCGGGAACCAGACATGGTCGCAGCGCCGGCAGTGCGGCAGCACGAGCCGTCCTTGCGTCGACGCCCGCCAGAATTCCCGGTTCGCCGGCGTGACGGCGGGCAGAGGCCTGCGATAAGACGAAGCGTTCTCCATGGTGGCGCCTCCCTCAGCGGCGCAGAATGAGCGACGACACGATGGGCGAGGCGCAAATGTATTGCGCCAGTTCGCAATTCTTCACTTGGCGAGGCCCCGCCTGCCCGCGAATCTGGCGAACCGCCTCCGCCAGCAGCGCGAAGCCCTGCATGTAGCTTTCCGCCGTGTGGCCGCCGCTGGTGTTGATCGGCAACTCCCCTTCCCGTTCGATCCGCCCGCCCTGCACCCAGCGGGCCGCCTCGCCCCTGCCGCAGAATCCGAAGCCTTCGAGGGAAAAAAGGACGGTCGGCGTGAAATTGTCGTAAATCTGCGCGCAGTCGATGTCGCGCGGCGCGACGCCCGCCTGCTGGCACACCTGCGCCGCGACCGCGGCGCAGGCGGAATGGAAATAGTCCTTCGCGGTGTAATGCGCCGTCAGGCTGCCGACGCAGGCGCTGGCGACCACATGGGCCGGCGGTTGGCGAAGCCGCCGCGCCAGATCGGCGCCGGCGACGATCAGGCAGACGCCTCCGTCATTGATGAGGCAATAGTCGAACAGCCGCAACGGTTCGGCGACGTACGGAGCCGCATAGTACTCGTCGCGCGAGATTTCCTTGCGCAAGACCGCGCGCTCGTTGAGCGCGCCGTTGCGCCGATTGTTGATCGCCACCGCCGCCAGGCCGTCCGTCGGCGCGTCGAACTCGGCGAGGTAGCGGCGGGCCATCATCGCGACATAGGCGCCCGGCGAGGTCATGCCGTACATCGCGTCGTACGCGGCGGGCGAGGTCGGATCGAAGGCTCCGCCGTATTTCTCGCCGGCGGAGCGGCCATTGTTGCCATAGACGATGGCGACGGCCCGCGCCCGTCCGAGCGCGACGGCGTCCGCCGCCTGCTGCAGCGCCACCCCCGCCATCCGTCCGGTTCCCTCGAGGCTGTAGGCGAGCCGCAGATGGGGCAGGCCGATGTCGGTGGCGATCCTTTGATAGGAGGGAAGGCGGACGCAAATGACGCCGTCGATCTCCTCCTTGTCGATGCCGCAATCCGCCAGCGCGAGGGCGAACGCGTCGAGGGCGAGATCGTAGGCCGAACGCGGGGATTCGATCCGAGCGTAGAGCGCGGCGAAGTCGGTCGCGCCGATGCCGACGACGGCGGCTTTCCCACCCTGGTCACGCACGAGCGCGCTCCTCCGCTGGCGGCGACAATTCAAGACCCCTCTCTCGCCGCGGCGATCCGGCGCGACCGCAACGATCGAACATCAAGACCGTTCGCGGCGCAGCGAACGGAACACCAGCGATCGCTGCAATTCGTTGGCTCCCTCGAAGATCTGAATGGCCTTGGCGTCGCGCATCATTCGCTCGACCGGGTGCTCGGCGGTGTAGCCGTGCCCGCCCAGGAGCTGCACCGCATTGGTGGTCGCCCGCATGGCGACGTCGGATGCGTAATACTTGGCCATCGAGGCGAAGCGGGCGAATGGCTCGCCGTCGTCGGCGCGACGGGCCGCCTCCCGCGTCAACTGACGGGCCGCCTCGATCTCCGTCGCCATGTCCGCCAGAATGAACTGCACGCCCTGGAAGTCGGCCAGGCGACTGCCGAAGGCGGATCGATCCTTGACGTAATCGAAGGCGTAGTCGAACGCCCCCTGGGCCAGGCCGACCGCCATGGCGGCTATGCCGACGCGCGAGTAGTCGAGCCCGGCCATCGCCTCGCGGAACAGCCCGCGTTCGCCCAGGCATTGCGACGCCGGCGCCCACAGATCGCGAAGCGTGATTTCGCAAAGCGGGGCCGCGCGCAGCCCCAGTTTCTTCTCCTGGCGCGATATGATGAATCCATCCTGCGGCGGACGCACCGCGAAACAGGAAATGCTCTGGTTGGGCGGCAGGTCGACGATCCGCGCGAACACCAGCACCACATCCGCCATGCTCGCCCAACTGGAGAAGCATTTGACGCCGTTCAAGACGTAGCCGTCCCTCTCCCGCCGCGCGGTCGCGCGTATGTGCGCCGCATCCGAGCCGGCGTCGGGTTCGGTCAACGCATAGGAGGTGACCAACTGGCCCTGAGCGATCTCGGCGAGCAGGCGGTCAGCGCCGGCGCGATTCGGCGCGCTGCGCAACAGGAAGGCGTTGTTGCCCTGGAGGTGGACTAACGTCGCTGTGGTGCAGTCGGCCGCGGCGAGACTTTCCACGACGTCGCAGAACAGCCGGACGGAGACGCCGGAACCGCCCAGTTCCTCGGGAATCACCAGCGCCGGAAGTCCCATCGTGTGGATGTCTCGCCAAAGGTCGCGGTCGTAGCGCGCCTGCGCGTCCATCTCCTTGGCCTTGGCGCGCGCCTGATTGCCGATCTTCGCCACTGAGGCCAGAACGATGGCGGCGATGTCGCTGTCGCTGCTCATTTCCGCCCTGGCGCTGGGGTGACGGCGGAAGGCGCCGGGGCAGACAGGGAACAGCGATCAGGGAATGGCTGATATGGCATTATATTCCCGCATGCTGGCATACAATCCATTGGAATAATAGCCGAGCCCGCCGACAGGCGCAAGCGCAATCCCTCGCCGGCGTCGGCGCTTGGGACCGGCGGCGACGGCGCCGCCGCGTCGCGAGCGAGAATTTGTCGGCACGGCGCGCTTGGCGCCAAGGCGGCGCGAGACGATGTACAAGCGCATCCATATTAAATACCAGATGACATCGGCAGCGCCGATACGCTATTCTTGCTTCGGCGCACCCCGGCCTCGCCACCGGGAATATTTGGGGAGTCCGCCGCAGTGGCCGGAAAGATCGCTAGCGCGACCAGAGTCGAAGTTCCCGAAGTCGTGGTCGAACAGGACGCTCGCAAGACGCCGGACATCACCGGGCAGATCGAGGACGACATCGTCGCGAGAAGAATATTGCCCGGATCCCGACTCGACGAACGGCTTCTGGCCGAACGGTTCGGCGTGTCGCGCACGCCCGTGAGGGAGGCGCTCGTCCGCCTGTCGGTGGCCGGTCTGGTCGAAATCCGGCGCAACCAGGGCGCCTTCGTCACCGAGATGACGCCCTCCCGGTTGATCGGCATTCTCGAAGTGATGGCCGACCTCAAGATGCTTGCGGCCCGTCTAGCCGCCCGGCGCATGACGATCGAGGAACGCGAAGCCCTGAAGGCGCTGCGCGACGAGACCGCCGAGTGCGTCGCGGTCGGAGATCTCAGAGGATACTTCAACAAGGCCACCGCGCTGCACGACGCGATTTACGACGGCTCGCACAACGAATTCCTCATCGAGACCGCGCGCAATATCCGCACCTGCCTGTGCGCCTACCGCCGCCACCTGGAGCGCATGCATCTTCCCGTCAAGACCTCGTATGAGGAGAACTCGCACGTCGTGGACGCCATTGTACTCGGCGACAGCGAGGAGGCGGAGAAGTGGATGCGCCGCCATACCGAGCTGCGCCGGGAGGAAATGGACGACCTCATCACCCTGATGTCGCAGATGAAGGAGCCGCGGCGCGCCGCTAATTGACGGCGCCGGCAGAAGCCAATTCCGCGGCGGCCGGCCTTGCCATGACCTAGGGGCGGAAGACGACGCCGGCGTCGACCAATGCCGTGATGTCCGCCTCGCTGTGCCCCAGTTCGCGCAGCAGCGCCTCTCCGTCGATCCCGATCGCCGGCGCCGGCCGCGGCAGCGCGCTGGGCGTGCGATCGAAGCGCGGAGCGGGCGCCGGTTGCGCCGCGCCGCCCGTTTCGACAAAGACGCCGCGGGCCCGGTTGTGCGGGTGGCGCGGCGCCTCCTTCATCGACAAGACCGGCGCGAAGCACGCGTCGCTGCCTTCCAGCAGGGCGCACCATTCATCGCGGCTGCGAGTGCGGAACAGCCTCGCCAGCTTGGCCTTCAGGACCGGCCATTGCGCGCGCTCCCATTGCGCCGCGAAACTCGGATCGGCGATCTCGCATTTTTCGAGCAGCAGACGGTAGAACTGCGGTTCGATCGGACCGATGGCGACGTAACCGCCGTCGGCGCATTCGTAGGTCGTGTAGAACGGCGCCGACCCGTCGCTGAGATTGCTTTCGCGCTCGTCGCTCCAATACCCCTTGGCCATCATTCCATAAGGGGCCGCCATCAGCGCCGCGGCGCCGTCGATCATCGCCGCGTCCACGACCTGCCCCGCTCCGGAGCGCTGCGACTCGTAGAGCGCGGCCAACACGCCGACCGCCAGCAGCATGCCGCCGCCGCCGTAATCGCCGACGAGATTGAGCGGCGGCGGTGGCGGTCGGTCCTTGGGACCCATCGCGTGCAAGGCGCCCGACAGCGCGATGTAATTGAGATCGTGCCCGGCCGCTTGCGCCAGCGGGCCGGTCTGGCCCCACCCGGTCACGCGGCCGTAGACTAACTTGCGGTTGCGCGCATGGCAGGCGGCCGGCCCGAGGCCGAGCTTCTCGGTCACCCCGGGTCGAAATCCCTCGATCAGGACGTCCGCGCGTTCGACGAGCTTCAGCGCCGTTTCGACGCCGCGCGGATCCTTCAGGTTGAGGGCGATCGAGCGCCGGCCGCGGTCGACGATGCCATCGTTGCGCATGATCGCCGCCGCCGCGCCGCCGACGCCGGACGGGATGCGGTCGATGCGGATCACCTGCGCCCCCATGTCGGCCAGCATCATGCCGGCAAACGGCGCGGGCCCGATGCCGGCGAGCTCCAGCACCCTGACGTCGCTGAGAGGTCCCATGTCAGCGCCAAACGCCTTTCGTCGTGGTATGGGCGCCTCGTCGCCGGATAGCGCCGAGCGCCACGGGGCGCGAACCCCGGGCGTCGTCGCTGTTCTCCCGCGATATTCGGCGCATGAACAAACCCGAATTTCCCGACCGCCGGCGAAAACGCCCGACCTCGCTCTCGCCGAGGCGTCGCGGCGGGACGGCCTCTTCGCTCAAGACCCTTCGGCCGCCATGCTGCGCAGCTTCGCCTTCATGATCTTGCCGGTGGGCGTCAGCGGCAGCGATGCGACGACGACGAAACGGCGCGGCGCCTTGTAGCTGGCGAGCAGACCGCGGCAATGCGCGGCGAGCTCGTCCTGCGACAGCCGAACCCCCTCCCTCGCGACCACGTAGGCGACCGCCAGTTCTCCCTTCACCCGGTCGGGCACGCCGATCACGGCGGACATGGCGACCTTGGCGTGCCGGTTGATGACGTCCTCGATCTCGGTGGGGTAGATGTTGGCGCCGCCGGTGATGATCATGTCCTTGATGCGGTCGACGACGCGCAGGAAGCCGTCTTCGAGCACGCCGACGTCGCCGGTAAAGAACCAGCCGTCGGGCAGCGATTCGCGATCGACGCGCCCCTGCCGCCAGTAACCGGGTATCACGGTGAGGCCGCGCACGACGATTTCGCCGGGTTCGCCGGGCGCGACGACCTTGCCTTCGGAATTCACGATCTTCGCCTCGAGCGTGCCGCCGATCGGCCCGGCGCAGCCCGGACGCCGCGGCGCGCCCAGCATCTCGCGGGAAATCGCCGCCGCTTCGGTCGCGCCGTAGATGTTGAGAAGCGTCGCCCGCGTCATCGTCTCGAAGGCGTCGACGACCTGGGCGGCGATGGGCGCCCCGGCGACGGAGCACACACGCAGACTGGTCAGGCGGCGCAGCGCCTCCGCCTTCTGGTCGACCAGCATCGTATACATCGCGGGAACGGCGAAGAAGGTGGTGACGGAATGGCGCGCGACCATTTCGCAGCAGCGGTCGAGGTCGAAGCGCCCCATGATCACCAGGGTCCCCCCGACCAGAACGATCGGCAGAATGCCGTGGAGGGGCGCCACCGTCCAGAACATCGGCGTCATCACCAGGAAGACGTCCGAGGACGTGTAGCGGCAGGCGATCACCCAACTGTGCGCGAGATGATTGATGAAATCGTGATCCTGGGGCGCCCCCTTCGGCTTGCCGGTCGTCCCCGAAGTGAAGAACAGGGTGACGAAGTCGGAAGGGTCGCGGTCGGCGGTCGGCGCCTCGCCCGCTCGCCCCGCGATCCACTGCGCGAACAATCCCTCGGGATCGTCATAGGAGGAGACCCAGCGCGGAAACTCGGGCGAGCCGCGCAGCGCCTCGAGCGCTTTCTCACCCTCCGCGGTGGTCAGCACGAGCTTCACCCCGGCTTCGGCGAGAATGGTTGAGAGCTCGCCGGGGCGATACATGACGTTGAGCGGCGCCATCACCGTTCCGGCCTGGATCGACGCCAGCAGCGTGACCACCAGCTCCCAGCGATTGTTGCCGTGGTAGGAGATGCGGTCGCCCGGCTCGATGCCGAGCGCCCGGATGCCGGCGGCGACGCGTCCGACGCGGTCGGTGAGCTCGCGATAGGTCAGACGCACGTCGCCGTCGATGAGCGCCGTCTTGTTGGGATGGCGGCGCGCGGACTTGAGCAGGAAATCTCCGACAATGTTCATGCCAGACCCCTCCCGCACTCCCTCGACGCCGTCACGGCCGCCGGCCCTTACACCATCGTCAGGCCGCCGCTGACGCTCAGCACCTGGCCGGTGACGAAGCTGGAATCGTCGGAGACGAAGAACAGAACCACCTTGGCGATCTCCTCCGGCTTGCCGAAGCGCTTGAGCGGAATCCACTTTTCGACCGAGCGCATGATCTTGCCGATCTCCGGATTGGCCAGATTGGCCTGGAACTGCGGCGTGTCGGTAAGTCCCGGGCAGATGCAATTGACGCGGATGCCGTGCCGCGCCTCTTCGCGCGCCAGCGTCTTGGTGAATCCGATCAGGCCCGCCTTGGCGGCGCCGTAGACCGATTCGCCCGTCGATCCGACGCGCGCCGCATCCGACGAGATGAAGACGATCGCGCCCGAGTTCGCCGCGATCATGTGCGGCAGCACGGCGTGCGTGACGTGCAGGTGTCCCTTGAGGTTGAGATTGATGAGGAAGTCCCAGTCCGCCTCGGTCGTCTGCATGAACGGCTTGATGTCGTCGAAGCCGGCATTGTTGACGAGAACGTCGATGCGCTTGTACTTGCCCGCCACTTCGGCGACGACGCGGCGGACGTCATCGCCCTTGGTGATGTCGAGATCGTAGGCTTCGGCGACGCCGCCGTTGTCGCGAACCTCGGCCGCCACCTTCTTCGCGTTCTCGCCGATCTTGTCGCAGCTGATGACCACCGCCCCTTCCTTCGCCAGAAGAAGGCAGTCCGCGCGGCCCATCCCCCGACCGCCGCCGGTGATGAAGGCAACCTTGTCCTTGAGTTTCATGTCCCAGTCTCCCGTATGAGTCCGTTCAGTCGAGCTTGAAAACCTTCGCGGCGACATCGTGCAACAGCGCTTTGCGGGCGTCTTCCTTCAAGTTCAGTTCATCGATCGCCGTCAGGGACTCCGCGTGGCCGAGCACCGGAAAATCGGTGCCGTACATCACCTTCCCCTTGCCGCGGCCGTTGATGAATCGGACGAGTGACGGATCCCAATACTTCGGCGAGTGCGCTGTGGTGGAAATGTAGAGATTCGGATGCTTCCACGCCATCGCGATCATCTCCTCCACCCACGGCCAGCCGGTGTGCGCCGCGACGATCTTCAACTCGGGGAAATAGAGTGCGATGTCGTCGAGATAGATCGGGCGGCCGGGGTCGCTGGGCATGAACTCGGCCGAATGGCCCATCTGGATCATCACCGGCACGTCCAGCTCGACGCACTTGGCGTAGAATGGAAAGAACGCCTTGTCGTCGGGCCGCAGGCCGTAACCGTAGTGGTGCAGGTGGGCGCAGATGAAACCGGTGTCCTTCACCGCCCGCTCCAGCGCTCTTACGCCGTTCGCGCCGTTCATCTTGTGATGCGGGTTGATGCCGAACATGCCCTTGTAGCGCTTGGGGTCGGCGGCCATCACGTCGGCGACCTCTTCGATCGCCATGTCCCACAGCATCGCCTGGAACTTCCACGACCGCATCTGCCACACCGGCAGAAAGACGACGCCGACGCCGACCTTGTCGAGTTCGACGGCGAACTCCTGCGGGGTCCAGCCGCGCGTGCGCCCCTGCATGCTCCACCACTTGACGATTTGCGCCATCTCCGGGTTTTCGTGATAGTTCTTCTTCATGGAGGCGGGCGTGAAGAGATTGCACCACGTATCGATGATGGGATAGTTCGGCATCACGTCTTCCTTCTTGGCTCAGACAATCTCTTGTCGCTGCAGTTCGGCGATTTCCGCGGCGTCCAGACCGAGTTCGGCGCTCAGGATCTGCACCGTGTGCTCGCCCAGGGACGGCGCCCGCGACAACGGACCGGACGTCTCGCCGAGGCTGCGGATGGGAACGGCGGGAGCGAGAAGGCCGGGAAGGCGCCCGGCCGTCGGATGCTCGACCGCGTGCAGCACCCCGTGGTCGCGCAGCGACGGGTCGTGCGCCAGTTCGTCGAGCGTTTCCGCCACCCGGGCGCAGGGAATGCCGTTCTCCGCCATGAGATCGACCAGGCCCTGGACGGTGTGGCCGCCGACCCAAGCGGCGACCCGCTGATCGATCCAGTCCTGACGCCTGATGCGCGCCGCCAGAGGGACCAGCTCGGGGGCGCGAAGATCCTCCACCCCCATCGCCTTGGCCAGCCGCCGCCACAGCCTGGGCGGCGCCGCGTTGAGAGCCACGTAACCGTCGCGGCAGGCGTAGACGTTGCAGGGCGCGAGACGGGGAATGCGGCTGCCGGTGCGCAGCGGGAAGCCCCAGCTGACCTGCGACTCCATGGGTTCGACCATGAGCATGGCGACCAGCGCGTCCTGCATGGCGATGTCGATCGCCGCGCCGCGCCCGGTTTGCTCGCGCTGACGAACAGCGGCGAGAATGCCGATCACGGCATAGAGCGCAGGCACGGTGTCGCCGAAGCTGATCCCGGTGCGCACCGGCGGCCGATCGGCGAAGCCGTTGGTGGCCATCGTCAGCGCGCTGGCCTGGATGATCGGATCGAAAGCGCCCAGGTCCTTCTTCGGCCCGGTGCGGCCGAAGCCCGAGATGGAGCACAGGATGATCCGCGGATTGGCTTCGGCCAGCGCAGCGTAATCCAGCCCCCACTTCTCCATCACGCCCGGCGCGAGGTTTTCGATCACCACGTCGGCGCGCTTGACGAGGCGCAGGAACAGCTCGCGACCCCGGGGGACGCCGAGGTCGAGCGTCAGGCTCCGCTTGCCGCGATTGCGCTTGAGGACCGCCACCGACTCGTCCGACGGCGAGGCGGGTTCGAACAGGTCCGTGCCGCCGGCGCCGCAGAAGGGCGGGAAGGAGCGCGCCGGATCGCCGCCGTCGCGCCGCTCGATCTTGACGACGTCGGCGCCCAGCCCCGCCATGGTCATCGTGGCGAAGGGGCCGGAGAGGTACGCGGTCAGATCGAGTACCCGCAAACCGGCGAGCGCTTCACGCATGGGGTTTCCCCTCGATCTTGAGCAGGCGAAGAGCGTTCTTGCCGAGGATGGCGTCGATGTCCGCATCGCTGAAGTCCGCGCTCGCCTGCGGCAGTCGTCGCATCGCCGCAAGCCAGCCCGGCAGGCTCGATTTCGCCCCGCTGACACTCGGACCGCTGAGATGGTCGCTGCCGAACAGCAGTCGCCCGACCCCGATCTCGGACTTGATCTCGGTCAGGATGGCGGCGAATTTTTCGTAATTATTCGCCGCCAATTTGTACCACTGCGATATTTCGAGATAGACGTTGGGGTTGCGTCGGGCGACCACGACGGCTTCTTCCCACTGATAGGGAAAGCCGGCATGCCCGATGATGATTTCGAGGTCGGCGATTTCCGCCTGCACGTCGCCGAGAAGGAGCGGACTGCCGTACCGCGGGCGCATCGGGTAGTTCGCGCCGCCGGTATGGAAGAGCACGGGCAGCCCCTCCTCGACGGCGACGCGGCAAACCGCCAGCGATTCCGGGGACGCCGGGTCGAATCCGGCCGGCGGATAAAGGTTGACGCCCTTGAGCCCGTAGCGCCTCGCGCTGGCGCGAATGAAGTCGGGGGCGTTGGGGCGCCGCGGGTCGATCGAGGTATAGGAATAATAGCGTCCGGCCAGCCGCTGCTGGAGCAGGGCGTTGTGTTCGACGATCTTCTCGATCGGCACGCTCGGCTCGCCGATGGCGAGGCCGTAATCGAGCGGATGGCTGACCGCCGCGGCGACGCCGGCCGCGTCCATGTCGGCGATCAGCAACGCGGCGTCCGGATCGAGAACCCGACGCTCGAGCTGGTCGACCGACGGCCGTCGGCCGCCGTCTCCCGGCCGACCCGCCGCCAAATGGGCCGCGATCGCCTCGAACCATCGCCGCGGCAGATGACCGGCCGCGAAGAGATGGACGTGAAAATCGACGACGATCCTGTTCTCGTCTTCACTTGCGGTCATTGCCGAAGTTCCCGGCTGATGCGAGACGACGCTTTCCCCGGGCGCCGACTTCGCGCGCGACGGCGTCGCCGTCCTCGAGCGTCATGTCCCCCCAATGCAAGGGCCGCGGCGGAAAACGGAGGGCCAAAAAGCGCACACGGATCACAGGATCGCCAATGTGGCATTATATTCTCACATAATGGCATACAATCCCCGCGGACAATATCGAAGCCCGTTGGCGGGCGCAAGCGCAATTCTGGACGAGGGAGCCCCCGATTCCGGCCGAGCGCCACGGGCCGCGCACGACGCTCTACGCCGGGCTGAAGACCGCGTTCGCCTTGGCCTGCGCCGCCGCCATCGCGCGGATCACGTTGGCCCGCAGGTCGGCGGGCTCCGGCACGGTCCAGTCGAGGGCGCCGGTCGCCGTCGCGTCTTGGTCCGCACGGGCTCTGCGGTTATAGGCGTCGAGGAATTCGCCGCGCGTCCCGTCGGCTTCGGATTTCAGCCCGCGCGCCAGAAGGCCCCGGTATTGCGCGCCGTGAAAGAGATCGAACGCGGCGGCGGCGCCCATCACGGCCAGGATGGCCCTGTTCAGCGCGATGGAGGCGATGCCGGGCCTGAGGAAGCGGCTGAACGCTTGAATCTGGCGACCGCCGAAATTCTGGTTGAGCGTCACCGAGACCACCGGAACCTTGCTCAGCACGTTCACGTCCAGCGATTCGCCGCCGATCTGCTGAATGCGCAGGCGCTCTTGCTTGGCGCCCGGCACGAAGCCGGGGGCGTTGGAGAGCATGACGAGCGGAAACCCATGCCGCTCGAGAAACTCCATGAACACGCGGAATTTCTCGGTGCCGATCGCGTCCGGGGCGCCGCCCCCGAGCGGCTGGTCGGCGATGACGCCAGTCACCGATCCCGCGAGGGTGGCGAGCCCGGTGATCAACGTGGAGCCGCTCCGCTCCCCGTTGTCGCGATGGAATTCGAGAAAACTTCCGGCGTCGAAGATCCCCTCGATGACGTCGGCGACCATGTCGAACGGCTGCGACGACGCGTCGGGAACCCGGGGCGGCCGGTCGGGCGGAGAATAGGCGAGAGGATGGGCGTCCCCAACCAGCAGTCCGAGAATGCGATTGGCGAGGTCGAAAGCCTGGCGCAGGTCGTCCACTTGGAAGGCGGCGATCTTGGCGGCGAGCCGCCGCTCCCGTTCCGAATCCTGCGCGCGCCTCACATAGATCGTCGCGTCCGCCTGGGTGTTGAGGGTGACGAGGAGAAGCCCTTCGGGTCGCATGACGATATGGATTCGCGGCGCGCCGGGAAGAGAGAGCTGGCGCACGATGTCCATCTGCGCCTGGACCGCGGCGACGTCCTCGCCTTCGACGGCGCGGTACCATCGCTTGCCGAACACGAGGATCTTGGGCGAGCGGGTCTTGTCGGCGATTTGCAGAAGCTCGCGAGTCCTCACCAGGCTCGCGAACGAACGCACGCCAGAGTCGGTCCGCGGGCCCATGACGAGCACGTGCTTGCCGCCGAGCCTGGCGAAGCCGCCGACCAGGGCGCCCGCTTCCACGTATTCGCCCTTGAAGGGAACGAAGGCGCCGCCGTCCACGTTGGCGGCGATCCGCCCCTCGTTCAGAACCGTGTCGGCGAACCCGTCTTTGGCCTCTTCCGGCCGGTCGCGCAACCGGGCGATCGCCGGCTGGTGGCGCTGGGCGAAGAACAACTCGTGCACCCTGCGGACATGGCGCAAGAGTTCGATATGGTCGCGGGCGACCAGATCCACGGTGCCGGTCCATTGCGCCATCACCCGAGCGCCGCCGACTTCATAGTTCGTGAGCGATTCCCCGGTCGCGGCGCGGATGACGTTGGACCCCGTCAACACCCGGAAGGATTGCTCGGAATCGAGCAGGATTTGAACGCAAGCCTGGGACGACCCGTACACGTCGAGGCCGGTGGAGGATCCTACGCCGACGGCGACCAGAATGAAATTCCGCGGGCCCTTCGCTCCGCCCGCCGGCCGGCTGAGATCGAACGCCCGGTCCATTTCGCAGAAGAGGTCGCGCAACGATCGGTCGTCCACCTTCCCGATGCTCGCCAGGAACCGGTCGTAAGCGACGCCATGGGCGATCAAGGCGTTCATCATGAACCCTTGCGCCGCCCGGTTGAGCGCCGCCATCCCTTCGCGCACGTTCGCCCCGGCGCCGTCGTTCCACACATAGAGCGGCATGTCGCTGAGATACGCGTAGTAGCAGGCCGCGACGTACTTGCGTCCCTCGCGATCGCCGGTGGCGCCGCCGCTGATCCGCGAGTCCTTGAGGAAGAAGAGCGCCGGCCTGCCGGCCATCGCGCCTTCGTAGATCTTCGCGCCGACGGCGGGACCGCAGTCGATCGAGCCGATCACGATCTCCCGCGCGGCGCCGGGATCGAAGGCTTCCCGAGCCCAAAGTTCGAGGGGCCACTTGCCCAAGTCGAACAACCTCTGGTCTCGCGCGCTCGACGGTTCGCTGCACAGCGGATTGTTGAGGTCCGCGTCGTGAAGCAGGTCGAGACAGACTCGCCCGTGGTTCAGATAAAAGTTGAGAACCTTGCGCTCCGTCGTGGAAAAGCCCGGCCGGCGCGCCTCGACGCGCACGAGTATGAAGTCGGCTCGCGCGTGCAGGAAGAACCGAACCGGCCGACCGGCGATCCGCAGAAGGTTCTCGTGATTGAAGACCGTGGGATCGCTTCCGGCGAGGTCGAGGTGGATCGGCTGGCCGCAGGCGAGAATCTCCACGACGTTGCGTTCGCCGCGATCGAGCTCATTGTAGGCGGCGAGAAGGCGGCCGGCCTGCAACGCAGCCCTCTCGACGTTCGGGGCGGAGCGGATGTGTCCTTTGCCGTCGGTTTCCGTCACCGGAACCCCTTCTTCCAGCCAGGCGACCATGACGTACCGGTGAGCCCCGCCTTCGCGAGGCGCGAGCCGAAACGCCAGGATGTCCGGCCGTGGCGAGGGAAGCTCAAGGATGCGATACCGCCGCGACCATGCGCTCGCGTGATCCTCCAATTCCCGCCGAACCCAGTCGGGCGCGAGGGAGGCGGGAGCGGCGCCGCCAGGGCGGCGCAGGGCGGCGCGGGCGCTCTTGAGAAAGTCCCCGTTTTCCCACGCCGTCGCGCCGCGCCGTTTCGATCTGGCCGCCTCTTTCCTCGCCGGTTCCGTCCGCTCGGCGGCGCCGCCCTCGCGGCCCGGACCGGAGGGCCGTTTCAGCAGCGCCCGCCCGAGTCTTGCGAGCGAATCGTCCTGTTCGGACTGCTCTTGCAAGATCAACACGAACAACGACCTGCGAATCTCGGCCGGGATGAATGGGCGCGCCAGCATGAGGTCGAATAGGCTGGCGATCAGCTGACGGCCGTCGCGGACCGCCGCGTAACCGCGTAAGAGATGGAACAGCGCAAGCCTCATTTCGGGGCTCCGCTTACCCTCCAGCCGCGGAATTCCGTATTTCTCGCGCAGCGATCCCATCACCGAGCGAAACAGCGGCGGGGGCGAGTAGGTCTCGTTGTCCCACTCCAAGACCAGTCGGTTCATTTCGCCGAACCACGTCTGGCTCACGCCCAGCGCGGCCGAATAGATCTGTTTGAGAGAGGAGAAGGTTTCGACGATGTCCGCAAGCACATCGTCGGCGGAATCGAGGCGAACGCCCGATCCCTTCAGCGCCTCCAGGCACCGTCCCAGGCGGAGCGGAATCTCGTCTCCCTGGAGATAGCCCAGATAGAAGCCGCGCATGAGCGCCAATATGCCGGAGAGCGCACCGGCCGAATCGCCCCGAGCGACGCAGGCGAGGCCGCCGTCCGGCGCCGCCGGGTCCTGGATGCGCGCGAAAATCTCATGCGGCTCTCCTTCGATGTCGAGAGGGTCCGGCTCGATCGCGGCCAGGGGAGCGGCGGCCTCGTCCTCGACGAGCGCGAGGAGCTCGCCTTCGGTCAACGACTTGCCCCGCGGCAGCCGATCCGCGGCGCCGTCCTCGGCGAGAAAGCCGATCGTGCCGGAGATGGGCGAGGCGAGCGTCGTCTCCATCTTCATCGCTTCGATCACCATCAAGGGATCGCCGCGCTCGACCCGGGCGCCGACGCGCAAGGCCTCGCCGCCGGCCGCGCTCGCCGCAAACTGCACGAACGACGCCTGGAAGGGACAGCGGACCGCCCCCGGAGGATCGAAGTCCCGCTTGGCGTCGACGGCGCGCAGCCGAACCCGGTAATAGTGGACGCCATCCTCTTCCGTCACCCGCAGGTGGTGACTGGCCGCCCGGCGATCGACCCTGACCGGGGTGAAGCGTCCGCGGAACTGGATCAGATGATCGTCGCCGCCTCGCACGCGCTGCGACACCCGCATGTCGCCGAGGTAGACGCGATTTGCGAAGGCGGCGTACGATTCGAGACCGGTCTGAAGGAAGTCGATGCGCAGCAGCTTGCCGTGAACTTCGGCGAGAAACGCGGGCGTCACGGTCAGCGCGCCGCGCCGCAGAATGTTCTCCAGATCGCCGGCGGTGAGGCTGGCCTCCAGCGTGTCGTGCACCGAACGCGCCAGCTCGGCGAGCGCGCCGAACGCGGCGGCGGCCACCGTCCGGTCGAGGTCCGTCGCGACCGCGCCGATTTCCGAAGCGTCCTCCAGCAGGCGATTCGTATAGTCGCCGCTGCGGAACAGCGGATGGCGCAGGATCTTGAGCAGTTGATCGACGTTGGTGGTGATCCCGCGAACGTAGACTTCGCCAAGGGCGCGCTCCAGCCGGACGAGGCATTCCTGGCGATCCCTGCCGTAGGCGATGAGCTTGCCGATCATCGGATCGTAGTTCGGCAGAACGCTGTCGCCGGGCTTGAATCCGAAGTCGCATCGCACGCCGTTGAAGGTGGGCAGATCGAGGTCGCGAATGACCCCCGGACTGGGCGCGTAATCGTTCCAGGGGTCCTCCGCGTAGATGCGGCACTCGATCGCGTGGTCCTTCTGCGCGAAGCGCGCGCCAAGCACACGCTCGTAAGGAATTTCGCTCCCGCGCCCGTCGAAATGGAGAATCTGCCATTTCACCAGATCGATATTCAGGCTTTGGTCGGTGACGGGATACTCGACCTGCATTCGGGTGTTGACCTCGAGGAATCCGAACTCCCCGGTGTCGCCGTCGAGCAGAAACTCCAGCGTGCCGGCGCCGCCGCCGTCAGCGTATCCCGAGATCGCCGCCATGTTTTCGGCCGCCGCGACGAGCTTGCGGATCGAGCGCTCGTCGAGAAATGTTTCCCCTGTTTCCTCGATGATCTTCTGGTTCTTGCGTTGTACGGCGCATTTGCGAATCCCGACGGCGACGCCGTTGAATATCTGCACCTCGAGATGCACGGGACGCTCGATGTAGCGTTCGAGATAGAGCGAATCGTCGCCGTAGTTCGCGCGGCCGATCCGCCTCGCGGATTCGCAGGCTTGCGCCAGCGCCTCGGCAGACCGTACGACCGCCATCCCCTTGCCGCCGCCGCCCGCGCTGAGCTTGACGACGACGGGATAGCCGATCCGGGAGGCTTCGGCTCGCGCTTCGTCCACATCGCCGATGAGCTCCGACCCCTTCAGAACCGGCACGCCGTGCTTCATGGCGAGATCGCGCGCATCGAGCTTGTGGCCCACCTTGCGCATGACGTCCGCCGACGGTCCCATGAAGCCGATGCGGCGCCCGAGCGTCCGGCCGAGCTCATCGATCGCCTCGACGAAGCGATAGTTCTCCGCCAGGAAACCGTAGCCGGGATAGATCGCGTCCGCCTCGGACAGGACCGCGGCGCCGAGAATGACGGGGATGTTGGTGTAATTCACGGCCTCGCCGATGTGCACGACCTCGTCGGCGAACTCGCACCACGACTGCTTGCGGTCCGGGTCGGTCACGACCGCGACGGAACGGATGCCTTCCTCCTTGAGGGCGAAGAAGAACCGCTTGGCGATTTCTCCGCGGTTCGCGACGAGAACCTTGCGAAGCCCGTGGCTGCGCAACGCAGCCGGTTCGTCGCGCCGGCCCATGCTGGGGTTCGCCCGTCGCAGTTCGCTCAGAACCGTTTCGATCGCCTCAATCATGGGATCCCACGCCTGGACGATTTGGGACAACGCGACCGCCGCGCCCGAGGCCGGCGCTGACGGTCACCGGCGCGAACATCGCCGATGACCCGGTCGTCGTCGGGCAGTCGCCCCCGGGGGCGCGGAGGAACGCCAAAGTTCGAGAACCGCATGCGTGCTTCCAAGCTGCGAAGCGACGCCGAACCGTCGGCCGCGTCAGGACAGCCAACGTTTTCGGCGCCGGTAGTGTTTGACGTCGCGGAACGATTGTCGGCCGGCCGTCGAGAGCCCGAGGTAGAACTCCTTGACATCCTCGTTCTCGGCCAATTCCTTCGCCGCGCCGTCCATGACCACCCGGCCGTTCTCGAGGACATAGCCGTAATCGGCGAAGCGCAGGGCGACCGTCGTGTTTTGTTCGGCGAGCAGGAACGCGACGCCCTCCTTGACGTTGAGGTCCCGAACGATCTCGAAAATCTCCTCGACGACCAGGGGCGCCAGGCCCATCGACGGCTCGTCGAGCAGGACCAGCGACGGCTTGGCCATCAGGGCGCGCCCGATCGCGGTCATTTGCTGCTCGCCGCCCGAAGCGAATCCGGCCTGGCTGTCGCGCCGCGCCTGCAAACGAGGAAAGTAGTGATAGACCGTTTCGAGATCGGCTCTGAGCTGGGAGCGCGAAATATTCCGCGCAAAGGCGCCGCTCAGCAGATTCTCCTCGACGGTGAGGTGAGGAAAGCAGTGGCGGCCCTCCATCACCTGGCACACTCCCATTCTTATCAGCTCGTTGGCGTCGAGCTTGTCGACGCGAACGCCCTTGTATTCGATCGTGCCCTTGGTGACTTCGCCACGCTCGGCCGACAAGAGGTTCGAGATGGACTTCAGGGTGGTGCTTTTTCCCGCGCCGTTCGCCCCGAGCAGCGCGACGATCCCGCGCTCCCGCAACTCCAGGGAGACGCCCTTCAGCACGAGGATGACGTGATCGTAGATGACTTCGATGTTGTTGACGGACAGCAGCGAGGCCGTCGCCGTCGCCCTCAGCGCGGACATGGGACTAGCCTCGGCATGCGGGCGCCGACGGCCGCAACTCTCGCTTTGCGCCGGGGCGTCAACGCGCAACCCCCAGATAAGCGTCGATGACCGCCTGGTTGTTGCGAATCTCGTCCGGGGCGCCGTCGCCGATCTTCCTGCCGTGGTCGAGGACGACGACGCGATCGGAGATATCCATCACCACGCCCATGTCGTGCTCGATCAACACGATCGTCGTGCCGTACTGTTCGTTTGCGTCGAGAACGAAGCGGCACATGTCCTGCTTTTCCTCGACGTTCATTCCCGCCATCGGTTCGTCCAGCAGCAAAATCGACGGCTCGGCGGCAAGCGCGCGAGCCAGTTCGACGCGCTTTTGCAGCCCGTAGGGCAGCCGGCTCACCGGGGTCCTGCGGATGTGTTGGATTTCGAGGAAATCGATGATCTCCTCGACCTTGCGCCGGTTCTCGATCTCCTCGCGGCGCGCCCGGCCGAAATAAATCGCCTGCTCGAGAATCGTCGCTCGCATGGCGAGGCAGCGACCGGTCATGATGTTGTCGAGCACGGACATGCCCTTGAACAGAGCAATGTTCTGAAACGTGCGCGCGATTCCCGAGGCGGCCGCGAGATGGGCGCTCATGCCGCGGTAGGCCTTGCCGCGCAGGACGATCGTGCCGCCCTGCGCCTGATAGACGCCGTTGATCACGTTCAGCATCGAACTCTTGCCCGCGCCATTCGGGCCGATGATCGCGCGGATTTCGTGCTCGCGGACGTCGAAGCTGACGTCGAGGAGCGCGATCACGCCGCCGAAGGCGAGCGAGATGTTCTCGAATTGGAGAACGGGATCGCCGAATTTTCGCTCGCTGTTGGCCATGCCCGATCCGTCAAGCCGCTCGATCCGCCGCATCCGGCGGGAACGTCTTGACGTCCACAATCGCCAGATCGGCCGCGACGATGCCGGTGCGGCCGTCCTCGAAACGCACCAGAGTTTCGACGTGCTGCACCGTCTTTCCCGCGTATAGCGCCTCGATCAGCACGGCGTACTTGTTCTCGACGAAGCGGCGCCGGACCTTGCGGGTGCGGGTGAGCTCGTCGTCGTCCGGATCGAGTTCCTTGTGCAACACCAGGAAGCGCTTCACCTGCAGGCCGGACAAGACTGGGTCGCGAGACAACTCGGAGTTCACCTGCTCGACGCACTGCTTGATCAACGCGTACACCTCCGGCTTCTGAGCCAAGTCGGTGTAGCCGGAATACGCCACGCCGCGCCGTTCCGCCCAATTGCCGACCGCCCCGATATCGATGTTGACGAACGCGCACACCATCTCGCGGCCGTGGCCGAACGCGACCGCCTCCTTGATGTGGGGAAAGAACTTCAGCTTGTTCTCGACGTAGTTCGGCGCGAACAGCGATCCGTCGGCCAGCTTGCCGACGTCCTTGGCGCGATCGATGATCTTGAG
>Ga0181524_10002019_pt1 | contig 21928 bp, 15 predicted proteins | sample PEATcosm2014_Bin_34_FD_119761 | JGI IMG/M metagenome (GOLD analysis project Ga0181524, IMG submission 119761) | Peatland microbial communities from MTU Mesocosm Facility, Houghton, MI, USA - PEATcosm2014_Bin05_60_metaG | ecosystem: Environmental > Terrestrial > Soil > Wetlands > Peat | place... | reverse complement strand
GTCCAGTCCTTTGCACCGCAGCAGCACCCGGTCGCGCGCCAGGACCTCGTCCCCTGCCGAAAAGGTGCGCGAGTAAATCCAGTCCGCCTCGCCGACCCATTTCACCTTCAGCTCATTGTCGCGGTAAAACGGGTCCTCGATAGCGCCCGCGTTGAGAAGGTCCGTGTGCACGCACCCCGGCACCGTCGCCGGGAAACGCCGCGCGCTGCCCACGCGCTGGAGTTTCCATGCGCCGCCCAAATCAATCGTGAAGTTCGGCACGGCGATCTCCCTTAATGGCCCATGAATCGCGAGGCTGGGCGGAATTTAGCTTCCTCGAATGAAAAAAGCAACCGAGGCTCCGGCCCAAGAGGCTGCGTGCTGCTTGACGGCGCATGACCCTAGTCGTGAGAATATGATGCAGGCGGCGCAGGTCCAGCGGCTGCCAGAGCAGAAAGGACAAACCCTATGTCCGTCAGGTCATCGGCCGAACGAGCCGTGGAACAAGGAAAAGGCATTATGCGCCTGGCGCCCAACTGGGTGCCGCGAGTTTACTGCGTCCCGGGGCGCCGCATTAAGCTTCACCCGGACGACTATTATGCGCTCGGAGGCCCGCGCGGCGGAATTGACGAACGTTGGTTCGCTTCCACCACCCCGGCCGATAACGGGCCGCTCACCGCTCAGAACGAGGGGCTCAGTTTCATTGTGTTCGAAGACGGTCCCCGCACGGAGCGCATCCTCTTACGGGACGCCATCGAGGAACTCCAGGGCCTCATCATCGGAAAACGAATCTGGAACGAGTACCGCCGCTGGCCCATGTACGCCAAGTTCTTCGACAACAAGGGCGCGTTGCCGCACCACGTCCACCAGCGCGACGAGCACGCGCGGTTGACCGGACAGCTCGGCAAACCCGAGGCATACTATTTCCCACCGCAGGTGAACAACCACGCAGGCGATTTCCCTTACACCTTCTTCGGACTCAACCCGGGGACGACGAAGAGCCAGCTTCGCGAGTGCCTCGTGGATTTCGCCAGGGGCGACAACAAAATCACGAACATTTCCCGCGCCTATCGGCTCGAGATCGGGACCGGCTGGGATGTGCCGCCGGGACTCCTTCACGCGCCTGGCAGCCTCTGCACCTATGAGCCTCAAAAAGCGTCTGATGTCTTCGCCATGTACCAGTCACTGACGGGAGATCAGATCGTCCCGAATGAACTGCTTTGGAAGAACACGCCCGAGGACAAGCTCGACGATCTCAACTACTTGATCTCCGTGCTCGATTGGGAACTGAACGTGGATCCGGACTTCCGCGAGCATCGCTTCATGCGCCCCAAGCCGGTGCGCCCGCTGGAGCAGATGACGACCGAGGGATACATCGAGAATTGGATCTGCTACAAGTCCGCGTCGTTCAGCGCCAAGGAACTGACCGTTTTGCCCGGCGCAACCATCACGGTCCGCGACGCCGCCGCCTACGGCCTCATCATGATGCAAGGGCACGGCAAGATGGGGAATTGGGACGTCGAGACGCCGAGCCTCATTCGCTATGGCCAGTTGACCTATGACGAGTTCTTCGTCACGGAAGATGCCGCGCGGAACGGCGTTAAGATCGTCAACCCGTCCAAAGTGGACCCGATCATGATGCTCAAACACTTCGGGCCGGGCAATCCGGAAATGCTGCCTTAACCGCTCGTGGTGTAAACCGTCAAGGCATAACGAATAGCGCCTTACGGCGCCACTACAAGCAAAGCTATTATGGGCCGGTAGGCGCAGGCGGATCGCGGCTCAGCGCCGGCGGCAAGGTTCGCACGCCTTCTTCGCGGCGCTCCACGACAGGCGTGGGGTGCCTCACGCGCCAGGCAATAAAGAGCGAGACGAGGAGGAGCAATTCGCCGGACAGCGTGAACGTGGCGCGGTAACTCTTCATGAACACTGAGAAGTAAGCGCCGACCAGAGGGCCGAGCGACCAGCCCAGGCTGGTTACCGACGAGACGATGCCGAAGGCCTTGCCCATGCTCTGCTCGGGCGCGACCTTCCGGATGAGAGCGCTGGCCGTCGGGAAGATTCCCGCCATCCCGAATCCGAACAGGACGCGGATCAGAATGAGTTGCCCAATCGTTTGCGAGTAAGCCTGCAGCGAGGCCATGATGCCGCCCCAGACGACACAGAACATCAGGACTCTCTTCTGTCCCCACCGGTCTCCGAAGGCCCCGAATATCCAGGCCGAGCTGGCCTCGACCGGTCCCACGATCGAGAGAATCAGGCCGGTCAAGGCCCCGGCTTCCGCGTCGCTCATGGCCGAGATGCGCTTCACGAAATAAGGGAAGATCGGCCCCGGCGCGGTCGCGGAGAAGTTGATCAGGCACAGCGTCACCACCGGCACCACGAACGCACCCGTCGTCAGCAGAGGCAGGAACGAGCCTCTCACGTCGGTCTTCGACGCTACGGAGCGCGTGAACGTCTCCCGGACGGCGAATTGCACGATGAGCCCGCCGAGGACCAGGATTCCGCCGGCGAGGAAGAACGTAGGTTCGTAGCCGAAGAACTTCGCCGAGTATCCGCCCAGCACCGGGCCGATGTATTGGCCGCTGGTCGAGGAAACGATGAGCGTGCCCAGGACGGTCCCGGCGCGTTCCTTTGGCGTAACGCTTGCCGCAAGCGCCATGCTCGCCCCCACCGTCCCGGTCAGCATGCCCTGGAGGATTCGCAGGATCAGCAGGTGCGTGATATTCTGTGCGCAGCCCATCAGCGCGATGACCACGGCCCCGCCGAGCATGGCTCGGAGGACCATGGGCTTTCGGCCGTACCGGTCAGCGAGCAATCCCCATATCGGCGAGAACACGACCATGGGCAGGCCGCCCGCCATCATGATAATCCCGGCCCATTTGTCCGCCTCCGGCCCTTCCGGTATCGGCACGGGCAGGTGCTTGATATAGAAAGGCAGGAACGGCATGACGAAACTGAACCCCAGCATCGCAATGAACTGAGCGATGCACAAGGCGTAAAATGTCTTCTTCCACGGAGCGCTCATTCCGACGTCCCGGTGCAGATGTGCCAAAAGACAGCAAGCGGGCGCGCCTGGCTCGCCCGCTTCACTGAGGTACGGATTACACGTTGCGCGCATTATACGGCGCGTGAACGGATTCCGGCAAATCATCCGGAGTCCTGCACGCGCGGGGTTTGACGACCAAATGCAAATCGCGGTATAACCACATGGCATCGGTTTTTGCCAGTCAATCGGGAAGGAGTTCAGGATGATCGGTCTAAACTTCGCGCGAGCAGGCCGGCTGTCGTTGGCGGCGTTCGTTGCCGGCATGCTTCTCGCGACAACCTTCGCCCGATCAGTCCTGGCGACGGAACCGCTCCCGTTGACGAACCACAAGTCGGGCATCTCGGTCTCGCTGTCCGGCGCCAACGGCGCCGACTGGGCCGTCGAGATGACCTGCCATGATGAGGAGGTTGCCGACCAGATTCTCTACGTCAAATCGTCGGTCAACTTCTCGCTGGCCCACAACGCCAATAATACTCTCGAGATAGACAGCGCTGCGAAGATCCCCCATGTCCTGGGCACCACTGTGCCGAAGGGAGCGCCCAACGGCGGAGAAATCCGATACAAGATTGACCGTGACCAGCAGGCCCACGCGTACTGCGGCCCGAGCGGCTCGCTGCCGCCCTTCGCCGTGGCTTACGCCACGCCGTTCAACTTCGACACGCTGACCTACAGCGACCCCGGCCGCACACGTGTGCTGGGCATGATCGGCGACAACGGTCTGCCCTATGGCAATTCGCCGCAGGCGACGAAAGATCGCTTCTGCTACGGACTGCGCGACGCCTTCGGCAACGAGTGGCACGTCCTGACCTACTGGGACAATGACGTGCCGCTGTGTTCCGCCCTGCACGTTGACGGCGGGCGGGCCGAGGGCTCGGACGGCTATTGCTTCCCGGTCTGCGTCAACCCGCTGACGCCGATTGTGCAACTCACCGCCGGCGGTTCAGCACAGTACTACACGACGCCTCTGAAGACTTACCACATACCGAGAATCTGGGACCGCACCACCTACCTGACTGCCGGTGTGCAGATCAGTTTCGTGAACCTGACCAACAGCGCCGCCGTGATGTATCGCGTGGACGGCGGCGCGTGGCAAACCTGGTCCGGCGCGCCGTTGCTCGCCGAGACGCTCTTCTCCGGGTCGAATTCCTCGCACGTGCTGGAAGCCAGGTGCGGCCCCTCCGGCGCGGCGCTGAGCCGGGCGATCGTCTTCAACCCGGATTATCCCGCGCCGACGGAGCATCACGGCTACCTGCTGTGGGCCGACGAGACCGAGCGCCAGGCCCTGGTTTACAAGCTCAAAAACGTACAGCCGTTCAAGATTTCCTATCAGAACTGTTTCCGCAGCGACAGTTGGGTCCAAGGCCTACCGGGGAAGCTCACGGATCAGCGGGGCGTCTGGCGCTTCTGGCCGGGCCTGGTGGGCAACGCACTGTCCAACGCCCTCGTCGTGGCCGTCGAAGGCCCGACGACGCCGGTCGCGCCGTTGCTCAAGCAGCGGCTGCTGTGGATGTCGCGGCTCGAGCCGATCGGCTTCGAGTGCCACATTGACGAGATCACGCCGGCCAAGGATTACCTCAGCGAACTCGGCCAGACGGAAGAATTATGGGTTGATGCGGCCGTCGCCTACGACATCGCGGCGGGATTCTACCGCAGCACGCAGGACCCCGGCGGCCTGACGCCGATCGAGGAGATTCTCGTGCGCGACGGCCTGGCCAAGGTCGCCAAGAGCCTGCTCCAGTTCCGCGACAACTATTCGGCCACATACGGCGGCGGCGACTCGCACTGGCCCCTGGGCTACGAACTGAGCCTGGCCGCCATCGCCATGGCCATGCCGACCTACAAGACGCCTTACTACGGGGTCAGCGGCGGCGACTGCCGGACGATCAACAACCTGGCCGACGGCAACGGCAAGTACTGGAACCCGTTCCCCGACCAGGGTGCAACCTGGTATGCTGCGGCGACCGACCCGTGGATCGCGCGGCCGGGCTACCCGAACAACGTGCACTCGTTCCGCTCCGACTACCTGATCACTGACGACGGCTGGTGGGCGGGCGCGAACGATATGGTCGGCGCCCCGTGCAACTCCGGCGGCGGCAGCGACCGCTACGTCACCGGCCCCAACGGCACTTGTCTGGTTGACGTTCAGTACGGCGACGTGGCCAATGCCGAGTGCCGCGTGGAACTGCAGGAGATGAACGGCTACGAAAACCCGTTCGTCGAGCGTATCGCGGTCCTCGATTGCATGCGCCGCATCAAGGGCGACACGACGCAGGCCGGGTGCGTGACCAACTACTTGCGCCGGCGGATGACCAACGGCGCGGTGACCGTCACCTGGAATCCGAAGACGAAGATCTACACGCCCGACGCCCCGCGCGTCGAAACGGCGGTCTACACTTTCAACCACTATTACGAATTCGCCTCGCTGCCCGGGCCGGTGGGACTGGTCAGCCGGTTCCTGGACGACCTGAAGGCCTACTACGGCATCAGCGGAACGATTGACCAGGCCACGCATGACCGCATTTACAATGATACGCGGAAAATCTTCTACGACCCGTACGGCCTGGTCCTGTGCGAAGACCCGGCGACTCTGCCGCCGCACGCGCCGGAGCGCAACCACCCGCCCATCGTCAAGCCGCTGTTCAAGTACGTGGTCAAGCCCGGCGAGCCTTGCGTGAAGTACGTTCTCGCCTGCGACCTGGATGGCAACCCGCTCACGATCACCGTCAACGGTCTGCCCAAGGGCGCCACCTGGGACCCGCAAACCCGGGTCATCACGTGGATGCCGACGGCCAACGACGCCGGAGTGCATGTCGTGACGGTCACGGCCGATGACGGCAAGTCCGCTACGACGCGCCCCTTCGCCATGATTGTCAAGACCGACGCAGGTTCAGGCCGCATCCCCGCGGCGCTGACCGGCGTCACGGCTGCTCTCACGGCCGATCATTCGGCCGTGGTGCTCAACTGGACGAAGCCGTCGGGCGTCGCCGTCGCGGCCTACGCCATCTATCGCGACGGAATCCTCTGGGCGTCGGCGCCCGCGGACGCGACCTCCTGGACCGACAGCGAATTGATTCTGCCCTCGTCGAAAACCCGTTACGATATCTCGCTCTGGGCCACGAACGGCGCGGAATCGAGCGCCACGGCAGCCACGCCGGATATTCTCGAGGTGCCGGGCGCCGGCAACTCGTAAGCGCATTCGGATCCGGCTCTCAGGGCGTCGTCAGAAGCAGCGAAATGGACCTGATTACATGGAAAGTCGAGAACTCCGAACGACTCCGCAGTTCGTCCGAATACGGGCTAAGCACTACCTAAAGCGGAACTTGATTATCTTTGTGGTATTCGCAGCGATAGGTGCTCTATTATTCTATCAGGGAGCGCCGGCGCTGCATGCCGTTGGATGTATCTTTCTTTTGTTTTCGTCCTTATTGCTGCTCTTCGTAATCCCCTTAGGCAATCTTGGGGATATGCTATGGCGTAATGAGCAGGCGGCAAAAGCCATGCTTTACGTTGACGAGTCGCGTTTGGCGACCTTTGAGGAAAGCAGATGGCAGTACGTGGACTTGACTGATATTGAATCAATTAAAACTATGTGGTCAGGCCGGAAGATCAGGATTTACCGAAGGCGAAGGATTCTGGGTCTCGTCCTTGAAAAGGACCTCAATACGCCTTATTTTGAGCGTCGAGAGCTGGAGGATTTTCTCGCCTGTGTACGGCAGGCAGCAATGCAGGCACACAGGCGGGCGACCGACGAACGACGGGGATGACGACTCAGACACATGGAAAGCTGACGGTGAACGTGGAGCCCCGGCCGACGTGGCTTTCCACGTGGACGCTTCCTCCGTAACGGGTGACGAGCGCCTTGACGAAGGCCAATCCGAGTCCGGCCCCCTCAATGCCCTTCCGCACCGCTTGCGGGCCTCGAAAGAACTCGTCAAAAAGGCGCAAAGAATCCTTGTCCGCGATGCCGGGACCGTGGTCGCGGACGCTGGCGAAAAAGGACCCGTCCTCGACGCCACCCGATATGACGACATCGGCGTTGCCGCCTGAGTACTTGACCGCGTTCTCGATGAGGTTCGCAAAGATGATGCGCACGCCGGCAGGATCGGCATGGATTCCAGGTGAGCCGGCCGGCAGCTCGACGCGAAGCCGCAGGTTCTCCGCTTCCGCCGCTTTCCTGTGATTCTCGGCCTCTTCGCGGATGACCGTCACGATATCCACGGTCGTGCAGTCCGCCAGGACGCGGCCGTCGCGGATAGCCATGAGTTCCGCAAGCTTCTTCGCCAGTTCCTGCACGACGACAACCTTGGCGAGCGCGCCGCTCATGAGAGAGTCCCTGTCCTGTGCTGAAAGGCGCTCTCCCAGTTTGGCGAGCGTCGAGACACAGGTATGAGCTGTGGCCAGCGGGGAGACGATCTGATGCATCAGGAGGGCGACGAATCGCGACTTCGCCCGGTCCACGGCGCGCATCTCCTGAACCTGGCCCGACAGGTGCGCGCTTTGAAGCGCGAGACTGGCGATGATGCCGACCTCCGCGAGAAACCACTCGTCGTCCTCGCTGAAATGATCGCCCCGGCTATTGAGGACTTCGACCACCGCGATGACGGCATTGGGAGACGCCGATTCTTCCTCGCCGGCGGGTGAAGTCTCGCGCCGCCCGTGGATTGGAACGGCGAGCACGTTGCGCACGGGGAAGCCGTACTGCTGCTGAAAGCCCTGGCGCACGTGCAGTGTCGGAAAGATATAGGACAGTTCTGCGGAAGTGTCGAAGATGTTGACCATGGTATCGTGCATTGCAGCGTAGCCGGCGGGCGAGTTGTCGGCAATCGGCACGTCGAAGCCGACCAGGCCCTGCCCGAACATTCCGGCGGCGGTAAGCTGCTTGTCACCCTGCTCCAGCAGATAGACGATGCCGTGTTCCGCCTCGCAACCGCTGGACGCCTGCTCGGCAATCGTCCGAAGGAGCGCACTGACATCGCTGTGCCGCGTGATGTCCTGGCACACCGTGAGCAGATGCTCGAGGTCCGCGAACCGGCGGCGAAGCCACGGCGTCTCGCCCGGCTCTCCGGCCTTGCCGCCCGGCGGCGGAGTTAGAGCTATCGCCCGGAACCGCGCGCCTTCTTCCTCTTTGACGCGCCGGAAGAACGGACATAGCCGGCATAGCGACCGCTTCCGCGGCGCCGACGGCTGGTGATGGTCCAGGCATAATGTGCCCGCGATGGCCCAGCAGATGCGCCCGCCGTTTTTTCCGCCGTTGATCCCGTCACAGGCGGCATCGAGCGCGGCGGGGCAGATTCCCTTCTTTGAGGCGTCGCCCCCGGGTCCGCGACCGCACGCCATGACTTCCCAGCAATTGAGTTTCAATTCCATTGCCCGAAAGAACCGGTATCGGGACGGCTGATGCGCCGTGCGCGTCTGCGCCGAAGGCTGGGGACCTTCGGCTCGTCAGGGCTCACGGGCAGGCGCGGCCTCGACGTCCGGCCTGGGGAAGAGGCCGGCCGCCTTCACGATATCCGGCACGGCTTCCTCCCACTCGATCGCCTGGATATGCACGCCGCTCACGCCCTCGATCTCGCGGAGTTGCTGAATCAACTCGACCGAAATCTTCTTGCCCTCCTCGCGGGCCTTGTCCTTCTTGACGCCGGCCATCCGTTGGATCAGCGCATCGGGGACCTTCACGCCCGCCACCGAGGACTGCATGTAGCGGAGCATCCCCGCGCTCTTGGGCACAATCACGCCGGCGAGGATGCAGGTCCGCGTGTGCAGACCGCGGTCCCGCGCGCGCGACATGATGCCCTTGAACTCCTCGATGTCGTAAACCCCTTGCGTCTGGATGAAGTCCGCGCCCGCCGCCACCTTCTTGGCCAGGCGAAGGACGCGTATGTCGCCCACTTCCTTCACCGGCGTCCATGCCGCTCCGATGAAGAGCCGCGGGCCGCCGTGCTCAATCGCGTCTCCGCCCTCCAGCAGCCCCTCGTCCCGCATCTTCTTCAGCATGGCCACCAGTTGGACCGAGTCCACGTCATAGACGTTCTTCGCGCCCGGATGGCCCTTCAACTTGCCGGCGGCGCCGAAGGATTGGTGGTCGCCGGCGATGCAGAGGCAGTTGCGGATGCCGAAGCTCGCTGCGCCCAGGACATCGCTCTGGATGGCGATCCGGTTGCGGTCGCGGCAGGTCATCTGCATCACCGGTTCGATCCCGCGCTGCATCAGCAGGACCGCTGCGGCGATGCTCGAGAGGCGCACCACGGCGGTCTGATTATCGGTGATGTTGAGCGCGTCGGCATAACTGCGGAGCAGGTCGCCCTTGGTCATCACCACGCTAGGGTCGCAGCCCGGCGGCGGGCCGATCTCCGCGGTCACGGCGAACTGCCCGCTGCGGAGCACCCGCTCGAGCCGGCTGCCGGAGACGAGAGGTTTCGCGGCCGTGTCAAGGCTTGGCAATTTTCAAGTCCTCCCTTTTCACTCGACGGGGCCCGCCATGATGCGACGAGGCCCAGTTCTTGGGCGCAATGTACGTGGCGGCGAGGTCGTCCAGCTTCCCCAGCGCCTGCGCCCGCTCCACGATCTTGATCCATCCGCAGTCCGTCTCGGGGTTGATCTCGCATTTCCCGTCCTTCGAGCCGCCGCACGGGCCGTTCAATATGCTCTTGCTGCACCGGGCGATGGGACAAATGCCGAACGTCCGGTCGAGTACGCAGTCGCCGCATCCGCTGCACATCTCCTGCCACTGGCCATGCTCCGTCGTCGCGCCGATAAAGAGCGTATCGACGCCCGGGAAAACTCGAATGGCGCCGAGGTGATCCGCCAGGAGATTGGTGCCCGCGCCGCAGGAGAAAGAGACGACCGCGTCCGGCTTTTCGTCTCCGGCGAGCACCGGCTCGACGAATTCCCAATCGCACACGCGCTGGCAGGTCGCCGCGCGGACCTCGATGTCCATACCTTTATCTGCGGCCATGACCGGCAGCAGGCAGGCGATCTCTTCCGTCTCCTTCTCGCCACCGGCGAAGCAAACCGCCGCGCAGGAGCCGCACCCGAGGAGCAGCACCTTCCGATAGGGCGCGAGGAACGCAAGTATGCTCTCGAGAGGCTTTCGGCGAACGACAATCATTGGGAAACTCCTTGCACGGAGGGACTCTCGGAAAGGACCTGTCCGGCCTCGACGAATTCGATCGTCACTTTCGGGCGCACCGCGCGCGCCCGCTCCACGGCGGCGGTCAGGACTTGCTTTGCCCGTTGTTGGCCGCTCGCGTGCTTGCAGGCGGCCGGGCTGCAAAGCACAACTCGAATTTCCTCTATCCCGTTCGCGATCAGGCGCAGAAGGTCGCGAGCCGCGAGGTGTGTGACGCACGGCACGCGGAGATAGACGACAGTATCGTCGGTCTCGCTTTTTGACGTCGCCGCGTGCGCGCACATCACCACTGCGGCGCGCGCGCGCGCAGGTTTGGCGGCGAGGCTGCGGTCAATCTGCTCGCGGAACTGTTCGCGCGGCCAGTGTCCGATGGTGATTGCGCCCTGGGGACACTCCGCCGCGCACAGACCGCATGCCTGGCAAGTTTCCGGGGCCGCCACCATCTTCTTCTGTATCTTGACGCCGTCGAGCGGGCAGAGGCGGAAACAGGCGAGGCAGGAAGCGCACTTGACCTCGTCAATCGTCGGCCCGGCCCCGCAATTCAGGCAGCGGCCGGCTTCCGTGAGCGCCGCCGCCTCGTCGTAACCGAGCTCGTGCTCCTGGAACCCCGCAAGCCGCTCCGGGCCGGAAACCTGGCGCATCGGCATGCGGTCGAGGCGATGGAGCTTGTCGTGGGCCTCCTTCGGGAACTCGCCGACGACCGCGCGATCTTCCGGCGGCGGACTCTTCAGCAGCCCGGTCCGCAGGAACTGGTCCACGATCGCGGCCGCCCGCCGGCCGTCCGCAATCGCCTGGATGGCGCTGCCGGGCCCGTTGAGGACTTCGCCCGCGAGAAACACGCGCGGTTCGCTCGTGCTGTGCAGGTCCCTGTCGGCGACAATTCGCCCGCGGCGGTCCAACTTCACCGCCGAGCCGAGAGTCCAGCTTGTGTCCCCCGCCTGCCCGATCGTAAGCACCACCATGTCCGCGGCGACCGCCTTCACGTGCGCGGGATCGTACTGAGGGCTGAACCGCTTTTTGTCGTCGAAGACCCGAGTGACGCGCATCAATTCGAGGCCCGCGACGCGGCCGTCCCTCTTCAGCACCCTTTTCGGGGCCCAGGACGGCATCAGGTGAATGCCCTCTTCCGTGGCGGCGGCGATCTCCTCCTCGGAGGCGGGAATCTCGGCATGGGACTCTATGCAGGCCATCGTCACCTGTTCCGCCCCGAGGCGGCGAAGGGTTCTAGCCACGTCCACAGCCACGTTGCCGCCGCCGATCACCAGCGCTTTCCGGCCCACCGGCACGGGATTTCCGGCCCACACGTCCATCATCAGCGGAATGGCTGCGACAAACCGCTCCGCGCCGAAGCCGGGCAAGGCCAGCCCGCGGCTGCGCGACAGGCCGGCGCACACGATGACGGCCTGGAATCCGTCAGCTTGGAGATCGGAGAGATGCACGTCGCGGCCGATTTCGCAGTTGCACTTGAGCTCTATCCCGCGCGCGAGGATCGCCTCCACATCCTTCCTCAATACGCGCTCGGGAAGCCTGTACTTGGGAACGAGATTCAGCATCCCGCCCGGGTGTGCCAACCGCTCGATGACGGTGACTCCGTAACCCATCTCACGCAGATCCTGCGCGGCGGTCAGGCCGGCCGGCCCTGCGCCGACGACGGCGACCTTGCCGCGGGTCACGGGCGGCGCTTCCGGAACCGCGTCCGGAGCGGTCTCAATCTCCGTGACGAAGCGTTTCAACTCCTTCAGCGCCACGGCGGCGTCCAGCGCTCCGCGGCGGCATTTTGCCTCGCAGGGGTGCTGGCATATCCGGCCACAGACGGAAGGGAACGGATTGACCTTTCGGATCACCTGGAGCGCTTCCTCATACCTGCCCCAGGCGATCAAGTTCACGTATTCCCGCGTGTCGGTGCGAACCGGACATGCGGCCTGGCAAGGGGGAAACGGGCGTTCCACTGTCAGTGCTCCTGGGATAGAGCGGTCTTCGTGCGGCCGGGGTCAGGCTGGCCGAGCATTCCTCGAACCTCGGCCATCAACGTTTCAGCGTCAACCGGTTTCTCAATGAAGCGGTCGGCTGGGAGCCACTGGCTGTCCGGCTCGAACGCCATCTGGAACTGCCGGCCGACGGCGGACAAGACGAGCAGACGGGAGTGCTTCAGCGACTCGTCGGCGCGCAGCTCCCTGCACAACTCGAATCCGGCTTCCGGACTGCCCATGATGATGTCCAGGATGACCAGATCGGGCTTCTCGGCGCGGGCCAGCTCCAGGCCGCTCTGTCCGTCGTACGCCGCGCTCACTCGATATCCCGCTTCCTGCAGGAGGAGCTTGTGGGCGGTCACGAGTTCCCGATCATCGTCAATCAGGAGTATGCTTTTCGCCGGGGCGACCATCTGCCGCACCTTTCCGTGTTGGCGCTATTTCTTCGCTCGAAGGCACCGCTTCACCGCTGCAACGAGGTCCTGCTGGACGGCGGTCTTCGGAAGGACCTCTTTCGCGCTGAGGGCGTGATCTTTCTCGAACGCGTACATCATCATCCCGGGGCTCTCGGCCACTGCGGTGACGAGGACGATCGGGATGTTGGTGTATTCCGGACTCGCCGCCAGTTCATCGCAGAACGTGAACCCATCCTTCTCCGGCATCCGCACGTCCAGCAAGATCAGGTCCGGACGGGTCTTCTTCAGATGTTTCGTCGCCGCGCCCGTGCTCTCGGCGGTGGCGACATTGTAAGACTCGGCTTCGAGCATCAGCTTTACCGCGAGAAGAAAATCCTTGTCATCGTCCACGACGAGTATCTTTGCTCCCATGTCCCTTCCCTCCACTATTGAAAGCAGCGAACCCTTTTCTTCACGCGCCATCTCCTCGCCGGAGAGGGCAGGAGCATCCCATTGAGGACGTCCAGGTCTTGCGGTCATGTTCCCCTCTCTCAATGCTTTACAGCCGGGTTTCGGTCGGCGTCTTTCCGGCGGGATCCAGCTTGACGACCTTCCGACGTTCTGCTACTATACCACAGGGTGGTATGAGTGTCAACCTCGGGCGCGGGCGGCGGGAGACGCTCCGAAGGAGGAGGACAGGCTGGTGGCCTATCTGATGATGGTGGATGATGATGAGGCATTCACTGACGCAGTAGCCCTTGCTCTGCGCCACGAAGGCTACGAGATGATCATCAAATCGGACACGGGCGCGGCGTTGGAGGAGATGCAAAGTCGCGCGCCCGACCTGGTCATCCTGGACGTGATGTTTCCTGAAGACGATTTCGCCGGGTTGGAGCTGGCGCGCGCAATGTGCCGGCGCCGTGAGCTGAGTGGAATTCCCATCCTGATGCTGACGGGGCTGAATCAGAAGCTCACGATGAAATCCGGCACATCGGACTCTGACGCCGCCCGGCTGCCGATCGCCGAGTTTATGGACAAGTCCATGGACCTCGATCAACTGGTCGGCAAGGTCAAGTCCTTTCTTCCGCCCGCGGTTCGCCAGGCGAACAGCTCGCCGGACCGGGCCGCTGTGCCGCGGGAGACAGGACAGCGCCTGTGACTTCCCGCCGCCTTTTCGCAACAATCCTCCAGGGCTTCCCCAACCTGCCCCAGTCTGAGAGTGTACGAATCACCACTTGACAGCGGCTGCTTCGACGTATAGTCTCCTCGTTGAACGGCGGCTGACCGCTTTTACATACGGACCTTCGGAGCCTCCTCGAATGGCGAACTCGCAGGCGCTCCCGGGGCTGCGGCCGGTTCAGGAATGGGTGAACCTTCTCCGCGACCCGGCCAGCCGCGCGTATGCTGCGCTCTCGGCAATCTACGGCGCGGACCGGCCGCTTCTGCGCCAAAAGGCCGCGTTCGTCCTCGACATGCTCGACCTCTTCCCGCGCCTCTTTCCCGGCGATGCCCCGATCCTGCTCGTGCGCTCCGCCGGGCGGATCAACCTGATCGGCATGCACGTTGATCACCGCGGCGGCGTGGTGAACCCCATCGCCGTGCGCGAGACCTGGTGCCTCTGTCGCCCGCGGCAGGATGACACCCTCGATTGCGCGAGCCCTCTCGAGCAACTGTTCCCGCGCCGGAAATTCCGCATTCAGCAGGAACTGGGATCGGAGAAGATCGAAAACTGGGACCGCTGGACGCAGGCGCGGGCCGCGGAGCGCAAGGCCGCCGGCACCGCGGGCGACTGGATCAATTACGTCAAGTCCGCGGCGCTCTACCTCGAACACCTCCGGCCGACTCTTCGCGGAGCGCCGGCGTCTCCGTTGCGCGGGGCGGACATGCTCATCGCGGGCACTCTGCCGCGAGGCGCCGGAGTCAGCTCGTCCTCCTCGGTCGTCGTCGTCGCTGCCGAGGCGTTAACCCACATCAACCGCCTGCCGATCTCCGACCCGGAGCAGGTGGAAATCTGCGGCCAGGCGGAATGGTACGTTGGTACGCGCGGCGGGTGCGGCGACCATGCCGCGATCAAGTTCGGCAAGTTCGGCCGCGTGTCGAATCTCGGCTCGAATCCGCTGACGGTGGACTCCGCGCCGTTCCCGGAGGATCTGCGCGTGGTGCTCTGTAACAGCCTGATCGAGGCGAATAAGTCCTCCACCGCGCGCGACGAGTTCAACAACCGGATCGCCTCGTACGAGTTCGGCCTGATGCTGTTGAGGGAGCGATTTCCGAGCCTCGCTCCGAAAATGCGGCAGTTGCGCGACGTGAACTGCGGAACTTTGGGGCTGAGCGAGGCGGGAATCTGCCGTCTGCTGCTCGCCCTGCCGGGGCGGATGACGCGCGCGGAGATTCTCGCGGCGCTGCCCGAACACGAGGAGCGGATTCGGCACATTTTCGGCTCGCACGCGCCGCCGGCGCGCGGATATCCGGTTCGACAAATCTGCGCCTTCGGGATGGCCGAATGCCTGCGCTCCAGCCTTGCGGCCCGGGCGCTGCATAACGGAAACACGGCCGAGTTCGGCGAGATCGTCAATATCTCGCACGACGGGGATCGCGTCACACGCATAGTCTCCTCCGGCCGGCGCGAGGCGATGGACAAATCCATGCCCGATCAGCTCATTGAGGCGCGCGTCGCGGACCTGGAGAGCGGCGATCCGGCCCGCGCGGCGGGCGCCGCGCTCTGGAGGATGCCCGGCGGATATGACGCAAGCCTTCCTGAACTCGATATCCTGGTGGATGCCTGCCTGGCGACTCATGGAGTGGTTGCCGCGCGGGTTGTCGGAGCCGGTCTCGGCGGCGCGGTGCATGCGATTGTGCACAAGGACTGTGTCGCGGACCTGCTCAAGAACGTCGCCGGCAGCTATTACGAGCCCCGCCACCTGGAAGTCGCCGCCGAAGTCTACTCGCCGGTTGGCGGTTCGGGCGTTTTCGCGGTATGATGGTTCTCGCCCGGGTCCCATTCGATCACAATCACGATTGAGATAAGGTGTCCCGATGTCGTCGGAGGTTTACTCCATCGCTATGGCGGCCGGAGCGAGCAGTCGCATGCCGCCGGAACTTCGCCCGAAGGCCTGCTGCCAGGTCGGCACGGTCTCGGTCATCGAATATGCCCTGCAGACGTACGAGCAAGCGGGAATCCACAAGCACGCCGTCGTCGTCGGGCGCGGCGGCGAGAAGGTGATGGACACGCTCAGCGGCAAGGGCTATCACGTCCTCTTCGCGTACCAGACCCAGCCCAAGGGGACCGGCGACGCGGTGCGCTGCGCGGTCGAGATGCTCGCGGGCATTGACAGCCCGGAATACGTGCTCATTGCCGCCGGCGACAAGGTCATCGCGCCCGAAGTGATCCGCGGACTGATGGAGAGTTTCGCCGCTTCGGGCAACGACCTGTGCCTGGTCGCCGGCCGCAGCAGCGACTATCCCGGCGCGGGGCGGATCGTCCTGCGCGAAGGACACGCGCAGGCGATCATCGAGGTGCCGGATATCAAGGTGCGGCAACTCGCCGCGCGGCTAAGGTCCTCGCCGGCAACCGGGACGATGACGGCGGGGCAACTCGCCGCGCTCGCCGAGCAATACGTCAGCGTGAAGAAACTTGGCACGGTTTTTCCGGCCTTGAAGCGGCTGACCGCCGGCTCGCCCGAGAAGAAAGTCCCGTGGGAAACGGTCCGGGCGGCGGCGGAGGAAATCCCGGACGCCTTCGACCTGCCCTGCGGCCCGGTGCCGGTGCAGGAAGCGTTCGAGGCGACCTGGACGAACCTCAGCGTCTACGCGGGCCGGTTCGCGGCCATCCGCAGCGCCGTCGAGCAACTCCGCTCGGACAACGTGCAGCGCGAGTGGTACCTCACAGACATCGTGAAGATTCTCGCATCCAAGGGCGGCGCCGTGGGCCTGTTCCGGGTGCAGAACCCGGAAGAGTGCATGGCGTTCAACACGGTGCAGGAGCTCGAAGAGGTTCGGAAGGTCTACGCGTTGCGCTCCATCAGCGCCGAGAAATATCCCAGCATCGAGACCTGGGCGAACTGCTTCGCCGCGCGTAACGAGAAGGGATTGCTCGCGCAGGCGGTCGAGGGACTCGGCCGGCGGATCGGCTCGGCGAAGACCTGCATCCTCGTGCGGTCGCCCGGCTTAATCAACCTGATGGGCCGGCACATTGACCACCAGGGCGGCCTGTGCAACATGATGGCGATTGACCGCGATATCGTGCTGGCCGCTGCGCTCCGCGACGACGACCGGGTCAACCTGTGGAACGCCTCCGAGCGCGACTACCCGCACCGCACGTTCACCTTCAGCGAGCTGGCGACCGACATCGTGTGGGAGGACTGGCGGCGCACGCTCAACACGCAATTCATGCAGCGCTACGTTTCGAAGGCCGCCGGCGACTGGGTGAACTATGTCAAGGGCGCCGCCCTGCGGCTGCAACACCGCTTCCGCGACCGCAAGCTGCGCGGGATGGACGCGTTCGTCTGCGGCAACATCCCGGCGGCCGGCGGACTGAGTTCCTCCTCCGCGCTCGTCGTGGCAACGGCTGACGCGCTGGTCGAGCTCAACGCGCTCAACGTCGGCGTCCAGGAATTTGTGGACCTCTGCGGCGAAGGGGAATGGTTCGCCGGGCAGCGCGGCAGCAATGTGGACCACGCGGCGATCAAGTTCAGCCGTGCGAACGAGGTCCTCACGGTGTCGTTCTTCCCGTTCGAGATCGTCGCACATCATCCGTTCCCGCCCGACTGCGCCCTGATTATCTGCGACTCGGGCGCGTCCTCGATAAAGGCGGAGAACGCGCGGGCGCGGTTCAATTCGCGCATCGCCTGTTTCCACATGGCGCGGGAGATCATCAAGAAGAAATTCCCGGCGTTTGCGCCTCGGATCGAGCACCTTCGCGATATCAACGCGCGCCGGCTCGATATCACGCTGCCGGCGCTCTACACGCTCGTCAAGGAATTGCCGCTCCGGCTTGAGCCTGCGGAGGTTGAGCGCATGGCGCGGGAGTATCCATCCGTCGCGATGTGCCTGAGCGCGCTCGACGTGCGGGCGCATGAGTTCCCGGTGCGCGGCGTGGCGCTCTACGGCCTGGCCGAATGCGAGCGCGCGATGAGGGCCGGCGAGCTGCTGCAGTGGAACGAGGCCGCGGCGCTCGGCGGAATGATGAATCTCTCTCACGACGGTGAACGCGTTGCGCAATGGAACCCAAAGCAGGCGCCGTTCGAGTGCGCCGCCACGGACGCGGTACTGGACCTGCTGGCCCGAAACGCCGCGTCGCTGCGGCCGCTCGCGGAGTGCGGCGCGGCGCTGTGGCAGCAGCCCGGCTCCTACGCGTGCAGCACGCCGGAGGTGGACCGGATGGTGGACATTGCCAGGGAGTGCCCCGGTACGCTGGGCGCGCAGATCGCCGGCGTCGGACTCGGCGGGTGCGTAATGGTCCTCGTCCAACGGGACGCGGCGGCCGAGGCGCAGGACCACCTGCGTCGGAAATACTACGAGCCCCAGAGCATCGAGCCGCGCATGTTCGTGTGCCGGCCGACGCACGGCAGCCAGACGTTCACCACCATCGAAGCCGAACGGTGAGGACTCTCGCAGGATTCCGAGCGCGGCGAGTTCAACTGTGCCGGCGCGAATATCAACCAGGCAACCAGTGAGGTGAAAGTCGCATGAGCACCGTCGCGGACGTCAAGTTTCCATGCGAAGCGTTGCCGGAGGACCCTGCGCAGGCGCGCCTGCTCGGTGTTTATCCGCAGCGGCAGGACGGGCTGTTCATGCAACGCGTGAAGCTGCCGGGGGGCCGGATCGAGCCGAACCAACTGCGCGCGCTCGCCTCGATCGCCGAACGATGTTCCTCGGGCTATCCGCTTCACCTGACCACGCGACAGGGCATTGAGTTTCACGGGTTGCGGCGCGATGACATTCCCGCCGTCCAGCGTGAGATTCAAACGGCGGGACTGACGGCGCTCGGCGCCTGCGGCGACACGCTGCGGAATGTCACCGTCTGCCCTGGGACCGGGCGATGCCCGGAGACGCGCGACGTATCCGCCCTGGGCGATGCGATCGGTGCGCGCGCCGGCTTGCTCCCCTGGATTCGCCAGCTTCCCAGAAAGTTCAAGATCAGCATTTCGGGTTGTCCCAACGCTTGCGCCAGGCCCTGGATCAACGATGTCGGCCTCATCGCGCAGACCGACGGAACGGTCCGCGCCATCGTCGCCGGATCGCTTGGAGCCCGGCCGGCGGTCGGCATCCCGTTCGAAGGGACGCTCAGCGCCGCGAACGCGCAGCTTTTCGTCGTCGCCGCGCTGCGGCTGTTCCATGCTGAAGGAGACCGGATCAACCGCTCGCGCGCCAGGCTCCGGCACGTCCGCGAGCGCATGGGGGATGCCGCATTCCTGCAAAGGCTCAATGATCTGTTCCAGGAGGAGTTGCGCGGCGGCGACGGACCGGGACCGGACTGGGCGCCGGTCAGTGCCCATGCAAAACTCGTCTGCCGCCTGCGTCCTCCGCTCGGAGACCTTGCGCCGGCCCTGGCACGGGAAGTGGCGGGCGCGCTCGAAGCGGTCGGCGCCGACCTGCGGATCGGCTTCGAGCATGACCTGCTTGTACACGGGAAAGTGCCGCCGGCGCTGACGCCGTCGCTCCGCCAACTGGCTGCCGAGCCATGCATTGTCCCCTGTCCCGGCACGACGTGGTGTTCGAGGGCTATCGCCGACTCGCGCGGAACGGTCGCGGGCATCCGTGCGGCTTTGCCTGCGGATTGCGCCCTGGGCGTCTCCATCTCAGGCTGCCCGAACAATTGCTCACATGCGAGTGTGGCCGACATCGGCCTGGTGGGTCGGATTCGGACCGTCAACGGCGTCCGGCAGGAGTGTTATCGTCTGCTCGCGGGCGGAGGCGCCGGACGGACCGCGAATCTGGCGAACGAACTGCATCCATGCGTTCCCGCAGCGCAGGTCCCGGAAACGGTTCGGCGGATAGCGGATGAATATGTCCGGTCCTGCGGCGAACGCGCGGAGTCTTTCGGCGCATTCATTTCGCGGGAGAAGGCGCAGCTTTCGGCGGCCATTACGTCGCACCTTCCGGCGGTAGGGTTGTAGTCGCGTAGCCGCCGCGTGTCCACTCAACCGCGCGCAAAGCCAGTGATACCCCGCCTTCGCAGGCGCGGAGGCATTGCCGATCGTTCCGCGCCGGCGTCTCATCAGCCGATTTGAGCTAAACAATCCACGCTTTCCCACGATGATCGCTTACAGAGTTTCCCGAGATGGCGCGGAAGCTCCAGTTGCGACAAATCCTTCGTTGCCCTTAGCAGGTGAAAGGAAACCGATGAAGAGGACAATTGCGATGGCCGTTCTGGCCACCGTACTGATTTCGGCGCAGGCCTGGGCGCAGTATATCACGGGCAGCCCTCACGACCTCTCCGTCCGGCTTGGCACCGGCGAGATCTGCCTGTCCTGCCATGTTCCGCATAACGCGCCGAATGCCCCTTATGGCCCCCTCTGGAACCACGCCTTGACGAGCGGGAACGGGACGTCCTCGACCTTCGTTGGGCCGGCGAGCGGCGGCTTCATCTTGAAGGGCGCGGCCACTACACTGTACGGAAACTCGCTGCTCTGCATGGGTTGCCATGACGGCGTGACGGCGGTCGGCGACTTCAGCGTTATGAACGTGAATGTCACTGTCAACGACACCACGAATCCTATCCAGAGCGTGTCGTGGGCAAGGAAGGTGGTCAATGGCGCCGGCCAAACCGTGTATCCCAACGAAATAGGCATGGATTTGACGTACGTCCATCCGCTCGGAATTGTATACCCCGCGCTCGGCACGGTCAGCACCAGCTTTCACACCGCCACCGCTTCGACCGGTTACGGGGGAGTAACAATTTATACAGTAGGAGGGACCACGCCTATTACCCTTGAGATTGGCGCCACAGCGAATACAGCCAACACCATCGGATGCAGCACATGCCACAATCCGCACGACGATACGACCGCACCGCCGTTTCTCATAATTCCGAACACGAATAGCGCGCTCTGTCTCACTTGTCACATTAAGTAGTTTGCGTCCTCGGCGACCAGTCCGGCGCGCAAGGCAGTCGGCTAGACGATTGCCCTGCGCGCCGGTTTGTTTGGTGAAGCGAGAGACCTGTTCCGCGCCGCTGTCTCAGTCCGCGCCTGAAGAAGCCGCCTGAGGACCACCCGTCGCGCCGCCGGACGCCCTTTTTGTAACCACTTGACGAGGACACCTTGTTCGGTCATACTACCTGTGGTCTGCGCAGCGCGCATTTTCGCCGAACTTTACAACCTCACGCAGGCTATCATAAGCGCCCGTAGCTCAGTAGGATAGAGCGGCGGTTTCCTAAACCGCAGGCCGCAGGTTCGACTCCTGCCGGGCGTGCCATTCCTTCCGGTTGCGACGGATGCTGAAGAATGTCTATCAGTTCCATCGCCATGCGTGTGGCGACGGTGCTGCGGGCAAGATCAGAACGCAATTCGCACTTCTTCCCAGAGTTCGAATTCCAAGGACTAATGACGGCCTGACCGCATCGCTTCCCTTCCGCCTCGTGACCGGTCGCTATATCGCGCCGAAGAGTTTCTTCTCCAGCTCGGGCGTGAGCCGGCCGCCGTACTCGCAGCGCTCGAAGGCCTCTGCGTACTTGACGGCGCCGCCTTTCTTCTTGCCGTATTTGGCGACCAGCTGCGGGCGGAAGCGGTCCGCCGCCTCCGACGAGCGTTTGCCGTATCGGTCCGCCGCGAACTTGCGCCGGCCCGCCCGGCTCTTCGGAACCTGCTTCTCCTCCATTCCGGAATTCCAGGGGATCCATTCGAACACCTGGCTCTCGTGGCAGACGATGGCGCTGAGCTTCTTGTCCATCACCGAGTCAATGGCCACCACGAAGTCCGGATGGAACGGGATCGGCTTCTCGAAGCCGTCGGCCATGTAAAGCACGGACGGGTCATGCCGCAGGGCGGGGGTCTCCGGGCAGTTGTTGGGCACGGTGACCACGTAGGCCGCGTCCTGAACCAGGATGGACGTGTAGCGGTGGTCGGGATGGTAGTCGTTGGGACGGTGCGTGATGACGACGTCCGCGTTGAAATCGCGGATCAGCCGGATGAACATACCGCGGTACTCGAGCGAGGCCACCAGGCCGCCGTTCATGATGGGCAGCACCTGGGTCTCGACGCCGAGCACTTCGGCGGCCGCCTTGGCCTCCGCGATCCGGCGCCGGACCAACTCGGCGCCGCCGATGCGATGGTGTCCAGTCCCGCCGTTGGTGGCGCTGACGAACCGCACGGTGTGTCCCAGCCGCGCCCAGAGGGCGCCGACGCCTGAACATTTCAACTCGCAATCATCCGGGTGGGCCCCGATCACGAGGATCCGCAGCTTG
>Ga0181524_10002015_pt1 | contig 21938 bp, 16 predicted proteins | sample PEATcosm2014_Bin_34_FD_119761 | JGI IMG/M metagenome (GOLD analysis project Ga0181524, IMG submission 119761) | Peatland microbial communities from MTU Mesocosm Facility, Houghton, MI, USA - PEATcosm2014_Bin05_60_metaG | ecosystem: Environmental > Terrestrial > Soil > Wetlands > Peat | place... | reverse complement strand
CTCTGGGCGTCGCGGCATTCAGCGCCGCCCAGACCCGTCAAAATCGACGCCTTACTGGCTCAAATTTGTCCTAAGTGGCTCATCTGAAAACACTTCTGCCAAACCGGATCCTATAGGGCGGTCTTCGCCGGGCCCACCTTGGCCTCGCTCCTTCAGCCACTTCGCACCCCCAGGGCCTTGGCCGAGGTCGCCTGTGTTGGCAACTCGAAGACTTCCCATATCCTCTGCATCCGCGCCATCGCCGCCCGGTTCTGGCACAGGCGCAGGCTCATCACGCAGTTGTTCCGATTCATCCGCCCGGCCACGTGAATGAGCAAGAGCCGGAACTTCTTCATCCGCGCCGTCCGCTCCTCCCCCTCCAGCGCCAAGCCCTTGATCGCGCTGACCAGGTTGTAGGCCAGCAACGCTAGCTTGAACCACGCCGTGTTGACCCCAAATCGCTGGCTGGGCACATGCCCCCCGCCCAGTTCGTTCTTCACCTCCTCATGGGTATGTTCCACCGTCCCGGCCTTCTCCCGGTGCCAATCCAGCAGCTTACCCCCATCCATCTTCTCCTGGTTGGTCACCACCGCATGGTGGTGCCGGTCGCTGCCGTCCTTAAACAAAACCCCTTGGGGCTTCAACAACCGCAACCCCACATATCTCAAGGGCTTGCTGTCCTTGTGCTCGGATGGCTCGCCAGGGACAAAATCCACTTCCGCCCATTGCCGCAACGTCCCGTCCTCCTCCTTGCCAAAGGTGCTCCACTGCTCCTCCGCAACCGCACGCAAGGCGGTGGCCAGCCCATCGCTCATCGTGGCGCTGACCGCAAAATGGATCGGCCCGCCCGGCTCCTTGGCTCGATCCGGATGCTTTAACCACCCCAACAACTCATTGTTGTGGCAAGCGGAGTCCCCACGAAAATACCGCTGCCGCACTGTCGAGGGCAGCGCCGCAAAGGCCGCTTTGGCGCAGGTCAACGGGTCCTGCTTGGCCGGCACGTTGCCATCGCGAAACTCATCGGCCACCACCAAGTCCAACTCCGCCCACAGCGCCACCATCGGCTGATAACCCCGGCCCCCCTCATAGTGCCAGAGCGCCGCCGCCTTGTGGCTCTCGATAATGGTGGCGTCCTGATCGATGGTCGCAATCCGTTGCGCCTGGCCTCGCTGCTCATAGAGCCGGCTGATGTGCGCCACCACCCCGTCTTGCACCGCGCTCAAGGCCTGGATCGGCCCGCTGGGTGGGAAGATGAAGCTCTTTTCCTCCTCCCGACTCGGACGCAGCTGCTCCAGCTTCTGGTCGTGAAAGCGTTCCAGAAACTCGCGCACGGCGGTGGCCTTGGGCGGGCAATAGCCCAAGCCCCGCTCCAAACAATCGTCCCCAGCCAGCAAACTCATATCCTCGGGGCATTCCCCGCCCACGGCCTGCAGCAGCACCACCGATTCGATCATCGGGCCTTCGGGGTGGCCGCGCTGGCGCTGGCGCAGGTGCAGGTTGGCGGCGACCAGGGCGGGCACGCGAAGGGAGCGATAGACCCGAGAGACGCTCAACAGGCCGGCATGGGCGCTGGTGGCCTCTTCCAGCGGCCGGGGGTCCAGCACGAAGGGCGTCTTGTGCAGTGTGAGCAAGCGGGCCGACACGCTATGTCATATAGAAAATCTAGATGTCAAGGTCAACAAAAAAATGTGAAAAAATGCAAAAAAGCGAGGATTCTACCCCTCCTTTGGCCGGCCAGCCCAAATAAGGCGAGGATCAGGGTTCCGGGAGGAGGTCATCTCTTGCCTCGAAGCAGCGGGATCAGTCTCTTGGAATAGTACGGCTCCTGCGCGCACCAGAAGATGTAGTTTACTCTCAGATAATTGCCACCGAACTCAAGCAATTCGGCAATCGTCACCTGCTTGCCGGTTTTGGGATTCCTGGACTCGTAATTGCCCCATTGGACGGCTATTCCGGTCGGAACGCTTCCGGCACAGCCCCGGATGAGGGGATAGCAGTGGTTCATTTGAGCGGGCTTATACGGCAGGAGGTCCGGGCCCCCGACGCCCACATTCAACTCCCGGGCCCGGCGGTAAACGCTGCGCAGGTAGGACCGGTCATTGTCCGGAAGCCATTCTCCGGGCATGAAGTTGGCGTACTGCATGGCCACCGAATTCGGAAAGGCGCGCTTCAACACCGTCATGTTTGTTATGACGGCGTCGCGATAAACCTCCGGCGTGAACCCTTTGGGAAACAACCGCCCGCTCTCTCCAAAGTCAACCGCCGTCTCGGGCAGGTTGATGCCCTCGATCTTCCCGTCGAATTCCTTGCCCAGCGCGAACAGGAGTTCATGAAACCGCTCCTGGACCGCTGGATCCCACCGTCTCGCTACCCAACCGCCTGGAACTGCATGTTGTTCCTCGCCTTCGATGTTGTATTGTTTGTCTGCTCCCCCATGATATCGCGGGTCCTTGAGCAGATATCGCGGAACATTGATGATCGCCGGGTCAAACGAAGAATCCTGCAGTTGGACAAACAGCCTCTTGCCCTTCTCCTTCAAAAACCTAAGATCGTGCTGAACGGCGCTGAAGTCATAAGCGCCCTTCTCCGGCTCCAGTTCGCGCCAGGTATATTTTAGCTGCGCCCCCTCCAATGCCTTCGTCTCGATGAACAGAGCGTCGGATATTCGCTCCCTCTCCCGATTGAAGAACACATAATGATGCGCGCCCTCGGCCGCGCCGCCACAACAGCAGGCCAGCAGGAGGATCAGGGTGCGCCAGTTGCACGCCGAAACGATTTTCATCACGGCACTCTAGACCGCAACCCAACAATGTCCAGACGCATGCTCCAAATCCTAGAGGCAGTCCAACCTTCATCTCCGTTTGTTGATTGCCTCGATGAGTGCGCGGGGATCGATCACAGGCCCGGCTGCTGTCCTGGCAGCCGTTTGCCGCCAAAGCTGGACCATCTCGCTGGGTCTTATGTCCGGATCCACTTGCCAGCCCAAGGCAGCCACTCCAGCGAGATAGGGCACCGTCCAACTCATGCCCCCCGTGCGGTAGTAGGTATAGGCGCGCGGCCCCTTGAAGCTCGCCAGCGTGCGATTGGCGGCAGGAACGCAGAGCGCCGCCCCCGGCTGGGAGTAAAACCCACGCAAGTAATCCGCAGGTTTGAGTTCCGGGCGGTCTTCGATCCTCTTGAGGGTCCCGATCCGCAGGAAATCGGGATCGCAAGTGACTACGAGCACGTTGGCTTCTTCCGCCCGTTGAACGGCCTGCTTCCAGAGCGCATAATTAGGCCGTTGAGAAAAAGCGCCGAGAGAGATGCTCACCACCCGTATCCTCGGGGTGTTCTTTGGATTGTCGTTCAGCTTGACAATCCGTTCAAGGAGTTCGGCCCAAGGCTCATTCTGCTGCCATTTCCACATTGGGACAGCGAAGTAATAGAGCGAGGCGCCGGGAGCAACTCCGCAGTCCTTGCCCACAGCGATGCCGGCCACCGCGGGCCCGTGCATCTGCGGCTCGACGCCCTCGACCTCCACCGGCTCATATCTCACAATCCGGTCCCTGTATTCCTCGTGTTCGCGCAACAGAGGCTGATCGATAATCGCGATGCCGACACCCCTTCCGTCGATGCCCGCCTCGTGCAACTTCCGCACGCCCAGTCCCGGATTCTTCCCTTGCTCGAGCAGATCCACGGGGTTGAAGCCTTCGGGCAATCTGTCTTGGCCAGGCCAGACGGTCCCGCTATCGAGAGTCAGGTTGCTCAACCGGCTGAGCTGCTCCCGCAGATCCAACCGCGCCGCAGACATGCCGGCCAACCCCCAAAAGGAATCGAGCTTCTTCAAGTCGTCAACGGTCCTGAGGACGATCTGCCGCCCCCTGCCGATATCGACCTCTGCGCCGGCCACCCGCAATTCAACGAGCGTGTACGGGCCAGGCAACTCACCCAACCGCCCAAACACTGCCTTAACATCGGAGAACTCCTGTACCATCGTTTCCCAGTCGCCATCCCTCCGTTTCTCTTCGCGTTCAGGCCGGCCAAGCAGGCCTCGCAACTCCTCCGGCGTGGTTAACTTGAAGGCAATCGTCCCCGCTGTTGCCGCCTCCCGCACCGCCTCAGCACTCGCGGGTTTGGGGTCTCCGGTTTCCCCGGAACTCGCGCCCAGGGCCAGTAGCCCCATCAAGGCCGCCGCCAGTCCGGCCAGGGCTGTTGGCAAAGTCCTTCGGGCTGTGGGTCGTGCCGCGAGACGCGGCGCGAACTCGCAGGCGAGGACGCCTGCGCTACGTAGCGCAGGCGTCCTCGCCTGCGAGTTCCGCGGGCGTCTCGCCCGCGGTTCTGACTCCGTCAACAGCCCTGCCAGTCCGGCCACCCGGGAACGATCGGTGTGGCGCGATTGATTCATTACGTTCATAGAGAGTTTTCTGGTCTTCATGCGATGATTAATTGGGTTTGCACAGGGCGTGATTCGCAGTATCAGCGCGGCACGAGCCACGTGCCCGCGAGCCGATCGGCCAAACCGCGTTTTGGGAGCAGAGCGGAAGCCAGGGCGAGCGCTGCGCTCAACCCAATTACAGCCGCCATGGACCCATTCAGACCGAGCGCCGGCGCGAGCAGCTTAATGCTGGCCGGCAGGACCAGGAACGGCAACCAGGCGACCAGGTTCCGCCAAGCCACCCGCCAGCGCGAGGAGAGCGCTCCGGTGCGATTCACAAAGACGATGCCCAGCAGCTTGACCATGGCGCCGCCTCGGAACAGCAAGGAGGCGATCAGGCAGGGCAGGATTACGAAGATCACGGCGTTGGCATAGCCCACGAGCAGCGCCGCCACCGGCAGCTTCACTTGTTTGATGGCCTCCTGCGCCGCGAGGTCCGGGGATTTTTTGAAAAGTCGTTCCACCCTGGCCGAGGCTTCCGCGAACTGCTCGAGTGAAGGCCGCGGCCGCCGGGTGAGAATCCGTTCCGCTTCGTGCCGGAGTGGATCGGTGATGGCCACGCGCGTGTTGAACTCGTTCCACAGGACGGCATTGGTGATCACCGGCGCGAACCGCCCGGCGATGTAGATCTCGAGGGCCTCGCGGTCGGCTGCCTGGTCCAATTTGCCTGATTTGGCTTGGTCTTGGAGTTCGTGGTGGCGAGACAGGCACTCTCGGAGGGTCGTCAATTCCGGCGCCGCATGGAACCAGGCGAGTGTGAGGGCAGTTGCGAAGCCGGTCACTGCGGTGATCAGCACCGGAAAGGCCAGCACTCCGGCCAACAGGGCGAGCCGCCGAGCGCGCGAAATCCGCGCGGGTATGCTCAGCAGGGACCGGAGTTGGGCGATACATCCCTCGAGGTTGGCGCCGGGCTTGAGCGTCTCCAGGAAACGGGAGGCGTGGACCGCCAGGGGCACTTTGGCAGTGCCGGGGTCCGCGGCCGCTGAGTTGGCCGGGCGCCCTTGCAACGCCGATGTCGCCACCTGCCGAAGGAATGTCAGGGGCGAGGGAGCCGCCGACTCGACCTGCGCAGGCCGGTCTGGCTGGGGACCGGCGGTTCCGGGCGCCGGGAAATCCAGCAGCTTGGCGCGTCCGTCCGCCGTGATCCAGACACGGTCCAAGCTCAAGGCGCTGGGGAGCGAGCCGTCCTGGGTTGCCGCCCGCAATTCCTCGGCGAGGTCGAGCAACCAGTAACGCACGCGGCCCCACTCCTGCGGTTCAGAGAGGAGAGCCAACAGCGGCTGGCCTGGCGGGGCTTCGTAAGCGTCCCAGGCTTCGGCTTCCGTGCGCCTGGCGCTGAGCCAGCGGAGGCGTCCGGGGCGGCTCAAATGGCGCAAATTCAGCGGGAGCGGGGGCACGCCCGGCGACAGTCTGCGAATCCAAACGCGGCGCAACAGGCGCGTGTCGAAACCCAGCATCAGTTCGGTTCCATCTTCGCCGCCGATCTCATCCAGCACGTGATACGGACCGATCAAAGGCAGGGTCCCGATTTTCGGCAGCGCCTCTTTGGCCGGCGGCAGCGCGGGGCGTGGCTCATACGCCGACTTGACGGTGACCCTAGTGGCGCTGGCAAGGTCGTGCCAGCCGGCGAAACCGTTGCGGCGGCGGGCCGTGGTGAAGGGAAGTGAGCGCGCCGCGATGCTGAGAAGGCTGACCAACGCCATCCAGCCGGCGAGGGACGGGCTGGACATCGACGCATGGGCCGCGCCCCAGCCCAGCAACCAGACCGCGTGGGGAGGTGCCGTGAGTACGAAGGCACGGAGCAAGGCGCGCGGCACCCCGGGCAGCGTGCGATCCAGCCGGGCAAGCTGGAGCCGGCAGATGGCCTTGCCGACCGAGGCCCCCGCGAGGCCCTCAAGCAGGCCGTAGTACAAAAGCGCCAGCACCGCGGTGTCGAGGAAGTTCCCCAGCAAAAACTCAGAAACCGTCAGATGGTTCGTGGCGGCGCGGACGCCACTCATGATGAGCGTGTTCACGAGGGCCAACAGGAGCATGTCCAGGCAGTAGGCAAGGAAACGCAGGCCCAGCGTCGCCGGCGTCGGCGCTGTCGAGGCATAGGGCAGGAGCGCGTTGCGCAACTCGTCGTAACTGCGGAACCGTTTGTCGGGATCTTTCTCCAGGCAACGCAGCACCGCCCGGCACAACCCGGACGGCAAGCCGGGACGCCGTTTGGCGGGAGACTCGGCCGGCCGCTCGAAGACTGTCGCCAGCAACCGCACCATGTCCGACGCCTCGAACGGATGATGTCCGGTCAGCAAGTAGTAGAGCGTCACTCCGACAGCGTAGATGTCCGAGCGCACCGTCAGTTCATCGCCTCGCAATTGCTCCGGAGAGGAAAACGCCGGCGTGCCCAGGAAGGCGCCCGTGGCTGTGATGGCCGGTTCCGTGCGCAAAAACGTCGAGATCGATAGCCCAAAGTCCCCGATCTTGACGGTGCCGTCCGCCTCGAGGAAGCAGTTGGACGGTTTGATGTCGCGGTGCAGGATGCCCGCCCGCTGGGCCGACTCGAGGCCCGCCATGATCTGCAGCACACTGTCCACCACCTCGCCGACCCCCAACGGGCCGTGGAGGGAAACGCGATCCTGCAGCGTCCCCCCGGCCACCAATTCCATCGCAATGACCGGGATGCCGGCGATTTCTTCCGTGCCGAACACGTAAACACTGTTGGGATGGTTGACCGACGCGGCGAGGCGGCCTTCGCGGAAAAAACGGCTCCGCGCTTCCGGCGAGTCGATCCGATGCCCCAGCACCTTCAGGGCAACCCGGCGGCCGGACTCCAAGTCTTCCGCTTCGAAGACCGCGCCCATCCCGCCTTCACCCAGCAGGCGCCCGATCCGGTAATGCCCAAAGGTCGCGCCTGGCTCCGGCAAGGCGCGGGCCGGCAATGAGCCTGCCACGACCAAGGTCTCGCCAGCAAAGTCGGCATCCTTCGTTGGCAGCCCCTGCCGCAGGAGGCAGCGGGGGCATCGGCCGCGTGGAACCTGGGGTGGCAACGGGCCGCCGCAGACCGGGCAGCTCTCGGCCGCCATTTCCTTTGTGCGTTGGTTCGTAGTGCTCATCCGCAACTACTTCCGCAAATCCGGAGAAAAGTAACGCCTCAGCGCTGAAATATCGCAAACAGGTCCCGCAGCTCGGCTTCCACCTCGTGCGGCGAGGCGACGGTCTTGGCGATTTCCTCGCGCAGTATCGCGCGGTAGCGCGCGCGCAGGCGTTGCATCGCCATTTTTACCGCGGCTTCGCTGAGACCCAGCTCCCTGGCGATGTCAGCGTATGGCAGGGCGGTTTCATCCCGGGCCAGGCAGGCCTCGAGGCGCTCGAACAATCCGGCCCGGCCCGATTCGATGTACTCCTGCCGCAGCCGTCCCATGACCTGCTCGAGCAACGTCAGCGCCCACTGCCGTTCATAGAGCACGTCGGGTGGCTCGCCTTGCGACGGCTCCCCTCCGAAGCGCGACTCGGCCAGGCCAGCATCAAGAGCGACCACGGGCTGGAATCCGCCCCGTTTCTGAGCATGCTCGCGGTTCCATTCATCGGCCAGGAACCGCTTGAACACCGTGAGGAGGAACGAGCGGAAACGCCCCTTGTCCGGCTCCGCCCTGGCCACGAAATTGCGTTCGAGCAGCCGGGCAAAGAATCCCTGCGTCAGGTCTTCGGCCTCGTTGGCGCCGTATCCCTGGCGTCGGGCGAACGCGTAGAGCGGATACCAATAGACTTGGCACAACTCGTTGAGAGCTGGATCGGCCTCGCCCACGTCGCCGTGGCCAGCCCGAATCACTGCGCTCCAATGCGTCGTCCGAAACCGGCCTCCCGCCGCCGAAGCAGCCTCTGGCGTTGAGTCTGGCATGCCCGCTTAACCAATCGTCCGCTTACACGAACCAGGGTGTCCCGCTCGCGGGATAGCGTCAACAAAATAGCTACTGCCAGCCGCCGACACCGTCACGAATGGGAGCATTGCCGATCACGCCAACAGGATCGCCGAAGATGTGAACAGGATTGAACAGAGTTCTGTATCCGATTTCGGGGCGTCTCTTTCAAGTCATTGTTCAGGCGTGGAGCAGACCTCCGGTCTGCCGGTTCGCGGAGCCTCCGGCTCTGCAACCTGGAGATTGGACATTCTGGATGGCCGGGTCGGGGACACCGCGTAGCGATGCTTTGAAGTTAGCCGTGGACTTCCAGTCCACGGTCCTGTTCCTTTAAGTCGCCGCACTGGCGCCCGCCAAGCCTGAAGTCACACAGGGAAGATGTCCAAACTCCTCGCGCCAGGAAAAGCCCAGGAGCAGGGGAGGCGCAGCCGAGGCGTGCTTGAGGCGCTCAGGCATGACGGGCGCACCGCAGATATTGACCTGGTCTTTCCGAGCGGGAAATCAAGCGCCGCGGACGTTCGGCGGGGCATGGCGTGCGGGGCGGACGACTACTTGTTCATTGACCACCCTTCAGCGGAAGGGAGACGCTTTCGTCATGGAGCCGGGTTGAACCCGACGGCCAAGTCATCGGCCGACGACCAGGATGTCAAGCAGACCCGGGCCGCCTCGGCCACCGCCTCTGGCTCTGCCGGGTTGGCCGGTTCCTGCCGCGGGAGTCGGCGGCGCCGCAGTTGAGCCTGGCGCGGGTTCGGTGGTAATCAACAGGATGCGGTCGTCCCTGGTGTCTAACGTGCAAGTTCTGGCGCGTGACTTGGTCTGCACGGTTTGTTCGACCTCGAAACTGGTAGGGCTGTTTTCCTTGATGATGGTGAGCGTGCCATCGCCCTGGGAGCTGAAGGCCTCCATGGTGTTTGGATTGAAGCCGCCGCCGTCGGTGCCTCTGCCAATCGGCAGGGTGGCGAGGATCTTGCCGTCCTGGGCGCTAAGAATGACGGCGGTTGCCGGGTCATGACAAAAGGCGAACAGGATGTGGTTCTTGGCGTCCAAACCGAGGCCTCCCGGCCCGCCGCCCTTGCCGCCGAGGTCGTAGTGCGCGGTCACCTTGAGGGTGTTGACGTCCACGACGGCCACATTGTCTTTGTCTTCGATGTCAACGTAGAGGCGGCCCTGGCCGTCGCTGGCGGCCTGCTCCGGGGCGCCGCCAAGGTCGATAGTGCCAATGACCACGCCTTCCTTGCCGTCGATGACCGTGGCATTGGGCTGGCTGTGGCTGAAGACGTAAATGCGTTCGGTGGCGGGTTCAAAGAGGATTCCGTCCGGACGACCCTGGACGTCGATCGTCTTGATCGTCTGGAGGGTCCTGGTATCCCACATCACGACGGGGCTGCTGCTGCAAAAGCCGTGGTGAGATTTGGGGTCCACGGCTGCGCCCCGCGCTCTGGCGTTGGGGATTGCGCCAACCGACTTGAGGGTATCGAGGTCAAAAACCAGGACTTGGTCTCCACGGGGAACATAAAGCCGGCGGCCATCGCTGTCCGCGTAAACATAATCGATTCCTCCAGTGCCCATGACCTGGGCTGTGTTGAGGACCTTGTAGGGCTTGGGGCTTGGAGTTGTTTGGGCGAAAGAAGCCGAAGAGAAGGCCATTGACCCGCTCAAGGCAACCACGGCGGCGAACATTAAAAGACTTGTTTTCATGTCTCAGCGTAGCATAAAGCCTATCGCAAAGGACTTGGCGAGCAAAAAAACTCCGTCGCAAGGCCGGCTGCAGGGATCTCACTAACACCGCGGCTTCAGCGCGGTGTACGCATGCGGCGAGCCAGGCGCGGCAACGGCTTTGCGCCGATGCCTGGAGACCCATTGGCGTTGGCGCGTGGAGCGTTGGAACCGGGGTCTCATGCTGCTGCAATCATAGTTTCGTCAATCGGGTCAGGCCCCCGCCCTCGCGCCGATGCGCGGACGGGTCCTGCCCAAGGGGGCGCGCCGGCGATTGTCTTGTGTTCCTCCAGTCGGCCGCACAACTCTTGGCCGAGGCAGGATGCGATTCCTTACAGATAAAAAAATCCTCTGGACTATTGGCGCGCAACCCGCTATTTGGGCAAGTGTCTCCCGGAAGAGACCCGTGTGAGCCGTTATTAATGTGAACTGAAGCTTCAAGAAAAATCTATGAAACAAAACTCCCATGTCAGTCGTCGTCGTTTTCTCCAGCGCGCGGGGGCCATCGCCGGGGCTGCGGCCGGGGCGCAATTTATCGGGATGCCCTCCCTGCTGGGGGCCGCTTCGCCCAATGGCAAACTGGGCGTGGCCGTCGTCGGGGCCGGCGGGATGGGCGGGTACAGCTTTGATTCCGCGCTCAGCGAGCGGCTGGTGGCCATTTGTGACGTGGACGACAAGACGATGGCCGATCGGCTCAAGCAATTCGGGGAGCGGTTCAAAGACCAGCCGGCCCCCAAGGCGTTTTACGACTACCGCAAGATGCTCGAGGAATGCCAGAACGACATCGATGTTGTCCTGATTGCCACTCCGGACCATAACCACGCGCCGGCGGCCATCCGGTCCATTCATTTGGGCAAGGCCACCTTTTCGCAGAAGCCGCTGGCCCACGACATTTACGAGTGCTACGCCCTGGCCAAGGCGGCGCGGGAAAAGAACGTGCCCACGCAGATGGGCAACCAGGGCCATTGCAGCGATACCATCCGCAAGGCCTGCGAGTATATCTGGGCTGGCGCCATTGGCAATGTGACCGAGACCCACTCGCTGCTCGGGCGCAACTTCGGCGGCAGCGGCGGCCGGCCCTCGAGCAAGCCCGTCCCCGCCGGACTGCACTGGGACGAATGGCTCGGACCCGCTCCTTTCCGAGAATTCCATGACAACCTCCATCCCTTCAACTGGCGGAATTGGCGCGACTTTGGGACGGGCACCATCGGCGACATGGCCTGCCATAACCTGGACGCCCTCTTTTGGGCTTTAAAGATCGGCGAAGCCAAGCACTTCACCATCGAATGCCTCCATACCACGGGCGGCAGCGCCGAAATGTATCCGCAGAGCAACATCGTGCGATACGAAGTCCCCGCCCGCGGCGATATGGGACCCGTGAAAATCCACGTGTACGACAACGCCGAACTGCGGCCCGACATCATGAAGGACGCGGAGAGGGAGTATCATACCAAGTTCGAGGAAGACACGCTCTTCGTCGGGGACAAGGGCCTTTTCCGCACCGGCGGCACCTGCGGCTCGCTGGGGTTCCTCCCGGAGGACCGGCGCACGGAGGTCCCCGTGCCCAAACAGATTCTGCCCCGCGCCCATGGCGGCCCCATCGAAGACCTCTTCTACGCCTGCAAGCACGGAACCGTTCCGTGCTCGAATTTCCCGGGCGCAGCCGCCCCGCTCACCGCCTTTGCCCTCAGCGGCCACCTCGCCCAGTTTGCCGGCGTGGGCAAGAAACTGGAATGGGATGTCGAGCAGATGAGATGCACCAACATGCCCGAAATCAACCGGTTTCTTCGCCGCCATTACCGGCCGGGGTGGGAGGTGTAAGGGCGCGTCCGGCATGGGGATGTCGCCGCGCTAGCGGCCACGGCTCCCGAGGTGGCATACGGCGCCTGGATGGTTCACGGCCGTACTGGACGGCGTGAGGATCTGGGCGGGGATTTGGCCGGCCATGGGCGTGAGGCATTGAACCAAGCCGCCGTTACGGGCGGTCCGAGGGTTTGTCTTGATGGCAAATAACATGTTCGATGCCGGCGAATCGGGTCAGTGGGTTTCGCGCGCGATGATTTCCCGCATTGCCTGCACGTCGAACTTGTCTTTGTCGCGCCAGGAATCCTCTTTGAGAAACACGAGGTCGACGGGCGAAAGGTGCGGGATGCGGACAGTGCCCGTTTCCAAATAGCGGAGCCGCGGGCGAAAGTGGTCCAGCGACATGCCTTTCATGCGGGTGAAGATATCGAGGTCGAATTCCTCCATCACGCGGATCGCGCCTTCCTGAGAGACAAAATCCTCGGGCTTGAGTTCGCGCGCCCAACCTTCGCCCCAGCCCGCAAGGCAGTCCAGCAGTTTGCGGAGATTCTCCGGGGCATCGCTAACCAAGATGTCCACATCCAGGGTTAGGCGGGCATAACCGTTGAAGATTACCGCCAGCCCGCCGACGACCGCGAAATCAACGCGGTCAGCGGCGAGGGCGGCCAACAGTCTTTCGAATCGGGAAGTAATCTCCCTCGGCTCTGGCGAGTGATCCATGCGCGTGTTTCTTGACAAAGTCGGCCAGGTCTTGCAAGTGGGCGAGCCGGCGGGACATGGTCAGCGGACGACCGACCACTTTGCGGACCGGTTGCTGCATCGGCTCAATCTTCGCATTCACCAGGGCAAACTTAATCCGGCAAAAGGCGGATGGTCAACTCCAAGAGGTGGAGCACAAACGAAGAGCGACAGAGATCAGTTCCTCAGTTCCTCGCTGGCCAGGAGCGGGGACCCCGTCCTCATCACACAGCGTGGACGCCCCGCGGCCTATTTGGTCGATGTCGGGACCTTCGAGGCATTGAGGGTTGGAGCTTGCGATGGCAAGAGGCTTTGCCATACTGCGCGGCATGACGGCCAAAGGGCGGATTACGGCAGCGGGCCTGGTGATTCTCATGCTGGCCGGGCTGGTTTGGGTTTGTTCGCCCCGGCCGGCGCCGGCTCAGATGTTTCGCGGGAGGCTGGAGAGCGACTGGATCGCACACCTTGCGTATCGCGATGACGAACAGGTCAAACAGTGGCGGGGGTTCGGTCCCGAAGGCGCGCGCGTTCTGGTCCGGGGCTTGGACAGGGCGAACCGGCCCTTGGAGCGAGCTTACCGCAAGACCTACCGCGCCATCGCGTCGAAGCTGCCCTTCGGTCTCGCGCGCCTGTTGCCAGCGCCGCGCGTTGACTCGACGCGCGAGACCCGCATGAAGGTGGTTTCTCTGCTGTCCAGCCTGGGCAACGACGCCGGTATCACGGTCCCCGCGATGGGCAGGGCAATGAGGGATGAGAATCCGGACGTTTGCGCGGCGGCGATTTCCTTCTTCACCAGCCCGGAGGATGAACATACTCTGCTCAACCAGTTGGACAAAAGACAAAAACGCAAGCTGTTGCCCAGCTTCATCGAAGCCCTGCAGAACAACACACCGAGCTGGTCGATCCGCAACAACGCAGCCCTCGCCCTGAGGTATTATCCCGAGGAAGCCCGAGTGGTGGCCCCGGTGCTCGCGAAGGCCCTGCAAGACCCCATCCCACGGGTGCGTGTGCTCGCCGCGGCGGCGTTGCTGCGAGTCGATGCGGACACGGCGCGGAAGGCAGGGGCCGCGCGGGTGGCCATCAACATCCTGAGAGACCCGGACGACCAGGTCGCTTACCGGGCCGCGGAGCTGCTTGGGGAGTTCCAGGCTCAGCCAGAATTGGCAGTGCCCGCGCTGATCGAGTGCCTGCGGTTCACCAACGAGTTGGTTGGCTGCCAGGCGGTTTGGTCGCTGGGAAAGTTCAGGTCCAATGCAAACCTAATCCTGCCGGCGCTCCAAGAAGCCGCGCAACGGAAAGACAACGTCGCCGGTCATGCCCGGGCCGCGGTGAAGCGCCTCGAGTCCGAGGCGCCCGCCAGGCGTTGAGGCGAGAGCGAACATGAGCAGGCCCCAAACGCCAAAACGGGACCGGAGCGCCCTTGCCCCGGCGCCGGGCAGAACCTGGAAGCAAATCCTCGGCCGCCCGGGGGTTCTATGCCTGTTGCTGGGGCTTGCGACCCTGGCTGTATATTGGCCTGCCGGATGGAACGGCTTTGTCGATTATGATGATGCCGATTATGTGACGGCCAACTCGCATGTGCAGAGCGGGTTGACTTGGGACACCGTGGTTTGGGCGTTCACGACGGGCCATGCCAGCAACTGGCACCCGCTGACCTGGCTGTCGCACGCACTGGACTGCGGGCTGTTCGGCCAACGCCCCGGCCCGCATCACAGGGTCAGCGTGGCTCTCCACATTGCCAACACCTTGCTCTTGTTTCTCATCCTTTTGCGCATGACCAGGGCTAAGGGCCTGGCGCAAAGTGATTCTCCGCCAAATCATATATGGCCGGGCTTTCTGGCGGCCGCGTTTTTCGGCTTGCATCCGTTGCACGTCGAGTCGGTGGCCTGGGTTTCTGAGCGCAAAGACGTGCTCAGCGGGCTGTTTTTTCTGCTCACGCTTGGGGCATACACGATTTACGTCGAGAAACTGCGCGCGCGGACCCAGGGGCATCCGGAGAGCGCGTCCGAAAAACCCGGACTCCGAACCTTCGTCGCCGCCCTTTGTCGAAATCCGCTGTTTTACTATGCGCTTTCGCTGTTGTTTTTCACGTTGGGCCTGATGAGCAAGCCGATGCTGGTGACGCTGCCCTTTGTGCTGGTCCTGGTTGACTACTGGCCGCTCGGGCGGCTGCGGCGTCCGGCGCTTGGGCGCCTGGTCCTGGAGAAGGTGCCGTTTCTGGCCCTGAGCCTGGCCTCGAGCGTCGTCACCTTTCTGGCGCAGAGAAAAGGAGGCGCCGTCTCGACGGTGCTGCCGCTGGATGCCCGGCTCGGCAACGCAGTCATTTCTTATGTCCGTTACCTGGGCAAGATGCTCTGGCCGGCAAACCTCGGGGTCCTCTACACTCACCCGGGCCGTTGGCCGTTGTTCGAGGTCATTGCCGCTGCGTGCTTTTTGGCGTTCACTACCGGGGCGGTGGTCTTTTTGGCGCGGCGGCGCCCCAGTCTGGCGGCAGGCTGGTTTTGGTTCCTCGGAATGTTGGTCCCGGTCATAGGGGTGGTCCAGGTCGGAATCCAATCCATGGCCGATCGTTACATGTACTTGCCGATGATCGGCCTATTGTTCCTGGTGATGTGGAACCTGCCGGATTTGCTGCCGTCGCGGCCGTGCCGGGTGCAGGCCTTGGGCCTCGCAGCGGTTTTGGCGCTGGGCGCTTGCGCCACGTTGACCGTTCGGCAGGAGCAATATTGGCACGACAGCGAGGCCCTGTTCGGCCACGCGGTCAAGGTCACTGAAAAGAACTACCTGGCTTACAACAATCTGGGGTTCTACTTCTCCCGCCAGGGCAGGACAACCGAGGCGATGGAGAATTACCGGCGCTCGCTCGAAATCAATCCGAATTACGAAGACGCGCTGAACAACATGGGATATGCGCTGGCCGGCCAGAAAAAGTACCAGGAGGCCATCGGCTATTACCTGGCTGCCCTGCGCATCCGGCCCAACCATCCGGAGGTCCACAACAACCTGGGCAACGCCGTGTCCGAGTTGGGCAGGCTCGACGAGGCCATCCAGCACTACTTGGTTACCCTCGCCCAGCAGCCCGAGCATGCGGACGCGCATAACAACCTCGGGGTCGCCCTGGCCATGAAGGGCCAACTGGACGAGGCCATGCTCCATTTCCGCAAGGCCATCCGCCTCAAGCCGAACGATGCGAGCGGGCACAGCAACCTCGGCAACGCCCTGGCCGCCCAGCACAAGCTGGATGAGGCCGTCCAGGAATACGAGCAAGCGCTGCGCATCAAACCCGAGGATGCCCAGGCGCACAACAACCTCGGCAATGCCCTGGCCGGACAGGGCAAGTTCGACCCGGCTATCGGCCAATACCAGGAGGCCCTGCGCCTCAACGCGGATAATCCCGAAGCCCACGCCAACCTCGCCGCCGCTTTGGCGGCCAAGGGAAACCCGGCCCAGGCTGTCAAACATTACCAGGCCGCCCTCGGGCTGACCCCCGACAATCCCGAACTCCATTATCGTCTGGCCGAGGTGCTCCTCCACCAGGGCCGGCGCGACGAGGCGGTGGCCCATCTGACCGCCGCCCTGCAGCTCCGTCCCGGTTTTCCAAAGGCCAGAAAACAGTTGGACCTGCTCAAGGCGGCGCCGGGAGGGCAGTAGAGGTGGGCAATGAGGGCGAAACGAAGATAAGTCTTAGTGAGTTAGGGCCGTTCGCTGACAAACTAAACCACTCGAGTCAAATCCGACACGGTAACATAGGGTTTGACCACGTTTGATCGGCCGGCGTTTTGTGTTGCGTCGCAACCCGGAACGCCAAAAAGAGTTGGAGCGCTCACGGGAGCAAAAGCATCAGGTGGTGGAAATGGCGCTCAAGAAGGCCAACACCTACCTGGCCGAGCACCCCCGAGCCAAAGTGCGGACCCAGCGCCGAAAGTTGACCGCCCAACTCGAAAAGCTCAAGATCGATGACTGGCTCAAGTTGAGCGTCAAGGCCAAGCGGCTGGCCTTGAGCCTGGATGAGCAGGCCCTCAAAAGCACCGGCCAGTTGGACGGCTGCTACGTGGTAGAGACCGACCTCAAGGCCGGCCAGGCCGACGCACAGATCATCCATGACCGCTATAAGGACCTGGCCTTTGTGGAACGGGATTTCCGCACGCTCAAGAGCGGACACTTGGATTTTCGGCCGTGGTTTGTCTGCACCGAGGACAACACGCAGGCGCACGCCCTGACCTCGATGCTGGCGTTAAAGGTACGCCGTCATTTGGAGAGGGCATGGTGGCCACTGGAGGTCACCGTGGAGGAAGGTTTGCGCGAATTGGAAAAACTCTGCGTCATGGAGCTGGTTCATTCGGAGAGCGGAAAAGTTGTCGCCCGCCGCGTGCCTGATCCCAGCTCCAGGCAGCGGCAGCTCTTGGAGGCATTGAAGCTGACCCCGCCGAGCACAGTACCGGAAGCTGAAGTGACGGTAGGCACGCGCAAGCAAATCAACGAGGTGCGCAAACCCCTTGAAAAATAAGGCCCAAACCACGTTTTCTGCCTCAAAATGAACTGGAACCTCCGCTTCAAGTTGGGGTCGCGTTTGATAACCACCGCCGAATCCCCTGATTCCTTGACCTCATCAAAAACAACGTTGCTCACGTCGCGCATGAGAAAACCACCGGCATGCCTGGAAAGTGGATCGCCGAAGGATTTCCTGAAGAGTGGTGCAAGGCGTGAATTCGCTTCAACGTAAGCCGCGGCCTTCTCCTTCAGGAATGACTCGATAAACTGTTGAGGGGTAGTCCTGGGCCTAACGATGAGTGCAGCCGCTCCGGACCAACGGCGTGGGGAAAGTAGCCAGGCGGAATCCCGGAGTCGGCTGCCACGATTGGTTCGGCGCGAGAACCGTGCTCATCGAACGATTAATCCTCTCGGAATGAAACGGTTGTCACCTTTGGGGGTTAGGGGCCATAAGTCACGCCCCGGTCAATGCCAAGCCCGTACTCCTCTCAGGCTCCTCAGGCGGTCGCCGCAGCGGCTCCGCTGTCTGATTAACCCTGACGCTTGTGCTCGACCAGTGCGGCCAGTGACGGTGAAGACATGCCGACGACTGCGAGCATGGCGACACCGTAGCCAAGCCCCGCGAGCCCGTTCGACCACAACTGCTCGCCAGCAGATGCGTCCAGGCAGAACAACTCGCCGCAAGTGTGTGCGTAAACGCGCTCCGCCTCGGCTAGCAGAGTCACGAAGGGGTCGCCAGCATCGGTGATCGGTCCGCCTTTGAGCTTGGTCTTCCAAAGCTGCGCGCCGATATGTCAAATGCCAATTTCACCTCCGCCCCGCTGGACCTACCCATGCTCTTCACCGACCTGGGCCCGCGCAAGGTCGTCGCCGATTTCTCCGGCGGCACCCTCGCCACCGACGCCGGCGCCTTGCTGCTGCGCCCGACCGACGCCAATCTCGGGATGACCCAGAGCCTGGCCCAGTGCTTTGCCGACGGGCGCAACCAGGTTTGGGTCGAGCACTCCCTGCCGCAGTTGCTGGCCCAACGCATCTACGGATTGGCCCAGGGTTACGAAGACATCAATGATCACGAGCAACTGCGCCGGGATCCCCTGCTGGCCACTGCCTGCAACAAGACCGATCCCTTGGGAGAGGACCGGCTGAACCCGGCCGACCGCGGCATCGCCCTGGCGGCGCCCTGCACGCTCAACCGCCTGCAGTTGTCCAACAACAAGAGCACTCGCTGCCGCAAACTGCCGCACGACCCGGCCAAGATCGAAGCCTGCCTGCTGCAAATGGGAGCCCGTTGTCTGCCCAAGCACGCTAAGGAAGTGGTGGTGGATTTGGATGCGATGGGGCATCGGTTGCACGGCTTGCAAGAGGGCCGGTTCTTCAATGCCTATTATGATGATGATTGTTATCTGCCACTCTACGCGTTTGCGGGGGACTTTCCGTTGTGGGCGCAGTTGCGCACCGCCGAGCACGGGGCGGCTTACCAAGTGGTTCCGGCGCTGGAGAAGATCGTGCCGGCTATCCGCAAGCGTTGCCACCGGGCGCGGATCATTGTGCGCGGGGACAGCGGTTTTGGCCGGGAGGAGATCATGGCCTGGTAGGAGCATTACTGCGCGCGTGGGGACATGGAGAACATGCTCAAGCAACAGGTGCTGGATCTAAAGGCCGACCGCATGAGCACCCATCATCTGGCCAGCAATCAGTTCCGGATGTGGGAATCCACCTTCGCCTACCTGTTGCTGGAGCGAGTGCGCACCCAGGGCTTGGGCGGAACGGAGTTGGAGCGGGCGACGGTTGGGAGCGTGCGCTTGAAGTTGTTGAAAGTGGCCGCCCAGGTGCGCGTGAGCGTGCGCCGGGTGTATGTGCAACTGAACAGCAGCTTTGCGCTGCAGGCCTTGTTTCGGCTCTGCCATCGGCGGTTGATGGGGCTGGCGGCGCCGGTTGGCTAAGGGCGAAGGGAGTTTTCGTTGTCGTTGAAGGAGTCAAGGGAGCAGTGTCTTCAAAAATGGCCTTTTTGTTTGACAGAAGGGCGATCACGCCCTGCTGGGCAGCCGGGTCGAAAAAATGCCGCGATCCGAGCAAATTCGTCGCAAGAAATCATGCCGGAGGCGAAAAGTCAGGCAGCTTATGAAATATCCGGGCTAGGGCGCAGCCGCCGCACTGCTCCTGGCGCACGTTGCCTGGAATAGGGCCGTGGACCCCCTTGGCGCGGATCAAGCCGGGTATTATCGCAAGGCCTTGGATGCTTTGCTGGAGGTCAATCCGAAGTGCCTGCGGGAGCTGAAAAGCACCGACTGCGAGGCGATGATTCAGGAACTGATGGGCCTCAAACGGACACTCTGTCCCGCTGACGACCAGATCATTCGCTTATGCGCGCTGACTCCGCAGCAGACCGGGCGTGTTGAGAGGCCCCACCGGGGCGTGGAAGGCGCGAACTGATGGCTGTTTCTCAGGTCAGCCGCCTGTGCTTACTGGAATCAATGCCGCGCACCTAAAAATCAATTAACGCCATCCGCGTCGGCTTGTTAAGTTCGGGTGTGACGGTATGAAAACGCATTCGAGCGCCTCGACTCCTCGCCGCGCAATAGTCAGGAACCGCTACTTGCCGCAGCCTTTGCACCGAGCCGCATGTGGCGTCATAGGGGCGGCGGTTGCAGCCACGATTGCGAGCGCGGGCTTGAGGCATTTTGACCCGGATTCCCTGATGAACACCGCATCACGGGTGTTGCTGTGGTTGAGCGTCCCCATCGGTATTATTCTCGCCTGTGTCGCGCATCGCCTCTCGATTGTGGAGGGTTGCGCCGGGGACGCCGGTTACGACGGTCTGGAGACGCGCCATGAGAACAAGGGGCACGATTAGCCCAGCTTCGTTTCGAGGTTTCCGGTCGGCGGGCGACTCGTGTGCCGAGGCAGCCCCGGCTGGAGGTGGCGCATGACCTCCCCTGCATCACCGCTGGCTTGGCCGGAGCACTTCCCGCCTGGAAGTTGGTGGGGCAGGTTTCTGCTGGGGACTCCGCTGCTGGGGCCTGACGTGTCGTTTTTCAAAGAACTTGAAGCGCAGCAGGCGGCTCGGACAGAGGAGGTCATGACCGCATGGACCGATGAGCGGGAGCGGCGGCTTGCGCTTTCTCTGGGCCAGTGCTTTCAGAAGCACTGGGGGTGGAAGACGCCCTATTTCATTCCGGCTGACCGAACGACAGCGATGGTTGGTGGACCAGATTCGTGGACGTATTCTGAGATGGATTTGGCTGATGCGTTCAAAGAGTTTGAGGGGCAGCTCGGCGAAAGGATGAAGCCGGGATTCTGGGAGGCGCTCATTGATTGGAATGACCGGAACGGCTGTTTTGGAGAGCTGGTTCGCAAACTGAGCGCAGAGATGAACGCCACGGCGATGGCCCAGACAAGCCCCGGCGAAGGGTCAACATCGGCGCAGTCTCGCTTGCCAGGCCATTACCCCAAAATCTGGCGAGGGCCGGTCAGCCGTTGAGCTTTTTATACGCTCCCAAGCCAAAGCAGCCCCCCAGGGAGGCCAGGGCGAGAAACGCGAAAACCAGAGCCAGAATCCCTGCCGCTTTAATCGCTCTCCGGCTCGCAGTGGGGTTGACCGCTATCTTGAGCGAGCCGGAAGTGAGAAACAGGAACGCCAGCATCCAACCGACGTAGAACCCCCAAGGTCCTTCTTCGTGCATTTTCGTAATGCAGGCGTTGACGGAGGTTCCCAAGAACATCAATCCGCCGTCATCGAAAGGAGTAATATTGGGTGGCCAACTGGTGAGGCTGGCGCTTGCCTGGAAAAGGTGCCGCGGGGTCAATCGCGGGCGTTGCAGGGCAATCGAATCGCTCGAATGTCCAGCAAGGCTTCCAGCGCGTTCGCCCCTCCCCACTGCTCCACGATTCGACCATCACGAAATCTCTGAACGTTCACTCCCCGCAAGGTCAGCATCTTGTTGGTGGGCTTGATGCCTCCCCACTCGCCCAACGATGGCCAGACAGAGCGCGACGGCCCGGATTCTGATAATGGCGCGAGCGAAGGAGGTTGTTTTCATGGCCCCACTTTAGCGCGCGACGCGCCGAAGGTGTTAATCGAAAGAAATCACCCCGCCATTGATGGAAGCGATGGCAGACGGGGCAGCGCAACGGGTCGACGTGCCACGCGCGTAGGATCCGCCTTCACTAAAGCTTCGGCGGGACAGGTAAGGTCGCGCCATTTCTTTGACGGGAGCATGAGGGGCGGCGGGGGCGAAAGGCCCTGCCGATGGGGGACCGACTCGGACGGCAGCCCACGGTGACGGACGCCGCGCATTTTGTTGCTGTACGAAGCAAACGCAACAGACCTGAGCCGGGGCACGATGTGGATGTTCCCTTAATGTTCTCTTAAGGTTCGCATGATACTTTCGGAGCTGTATGGGCCAAGCCGGGCTCTGGCGCGTACTAAGAAATGGGGTCCGCGCGGCGCCCAGGTGGAACGTATAAATCGGGTGGTTGAGGCCCGGGGCATGGCCGGTGTCCGCTCCGGTCGGTATTGTCTGCACTGTGCATGGCTTCGCGTGCAGATGATGCTTTCCCGAGTGGCAGAGCGGTTGCCGCCAGGTCTCTCCCACCCCTTGAGGCGGCACTCATGGGGCGGCGGCCGCGGTGGGGACTGAGAGGATGGAGCGGCGGACAAAGCAGGGGTCAACCAGTGATTTGCGCGGCGTGGTCTGGTTCTTGCGTTCATCCCTTCAAGAGCGAACACCAAAACGAACCAAGCTATGGTTTGCCCCTATGATAATGCCTGACCCGAATGGCACTTAGTTAAGGCGTCGATAATTGCGGGGGTTGTTTTTCCAGTAGCGGTTGCGGTGGGGGATCTCGCGGAAGCGGCGGCGGGGTCGATTGAGCAGCGGATAGGGCTTGGGCCG
>Ga0181524_10002010_pt1 | contig 21955 bp, 21 predicted proteins | sample PEATcosm2014_Bin_34_FD_119761 | JGI IMG/M metagenome (GOLD analysis project Ga0181524, IMG submission 119761) | Peatland microbial communities from MTU Mesocosm Facility, Houghton, MI, USA - PEATcosm2014_Bin05_60_metaG | ecosystem: Environmental > Terrestrial > Soil > Wetlands > Peat | place... | reverse complement strand
GCAAGACAGATGAAGACGGTTTGAAAGGGATTTGGGCTGAGATGAAGGATGTAGAGCGCGGGCAGCGTGAAGACGGCACCCGCGACGACTGCGGCTGATGCGCCGCCGATGCCGGTGAGGATGACATTCTCGAGCAAAGTGGAACGGCGCTTGTACATGCGGGCCAGGCCGATGGCGAGGATGGAGATGGGAATGGAAGCTTCCATGCCCTGGCCAACCTTGAGCGCCGAATAGGCCGAGGCCACGGTGAAGACCACACAGAAGAAGACGCCCCAGAGAATGGCGCGCGCTGTCAGCTCCGGCACGTGCATCCGGGCTTGAACGATGGGCGTGTAGGTCTCGCCGGGCTTCAGCGGCCGGTAGGCATTTTCCGGAAGAGATTTGGTTTCTTGTTCGCTCGTTTCTTGTTCACTCATGGAACGGGTCCCTCAATGATGGGAGTGCACAGCACGCGGGCTTCCGGCCGGACAAAGCGCGTCGCAGCAGCCGCGGTGGCGCGGGCGCAATGGTACGGCCCACATGCCGGAAAGCAACGCGGGGTACGGGGCCAGGTACGGGATTTGTCCTGTTTCGGATAGCAAGCAAGAGTGTACAGCCTGGAGGGCTGTCGGCCGCAAACGAGTATTGGGGAACGGTGAACGGGCTTCGCTGCCAGGGCGTGGCGGAAAGTGTGATACGGGATACCTCGGGGCCCGTGAGCATTGACAGGTCTTCTGCCTGGTGGAATGCTCGGGGCATGGCTCAGTGTGAATGCGGCAGGCCGCTTGGCGCGTCGGGCAAATTGTGCGCTCGATGCGATGCCCTAAAGACACTTGGCCTTGAGCGCGGTGCTTCCCGTAATGAGATTCGTGATACATATCGCGACTTGGTTAAGGTGTGGCACCCCGACCGCTTCTCCAACGACGGGAAACTCCGCAGTAAGGCAGAAGAAAAGCTGAAAGAGGTCAATGCGGCTTTTCAGCAGCTGAATTCATCAGCGGATACGCCACGTGAAGCGTCTGCCACTAAAAAGCCTTTTTGGACTTCTGCGACCTCAACGCGGACTTCTCGGTGGTATTCAGCATCTGCAAATCAGTGGTATTCAGAATCTGCTAGAGAGACTCCTCGACCGAACGCATCGGCACAAGGACCTCCTCGAAAGGACGCCTCTGCGTCGGGCTTTCCCAATGCTGCTCGTCCTCAGTCGAATGGCAATGCCCGAACGCAGTCCCCAACTCCAGAGGCGAATCGCCCCATCAACAAGGGAGCACCAAGTGCCTTTGCAGATACGCCACCTGCACGTGCAGCGTCTGCCACAAAGAAGCCCGAAGGGAAGGCGGAAGCACAGAAGCCTTATGAGACTTCTAGGACTTCAACGCGGACCTCTCAGTCGTCTTCAGCATCCGCAAGAGAGACTACTCGACCGAACGCATCGGCACAAGAACCCCTTCGGAGGAACGCCTCCGCGTCGGGCTTTCCCAATGCCGCTCGTCCTCAGTCGAATGGCAATGCCCGAACGCAGTCCCCAACTCCATGGGCGAATCACCCTATCAACATGGGAGCACTAAGTGCCTTGTTTTCGCTTCGCAGAATTTCTCAGTTGTTGGTTCTGGCCCTCTTCGTGGCCTTCACGAAAATGGGGATTGACGCATACAGGAATCCGACTACAGCCCAAGACGAGATAATGAATCAATATTTTGAGGCTGAAGCGACGAAAAATGCCCTTAGTCGACCTACAGCCCAAGACGTGATCATGAATCTATATTATGAAGCTGAAGCGAGGAAGAATGCCCTTAGTCAACTACAACCAGCACCGACTAAAGCAGAAAACTCTGTAGTTGCGCCATCCTCTTCTCCGTCCTCTCCAAAGCAAGACCTTCATTTGCCCCAAAAGCGTTCAAGCGCCACCGCTGTCTCGGACCCGCTGCGGTCGGGTGCCCGGCTTCCGGTTCAACGATCGACGGCACTGCGCAATCACGTCGCGTGCAGAGAGCGGGGCGGCAGGCTCAACCATCATGGCGATCGCCGGACACGTTAGAGCGGTTCCAGAGTTCACGTGCCCTGTGCATTCCAGCGAAAGGTGGCGTTTACTTCCACCTCGCAGACGAAGACGTGCTGTGGGGACCTCGGGGCGGAAAACGCGACTTGGCATCCCGGTTCCTGGGTGCAGCAACTCTGGAACCGCTGTAGCCGCAAGATGCTGGAACGGTCGAGCCACGTCCGCATGGAAGCCAAGCGCACAGCGATAGAAACCCTTGCCGCAAGCGCCAGAACGGCGGGTTATGAAACAAACGCTCTGCCTTTGACCGTTCGCCCTGGCTAAATGATTGGATAGATTGGTGGACCTGGTCGGGATCGAACTTGAGCCGTATTGCGGGCGTCTGAGCCCGCAGGCGAAATCCTGAGCGCAGCGAAGGACCTGCAAGATGAGGCGGGAGAACAGAGGGATTTGGTGGACCTGGTCGGGATCGAACCGACGACCTCCCCGGCAAGCCGGGGCGCGCTCCGCTTTCTCAGCGACGTGCATCGATCAATTCCTGTAGTGATCGATGGGATTTCCAGCTCTTCAATTGGAGCTCGCGGCGATGCGCTTCTGCAGTCGTACTGAACTCCTCCCGATAGACCAGCTCCCAGGGACCTTTGCCACGGGTAGATCGAGTTTGTCCACGTTGGTGCTCTGCCAATCGAGCCTCGGCGTTTATAGCGGATCCGATATAGAAGCGCTTGCTCGACTGGCTTTGCAAAATGTAAACGGTTGGCATATCAAGGGGATTTGGTGGACCTGGTCGGGATCGAACCGACGACCTCTTCCATGCCATGGAAGCGCGCTCCCAAACTGCGCCACAGGCCCACAAGGAAGGGACAACTCTCCTATTGTCGTCGCTCAGGGCCGGCAAGTCAATCGCCGGAAACGCGGTGAAACGTGCCGCGCGAGGGCGATGGCGGGCCGCCGATCGCCACGCCGCACGGCAACATTTATTCGATGGACCCGGTCCGGCTATTCGATCGGGGCTGCCATGAAGAAGACGTAGATGAGCATGGCGACGCCGATGAACCCGGGGATCAGGCCGGCGAGATAGGCCGAGTTTGGGCCCATCATGACGCGGAGAAAGATGATGATGCCAGCCCCCACTGCGACGTTGACGAGGCCGCCAATCTTGAGACCTTCGCGCTTCCTGATGCGGTCGCGGTGGGCTTCCTCACGGATCATCTCCAAAGCGGCTTTGGCGCCCTCGCCCGAGGACTCGGTGATGCGGCGCAGGGTTTCAGCCTTGTAGAAGGCTTCGCGCTCCTTGCGCCGGGTATCGAGATAGTGCACCGTGGGAATGAAGACGACGAAGAGCGAGACGGCGCCGATGGAAAGAAACAGCCAGAGTCCGGGGCCGGGGGGAAGGTCGTTGAACAGTACGAGCGCAAGATTTGCCATGAGATCCTCCTGATTCCGCTGCGGGGATGCTTTTCATCCCCATGCGAACGGTGGGACAAAGGAGCGCGCACGGCGGTTGCATTTTTTCGCAGTCCCGGTTTGGGAATAAAATGCAACCACGCCGCGAGCCGGGCGGTCTTACCCGGCGGAAAGCGTTTCCGTGACTCAAGCTCAAACCAGCGCGCCGCACAAGTTGACCATCGACGCGATCGACCTTTCGGACGTCGGGCGGGTCCTGGCCGGGGATACGGATGCGTTCGAGGGGATTGTGCGGCGCTGGCAGAGACCGCTGGTAAATATGGCGTGGCGCTATTGCCGGGACCGGGCACGGGCCGAGGAGATGGCGCAGGAGGCCTTTGTGCGCGCGTGGCGCGGGCTTGCCGGATGGCGGCGCGAGTCGAGCTTTTCGACGTGGCTGTTTGCGCTCGCGGCGAACGTGTATCGCTCCGAACTGAAGCGCTTTCCCACGGTGGATGTGCCGCTCGAAGAGATTGCGGAGCCGGCGAGCCCTGCCAACCAGTACGAGGCGGCCGCGGAACAAAGACGGCACGAAGTGTTGCGGAGAGCGGTGCTGGCCCTGCCTATGCGCTACCGCGAGCCAGTGGTTCTCTACTACTTTCATGAGATGGATGTGGGCGCGGCGGCGCGCACCATGGGGCTGCCCGAAGGGACTGTGAAGGCGCGGCTGGCCCGCGGCCGCGAACTGCTGCGCAAACGATTTCCGCATCTGAACGAAACCGGCGCGCAAGGAGCAAATGCGGCGCTGCGCACGGGAAGGGAGGCACTGCGATGAAGCTTATAAAGGATCAGGAGACGAATTCCGGAATGCCGCGCACAGAAATCGAGATCGACGCGATGGACCGCATTCTGGCCGCGGAGGAGGAGTTGGTTCCCTCGTCGGGCTTTGTGGCCGCGGCCATGGAGCGGGTGCGCGAAGAGGCAGCAGTGCCCGCGCCGATTCCCTTCCCATGGAAGCGTGCTGTGCCGGGCCTGGTGCTGGCTGCAGGCGTTCTGGGCTGGGGCGCGTGGGCGGCGGTGCGGTTCGCATGGCCTGCCCTGCACGAGTTTGCAAAGAGTTCGCCGCAGATTCCGGTTGCCGCGGTGCCGGCCCTCGAAGAGGCCGGGTGGGTGGTGCTGGCCCTCGCGGTTTCTTTGGGTTCGTGGATGCTTTCAATGCGGCTGATGCGGCGATCGGGGATGATGTAGCGCGTGGCGTTACACGCGGCAGCCGGCTTCGAGCGAGGGCACGTCCTGGTGCTTGTACATGAGGAAGAACTCGCGGTGGCCGAGGCGTTCGGGCTTGCTGGGCTCGCCTGAGGCCACATCGGCGATCAGGTCCATCAGCTCGCCGGCGGCTTCGTCCATGGTGAGCTCGCCGGAGAGCACGCGGCTGGCGTTGAAGTCCATGTCTTCGCTCATGTTGCGCCAGGTGCGCTCATTGCCGGTCACCTTGATGAGCGGCGAGACGGCGCTGCCGATGACGCTGCCGCGGCCAGTAATGAAGAGCACGATCTGCGCGCCGGCGGCGATCAGATCCATGATGCCTTCGGTGTCGTTGGGATTGGTGTAGCCGAACTGCATGAAGTGCTCATCGGGTACAGAGTCGAGGAGCCAGAGGCCGGGGTGCGGCGGGCGCTCGGAGACGCGGAGGACGCCCTGGATGGGCTGGCTGCCGCCCTTGGCGAAGGCGCCCATGCTTTTTTCTTCAATGGTGGTGAGGCCGCCGGCGAAGTTGCCGGGCGCGACGGAGTACTGGCGCACGGCCTTGCAGTAGTTGAGCATTTTGTCGTAAGTGGCGCCGAGCTGCTGCGCCGCCCGCGGCGAGGCCGCGCGCGCAATCATCAAGTCGCGGAGGCCGATCATCTCAACGACCTCTTCAAAGATGGCCGAGCCGCCGCGATCGACCAAGCGGTCAAATGTACGGCCGACGACGGGATTGCCCGCCAGGCCTGACGTTCCATCCGATCCGCCGCACTCCGCGCCGATGGTCAGATCGGCCCAGGTCATGGGCACTTTGACGGCGGTTTCACTGGCGCGGGCGCGGAGCGAGGCGAGTAACTCTTTGCCGTAAGCAATGCTAAGCCGCGTGCCGCCATGCTCCTGAATGAAAAAGGACTCGGCAGGACGGCCGGAGGCGCGCACGGCCTCGGCGATGCGGTGCGGCTGCGTGTATTCGCAGCCGAGACCGACTGCGAGCACGCCGCCGATGTTGGGATGCGTGGCGAGCGCGAGCATGAGGCGGATGGCGTAGTCGTTGTCGTAGCAGCCGGGGAAGCCGATGACGTGCGTGTCGGACTCGTCTTTGGCGATCTCCTGCGCTACGAAGCTCGCGCACTCGACGGTGTAGACCACGAGCAGGTGATTGCGGATGCCTTTGCGGCCGTCGGGGCGGAGGTAGCCGGACCAAACGCGATCAGGGGTGCGACCGAGACTGCGATCAGGGACGAGGCTGGCGGCGCGGTCAGGCATAGGCGTTGTCTCCCGGCTCGCCGGTGTGCACGTCGAAGTGGCCGGAGCGCTCGTCGAGCTGGCTGCGGCAGTTGTGCAGATGCACCCACTCGCCGGGCTCGATCGGGCGCGTGGCGATGCCGATGACGATTCCAAATTTGACGACGGGCGCGCCTTCGGGGATGGCAACGAGCGCGACCTTGTGGCCGAGTTCGATTTTCTCGCGCGCGGTTAGGTCCCGCCTTCCGGCGGGGCCGACGATCTCGAGCGGCGCGCCTGCCGCGGCCTCGCTGAGCAACGTGGCCACGTTGTCGGAGGCGTGCACCTGAAAGGCCGAGGCTGCGGGTTCGACACTCATCGCGCGGAGAACTCCGTGGGGGTTGGCTGGCTTTGAGGCAGCCGGGCCGGAGGAGACTGCGTGCGGCCTTCGGCTGACACTTATTCTATGGCGAAGACCGCATATACGGTGGCTTCGCGGCTGACTTTGCGGGGCTCGATGGCGAGGGGCGGCGGAGCTGCCGCTCCGGCGGAGAGTCGGTTCATCTCGTACATGACCGGGCGCGGCGCCGGACCTGAAACCTGATTTGAGACGTAGATTAGCGCGCCCAAATGCACTCCCATGCCTTTGGCCAGCACTTCAGCATTCTGGCGGGCGCGCGATGCGGCCTGATCGAGCGCCTGTGCTTCCAGCGCTTTTTCGTCTTTAACTGTCCAATCGATTTGGCCGCTGCTCGTGGCGCCTGCCGTGACGGCGATATCGAGAACCTCGGCGGCGCGCTCGGGCGGAACTTTCACTGTCCATTGCTGGCTGAGCTTGAATTTATGCGGCTTGGACCAGTCGCGATCGAGGTATTGCGCTTGGCTCTGGATGGAATCCTCGGGAATTCCCGCCTGCTTGATTGCGCTGATGATGGCGTTGGAGGCGCGGGCCCCATCGGCGTACGCGGATTTTGCGTCCTCGGGTTGCGTGTCGAAGCCGATGTGCAGAATGGCAAGATCGGGTTCAACTAAGACACTCCCGGTTGCGCTGACGGTCAATGTGCGATTGGTAGAGTCGACTTTCAGTTCAGGCTGCGTAATTTGCTGAGCAGCAGCGAAGGTGCATCCGGCGAGTAGCGCGATCGCAGCGATGGTGCGTTTCACGAGCATGGAATTGTCTCCTCATCTCTTGAACGCGCAGTGTAGGGGAACTTGCAGGGAAATTCCTCACAACATCTGAGATGGTTCGATGGGGAGCGCTTAATTGGGTCTTGCGGAGTGCTTTGCGCCGAACTGGCGCAGTTTTTCGAGGGTGGCGGCGGCCTGGCCGGAGTCGATGGCTTCTGCGCCCATGGCGACGCCCTGCTTGAGGTCGCCGGCGAGGCCCGCGGCTACCAGCACGGCGGCGGCGTTGAGCAGAACCACGTCGCGGCGCGCGCCGGGAATGCCGGTGAGCACGTCGTAGAGCAGCGCCTTGTTGGTTTCGATGTCGCCGCCGGTGAATTGATCGATGGTGGTGCGCTCGAGGCCGGCCATTTCCGGCGTGATGCGCGCAGCTTTGAGCTCGGGCTTGCCTTCCGCATTTTCTTCGACACGCGCCACCACGGATTCGCCCGTGGTGGTGAGCTCATCGATGCCGTCCGTCCCGTGGACGACGAAGGCGCGTTTCGCTCCCAGCATCGCCAGCGTGCGGCCGACGAGAAGAACGCGGCTGGGAGCGAGCACCCCGATGACTTGCGTGTGCGCATGAGCGGGGTTGGTGAGCGGGCCCACCAGGTTGAATATCGTCCGGAAGCCGAGGGCGCGGCGCAAAGGCCCGAGAGCCCTCATGGCCGGGTGATAGAGCGGCGCGAAGAGGAAGACGAATCCGGTTTCGCGCAGGCATTGGACGGCCAGATCGGGCCCCAACTCGATGGGCACGCCGAGGGCTTCGAGCACGTCGGCTGCGCCGCAGCGCGAGGTGACGGCACGGTTGCCGTGCTTGGCCACTTTGGCGCCGGCGGCCGACGCGACCAGCGCCGCGCCGCAGGAGATGTTGAAGGTCTGCGGGCCGCCGCCGCCGGTGCCGACGCAATCGACGAGCTCCGCTCTTTCCTCTTTGGAGAAGGGCAGTGCCACGACGTGCCTGCGCATGACGTCGACAAAGCCGGCGAGCTCCGGCGCCTGCTCGCCGCGCGTGGCAAACACGGCCAGCATGGCGGCGGTTTCGACGTCCGGCACGTTGCCGGCGAGGATCTCCTCCAGCACTTGGGCTGCCTGCTCGCGGGTGAGCGCGGCGCCATCTTCGGCGAGCGCGCGCAACAGTTCCTTCACCAACGACATGGATAAAGTATGGCAGAGCCGGGTCCGCGGCGCGAAGACGCTCGCGACGGGCGAAATACGCGTTGGCCGCGGCCCCAAGAGCTGAGATTGCCCCGTAATTCTGCGTGGTAATCTGAAAATTGCTCGAGGTCCCTACCCTTTGAAAATTCATGAATATCAAGCAAAAGCAATCCTGGCGAAGTACGGCGTTCCTGTGCCCAAAGGCGAGATGGCGGGCACGCTGGAAGAGGCCAACGACGTGACCCGCAAGCTGTTTGCCGAAGGCGCAACGGGCGTGGTGGTGAAGGCGCAGATTCACGCCGGAGGCCGCGGCAAGGGCGGCGGCGTGAAGGTGGCCAGGACACGCGAACAAGCCGAGGAACACGCGAAGAACATCCTGGGCATGACGCTGGTGACGCACCAGACCGGTCCGCAGGGGCAAAAGGTGCAGCGGCTGCTCAACGAGGAGACTGCGGCCATCGAGCGCGAGCTGTATCTGGGCATTGTGCTCGACCGCGCCACGGGCAGGCTGGTGTTCATGGCTTCGCAGGCCGGCGGCATGGAGATTGAAGAGGTCGCGGCCAAGGATCCCACGGCCATTTACAAGGAGACGATCGACCCGGCGGTGGGATTTGGCGCGTGGCAGGCACGCAAACTGGCCTTTGCGCTGGGACTCAAAGCGACCCAGATCAACCCGGCGGTGACGTTCTTCCAGAGTCTGTACAAAGCCTTCATCGAGACCGACGCTTCGCTGATAGAGATCAATCCCTTCATCACCACCACCGACGGCAAGCTCTTCGCGCTCGACGCCAAAATTACCTTCGACGACAATGCGCTCTTCCGCCATGCCGACATCAAGGCGCTGCGCGACATTGCCGAAGAGGACCCGCTGGAAGTGGAGGCGAGCAAGTACGCGCTCAACTACATCAAGCTCGATGGGTCGATCGCGTGCATGGTGAACGGCGCGGGCCTCGCCATGGCGACGATGGACATCATCCAGTACGCAGGCGGCAGCCCCGCGAATTTTCTCGACGTGGGCGGTGGCGCGACCCAGGAGCAGATCGAACACGCCTTCGAGATTCTGCTCTCGGACGCGCACGTGAAGGCGATCTTCATCAACATCTTCGGCGGCATTCTGCGCGTGGATCGTTTGGCCACCGGCGTGGTAGCGGCGGCGCGCAAGCTGAACGTGAAAGTGCCGATTGTGCTGCGGCTCGAAGGCACGAATGTGGAAGAGGGCCGCAAGATACTCAAAGAATCGGGGCTGAACTTCCAGGTGGGAGAAACGATGAAAGACGCAGCGGAATTAGCTGTGGCTGCGGCAGCGAGGGCATAAAAGATGGCAGTGCTAGTCGATAAAAACACGCGTCTGATCGTGCAGGGCATTACGGGCAAGGCAGGCACCTTCCACGCCATGGCTTGCGCGGAGTACGGCACCAAAGTGGTCGGCGGCGTGACGCCCGGCAAGGGTGGAACCATGCACGAGGGCTGGCCGGTGTTCAATACCGTGTCCGAAGCCGTAGACAAGACGGGCGCCAACGCGACCATGATCTTTGTACCGCCGCCGTTTGCCGCCGACGCTATTCTCGAGGCCGAGGATGCCGGGATGCCGCTGATCGTCTGCATTACGGAGGGCATTCCCACGCTCGACATGGTAAAGGTGTGGGCCAAGCTGAAGAATTCGCAGTCGCGGCTGGTGGGGCCGAATTGCCCGGGCGTGATTTCGCCGGGGAAGGCCAAGATCGGCATCATGCCGGGCCGCATTCACAAGGAAGGTTCGATCGGGATTGTGTCTCGTTCCGGGACACTCACCTACGAGGCCGTGCACCAGCTCACGCAGCGCGGGATCGGGCAATCGACCGCAATCGGCATTGGCGGCGATCCGATTATCGGAACCACGCACATCGATGCATTGCGGCTTTTGAATGACGATCCCGAGACGGAAGCCATCATCATGATTGGCGAGATTGGCGGCTCGGCCGAGGAAGCCGCGGCGGAGTTTGTGAAAAAGCATGTGAAGAAGCCGGTGGTGGGCTTTATTGCGGGTCAGACCGCGCCTCCGGGACGCCGCATGGGCCACGCCGGCGCGATCATCAGCGGAGGCCAGGGAACGGCCGCCGACAAGATGAAGGCCATGGAGGCAGCGGGCATTCACGTCGTGGTGTCGCCTGCCGAGATTGGCGCGACCCTCGCCAGGGTAATTGGCAAAGCGTAAGAGCAGCTATCAGCTATTAGCTTTCAGCTTTCAGCTCGTTCCGTGCCGGGGAAAAAACTGCGGGCGGGCCTGGCGGCGCTGCCGGCGCCCGCGGTTGCCGGGATTGTGGATCGAAACGAGACACATCTCAGTAACCTGCCTGGGATTACTTCGGGCTCGGATGGTCGCGCAGAACTTTTTCTCCACATCGAGTGGCAGAGAGATAATCGGCGTATCAATTAAGTCATCGGGCTCTTAGATGGTACCTTCAGCCGCTGAACATGCGGTCAGATGCCATGTGGCCGGCCGCAGGCTTCATCCGCATGCAGAAGCTGACGACCGCGTAGACGCCATTCAAAGCCATCGGAAGCCCGAGGTTTGCGGTGATTCTCCACGGGGGAGAGTGATTCCGCCGTAGTAGAACGGGAGTTCCTGCGCTGGCACCGTTCCTCGGCAGCGGCTTCACCGATCTTCATCGGGAAATCATCTTTGCTGTTGTGAAGGCTTTGCCTTGCCCTGGATGGATGCGATGCGAATCCTTGCCGGCCCTATCGCGGAGGAACCGCCTTCTGGAGGGCGCTCCTGCGAACCGCGCGGCGCAACGAGGATTTGCGGAACTGCGTTGGATTCTATGGATCGCACTTTGCCGTGGCCGGCAGGAATCAGGCCGGTGGGTTATCGGTTTGGCGATTTCCGGCTAGCTGCCGATGGGACGCTGTGGCGCGGTGAGATAGCGCTCGAGCTTCCTGCGGAGGAACTGGCCCTGTTGCGCGCGCTGTTGACCCGGGCGGGCGAGGTGGTTTCGGCGAGCGAGTTGAGCCGCGCCGTGTGGGGCGAAGCGCAGGTTCCGAGCCATCGGATTACGGAGCGTCTGGAATCCCTCAGGGAGCGCCTGCAATCCGCGGATTGCATTGAGAGCGTGTACCGGCGCGGCTACCGCATTGCAGCCATTGCGGAACCCGACGGACATGTGCTGACCAGGGAGCTTCCGCTGCTGGCGATTCTGCCGTTCTCCACCGGATACGACATTCCCGAGTATCTCGGTCTGGCAGTCGCAGAACAAACCATGGAACAGTTGAGCCGCGCCCGCCCCGCGGTGGCATCGCTCGCCGCCCGGGATTCGGCGCGCGCCCTGGCGCGGCGCGGTCTGGCCGCACAGGAGATCGGCAAAATGCTGGGCGCGGAGCTGCTCCTCACAGGACAGGTCCTTGCCACGCCGGGACGGCACCGGCTGCGGGTGGAGATGATCCGCGTGGAGGACGGTGCGCCCCTATGGTTGGAAGACGTGATCGCGGGGCGCGAACAGATCGTGGAGCTGGCCGGCGAGCTGGTAGACCGTGTGACTGCGCGGTTGCGCGCCGGGCGGGGGTTTCCCATTGAAGCCGGGGCCGAGGCCGCGCCCGCGGTGAAGCACGCGCCATCAAAGGCGCAGCGCGAGGCTCATGACCTCTATCTGCGCGCCCATTACGAATGGCAGAGCATGGAGCGGCACCGGATGCAGGACGCCATGGGCCGGCTGCTGCGCGCGGTCGAGTTGCATCCCGCGTTGATGGCAGCACGCGTGGAGCTTGCGCAACTGGCGGTCTTGCAGAGCATTTACGGCTACCTGTCTCCAAGGATCGCGGCCGCTACCGTGCGCCGGGCGGCGGACGGAATTCCGGAACTGAACGAGCAGGCCGAAGCCCTTTTGCCGGCGCTGGGCTGGATGGAATTTCATTTCGAGCGCGATGCGCGTTCGGCTCTCCGCATGATGGCGCGCTCCGCGGAACTGCCTTACGATGCCACGAATACGCGGGTCCGCGGCTGGCTTTTGCTCAGCCGGCACAGATTCGGCGAAGCCATGGAGCTGCTGCGCGCCGCCATTCAGCTCGATCCCTACTCGCCGTGGATGCAAGCGGGCCTGGCATGGGCGCTGCATCTGGCCGGCGAGCGGGACGCAAGCGTGGCGCAGATCCGGAAAACGATCGACGCGTTTTCGGAGTTCGACATCTCGCTTTTCTTTGCCGCGATGATTCTGGGCTATAACGGGGAAGCCGCGCGCGCCATCGCACTGGCGGAGACGCTGGCGGCGCGCTCCTCGCACCATGACCTTTCGGTCTCAGCGCACGCCTATGCGCTGGCCTGCGGCGGCCGCGCTGAGGAATCGCACGAGCTGCTGGAACGGCTGCAATGGCTGAGCCGCGAACGCTTTGTGCTGACTACGCTGAACGCGGCCACGCACGTCGTGCTCGGCGAGCCCGATGCGGCTCTCAAGGAGCTGCGCACCGCCAATGAGAATCGCTGTCCGTGGTTCTTCCAGATGCTGGCCGATCCGCGGATGAAGCCGCTCCACGAACGGCCCGAGTTTGCGGCGCTTGAGGATTCGCTGAAGGCGATGGAAGCCGTAGTTACCCCACCCTAAACGCAAAACGCGCGTTTAGGATGGGGCACCCGCGAACCGGCGTTGTGATTACTTCCCGAACAGCGTGAGGTCGATGCCCTCGCCCATGGCCTTGTATCCCGCGTCGCTGGGATGCAGGTGATCGCCCGAGTCGTAGGGCGGATTGAAGGCCTTGGGATTCTGCGGATCGCGCGTGATCTTGTCGAAATCGATCACTCCATCAAATGTGCCGCTGGTACGGATCCAGTCGTTGACCGCTTCGCGCACCTGCTCGCCCGCGTCGCAGTAGTAGCCGGCGCCGCCGTAGGGCGTGAGCGTGGCGCCGAAGATTTTGAGGCCGTGCTCGTGCGCCTGGTCGGCGATCTGCTTGAGTCCCATTTCCAACTGCGGCGCGGTGATGGCGTCCCAGGGCACCTGCACGTGCGCCAGACGCCCGATGTCGTTGATGCTTTCGAGCACGATGACGTAGCGCGCGCCGCTCTGGGCCAGCACATCGCGGTCGAGGCGCGAGATCGCGCTGGGGCCGGTGACTTCGTTCAGCACGCGGTTGCCGCCGATGCCCTCATTCAGCACGGCAATATGGGCGAGATTGGGGTCCTGGCCGAGGCGCGCGGCAAGCACGTCGGGCCAGCGGCGATTGGCGTTGTGCGTGGAGTGCGCGCCATCGGTGATGGAATCTCCCAGAGTGACCACGGCGCGGGAACCCGGCGCAACTGCGACATCGATGCCGTCAAAAAAGTACCAGGAAGAAATCGTCGTGGGTTGCGGCAAGTCCGGCGCGGCGGGGGCGTGGCCGTCGGCGACGTAGTTGTCCTGGTCGGCGAAGGCATGGTAGGTTTCCGCGCGCATGATCTGCGGAGGCAGATAGAAGCTGACGGCAACATCGGAGAGCGGCGCAACGGCGAGCGCCACAGGATCGGAAAAGATGGCCGCGCCGGGAGGAATGTTGACGGATGTGGCTCCGCCAAAGGTGACGGCGCGATCGCTGCCCGGCTGGATGGAGCTGCCGCCAGCGCTGAGCGCGACGTGGGCGTCGGCCACGGTGAGGGGATCGAGGCCGAATTCATTGGTGAAGCGCAGACGAATCTGCGCTCCGCCGGCGGAGATGTGCACGACTTCGCGCAGGGTGACGCTGGAAAAGAGGCGGAGATTGATGCCGTCGGCCTGCATGGGAGATGCGGCCCAGGTGCCCACCCATTGCGGATGTGGCATGGATTGGGCGCGGGAGAATGTGGCGGCGAGAACGAGCGCGGCGAGGGCCAATGCGGGAGTGCAGCGTTTGAACATGGTCGATTCCTCTCGGGTCAGGGATGGGTTGCGCAAATCATAGTTAGTGCAGATCGATGCCGGCGCTTAGCGGCGTGTTTTCGCTGGAGTCGCCGACACGAAGAATGAACTTGCCGGGATCGATGATCCATTTGTGAGCCGACTGGTCCCAATAACTGAATGCGCGCGCATCAAGATTAAGTGTTACGTGCCGGGTTTCGCCGGGAACGAGACGGACTTTGGCAAAGCCCTTCAGCTCGCGCTCGGGGCGGTCGGCCCGCGCGGAGGGATCGGAGACGTAGAGCTGCGCGACCTCGGCTCCGGCCACGTTGCCGGTGTTGGTGACGTCGAAGCTGACCGAAACCGTGGAACCGGAGGCTGCGCTGGCGGGTGCTTCAAGCCCGGAGAACTTGAAGGTGGTGTAGCTCAGTCCGTAACCGAACGGGAAAAGTGGATGGCGGCCGGTGGTGGTCCAGTAGCGGTAGCCGACCATGAGCTTGTCGCCGTACTTGATGTGCTCGATGGTGGTTTCGAGCGGCTTGCCGTCCTCGCCCGTGGTATGCAGCGTGGTGTTGTCTTTGGGACCGCCGTAATACCACTTAGACGAGGGATTCGTATCCCAACTGCGGTCGAAGGAGACGGGGAGTTTGCCCTCGGGGTCGTGCTGGCCGAAGAGAATTTGCGCGACCGCCGTGCCGCCCTCCTGGCCGGGATAGTAGAGATGGAGAAGCGCCGGAACCTTGTCGAGCCAGCGGCTCAGGTCCATGCCGCCACCACCGGTGAGGAGAACGATGGTGCGGGGATTGGCCGCGACCACCTGCTCGACAAGCGCGTCCTGGCCGGCCGGCAGCGTGAAGGTGCGGTCGTGGCCTTCGCGCTCTGTCTTGGCGTCGAAACCGACGGCGACGATCACAACATCCGCTTGCGCGACGGCCTTCTTTTCGTCGTCGCTGTCGGGCATGGCCGGGCTATAGAAGACGTGCGCATCGGGTCCGAGAAGGCTGGCGATGCCAGTGAGAATGCTGACCGGCTCAAAGGCGTGCGCTTCCGACGATCCGCCTCCGCCGGTGACGGCCGGATAGACGTTGGGACCGAGGACGGCGATGTTCTTGATCTTTGAGGCCTCTAGTGGGAGAAGATTTCCCTGGTTCTTGAGGAGAGTAATGCTCTCAAGGGCCTCCTCGAGCGCGAGCGGGCGATCGGCGAGGGAGTAGGTGGAGACCGAGGGATCGAATTGCGGGCGCGTGGTGAAGCTGTAACGCAATTCTGCGCGGAGCAGGCGCAGCACGTGCTCGTCGATGGTGGACTCTTTGACCTGGCCTGCCTGAACCGCGGGGACGAGGTTCCTGGCGTTCATGAATTTGGGGCTGGGCATCTCGAGATCGAGACCGTTGTTGCAGGCGGCCACTCCGTCGTAGGTTGCGTCCCAGTCCGACATGAGAACGCCCTGGAAGCCCCACTCGCCCTTGAGCACCTGGAGATTGAGGAAGTCGTTTTGCGTGGCGTGGACGCCGTTGACCAGGTTGTAGGAGTTCATGACCGCGTCGACGTGGGCCTTCGTCACCGCGGCTTCAAAGGTGGGGAGATAGATTTCGCGCATGGTGCGCTCGTCCACGTCGGCGCTGCCATCGTGGCGATTGAACTCCTGGTCGTTGAGAGCGTAGTGCTTCACCGTAGCGATCACGCCCTGGGACTGCACGCCTTCAATGAACGGCACCACCATCGCGGAGTTCAAGTACGGATCTTCAGACAGGTATTCGAAGTTGCGGCCAGCCAGCGGGGAACGGGCGATGTTGACGCCGGGACCGAGGAGAAAGTTGACGTTGCGGGCGCGGGCGTCACGGCCAAGGGCTTCGCCGATCTTGCGCGCGAGATCGGTGTCCCAGGTGGCGGCAAGCGAAGCACCGGAAGTATAGGCCGTGGTGGGTCCCCAGGTGCGCACGCCCACCGAGGCATCGGACATTTTGAAGCGCGGCAGATCGATGGCGGGCATGGGTCGCGTGTACATGTTGTTGATGCCGCCGAGCAGCTCGATCTTCTGCTCCAGGGTGAGTTTGGAGAGCATGGAATGAGCCTGGGCCTCGATGGCGGGCGAGTCGGGCACGGGCGCCTGGGCTCGAACCTGCAAGCCAATCGATGCGAAAGCCAGGGCAAAAAGAAGGAGAAGAGGGCGCAAAACGTGATTTTTCATATCGCGCCCAAGGTAGCGCATCGGACCTTTTCATGTACAGGGCGTCACGCGGCGAAGGCAGGCTGTACCCGCGACGCAGAGAGGCGCAGGTTGTGACGGTTGGTTACAGATGCGTGCTTGGCGGCCACGAAGCCTAAAGGCGTATGTGAGGACAGATCCGGAAGGCGAGAGGACAACGCGCACTGTGCCGCAACCAACCGTCTGGGGCGATGAGTCGCGCACAATTTCGCGTCAAAGAATTGCGCTTGCAAATCGCAATCTGAGGATGATACACACGGCTTACACGAGTGATTGAAAACGGGTCCGATGACCGCCCTGGAGATTCCCCGATCCACCCAAATCAGACCATCGGCCCTGCTTCTGCCTGCGACCTCGTGACCAAGCAAGCTCCGGGACGGGAACTCCCCGGAGAGACCGTCCCCTCGGTCAAAACGCAACATCGCCCCGTTCTTCACGGGAGTCTATCAAGAAGGGCTAAAGAGGAGGGTTCAGTTCCTTCGTTGTTATGACCCTGGGCGATCCGAATCGATACCAAGGAGGTTGAACATCGTGTCAAACCAGAATCGAATTCATCACGTAGCGGCGGGGTCAGGCCCGGTCTATTGGGGCCCGGGAGATCAGATCAGGTTCATTCTCACTGGAGCGGAAACCGGCGGAGCGTTTTTCCTCGCAGAGGTTTCGGTCCCGCCGGGAGGAGGTCCACCACCTCATGTTCACGACCGCGAGGACGAGACCTTTTACCTTCTCCAGGGGGCTCTGACCATTTGGGTTGGAGACCAGACGGTATCCGCATCGCAAGGAGATTGTGCCCATCTCCCTCGCGGCATTGTGCATTCCTTCCGCAACACGGGGAAAGAGAATGTGAGGATGTTGGTCACCGCCACGCCGGCAGGGATCGAGAAGTTCTTTGAAGAAGCGCTCGATCCCGCAGTGGAGGGTAGCGAACCTCCGCTTCCCACACCGGAATTGATAGCGCGGCTGATGGCCGCCTCCGCCAGGCACGGCCAGACAGTTCTGCCACCTAGCCATAGTTAAGACATGTGAGCGCCGGAGCTGTGAATTCCGCCGCCCATCACGGCGGGCCTCGTCCGCGGGACCCTTCTCTTGCGAAATCAATGCCTTAACAAGTGTGACTCGAATCACAGGGGGGGGTGAATGGGGTCACTGCCCCCGGCATTCTGGAGGCGCACACTCAAACTCCAATACATGTGTGACAACGGCTACGGCCGGGAGACAAACGTGGGCTTTGAAAAAGGCTTGAAGACCATCGTGGTGGCGACGGACCTGGGGGGCCAGGCGGAAGCAGCCCTCGAGTACGCGCGCAAGCTGGCGACCCACTACGGGGCGCGGATTGTGCTGGCCCACGGCCTGGATCCAATGGAATATGCCGCGGTGGATGCGGTTCCCGGCAGCGTGCTGGGTCACATGACGGAAGCGGCGCGCAAGGTGCTGGACCAGTTGGCCGGCGAGCTGTTGCGCGAGGGGATTCACAGCCATTCCGAGGTGCGGCAGGGCGCGGTAGCGGAGATGCTGGTGGATGTGGCCCGGCAATACGGGGCCGGGCTGATCGTGATTGGCACCAAAGGGATGGAAGGCGCCGGCCCCGTCGTGGTGGGGGCCATTGCCGAGCGCCTGGTGAGACTGTCGCCGTGTCCGGTGCTGGCCGTAGCCGCAGACTGGAACGCGGGTCCTCATCGGCCGACTCCGGGCGGACCGGTGCTGCTGGCCGTGGAGCGGGACGATGCGGCTGCGGCGGCGGCAGCAACGGCTGCTTCGCTGGCGCAGACGTTCGATCGGCCCCTTCTGGCATTGCATGTGCGCACGGCCGCCGAACAAGCTGCCGGCCTGAATCCTTGTACGGTCATGGAGGATCAAGGCATCCAGTTCGAAGGCACAATCCCGGTGCGGTGCCTGGTCAAAGACGGCAATCCGGCCGATGCCGTGGCCGAAGCCATTGCCGAGAACCATCCCTGCATCCTTGTGGCAGGGGTAAAACGGGCCAGCGGAACACCTGGGCCCCATGGCACGGTGTTTACCCTGCTGTCTGCATCGCGTGTGCCGGTTCTTTGCGTCCCGCCCAATGCGGCGAGCACCGGCCCTGAGTCGGAAGTTGCGTCGGAAGTGGCTCGGGAAGTTGCAGTTCCCGCGCAGTAGCTTCGTAGCGGCGCAACGATAGCGGCGCGCGGCACAGAAGAATCCCAGGGAAAATGGGCGAGGGAAAGGAGAAACCGCACCGTTTTGTCCAATCGAAACTACAAACACGCAGGAAATGAGGTTGACGCATGAACCGCGCGAGGCCGCGTGGGCACGAAGGCTCGCCGCGCGCCTGCAAGAGACGTGCAACGGGAACCAAGGGACAGAGGAAGCCCGCAGTAAGAGGCTTGAGAGCTCGGCATACGAAAAGCAAGATGACGAATCATCAACTTGAGGAGCGAATCGAACGTCTGGCCGCGGCGGCGGCGCATCCCCTCGCCGAGTTGCTGGCGTGCCCGCAGGAGGCAGGGCAACTGCTCACCAGCGTCTCGCGCTGCATCGATGTTGATGCGGGGAAGGCGGTTTTTCGGCAGAATGGATGCTGCCAGGGGCTCTACGTGGTGGTTTCGGGCGATTTTGTCCGCAAGGCGGAACGGTTCCAGATGCGGGTAACGCTGGGGTCGGCGCGGCCCGGGGATCTGGTGGAGCTGGCCGCGGCACTGGGCGATGGACATCATACCTACACGTTGACCGCGGTGACGCCGGGATCGGTGCTCATGCTGCCCATCGAGGCCCTGCGGCATGCGTTTGAGAACCATCCGCCGTTGCGCATGCGGCTGTTGGAAGAGCTGGCGCGCGAGGTTTCGCGGGCCTACATTACCTGCTGCCTGACGCGCGTGACACCGGCGCGGCGCCATACCAACGGAGCGGCCCCGGCGTAGGGCCCGAATTCGCGCATCAAGAGAGTGTCCGGCCAGGGCTAAGGGGCGAAGACACCCGTCTTGCTGGGTGGGATATGCGCTATACTCTAGCTAGCGTTTAGCCCCCAACGTACCCGTATGGCTTCACTCCATTCTCATCACGCCCCGGAAGATTGCCTGAATTGCGAGCATCGCCATTTGCGGATGTTCTGCAATCTCACCCCCGAGGCTCTGGCGGATTACGACCAAATCGGCATCATGATGAGCCACGCCCGTGGCGCCAAGCTGTTTTCCGAGGGCGATCCGGCGCGCAACGTGTTCGTGATCTGCTTTGGACAGGTGAAGATCTCCTCCACCTCGCGCGATGGCAAAACCATGATCCTGAAGATCGCTGGACCGGGCGACGTGATGGGGCTGAGTGCGGTGCTGGCCAACGTTCCGCACGAAGTGACCGCCGAGGCCATCGAGCCCTGCCAGGTGAAAACGGTGCGGAAACAGGAGTTCATTGAATTCCTGGGCCGGCACGGCATTGCGTCGATGCACGCGGCGCAGTCGCTCTCCGGCGAGTACATGACGGTGTTTCACGACGCCAAGCGGCTGGCGCTTTCGGGCTCGGCGGCGGGGCGGCTGGCGCGATTGCTTCTGGACTGGGGGCGCGCGGCGGCCAACGGCAAGTCCGAGCTCCGCTTTACCATGGCGCTGACGCACGAGGAGATCGCCAACATGGCGGGCACCTCGCGCGAAACCGTGACGCGCCTGCTGAACCAGTTCCGCCGCGACCAGTGGATCACGATCAAAGGCACCAGCCTGACGATTGTGAAGCCGGACCAGCTGGAACGGTTGACGGCGTAGAGCTTCTGCTCTCTTCCTTTCTCAGAGATCCTCCCAAATTCCAGCGATTTTCGCAGTGAATCGCCCCGCGGTATTAGGCAGCATTCTCACTGCGCAGAAGAGGCAATTCCAGCTCAATGCGGTCGTGGACCACCTTGGGCGCAACCCGCCCACGTGGGCCACGCTTCAGGTCGACCAGTCCATAATTCGCCATAGTTTTGAGCGTGCGAGAAAGATTCGGCTTCTTGCGGCCCGTGAGTTGAGCCAATTCTTCGAGCGAGCCCGGCGCCTTTTCGGCAATCACGCGCAGCAAGTCGCGATTGCCGGCCGAGAGCACCCTGGCGAACGACTCCGTGGAAGGAAACCAGATGCGCGGGTCCCGCGGCGTGAGCTTGCGCTGCCCGCGCGCGACAGCGAGGGTCATGGCCTTCATCTCGTTGTAGCTGGCGATTCCCACTCTCAGTGTCTTCATGGGAGTACTCCTCTCTCTTTCAGCACCGCGTCCACCGCTGCCCAGAAATCCGAGAGTAACGCCGCGGCGTCGCGGTACTCATAGGGTTTCACCGTGCGAATGCGGTGACGGTGATCCTGCGGTTGGCCGCGCTTTTGCTTACCAACGGGGTGTGCGTTGTCGAAGCCGACTAAGCGTTCGCCGGTTGGCCCGTGTAACGTAAGCGAGTAATCCAGTCCGTGCGGCTTCTCCGGCGTGGCAGGCACCTGTGTGACCACAAACCGGACCCAATGCCCTCCCTCAGGATCGACGACTAACGTCACTCCGTTGAGTTCAAGCAGCGTGTCAAGTGCGGGATCGCGCATCCGCATACTAGTCTAATGTTATCAGTACATCATAACCCACGCAAGATTCATTCTTGCAGTTAGGACTGGGTCGGCTAAAAAGCAACTCGCGGATTGGCGACGGTACGTCCGCGGTCCCGTTCAGATTCAACTGAAGGCTCCGCTCGCGATCAATAGATGTTTAAATCTTGGGAAATCCGGATGTCTGGAGAGACCTCTTCGACGTTCATCACCATTTGTGCGGCAACGAGCTGCCGCAGCGCCCACAGGACTTCCGCACCACGCCGGCTACCGTTCTCCGTCGCAATGGCTGTCCGCCCAACCGGCAGTTACCGGCTGATAGACATTCGCGCTCGCGTTTGGCGTGGAAGATTTTGCGCATTAAGGCAATGCGTACCATGCGCCGCGCCCGCTGCCATGGAGGGCAAGATGCCCTTGTGCGACCAATCGGCGGAAGTGCTGCTTTAATGTATTTCTGCTCGCACCGGTCAGCTTCACGATGTCGCTGACAGTGACTCTTCCGTGTTCGCGCGCGAATTCAACGATGCGCACTGAGAGCTCGGGCAGGGCAGCAAGAACGATCTTCTCGCGTTCGACTTTCCTGGCCAAACGCCTCATCTGTTGCTGCAATGCACAGAGGAAGAACAAGACCCAGGGATGCCAGTTCGGGGCATCGGTCCGGATCGTCATTTGGGTCTGGCGAAGGGCAAGATAATAGCCTTCTTTGCTCTGTTCGATCACGCTTTCGAGCGAGCTATACGGAACGTAGGAATAGCCTGCGCGGAGCAGAAGGAGAGTCGTCAGGATGCGGCTCAGCCGGCCATTTCCGTCCTCGAATGGATGGATCTCGAGAAAGACCTCCGTGAAGATCGCGATCACTAATAGAGGGTGCAATTGCCGTGATGAGAGCGCTTCTCGAGTCCAGGCGACGAGTTCGGACATTCGCCGCGGAGTATCGAACGGAGTGGCCGTTTCGAACACGATTCCGACCTGGTTTCCGGCATCGTCGAAGGCTGCAACATGGTTTGGTTGGGTCTTGTAATTGCCGCGATGATGCGCATCCTTTTCGCTGTGCCTGAGCAGGTCGCGATGCAGTTGCTTGACGTGGTTTTCAGTGAGCGCGATCTCGCCCCAGGACTGAAAGATCAGCTCCATCGTTTCGGCATAGCCGGCCACTTCCTGCTCGTCTCGCGTTCGGAAGGATTTGATCTCAAGATTCAGGAGCAACCGCTCCACTTCCCGGTCGGAGAGTTTGCTGCCTTCAATGCGG
>Ga0181524_10002006_pt1 | contig 22000 bp, 18 predicted proteins | sample PEATcosm2014_Bin_34_FD_119761 | JGI IMG/M metagenome (GOLD analysis project Ga0181524, IMG submission 119761) | Peatland microbial communities from MTU Mesocosm Facility, Houghton, MI, USA - PEATcosm2014_Bin05_60_metaG | ecosystem: Environmental > Terrestrial > Soil > Wetlands > Peat | place... | reverse complement strand
TGTGATCCACGCCGTCCACACGAAAGCGGTGCAGTTCCGTGTGGAAGGCGTCGAGCACCTGACCGGCGGCTCCGGAAAACACCACCAGCCTATGGCCGGACGGAATCTCCTCCACCGTGAACCCGTGCGCCGCGAGCCACGCGGTGGCCTGCGCCAGAGCCGCATTGCCCACGCCGAAACGCGCGCCAAACTCGGTCGGCGTCAGCCAGCGATGATAGAGCGGCGAATGCGGATTCTGCTGCGCCGCGACCAGTTCATCAAGCGCGGCCTGCTGCGCCGCGGAGGGTTTGAGCAACAGCAGCATCCGGTCCAGCCGAGCGCCAGGATCGACCGCACCCTGGTCGAATTCCGCCCGCGCCAGCGGATGCACATTGCCTTCGAGGGTCACACTTTCCGATTCGTCGATGGGCAGCGCCGCGCGGACGGCAGGATCGGCGGTGCGATCTGCCGGAACCGTCGTCGAGGCGGAGGCAAGCGCGCTGGAATCGTCCGGAGCCACATTGCGCGCGCAACTTGTGCAGCCGGCCAGTAGCAGAGTGGCGGCAAAAAATAAGACGGTTCTTACGTGTTGGCGCATTTCGATCGTTCCAGAAGGCGCAATCCGCCGGCAGCCTCCTGAGGGCTGTGTGCGGTCTTAGCCTTTTCTCATCTATCGGCGCGGAATGAGGACGTTTGAGCCGCGAACGGATGAATGATGAACGAACTTCGCTTACGTGAGTAATTAGGGCCTGTTAATCAATTTGGCGCGTGCACGCGAAAGTAAATAACAGGCTCTGGAAGCCGCTTATTGGATCGAGAGGATTTTTGTTTCGGGTGAAAACAAGGGCGCAAGCCGGGTGGGGCAACAAGTTTGGTTTGCCGCCCAATGGCTGTCCTGAAGACCGTCGCAAATTCAGCAGATGCGCGGCAACTGCTCGCCGATCATGGTGGGAATCACGCGGTTGGCGCCCATGGCAGTGCGCGCGACCAGAATGCGCTTGTGCTCCGCGGTCACATGGCCGATGCGCGCGGCGTCTTTTCCAAGAGGGTGCGCGCGCAGGACCGAGAGCACTCGATCCGCGGCTTCCGGCGCGACAAAGAATACGGCTTTTCCCTCGTTGGCGACGTAGACTGGGTCAAGGCCGAGCAGTTCGCAGGCCGATTGCACCTCAAATCGCACCGGCACGCCGGCCTCGTCGATCACGATGCCAACATCGGAGGCCTGCGCAATCTCATTCAGCGTGGAGGCCAGGCCGCCGCGCGTGGGGTCGCGCATGGCGTGGACGGCCGCGCCCGCCGCATCGAGAACCTGGGCGATCATTCCGTTCAGCGCGGCGCAATCGGAGCGGATGGGGCTCTCGAATTCGAGGCCCTCGCGCACGCTCATGATGGCCATGCCGTGGTCGCCGATGGTACCGGAGACTAGGACCGCATCGCCGGGCCGGGCGCGATGCGGGCCGACCTGAATGCCGTCGCGCAGCAGGCCCACGCCGGCCGTGGTGATGTAGCAGCCGTCACCGTGGCCACGCTCGACGACCTTGGTGTCGCCGGTGACGATCTGCACGCCGGCTTCGGCTGCGGCCTTGGCCATCGCGTCAACGATGGCGGCGAGTTGGGCCAGCGAAAATCCTTCTTCGAGGATGAAGCCGGCGCTCAAGAACTTCGGCTCCGCGCCGGAGACGGCCAGATCGTTCACCGTTCCGTTGACGGCGAGTTCGCCGATCGATCCGCCGGGGAAGAACAGCGGCTGGACGACGAAGGAGTCGGTGCTGAGAGCGAGACGCGCGCCGGAGGCTTCGAGCACCGCGGCATCGCCCAGATTCTCGAGAGCGGGATTGCGGAAGGCCGGCAGAAACAAGTGCTCGACCAGTTCGTTGCCGAGCTTGCCGCCGCCGCCGTGGCCCATCACGATGGCGGGATAATCGGCGAGGGGGAGTGGACAGCTCCAGTTCGAAAAGTCCGGCGCAACGGCCTTGGCGTCGTCAGCCATGCGCCGCTCCAGTAAGCGCGGAACCCGCGCCGGCCAGTTCTTCGGCGGAGAGGAAGCGGCCATAGTTATAGTAAGCGGCGCAGGCGCCTTCGCTGGAAACCATGGTGGCACCGAGCGGATGGCGCGGCGTGCATTCCTTTCCGAAGGCCGCGCATTCGGCCGGCTTGATGGCTCCGCGCAATACGTCGCCGGAGCGACAGAGCGGCGACTCCTGCGTGTGAATGCCGGTGATGTGGAAGCGCTCTTCGGCGTCGAAGCCGCGGTAGTCCGCATTGAGCCGCCATCCGCTCCTGGGGATCACGCCAATGCCGCGCCAGGCTCCGTCGGTCACTTCGAAGACCTCTTTCAATAGCTTTTGCGCGGCCAGATTGCCCTCGAAGGTGACCACGCGGCTATAGGCGTTCTCCACCTCGTGACGGCCGGCCTCAAGCTGCATCACCGCCCGCCGGATCCCGTCGAGCAGGTCGAGCGGCTCAAAACCCGTGACGACGATGGGCACGCGGTATTTTTCGGCGAGCGGCGGGTACTCCCAATAGCCCATCACGCTGCAAACGTGTCCGGCGGCGAGAAACGCCTGCACCCGGTTGCCGGGCGACGACATGATGGCTTCAATCGCGGGCGGCACCAGTACATGCGAGACCAGCAGCGAAAAATTCCGGAGGCCGCGGCGCTTGGCCAGGTGCACGCTCATGGCGGTGGCCGGTCCGGTGGTCTCAAAGCCCACGCCGAAGAAGACGACCTGTTTGTCCGGATTCTTGACCGCCAGTTCCACCGCATCGAGCGGCGAGTAAACCACGCGCACATCGCCGCCGCTGCCCTTCACCTGGAACAGATCGCCCTCGGTGCCGGGAACGCGCAGCATGTCGCCGAAAGAGCAAAAGATGACGCCGGGTAGCGCGGCGATGGCCAGCGCCTTGTCGATCAGTTCGAGCGGCGTAACGCAGACCGGGCAGCTGGGGCCGTGAATCATCTCGACGCTCGCTTCGGGGCCTTGCGGGAGCATCTGGTCGATGCCGTTCCTGATGATGGAGTGGGTCTGGCCGCCGCAGACCTCCATGATCTTCCAGTGGCGCGTCGCGATCTGGGCGATCTCGCGCGCCATCGCACGGGCGATCTCGCCGTTGCGAAACTCGGTGAGGTACTTCATTGGCTGCCGGAAGAGGGATTAGCGGAGTTAGAGGGGTTAGCGGAGCTAGCACCAGCAACGCCGGCACCGCTGTCTTCAATGCAACAGCTTCCGTCCGGACAACTCGATTGCGGCCGGTTTGCCGCGCGGGCAAAGGCTTCTTCCTCGCCGGCCAGTTCCTCGTCGAGCACGCCCAGGGCGCGGAAGTCGTCAAGGGTTTGCCGGGCGGTCTCCTCGTCGATTTTGGAGAGGGCAAAGCCGACGTGGACGATGGTGTAGTCGCCGACCTCGACCTCTGGCACGTATTCAAGGCAGGCACGCTTGACCACGCCGCCGAAGTTCACGCGGCCTACGCGGATGCCGCCGTCGTTGGTGATCTCTTCCACCTTGCCCGGTATCGCTAAGCACATAGCAACCTTTTTATACCTCTGTGGAGCGACGGTCAAATGTGATTTGCATCACCGGGAAGCGGAATTCGTGTTCGGCGAACAGCGCCGGACGGGCACTTGTCAGGCTGGCGCATGGCTACGAAGGCCGACGCCGAGTATGACAAAAGGGGCGGTTTGGGTGACGTTTGGCGACGTTTGGCGACGAAAATCGCCGCGGTTTTGAGCGTTTTTGGAGGTACAGTTATTGATTCTGAAGAACTTATGCTTAGAAATGAGCCGTTTTGATACCCCCACCGGGTATAGGGGGGTAGGGGGTAAGGCAGTGGTCAGTGGTCAGTGATCAGTGGTCAGAAAAACCGTGGAACGGGGGCTAAAGGGCGATGCGAAGTCCGTTCTTGTCTGTTCGCCGATCATGGAACCATTGTGCAACAGATGGCGGAAATACTCTGCAACACGTGGCAGATATTCGAGTATCGAAATCAGAAGCCTGGACGGGCGCGTAACTGAACGCAAAACATGGAGTTATAGGATCGTGGACGCAAAGGAGGAGACGCAAACAAAGCCAACTAAGTGAGCGGGGGGGGTGACAAAACAGGGGACCGAGGGACCGAGGGACCGCAAAGACAGGGAATAGGGAGTAGCCAATAGGGAACAGGGAGATAGGGGGCGGGGGTCAGGGGTCAGAAGCGCGGCTTTCGGCCGTCAGCCTTCAGCTTTCAGCAACGATTCCACCCTAGCCACAAAAACAAAAACGTGGCGAGGATGGGGCCACCCCGGCACAGGATTTTGAAACACGCTTTGGAGACTGCCATTCGCGTATAGACTGGATTGCAGCACAGCCATGAAAGACTCGATCTACGTTTCGAAAGAGAACTACCTGAAGGCCATTCTGGAGGCGGAGGCCGAGGGGCGGCAGGTGATTCCTGCGATGCTGGCGCACTGGCTGGAGGTGTCGGCGCCGGCAGTGACCATGGCGCTGAAGCGGCTGAAGCGCGATGGGTTCGTTAAGGTGGGCGAGGACGGGATTGTGCGGCTGACCGCGGCGGGGCGTGAGGTGGCCTACCGCACCGCGCTGCGCCACCACCTGATCGAGCGCATGCTGAGCGAGGTCTTCGGGATGGAGTGGCACGAGATCCACGAAGAGGCAGAGCGGCTGGAACATGCGGTTTCACCGGCCTTTGAGGCCAAACTGAAGGAAAAACTGGGCGAGGCCGGAGCCTGCCCGCACGGCAATGCGGTGCTGCCGCTGAGTCCGGCGGAGCGCAGACGACGCGGGGAGATGCAGCTCTCCCAAGCCGCGGAGGGCAAACGATACACCGTGATCAGCCTGCACGAGCGCGATCCCAAGCTGCTGCGCTTTCTGCACGGGTCCGGAATCGGGCCTGGGAAGAGCTTGCTCGTTGTGAGCCAGAACTACGATCAAACCGTTTTGATTGAACTACCTACTGGAACCTCGATCCTGGGAAGACCGGCGGCAGAGGCGATTTGGCTGAAGAAAGACAGGGACTAGGGACTAGGGACGTAGGGGCCAGGGATTAGAACCCAGGTCAAGGTTGAATCGTAAGTTAAAAATAAATACAAATATTAACCATAATTAAGAATCTGTGGCATAGTGGAGTTGAGGGACGTTTAAGGTCTCTTTTCCCGGAAACCCATGTCCACGGATGTCATCACTCGAACCGTGCTCACCGAACCCTCCTTACCGGAGGTGCATGCCAGCGTGAGCGTCTCCCGTTCGCCGTTCTACTGGCGGCGGCTGCTGGGGTTTGTGGGACCGGGGTTCCTGATTTCGGTCGGGTACATGGATCCGGGCAACTGGGCCACGGACATCGCAGGCGGGGCGCGGTTCGGCTACACGCTGCTGTTCGTCATCATGCTGTCAAACCTGATGGCGATTCTGCTGCAGAGCCTCTCGCTGAAGCTGGGCGTGGCTACGGAGCGCGACCTGGCGCAGCTTTGCCAGGAGAACTATGGGCGCGCGACGAGCTTTGCGCTGTGGGTTCTGGCGGAGATCGGCATCGCGGCGTGCGACCTGGCCGAGGTGATCGGTTCGGCGATCGCGCTCGAACTGCTTTTTCACATCCCGCTTTTTTACGGTGTGCTGATCACCGGGACGGACGTGCTGCTGATCCTGATGCTGCAGCGTTGGGGATTCCGCTACGTTGAGGCGCTGGTGATTACGCTGATCGGGACGATTATCGTGCTCTTCGGGGCGCAGATGTTTCTTTCGCGGCCGGAGTACATGCCGATCCTGCGCAATCTCGTAGTGTCGTCGCCGTCGATCGTAACCAATGGCGCCATGCTTTACATCGCAATCGGGATTCTGGGCGCGACGGTGATGCCGCACAATCTCTATCTGCACTCGTCGATCGTGCAGAGCCGCCGTTACAAGAGGACGCCGGAGGGCAAGCGCGAGGCCATCCATATGGCGAACATGGATTCGGCTCTGGCACTGATGATTGCGCTGTTTGTGAACGCGGCGATCCTGATTGTGGCCGCAGCGGTCTTCTTCCGCAGCGGGCATTTTGAGGTTGCGGCTATTCAGGATGCCTATAAGCTGCTCAGCCCGCTGGTGGGCGCGACATGGGCGAGTTCGCTGTTCGCGATTGCACTGCTGGCGAGCGGCCAGAACTCATCGATTACGGGGACGCTGGCCGGGCAGGTGGTGATGGAGGGGTTCATCCACATTCGGGTTTCCCCGTGGCTGCGGCGGCTGATTACCCGGTCGCTGGCGATTATCCCGACCATCATCGTTGTGGCATTGATGGGCGAAGGAGGAACCGAAAAGCTGCTGATTCTGAGCCAGGTGATTCTTTCGTTCCAATTGAGCTTCGCGGTGGTTCCGCTGGTGATGTTCACCGGCGACCGCAAGAAGATGGGCGAATTTGCGAATGGCCGCTGGCTGCAGGGGCTGGCGTGGTTCACGGCAGTGGCGATTGCGGCGCTGAATGTGTGGCTGCTGGTGCAGACGGCGATGGGACGCTGATTTCCGAAGGTTTCACCCGATCTTCCCGGAGGTTTAAAACGAAGCGCAGAAAAACATGCCGGCGACTTCTAGCCCTTTCGCTCTTGTTAACTTTGGTTAACTGCGGTGGGCTGGCTGCGCAAAGCGGCACATCGAGCGCCATCGCCGGAACGGTCGTGGATATGTCGGGCGCGGTGCTGCCCGATGCCGGCGTTTCGGCTACCGACATTGACACAGGGGCCGTGCGCACTGAAGAAACCAACGGCGACGGGCGGTTCCTCTTTTCCCAGGTCAATCCGGGAGCGTATACGGTGACGGTGCAGGCAAACGGCTTCGCAACCCAGACCTTACGACCGGTCTCCGTTGAAGTGGGTCGCACGGTGACGCTGAATTTCAATCTCACATTGCAGGCAGCGACGCAGACGGTGGAGGTGACGGCGCAACAAGCTCTGCTGAGCCTGGAGAATCCGAATACATCGACGACGCTGGAGGCGAAGACGATCACCAAGCTGCCGAACCCCGGCCAGGACCTGACTTATATCGCACAGTTCGCGCCGGGCGCGCTGATGAACACCGCAGGATCGTCGAACGACGCGAAGGCGGCTGGCGGCTACGGAAACGTGGAGTTCAACGGCCTGCCGGCAACCTCGAACGGGTACATTCTGGACGGATACGACACCAACGATCCGTGGCTGGGATTGAATATCGGGCTTTCGACAAACCTTGTGATCGGCGTGGACGCCGTGGATCAGGCGACGGTGAATACGAATTCGTACTCGGTGGATCAGGGGCGCTATGGCGCTTCGCAGGTGAACTACTTTACCAAGTCGGGAAGCAACCAGTTCCATGGCGATTTCTACGAGATCTGGAACGGCGCTTTGCTGAACGCGGAGGACTATTTTCTACATGCCAACGATACGCCGGGCGACGTGGCGGAAAAGCCGCGATCGAATGTGAACGAGTTCGGCGTGAGCGTGGGCGGGCCGATCCGCAAAGACAAGCTCTTTTTCTTTGCGCACTACGAGGGGGTCCGGATTGCGCTGCCAATCGAGACGCAGACGGTTGCGCCTTCGTCCGCATATCAGCAATACGTGCTGAGCCAACTGCCGCTGGGCGGGACGGATCCGATAACCGGGACCGCGCTGCCGGCGGAGCCCGATGAGGTTCCATTCTACGAATCGATGTTCAGGCTCTATCGCAGTACGGCGGGAACGCCGGTTCCGGTGAGCTCGTGCCCGCTGGATGCGAGCGGCGCGGTACTCGCGGGCACGCAGACGAGCGGCAGCCTCTTCGATGGCAGCGGCTGCGCCAACCAGCGCCAGGTGACGCTGACCAATGACGACAGCGAGAACCTGATCGTGGTCAAGATCGATCACACGATCAACGCCAACAACACGGTCTGGTACCGCTTCCAGCAGGACACCGGCTTGCAGGCCGCATATACCGATCCCATCAACGCGAAATTCAATTCATATTCTCCGCAGCCGCAGCGAACGCTGGTGGTTGGCTACACGCACGTGTTTCGTTCCAATCTTGTGAACCAATTCAATCCCGGCGCGAGCTGGTATTCGAGCATCTTTGAGCCGGAAAATTACGCGCAGGTTGAGCAGACTTTTCCCATCGTTTTGACGTCGGGCAGCAACGACGCGCCGTTCACGGCCATCGGCGGCAACGACAACACTTATCCGCAGGGACGCAAAGTGACGCAATGGCAGATCAACGACAACCTGGACTGGACGCGGGGGAAACAATCTTACCGGTTCGGCGTCAATTCGCGGCGGATCGATGTGAGCGACTACGACCTGGGCGAGGGAACGGTGCCCACTGCGGTCTACAACGATCTGGCCGAGTTTACCTATGGAGCAGCCTATACAGAGAGCACGACCTTTCCCATCTCGCTCAAGGAGCGGGTGGCCGCGGGCAATCTCGACCTTTACGCGATGGATACCTGGAGGCCGACCTTGCGCGCCACGCTCACGGCCGGATTACGGGCCACATGGAACACCGATCCCAAGAATCGGCAGCGGTTGTTTGCGCGCCCGGCGGGATCGTTTCTGGATCTTTCGCACAGCGTGAGCCAGCCGCTCGACGAGGCCATTGAGACGAAGGTGGGCGGGCTGTTTCCGGCAACGCCAGCCATCGTGTGGCAGCCGCGCGTCTCGGTGGCGTACGAGATTGCGCAGGAGATGGTGGTGCACGCGGGATTTGGCGTTTTTAACGACATTATTCCCGCGCAAATTGCCGACCTTGCAGCCACAAACGCGCCTTATGCGCCTACGTTTGTTGGCGGTGTTGGCGGGCAGGTGGGCGGCGTAGCAATCGCGCCGGGCGTGCCGAACAGCGCGGCCGATGCGGCAGCAAATGCCGACCGGCAGTTCCAATCGGCGTTCGGCGCAGGCGCCGCGCCCTGCACGGGAATCGCAGCCGGTGCGCCGGTGTGTCCATGGGCCGTCAGCCTGAATACATTTCCGACGGGCACACTGAAGACGCCGTACTACTACCAGTACAATCTCGGGATCGAACGGGAATTGGGTGCGCACGGAGCCGCGAGCATCGATTATGTGGGCACGCGCGGACTGCATGAGCCGTTCCAGGTGGGTCTGAACGGCTACCAGACGGTGTGCGCGGGCTGTTTTGCGCCCTACCCCTACCAGCAACCGCTCGACCAAAGATTCGGCAGCGTGAACGAGTTCCGCACCGACGCGAACAGCAGCTATTCCGGTTTGCAGGCCAGCATTTCCGAGCAGATCCATGGCCTGACAGTGCGCGGCAACTATACGTTGAGCCATTGCCTGGACGAAGTCTCGAACGGCGGCTTGCTGTCGTTTTCCAGCCAGGGCATTTTGTCGCCGCTACCCGGGGAGCTCAGCCGCAGTTACGGCAATTGCGATTACGACGTGCGCCAGAACGTCTCGGCATTCGGCATTTACCAGATCCCCTTTTCGTCCGCCCATGCTTTACTGCGCGCGCTCTTCCGCGGCTGGTCCTATTCCGAGACGGCCTTCTTTCATACCGGGCTTCCGTTCAGCGTACTGAGCCAACCGTACACGGCAAATGGGAATGGGGTTTTCCAGGCCAGTGGGCCGCAGTTTGCGCGGCGCATACCCGGCCAGCCGCTCTACCGCAAAACAGCGGTTGAAGGCGTGACTGTCGCCGGAACGCGGCAATGGCTGAATCCCGACGCCTTCGAGTCGGTGGTCGACCCGGCCACGGGCGCTTGTACTGGAGGCGACTCCCCCGAAAACTGCCAGTTTGGCGATTCGGGCCGCAACACCGTGCGCGGGCCGCATTTTGCGGACTCGGATATCTATATTTCGCGCAGATTTTCGCTCAGAGAGGGGTCATCGCTGCGCTTCGATGTGCAGATGTTCAACGCCTTCAACCATCCCAATTTCGCGCTGCCCGGCAGCGTCGAAGCGGGCGTCCCGGGCGGCGATATACCAGCGAAGTTCGGCACGCTGGAAAGCACCATTTCACCCCCGACCGGGCTGCTGGGGGTGGGTTTGGGTGGCGATAGTTCCCCGCGGATGATCGCTTTCGAGGCAAGGATCGAGTTCTGACCACGCAGCGGAAATCACTTGCGGGCAAGCATTTGCGATGCGGCATTACTAAAGGGCGGTGTCCCCCCCTCTATGACACAGACTGGTTATTGCCGGGCGGCCGCGGCCATGATTGAATGTCTTTGACTTCCCGGGCGGGCGCTCTCTCAGGACGGAGGATTGGGGACCTGTTTGATGAGCGATGTGGTTCAAATCGAGACAGATGAGCCGGTAGCGGCGAGCACTCCGCAACCACAGACAAGCGTGGAGGATGTCGGCTATCACGTGGTGCCTTCTTCCGGAAGGAACACCGAAGAGGAGTTGTTTGCCTTCCGCGCCGCCATGGCGGCGCCGGAAGAGGCGGGAGCCGCTCAGCCTGAACAGAACGTGCTCAATTGGCTGCCGGCCTTGGGGATGGCAGCGGCAGCGCTTGCCTGCGCGCTGCTGTTCGTGTTCTTCCTGCCGACACTACTCAAGCCGAAGCCGCCGGTTCTTTATATCGATATGGGAAACCGGAGGCTCGATCCGGCAGGGTTGGGAGGCAGGCTAATCGCCCGATGGGAGGGCAGCGCCGCGTACCAACTGTCTATCGATCCTCTCGACCAGCAGCAGGTAGCCCGGTTTCAGGCCGTGGCCGAAGATCCACCGCACCCACTTACGTTCGTCATCCGGTTGAGGGATGCGTCGGGCCTGGTTGTATGCCAAAAGGAGATTCTCTTTCCCGTTGAGGGACCTCCCGGAGATCCGGCGGACACAGGGCAGGCGATGCAGCCACGGATATCGCCGAGCGGAGACACGGTGCAAAATGTGGCGGATGCGGGTGGAAAGATCGCCGAGATCAGCGTCACAGGCGGACTGCCCTGCCCCAAAAAGGCGTACCAGCACCTCGCCGGGTGGGACTTTATCTCGAACTTTCCGACTGTCGCCGACCAGACGGACTGGCTGAAGCACGAGGCCAGCATGACCAAGGCCGGAAAGGCGAATGCCGGCAACACTCAGAGAGGCAACACTCAGAGATTTGTGGCGCGCACGCAGCGATTGCCCGCTCCGATTGACGGCGACGATACGATCGTTGGCGACAACCCGTTGAAAGGGACCGTGGATACCAGCGGAGGCCGGGTTTTCCTGGTGGGGGCCAACGGGCTGCGGAGCCGCTCGACGGAGTGGCAGTTCTTCCCTGCCGCTATTCATTTCCGCTGCGACAAGAATGGGGCCTGCCAACTGACGCGCGCCAGTGCGCCAACCCCATTGCAGGCACGCTTGATACGGTAAGCGAGCCGCGTCCGTTGCCCGGCCTGGCTGTGTTGCTGCCAGCGGAGCGTTCATCTCTCTAGTACCATGTATGCGATGCATGTGCTATCCGCAGCCGAGATGCAGGCCTGCGACCGCGCCACCACGGAGCGGTTCGGAGTTCCGTCGATTGAGTTGATGCGGGCGGCCTCGCGGGCGGTTGCGGCTTTTGCGCGGAGGCAGTTCCCCGGGGCGCGGCGCGTGACGGTGCTGTGCGGCCGCGGCAACAACGGCGGCGATGGCATGATGGCTGCGCGGCTGCTCGCCGAGGCAGGCCTGGAGGTGACCACGCTGCTGCTGGGCGCGGCGGAACAGCTCTCGGGCGATGCGGCCGTGGCATGGAGCGAGCTGAACAACCCGGCGCGCGGCGGGGTCCACGCTGTGACGAACGCGAAGGAACTGGCGCGCCACAGCGACGCTCTCGACGCCGATCTGATTGTGGATGCTGTATTGGGCACGGGGTTCAAGCCTCCGCTGAAAGGACTGGCGCTGGCGGCGCTGGAGTGGCTGCGCAGCGGCGGCGCGCGAGTTCCGGCCCCGGTTCTCGCGGTGGATTTGCCTTCCGGCTGGCCCGCGGATGAAACCGCGGCGACCGTGGGCGGGGATTGTTTTCCCGCCGATGCCGTGATCACCTTCACCGCGCCCAAGCCGGCGCATGTTTTTGGCCAATTGACGCGGCGGTGGGATCAGCCTGTGGTTGTGACGCCCATCGGCTCGCCAGAGGCGGCCATGGTTTCGGGGCTTGAGATCGATTGGGCCGGCTCGTCGCTCGCGCTGGCCCAGGAGCCGCGCGCGGCGGCGGCCAACAAAGGCAACTTCGGCCATGTGCTGGTGGTGGGCGGGACGTTTGGAGCAGCAGGAGGGAAGGCAGGCGCGCCGGCCATGGCGGCTCTGGCCGCGTTGCGGGCCGGAGCAGGGCTTGTCACCGCAGCGGTTCCCGCGCCGGCGCTGCCGGTGGCGGCGTCGTTTGCGCCGGAGGTGATGACCTGGCCGCTCAAGGCGACGAGAACAGGCCAGATTGCAGCGAAGAATCTGGAGCCCAAACAGGTGGCCGCGTTGACCGCCGGGAAAACCGTGCTGGCCATCGGGCCTGGGCTGGGGCAGGGCGCGGAGACGGCGAGTTTCGCGATGGGACTGCTTTCCGGCACAAAGATTCCCACCGTCATCGACGCCGACGGGCTGAACATGCTGGCGGCAAGGCCGGCGCTGCTGGCCAAGCTGGCCAAAGGACGCACGCTGGTGCTTACGCCGCATCCCGGCGAAATGGCGCGGCTGGCCGGGAGCACCGTGGCGGAGGTTCAGGCCAGGCGGCTGGAAACCGCGCGCGAGTTTGCCCGGCGCATGGGAGTCACGCTGGTTCTCAAGGGAGCGCGGACGCTCATTGCACACGCCGACGGGCGCGTATCCGTGAACACGTCGGGCAACCCCGGCATGGCCAAAGGCGGCAGCGGCGACGTGCTGACCGGGCTGATTGCGGGCCTGCTCGCGCAATACCCAGACGATGCGGCGCGCGCCGTGGAAGCGGCGGTTTATTTGCACGGGCTGGCGGCGGATTTTGCCGTGCACGAGGGCGATGAGCACACCTTGCTGGCCAGCGACTGCCTGGCGCACCTTGCCCGGGCGTTCAAATTGCGCGCGCATTGCTTTGATGCGGACGGAAAAAACGGGTATGTTTGGTTGCAGGGGGCAGCGCGTGCAGCAGCCCTGGGTGAGGTTCAAGGATGACCGAGGCCGCAACCGTCGCGGAAGGCAGGGTTCACAAGTTCATCACGCAAAGCGGCGCGGACACGATCGCGGTTGGCCGCAAGCTTGCCGATTTGCTCACGCCCCCGCAGTTGCTGCTGCTGCGCGGCGATCTGGGTACGGGCAAGACGACGCTGGTGAAGGGCATCGCGCAGGCGCTCGATGCCGCCGAGCCCGATGAGGTTACGAGTCCTACCTTCACGCTGATTCACGAGTTTGACGGCTCACATAATGGCAAGCCGGTAAAGCTCTTCCATCTGGATGTCTATCGTCTGGAGAGCGAGCGGCAACTGGAGACGCTGGGCCTGGACGATCTGCTCACGCCGGATGCGCTTGTCGTGGTTGAGTGGGGCGAGAAGTTCAAGAGTATTCGCAAGCGGGCGACAGGCGAGATCGTGATCGCGTCAGAAGGCGGCGACGCGCGGAAGATTAGTGTGACGCTGAAGGAATAGCGAAAGCAGCAGGTCGGCGGGTCAGCCGCCGACGGCAGTTTTTGGGTGTTACCCGATGAAGGGGCGCCACGCGCTCTTCCTTTTCCCCTACAGGGCTCTGCCTAATAGCCCATGATGTTGTAGCCGCAATCCACGTAGAGGATCTCGCCTGTAACGGCGCTGGAGAGGTCGCTGGCCAGATAGAGCGCCGCGCCGCCGACTTCGAGCTGATCGACATTGCGCCGCAAGGGTGAGCGCTCGGCGTGCGATTTGAGCATGTCGCCCAGCGAGCCTACGCCGCGCGCGGCCAGGGTTTTGATGGGGCCGGCGGAGATGGCGTTGACGCGGATATTCCTGGGGCCGAGTTCGTAAGCCAGATAACGCACCGCCGATTCGAGCGCGGCCTTGGCCAGCGCCATCACGTTGTAGTGAGGCACGACCTTTTCGGCGGCATAGTAGCTTAGCGTGACGATGCTGCCGCCCTCGGTCATCAGCGGAACCGCGCCGCGGCTGACGGCGATGAGCGAGTAGACGCTGACGTCGTGGGCGATGCGGAAGCCCTCGCGGCTGGTGTTGAGAAACTCGCCCTTCAGGTCTTCGGCGGGGGCGTAGGCGACGGCGTGCACGAGGATGTCGATTTTGGCGTACTTCTCCTTGAGTGCCGCGAAGAGGGACTCGATCTCCCGATCGTTGGAGACGTCGCACTGAAAGCCGACTGCTCCGGAGAGATCGTGGATCAGGTCTTCAGCCTCGGCCTTCATGCGCTCGTTCTGGTAGCAGATGGCCAGGGTGGCGCCGGCCTCGTGGAGTTTTTGGGCGATGCCCCAGGCGATGGAGCGCTTGTTGGCCAGCCCGAAGATCACGGCCGTCTTGCCCGCCAAGTCGATCATGGTGTTCGAGTTCCTCCGGGGCCTTTGCTCGATGAGGGGAAACGGCGAACGACCCGGTTCTCAGAATATCAGAGCGGTTTTCGCGCGGAATTGAGTTGCGGACCGATCCAGGCCTTCACTCGCCGAGATCGATCAACTCGACGTGTCCCACGGGCCGTCCCAGAAAGCGCGAGCCGAGGCGCTCGAACTTCTCCACCGAGTCAGTGGCGAAGCAACGCACCTCGGTCTGAGGTTCCGGGCTTGAGGCCCCTCCCACCCAATCGGAGCCCGCAGTCGCGGACTCCGATTGGATGGGGCACCCCGAAGCCGCGCGTCCATTGAAGAGCTCGACGGCGGCCTGCGCCACGGATTCAGCGGAATCAATCACCCTGGCTCCAGGCCGCACCGCTGCTTCGAAGAGGGGCCTGAGCAAGGGGTAATGCGTGCAGCCGAGAACCAGCGTGTCGGGATTCATGCCGCGAGCCGCGGCCTCGGCGCGAAGTTCGTTCAAATAGATTTCGATCACTTCGGCGGTCACGGGATGACCGGTCCAGCCCTCCTCGACCAGCGGGACCAGCAGGGGGCAGGCTTTCTCCAGCGCGCGCAGCCCGTGAGCGCGGCAAGCGGCCGTGTAGGCCTGGCTATGCACCGTGGCCTCGGTTGCAACCACCAGCACATCGCCGGTGCGCGATGCGGCCTGGGCAGCGGCCGCGCCGGGCTCGATGACGCCAAGCACCGGAACCGGCACCGCGTCCTGAATCGCGTCGAGGGCGAGAGCGCTGGCGGTATTGCAGGCGATCACAAGGAATTCCGCGCCCTGCTCGCGGACCAGAAAGCGCGCGCTTTGCACCGCGTAGCGCGCGATGGTGCGGCGCGACTTGGAGCCGTAGGGCAGGCGCGCGGTGTCACCCAAAAAGGCGAAACGCGCGTGCGGCAGCCGCTCCACCAAAGCGCGCAGGACGGTCAATCCGCCGAAGCCGGAATCGAAGACGCCGATGGCAGGGGTCATGATTTCTATTCCGCAGGTCCGGTGGAGCGGATTAAATCCGCTAGAGTCTTAGATAACCAGCACAATTCCATGAAGACGCTTCTGTCGTATGGATTGCGCGTACCGTTCTTGCGGAGAATGGCGTCGAGGTTGTTCTCGACAAAGCGATAGACCTCTAACATTCCCGGTACGGACGGCGCACGATCGCGCCGGAAGGCATTGCAGAGTTCGCGCAGAACGCCCTCCGGCGTGCCGTTGTGGATGTACGGGTCGGTTCCGTTCAGATCGCTGGCCGATCTCTGGAGCCGATAGGGCTCCGACTCCCAAACAAACCAGGTGTGGCGGCTGGGATGAAGACTGGCCCAGGTAATGGTCATCCCCAACTCCAGGGGCATATTAAAACGAGGCGCACCTGAGGGCGGCACACTTAGCTCCACGCGCGAGAGATCGTGGATGGAATAACGGCAACTCCCGATGAGGTTAAAGATTTTGTTGAGTCTGCGATCGCCGCCGGGGATTTCGGAGGCGAGATGAGGAACCAAATCCAGTTGGCAGAGCCCAACGACGTAAGAGACGTAGAGACTTCGAAATTCTTCGTCGTAAGGGATATTCAGGAATACAGCGTTTGGGTCAGGCAGCGGAGGCACGCTTGCGCCTCTTTTCCGGTTCGATCGAGGTCACGGGTGCTTCTTCCCGAATGGAAAGCCTGGCTTTAAACTCGTCCACGAGCGCCTGTAACTCTTTCATGCGAGCCTTGGGAATGCGTAGGTACCTCACCATTTGCTCATGGGTTGGCCGGGGGGCCGTGATGTGAACGGATTTGGGCATAGCTTGCAGCTACATGATACCGCGAGGATGGCGAAATGGAAACAACTACAGCGAAACGCAGCGATTACGAACACAGGAAAACGCCGTCACAGTCCAACCTTTTTGAGATAACCATTCAATTCCACATCCGCCGCCGGGGCTGTACATGTTCCTTCGCGCTCAAAGAGGCAGACGCCTTTCCAGCACTGCGATTGACCGAATGCGGGAGGGATGGCGGGTGAGTTGCGCGGCGCAATCAACGCATTGAAAAACGGAGCATCCCCGGCGAGCTCCGCGGCGCCCGCGACCTGGACGATCGGCACGTTGCGATGAAGATGCGTGTACCCTCCCGATTCCCACCAGATGCGATCGTAAATTCCCACTCCGCATAACCCGGCTTCCCGGTCGAGACGATCGAAGGCTCCAACGCCCCACGGGGTTTTGTACCAGTCCGCGCATTGCGCCGCCAGCATTGCCGACGAGATAAAGAAGAACGAAACACCGATGGCCACGACCCACTTGGGATTGTTGAGGAACCGTATTCCCCGTTTGATTTCGGCCAGGAGATCCACGATTCCCATCGCCGCCAGAGCGATGGCCGGCGCAAGAATCGGATAGAGGAACCGGACCTCTTTGTGCGGGATGACGCCGTGCGCAACGACCACGATGGCGCAGAAAATGGCAAGGAACGGGCTTCGCCTGGCGCCATGAAAGAGAAACAGGATGGCGGGACCGATCAAAACCACAAGAACCAGCAGATACCAGTACCACGGCTGAACCAGGGTCAGATCCTTGCCAGGCCCGCGCACGACGTTCTCCTCGTAGTACCGGATAAATGACTGCCAGGGATAGGACCAGGTGATCCAATCCACGGCTCCGAAGACGAGCACAGGGATGGAAGCTCCGGCGGCGACCACTGGAACGCGCACGCGCCAGCGCGGATAGCAGAAGTACACCATGGCGAAAAGCAACGCAGGCAGCAATTGAATGCGAAGACATGCGGCCAGGCCGCAGAACAGTCCCGCGAGGAACAGCCGCTTTCGCTCGCCCAGCCGCTGGCCGTAAACGCCGAGATACAACCCGGGCAACATCACGTGCGCGGCAATCACTTCAGTAAGCGCTTTGGGGGCAAAGTAAACCAGGCCGAAGTAGAAGGAACACGCCAAAGCCGCCACGATCGCCGCGGGCATTCCGCTGGCGCGTTTGGCCCAGGCATAAGCAAACCACACGGCGGTGAGTGAAATCAGCGACAGAACGATCGCAGTTCCCAGAAGGTAGCCTGCCGAGCCGGAGCCCATCCATGCCGTCGCGCGCATGATGCCGGCAAGGAATGCAGGGAACACCCAGGAACGGATGCCGAGCCGCCACTCCCAAGGAATTACGCCGTATCCATAGACCAGCCTGTGCGCCGGCTCAAGCGTTTGAAAAATCTCGTCGGGGAAAAAGATGCTGGGCGAACCCAGCGCAAGCCCAAGCCGCAGGGCAAAGGCAAAACCGAGCAGAGCCGCCCAGGCGGAGATTATTTTTGCCCGCGTCACGGCCGGTCACCTGCGGACGGCGCCGTGGACTCGCCGGCCAGATAGGTACGCGTCAAATCGGCGTGTCCGGCGAGAGTGGCGCGAGGCTGGCCGTCGACCAGAAAGCGAACTTGCGTCACGCGCGGGAAGTTGGCGTTCAGCGTGGCGCAGACGGAGAGCACAGTGAGCGCCTCGGTTTCCAACCCAGAGGGATGGCCGGCGGCAAACGCGCCGGTCAGATTGACGACAGCAAGTTGGGGGCCCTCCGGCGCGACTTTCCCGCCGGCATCCGCAATGGGCACAAGAAAGACCTGGGCGATGGAGCCTGCGCCGCCGGGCACGGGATGCGCGGCATCGGGGGCGGCGTAAAGGTCGAGCAACTTGCCCAGGACGGCGCGCGCACGGGCCTCGGGATTTTGCGGCAAGGGCAACGAGAGAATGCGGGGCTCGACGGCGTTATCGGCGTCGTTGGCCACCATGAGCGCGGCTTGCTCGGCTGGGGCCACCTGGGGCGCCTGGGTGGGCGCCAAGTCCTGCCCCTGGAGCAGCCTGCGATGGGCGACGCGCAATTGGTTCCATAGCAAACCGCCCATGAGCGCGGAGGCCACAAGCAAAAGGATGAAGAGGACGGTCTGGTGGCGAGGAATCACGGCTGAGGATCCCCCCTCTGTTCCGATCGCCACTCCACCAGCGCGGCGGCGAGGGCCTCGGCCACGCGCATCTGATAGTCAGGATCGTCAAGACCGGCCTGCGTATTCGACGATCGATCCGGGGCAACTTCAACGGCCATTGCGGGGCAGGTCATGCTGTCGATTGCGGGCAGCGCGATGCGGCCCAGGGTGACGGGCACGCTTGCGTGAGAGAGCGCCGAGTCGATCGTTCCGGCGAGAGAAAGGCTGCGCGCGATCCACGCGGCCTGCGCAGTCCTCCAGGGGAGAAAGCGCCGGGCTTCGATTGGAGCCAGCGAAGAGACAAACAAATGCACGCCACTCCCGCTTTCGGACGCGTGCAGGCTGAGGCAAGCCATGGCGCCGGCGTTGTCGGCAATCCCGGCGCGGCGGTCAGAATCCACTGTGGCGTCGGAGTCCCGCGTGGTTACCACCGCAAAGCCGCGCGCCATGAGCAGCGAGCGAAGCCTGACGCTAAGAGCCAGGGTGTAGGCCTTTTCCGCTTGAGGGCCGAGACGGGCGCCTGGGTCGCCACCGCCGTGGGCAGGGTCCAGCAGCACCACCGAGCGTTGGGCGGGCGTAGACGGAGACTGGGCGCACAGCACCGGCAGGGCCGCGCACAGCAGAAGAACCCAGGCACCGGCAAGGTATCCAAGCCTCCCGACGGAGTGCGGTAAAGAAACCGATCCCGAGCCCTGCGAAGGAATGGGCCGCGGAATGAACATCCGTCCGGGCATGCGCTTACTCCAGCGCGTAGATCGCCAGGCCGCTGAGCAGCTTGGGGTAAAAGTCGGTGGACTTTTGCGGCAGGACCTCGCCGGCGAAGGCCACCTCTTTCAACTGCGTCATGGTCACTGGGTTGGTGAGGAACGCGATATCGGCTTGACCGGCGCGCACCTGGTCGACGGCTTCCTGGCCGTCGCGCAGATAGAGGAGATTGGTTTGCTGGCGCACATTTTCGGCGTCGAGGCCCAGCAGCCGGTCGAGGACGATGGAGTGCAATTGGGCGAGGTCGAGCTGGCGCTGGCGCTCGGGGAGGCCGGCCAGGGCCTCGGCAACCGCATCCGGCCTGGAGCGCAGCAGGAAGGCGCCGGCGCAGGTGACGGCGACGAAAGCGACGCCGGTCTCGCGGGCCAACGTATCCAGGAATCCAGAGGCATCGAACGGAGGCAGCGATTCCACCGTGAAATATGCTTCGGCGGCCTTGAAAAAGGCGGTGGCGAAGAAGCCGCTGAGTCCGTGGACCACACGATGGGTGGGCAGAATCACCAACCCATCCGAGTCCATGTTGACAAAGGTCATCATGGCCGCGGCCTCGGGGTATTCAGGCTGCGGGAGCTGCTGCGTGCCGGAGGCGGTTTTGGCGGGGGTCGCGGCCTTATGTTCCTTGGAGTAGTTCAGCGCGGTTTCATAGCGGTGGTGGCCGTCGGCGATGATCAGCTTCTTGTCGGCCATGGCGGCAACGAGCAGGCGGATGGCGGCAGGATCGTTGACGCGCCAGAGACGGTGGAGCACGCCGTACTCGTCGGTTACCTCGGCGTCGGCAGCGCCGTTGCCTTCGTAGAGAAGTTTCTCCACGCTGCCCGCGGGGTCGGAGTAGAGCATGAAGATCTGGCCAAAGTGCGCCCGCGTGGCCCGAAGCAGGTTGAGCCGGTCGCTTTTGGGTTTTGACAGCGTCTGCTCGTGGCGGAATACCACCTGGTCGGCATAGTCCTGGAGCTTGCCCAGAGCGATGAACCCCCGCCGCTCCTTCACGGTTTCGGTTCCGGGGACCTGGAAACGCTGCGCGTAAGCGAAGACACAGGGCACATTTTCCTGAGTCAGGATGCCCTGTTCGCGCCAGGCACGAAAATCGCGCGCGGCGCGCGTATAGACGTTTTCGCCCTGCTCCACGTCAAATAACTCAGGCAGTCCCAGGACAATGCGGACCAGGTTGAAGGGGCTGCGCTGGTAATAGGCCTGCTGCATGGCCGGGGAGATTTTGTCGTAGGGCTGGGTGACTACATCTTCCAGGCGGACAGCCGAGGGGTTGTAGCGCCAAGCGCGAAAGGGATAAATGCGAGCCATGAGGAAGGTCTTACTCCCCCGTTGAAACGGTGGAATTTGAGCCCCCGTCATGCCGCGATGCTCGTTGGGGATTGCGGGGTGCGCTCAGGCTCGATTGTATCGCAGCGCCGCTGTGCAACCAGCCTTTGCGGATTTTGTCCTGAGGGATGACGGAGCGAGAATCCGATAACAGCGCGAGTGCACGATTAGTGGTAAGATCGCCTTCAACCGCCGGGGTGATGGATGACCAGGCTTCCCCAGCACACGATTCCAAGAGGTGGCGGCAATCTGGCATTGCTTTGCCGCTGCATCGGGATTTGTTCGCTCATCGCGGTTTTTTGCCTGGCGCGTGCGGACGCCCAAGATGATCCGCTCAATAAAGTACACGTGGAGCCGCCCTCGAGCTCATCGGCGCCCGCGAGCGAGCCCAAGGGGGCTGAAGCGCCTGCCGAAACCGGTCCGGCGTCATTGAGGATCCATCCCGGCTCGTTCCTCCGCATGAACGTGGACATGGTGCTGGTCCCGGTTACGGTCACCGATCCGTTGAATCGCCTGGTCACAGGCCTGGAACAGGAAGACTTCCAGATTTACGAGAACAACGGCGAGCAGAAGATCGCCAGTTTTGCCTGCGAAGACGCTCCGGTTTCGATCGGTATCATTTTCGACCTTTCCGGCTCGATGACGTCGAAGCTGGTGCGCGCCCGGGAAGCGATACTGCAGTTCATCAAGACGGCGAACCCGCAGGACGAGTTCTTCGTGATCGGATTCAACGACCGGCCGGAGCTTATCGAGGACTTCACCAGTTCGGTCGCGGACATACAGGCGCGGCTGGCGACGGTGCAAGCAGGCCACCGCACAGCGCTGCTGGATGCGATTTACTACGGCGTGGCCAAGATGAAGGATGCGCACCACGAGCGCAAGGCGTTGCTGGTGGTTTCCGACGGAGGCGACAACCGGTCGCGCTACACCGAGGGCGAGGTGCGGGCGGCGGTGCGCGAGGCCGACGTGGAGATCTACTCGATCGGCATCTTCGATCCTTACGCGTCCACCCCCGAGGAACGCACGGGACCGCAGCTTCTGGACGACGTTAGTTCCTCGACCGGCGGGCGGCTTTTCCGCGTCGACGAAGTGGACGAAATGAGCGACATCGCGGAGAAGATCTCGACCGAGCTGCGCAACCAGTATGTGATCGGCTACAAGCCCAAGGACCTGGCCCGCGACGGGAAGTGGCGTAAAGTGAAGGTGAAGGTGAATCCACCTCCAGGCCTTCCTCCGCTGACCATCTATGCTCGCACCGGGTACTATGCACCTCTCGAATAACGCGGTTCTCGCCGCATTCCTGGCCGTGACAGGGCTCCTGCTTCCGGCGCAAGCGGCGACTGCTCCGCCTGCCGGAACGCAGGCAAAGCCGGCGCCGTCCCTCACTGTGGACTCCGATCCGGTCCGCTCGCCCGACGCCGTTGCTCCGGCCCCGCCCGCCGGCACGATGAAAAAACAGGGCGAGGGCTACCTGTACCACACCGACGTGGAAGAGGTCGTGCTGAACGCTACCGTGCTCAAGGGCACGTCCTTGGTCGAGAACCTGACCAGAGACGATTTCACGGTGTACGAAGACGGAGTGAAGCAGACTCTTATCAGTTTCCAGCACACAGA